>Ga0265797_10009510_pt1 | contig 12634 bp, 11 predicted proteins | sample P2T30metagenome_FD_192433 | JGI IMG/M metagenome (GOLD analysis project Ga0265797, IMG submission 192433) | Plant litter microbial communities from East Loma Ridge, Irvine, California - P2 T30 | ecosystem: Environmental > Terrestrial > Plant litter > Unclassified | place: USA: California... | reverse complement strand
CTTGTTCACGTCGCCCGAACGAGCGGATCAAATTGGTGAGACTATTCGAGGTCAGCATTCTTCCCATGTCGGACATGCCTCATAAATTACGCTGCATCACGCTCGCCCAGTGGAAGGCCGAGATAGGCCTGCACCAGGCTGTGAGCCATGGTGTCGGGGCTCAGAATGCTTTGGGCTGAAGCGTGGTGTGACTGTGGATACTACTGCTAGATGGTGGAGCCGTATTTGGCAATGAAGGGCTTCGTGCCGACGTGTCTCACGAGGTGGTGCAGCTCATTTGCTTTGGCATTGCACGCCGCGGAAGAGCAAGGGAATAATAACAATGGGCAGGCCGAGGCTCGTTGATAGAGCAAAAGTCAACAGAGTCAAGAGTCGGAGAGGAGGTGTTTTGGAATGTCACGCCGTCTCAAGGCGGAAGCCACCGCGCAGGCTGGTCCCACAGCGTACAGAGATGGTTTGGAGTGGGCGTACGAAAGGCGTCCACGGGCGTGGATGGCTTCTCGGCGACTATCCGGCAGCATGGAAAGGGATCTGCGACATGCGTGTGTTCCCAGTGCGGCGGCGCGGGGAGGTTTCAGGGCTGCAAGGCGGGTGATGTTGTTGATTGAATACAAGGTACAGACGTACAGTGCAGAAGGTACAGGGCAATAACAATAGCGATCGTGAGATAGAGTTGAGGATGTATGAGAGTTCAAGACCACCGTCTCGAAGGCGTCTGTCTTCACGCCGATCGCGGTCTGATCGGGGTGGTGGTTGATGCACGCTAACGAGCGGCGGAGATGGGTGGATGGGCCGGTGTTGACAGTGCTCGACAGGGCTGCTGTGGCCCTGCTTGAGACAGGAGCGCGGAGGGCGAAGAGAGAGATCGATGAGGCAAGCAAAAGACAATCGAGTTGCTGAGGCAGCTAGACAGAAGCCAGATGAGCCACAGGAGCCACTCTGTGAAGTTTGAATAATAAGAATACCCGGCTAATCACCAGGGAGCACTCGCGGCCCACGCCAGCACCCACTTATTAACCTCGCTAACTCGCTTACTGCCGGAGGAGACCCCTTTGTCGGTCCCTGTGATTTTGGAGCTGCTTCCGATGCATCAGCCAGCAGTTGTGGAAGCTGTGCTATTCGCCATTTGCGCGTCCTGCAGAAGGCTTTTTTGTGAAGGAGGAGAAGGAGTATTTGCCTCTCGAGTACTAGCAGCAAATAAGGCAGCAGTTTGGCCAGCACTCTCACCCTCCCTGATCTGCTGCTTATGGCGCCGCGGCCGTTGTGTGCTGATACAGTACTGCTGCTGAAGCTCTGCTAGTCGAGTCTTCACCTTCAAGCCTTCACCCCCGTGCTTCTGTTTCTGCTTCTGCTTCTTTCAATAATTCCACTTCCACCCTGCTTCTGGCCCTGCCGCCCTACAACCCTGTCTGTTCTTCTCCGGCCCTGCAGTCAAACAATCTTCCCTCCCACGCCCAAAGCCCACGCTTTCCTGCTCTCCCGAGACATCCCCATCCCCCCATACTCATTGTCTCCCTCTGGCAGGGTGCAGCCTCTCGTTTTGCTCACCCTCTGACATCCTTCTACCACTACTACTACTACTACTACTACTACTACTACTCGTGCCATCTATCATTGTACCAATCATTGCTACTACCTCATCCTCATCCTCATCCTCATCCTTCTCTTCCCTTCACATCCACATCACCCCGTCTCGGTCCGACCGCACCCTGTCTCGCCCGCTCTCAACCCCGCAAGCGCACCTTTCGAGACGATCGCGTTCGTTGAACTCGCAAACCTTCCCTGCCTACCGCAACGGGCGGCCACTTCAACGCTGTCCATACTGCTAGCAGTGTGTCAGCACCCTCGTCCCATTCTTCCTTCGCTCGGGCGATGGAGACGTACACATCGGGAACGCCTTGACTTTGCGCAAAGCCCCAACAACTGCTACCACCACCCACAATCGCCCTTTCCTCACGCGACTCGTCCGCATCTGGATGCTGCGCCTGTCGTCGCCCATTTTTCTCTGCACATCATTAATCAACGACAATACCAACTACCACTACAGCTACTAGCTCCGCGGCGTTCCTCCCACGAACGCCACAACCCCAGAGACTCTTTAGCCCATGGCATCAGTCTCTGAGCCATTGAGAAGGAGTCCGTTCGTGACCGAGTCGCGAAGCTTCCGACCACCGACCACTCGAACCCTCCCCATCCTTTCTTCCTCCTCTGCGAACGCGAACGCGAACAGATCTTCGCCTGACAAGATGGATGTGTCCCAACCCCAGGTCGCGCCCATGGGACCGCCGCAGTCGAGTCCCAATGGAGAAAGACACTCGGAACAAAACCAGGCCGAGCACCAAGGACAAAATGGACAAAACGGTGCTTCGGGCCAGCTCGTGGGTGCTGCTGCTGCCGCACAGCAACCCAAGGTGGTACAGACTGCATTCATTCACAAGCTTTATAAGTCAGTGTCTCGTTCGATCGCTTTCAATGCCGCAAAGGCTGACCGTACTACAGTATGTTGGAGGATCAGACCATCCAGCACCTCATCTCATGGTCGAGCACCAACGAGAGCTTCGTCATGTCGCCATCTTCTGAGTTCTCAAAAGTTCTTGCGTAGGTACCACTGGTGTGAGTTTTGTCTGTGTTCCTTACTGACATGTTCAGACAATACTTTAAGCATACAAACATTTCTTCTTTTGTACGACAACTCAACATGTATGGCTTTCACAAAGGTAGCGCGATTCCGAAACTTAACAGCTTGACAAGGCAAGATCTGACCAGAAACAGTGAGCGATGTATTTCATACTGGATCTCCCGACTCACCTTTATGGGAGTTCAAGCACGGCGCCGGTAATTTCAAACGGGGCGATCTAGTTGGTCTTCGAGAGATCAAGCGTCGTGCGTCCCGACACGCTCTTATCCACCGCGACTCCTTCTCAAGCGCACCCAAGATGCCTGCGCCACCACAACCTGGTCCTTCGATGGAGCCAATGCCGGACCCTCTGGAGGCTAGATTGAGCGTGATGGACTGGAACATGCAGGACATGTACGCACGCATTTCCCGAACTGAGGAGGCATACACGGCGATGACCATGAAATGCCAGTCTCTGCTGGAGGGGTTGACCAAGTGCCACCAGTGGAATAATGAGCTTTCCACGCACATTCTTACACTTGTTCCGGACCCGGATAACCCCGTTCATCGGGACGTTTTTGCCATGCGACAGGATATAACCCGCCACATGGAAGGCTTGAGAGCATTGGACGATACCCAGGACTCGCCGTACAACAAGCAAAGCTACTTCCCTGGCAACGCGGGCCAGGAGCCCGGTATGCCGGTCTCGCCCAACCAAAGACCATACGACGATTCACGTCGACCTTCATTGGCGACTGTGGGACGCCCGAACTCTTTCCGCAATGCAGTTCCCGCGCATCTCCAGGTATCTCCTCGGCGATACGGATCCATTGGCAATGCTGGTCAAGCCTACTCTCCTTCATCAAGCTCGCGACCAAACTACCCGCCTCCACCACCGCCGCCTCCTCCACCAGCGCCTGCTGTTGCTGCTTCGCAAGCCCAACCTCAACACCCGCTTGCCAATATGCAATCGCCTGGTCTTCCTCGCCGCCACACCTCAGCCGATATCCGTCTGCAAGGCTGGCAAGGTGGCCCTCCACCTCCTCTCCCGTCATACAACCACGGCAGCTCTCCATACGCGTCCGGAGCAAACTCCACAGCCTGGCCTTCATCTCCCCGCCTTCCGCACCCGCAGCAAGACAACCAGCAGATCCGCGACGCGCTGGCCCAATACGAGCTTCCACGCGCCTCTGCTCTGTCTTCTCGCCAGCCTTCTCCTCCTCCCTCACACGAATCATCTTCCGGCGGTGGTGCTCCTAGCTTCGCTGCTGGCTTCGGTGGCAGTGGATACACAAACGGCAACGAGCCCGGCTGGCAATTGCCTGGCGCGAGATTCCCCTTCAAGGGCATCGATACGGCGCCGCCTACGCGCAGGAGCAGCATGGCTAGTAATGTACACAACTTGCTTAATCCTGCGGATACGGCGGAGCGGGAGGGTGAAGATGAGGGTGAGAGGTCGATGGATGAGAGGAAGAGGAAGAGATTGCTTTAGATTGGTGTTGATATCAAGAGATGGGATTAGGATGTATTGGAATGCTACTGGGTTGGTGAGGCTGTTTTTTTTTATTTCGATGTACATGCCTTTTTGAAGGCGATCTCCTGGTTTTTGGTAGGGATCGATCTTCTACCATAGTTCTTTTTTTTTTATTCACTTCTTTTTCCGAGGAAAATTGAGCGTCGATCCACTCGTTAAATTGACGGAAGATGAACTTTGGTTGTAAACATGCTGATTCCAACACGTTGCGCGTATCTACTGACGTTCTTCTCGGCTCTGATCTGGGCATACATATGCTGTGCAATGTGGACGTGTAGAAGGCTTGAAGAATGTGCGTATGCTGGTCTGACTTGCTGGCTTTTGAGGTGCCATTTGGACGGATGGACAACTCCATATGGATAAGTGAGCTGTGCAGGAGTGCGGTAGCCACATTTATCGAGACGCAGTAGCTATTTTCAGGATCTATGCTTGGTTACTCGGATACCAAGGCTCAGGTTCTTCTCTCATCTCTGCCATTTTTTTTTTTCATGTTGGCATCAAATTGCAATGGAAACGTGAATCGGCCGTCGACCTAACCCGTACCCTGGATGACGAATGAGTGGGTGGAGCAACGCGAAGGATGATGCCCGGGTATTCCCATTAATTGGGAAGGCACATGCGAGAGTGTAGACCTGGATATGTCCGTCTCTCTCTCTCTCTGTCCATAGGATGTATGTATGACAATGATATGCACACGTGTCTCTGTTACACACACACACACACACACACACGTAAACGACATGTATGTACAACACATGCATCTTCAGCGCAGCAAAATGACGTTTCCAAGAAATGCACGCGGCGCCGGTACTCCGAGGAGAGAACACCTCACGGCCAACGATCTTCACGGCAGAGGTACTGGCTTGCTTCTTGACGAGCTTCTGCAGCTTCGAAGAAGAAAGATGCTCATCACGCTCACGCGGCGAGGGCTCCACAGCCAGTGATGGTGCAGACAAAAGCATGTTTCTTCGGGCAAATCGGCAGCAGAGTGATCACATTTCTGTGACTGCCCAGACATGCAAAGAAGCAGGGCAGAGTTCTAGACTTGACTCTTTGTGGGGAGAAGACGAGGCGCGGGCAGGTGATGCTGTGAGCCAGGTGACGCTGTGAGCCAGGTTTTTGTCTTGTGAGCCTTTTGATGATGCACCGGGCGGTGACACTGTCTGCTTACAAGAAGAGGATTTGAAAGAAGAGTTTTTCCTTTTAGTCTTTTCAAGCAAAACATGGTTATCTATACCTCTGCGGCATTTATCAGAGTTGCGCGTAATATGGGCAGCTTGGAGTGGGCAGTGACGGGTTTTATCTGGCAGGCGGTGGAGCGGTTGGATTTAGCGTGTGGACGGACGAGCAGTTAGTTCCCTGCAAGGCTAGTGGCTGCATTTGGCCTGGCTGTGATGGCAGAGCGTCATGCTGGCGTGCTCCAGTCGTGTCGTGTCTCTCGGGCTCTTCGTCTCAGGAAGCAGCATATACGCTTACCCCAGCCCGATCGCCCTCTCTGCCACACACATATTCCTACCACTATCTATCTCTATCACTGCTACTACCACCACCACCACAGCACTTGCTATACCGCTCCTCCATTGGCGGCTCTCTTTACTTCGTTTGCGCTTCCTTCACACTCGCCATTGCATACGCATTCCGGCAAGCAAGCAAGCAATAGCCTGACCAAATGTAAGCCACGACACACTCTGCCAGTAAGCAAGCAAGCAAGCAAGCAAGCAAGCAAGCAAGCAAGCGTGCCGAGTACCTTATCACCACTGCTGCGATTGTGCATGCAGATCTGCATTTACCGCCAGATCACGCAGTCCTGCTGCTGCCCCTACGGCGGTCTGGCATCTGCCTAGCTTAGAGCTGCTTGTAGAGAGCGCCTATAATGCCATGCCATGCCATTGCATCGCTGCAGCCACTCACTTCCTTCAGTCCCGTTGTTTCACCGTCTCCATACCACTCCCACTCTCTCACTCATACACCCACCCACCCACTCACTCACTTACCCACGCAATCCTCCTCACCACTACCACCAGAGCCCTACACTCAGGGCCACTAGACATATACCAGGCACTGCGAAGTCCCTCACAGACACACTGACGCAAGCAGCAGTTGCGCCTACAACCTCCAACTCACCCAAACCTCCATATACACTACTACACTACCGCTATAATGTCACAACCGATCATCCCGCCGCGTCCTCAGCGCCAGACCGGCCAAACTGCTCTCAACCAGAACGTGCCCCAGATCCCTCCTCGTCCCAATCGCAAGCTCGAGCCTTCGCCAGGTCGCGATGTCACTCGCTCGCCCTTCAATGAGCCTCCTACCGCCATGAGCAACGGCAAGGTCTACGGCCACAGCAACCTGTCCGCCTCAGATCTACCCGCTCGCCCCCCCAGTGTCTCCTCCATGCCCACCATCGGCCAAGAGGGTTCGGAGTACGCCAGCTTCGACCAACTCCCTACCGAAGCCAAGCTGGCTGGAGACAACAAGGTGGAAACACAGACCAGACACGCCGATGTGCCAATGCAGCAGCCCACGGCTTCCGTTCCTGTAACGACTGCGAAAGAAAGAATCAGCACCGTCACACGTACTGACTCCTCCCAGGCAGCTGCGGCAGGCATAGGAAGAACCCGCCGTGAGGATGACGTGCACATCACGCCCTCGGACTCGAGCAGCAACCTTCGTCGCGTGACCAGCCGTGAGGAGGGCAACACTCTCAGCCGTGTTTCCTCGCGCGAGCCCTACCGCCATCGCGAAAACTCCAGCTTCAACCGCTCGAGCTCGAACGTTGCAAGCGGCAGGCCCGCCAGTGTTTACGATGACGAGCATGAACACGGAATTCCCGAGATTGGTCTCCAGGTACCAATGTACCCGAATGCTGGTGACGTGCAGGCACCTTCTCCCGGCCCGACCGCAGCCATGTTCCCTGGAGGCATTGGCTTCTTCAATGATGGTTCAGCGCGCAACCACCACCGCAAGAGAAGCTCAAGGCATGAATTTGGACCGCCTGGCAGCTATGGTCTGCATGGACACCCGGGCCAGGAGCCCAGTGACCAGTTCGAGAGGGAATGGGTCATGAAGCACCCAGAAGAGGCGGCAAAGGAGGGTTACAATGTTTACGGCGGTCTTGCTCCCAGGCCTTCTACGGCAATGAGCTCTGCCCAGCTGAACCAGCTTGTTCACTCTAACTCCGATCTCGGAATGGGTACGTTTTAGAATAACAGTTTACGAGAAGCGCGGGAACAGAACTGACGTCTCAAACAGGCACTTCTGCTGGCGGCGCTAGCACACCTTCTCAGGAGATTGGTTGGGAAGCCAGCGAGCAGTACACCTCGCGCATGAACTCGCCCAAGCCTACGCCTGCAATGCTTGGAGACACCAAGAAACGCACGTCAAGCGGCCACCAGGCGCCTTTGGAGTCGCCTTTGCGCAAGGCTAGCTTCCCTCAGGGCGAGACTGCCCACCTCCGCGACGACGTTCTTGATAGTGAGGACGACAATGTGATTCACGTTGATGGTCGCAGACAAAAGATGGGTAGCAAGGTCACTGGAGGCGGAGAGAAGGACAACAAGCTGGACCTTGGCTCTAGCATTCGCCACGAGCACGACGACGGAACTCCCATCCTTGCCGCGGATGAGATTGAGAAGCGCCCTGGCAGCGCTTTCTTGCAGCCTGCAGTCAGTCCCGAAGCGGAGCGTTCCGACTGGATGGGAGACAACACTTTCGCTCGCCGTGGCAGCGGAACCCAAGACAGCCGCCCCAGCAGCCGACCAGTTAGCGTCCATGGCAACCCTCTCTCCCGCTTCATTTCCCACGAGGAACGTCCTGGATCTGGCATGGGCACGCCACTCGAGGAGATTGAAGAGTACGAGCCCTTGTTCCCCGAGGACGACGACCCCAAGGCCAGCCCTAGCAAGACGTTCAAGAGCCGCCCGGGTCTAGCTCAACATCACTTCCCCAGTCAGGACATCTGGGAAGACACTCCCCAATCGCTTCAATTTACTACCAGCGTAGAGACACCCGAGCCCGCTGAGGATGAGGCCGAAAGGAAGGACAGCCCGCCACCCGCTACCGTTTTTGAGACACCCGAGCAAGAGCAGGCACGCAGGCAGACTGGTGGTAGCATGCTGAGCGATAAAAAGACGTTTGCCAAGCCGCATTTCAAGTCAAGCGCTCATGCCGAAGCTGAGAGGCCTGGTGTGCAGCGATTCCCTAGTCACGACATCTGGGAAGACACTCCTGATAGCATGCGCCTGGAGACTACAGTAAGCGGCCCACAAGAGCCTGAGATTTTAAGCCCCGAGGACGAGAGGCCGACTACTACCGCTCTTGCCAGCAGCCAGGATGATGGTGATGCTAGGGCCACTACAGGAATGTCGCAGCTCATGAGACCTCACATCCCTAGCAGGCCCATCAGGAGCAGCAAGCTTTCTCAGGACATCACTCCCGAGCTGGCTCCTACCAACATGCAAGATTCGCGCGAGAGGGAGGTGCCTGACCTGGGTGCCCTCAAGGAGACGTCTCCTACAAAGACCAGAGCACCCAGCATTCCTGATAGGCCCAAGCCTACCATTCCCGCTCGCCCAACTCGCTCTCCCAAGCCAGATGAGTCGCAGGCCGCCAGCTCGGAACCAACACCTGCTCCCAAGGCCAAACCTGCCGTTCCTGCTCGCCCAGCGGGAGGCAAGTTCGCCAACCTCAAGTCTGGCTTCATGAGCGACCTCGCCAGCCGCATTCAGCTCGGTCCCACAGGGCCACCACCCAAACCAAAGGAGCCTGAGCTTGAAGCGGAAGAAGTCAAGGCACCTTTGACCGACGCTCGCAAGTCTCGCGCCAAGGGTCCCCCTCGCCGTAGCAAAGCTGCCGCCTCTCCCTCTGGAGCTCAGGAACCGCTCAAGGCAAACCCTGTTGCGTTCGCTTTCTCCACCCCAGTCACGGTCTGGCATATCGATGCTTCTGACGTCCTGCATGTCCCTGGCCCTGGCACCGAGTCTGCTCACCCCCACGACAGCAAGCTGGCCGAAGCAGAAAAGATTCTCGCCGCGAACGCCACAGCCAACGCCACCGAAGCTGCACCAGCACCCACTCAGGAGCAGCCCACAAGCGAGAAGCAACCCCAGCCCCTCGCTTCCTCAGAACCCACCCCGGAGCTCCCACCCAGCGCCACCAAATTCGCCCAAGTCGGCAGCGAAGGCGACGAGCCCGCTGAGTCCATCTCCGCGCCCGTGCAGCAGCAATCCCAAGAGATCCACAGCACTCTCGAATCTGCTCTCAGCAGCGCAGAGCCCGTGCCTGCCAGCGCCGAGGAGACTCAGACCAAAGTGCAAGCCGCGGACGTCGATGAGACTGCTGCGCTGAACGCCAAGCCCACTGAGCTGGGAGGTGTGAACGAGTATACTGGCGCGAAGGATCCTGCTAAGGAGGGCAATGTTGTTATTAGGGAGGGGGAGGAGGTGGGGAGGCAGCAGGCTGATTAGGTTCAGCTGAGATCTTGATTTGGAGTAGAGGGATTTGGAAGGTGTATGTAGTGGTGGAAGAGTTGGATAGTTTTTCTGTCTAGATTTGATTTCAAGGGGGTTCTATTGGCAAATTTGTTGTTTCTTTTTGGACATGTAAAAAAGGAGTTGTTCTTGCATGTGATGGAGTTGAGTCAGTTCTTGGACATGATCTTTCCTTGGCCTCCATCACTTCCCTCGCAATTCAACGTGACAATCGATACTTTCTAGTTGTTGTCATTGCGTTGAGATTGTGAAAAGGCGGAAAGAAAAAGTAAGGTACATTAGCCATGTCTAGAATCTCGTTGGCTGTTCCAAATACGCCGGCCTGCTCTGCGCAGTTCCTATCTTGATACCCACTGAACCTCTTCGTTCATTCAGTTCTCTTGAAGTGCCGTTCTCAGCGTTTTTTGTTCAAGGTGGGTGACTTCCGCCAGCTGAGTAACACTACCACCCGTCAACCCTCGCATCTACCAGTGCCACATGCACTTGTAGTTCAGAATCCTAGCTCCCAGACGATCATACTCCAGTCCTCCGATCCAGCTATCGTTGGTCATGCGCAACTTGCCAAATACGCTGCCACCTTTCCAGACGATGATCGCGGGATCGAGATCTTTGGGCGGCGGCGCAACGAGAATCTCTTTCGGGTACTGGGGCAGAGCCTGGCGGATCTGCGACTCGAGGTACGCGCCGAGATAGGGCGTTTTGGAAGCACCACCGATGACCATGATGCTGCCGAGCAAGTCGCGGCGACGGCGGTCGTCGGTGCCAGCGGCGATCTCGATGGAGGTGATGATGGCGCGGTGGAGAGGCATGATTGGGGCGGTGCGATCGAGGGCGTCGGCGTCGATGAGAGATGGGGTCGGGTCGTCGTTGATGGCGCCGGTAGCGTTCGCGGCGTTGTCGTTGGGCTGGGGAGTGCCGATGTCTTCAGGAGGTGGCGAGCCGGCTACTGATGAGCGTGGCGTGTCATCGCCATTCTCGCCATTCTCGCCATTGGCGAGGTGGGAGGGAAGGCCTAGAGGGCGAGACTTTGCAGGCGTGGCAGCAGGGAGAGGTGTGCCGCGGGGCGGAGCAGCGCTGACAGGAGCGGCAATGACCGCAGACGGAATGTTTTGTCTTGCGTATTCAATAACCGCGAGTTGTGCTTGCGAGAGAGGATCGTTAGGTCGGCCATCGTACAGATCCACGCTGCGAGGGACGAGGCTGCGACGACCAACAAGTTTCTCGGTGTGGTCGAAGATCTGTGGTTTGAAGTAGCCCTGCGTTGAGTGTCAGCAAAGTTCAGGGCAGACGATGATTTTACACTTACCATAGGCGCCAGCATGCCTTCATCGTAAATCTTGAAGGCGTATTTTCTCGTTTGCTGACCATGTGCTCGGAGGTGGAATTCGAATTGTTGGACACTGATGCTTTCGTCGCTCATCGTAGTGTATTTCTCCTTCAGTTCTTCAGCAAGCAGGAAGTCGTGGCGTCGCATGAGGTTGAAATCGCTGTAGTTGAAGCGGTCAAACAACATCATTTTCGTGAATGTGTCCGTCACGTCGTGGCCACCGAATTTCAGATTCATCCGCGAGTCTTCAATAACCATGCCGTCTTCAACACAAGCGACACTAGTCTTCTCGGCACCCATGTCGATGATACATGCAATCCCGAAGCCTGCTCCGAAAGTAGCTGCCAGCGATTCTTGGATGAAGCAGACCCGCTGGAAGCCAAAGTCGACGATAAGCTGGCGCAAGATCTGTGCGATGAGGACCTTCTCGTACAAGTCTGGAATAATGAAGACACAGCTGTACTGGCTCCACTCCTTCTTGTTCTTCAAGCCGAGTTGCTCTTTGATGCTTTCCTCAATGATGAGGAAGTAATCGCGTTCCAGGACATTTCGACTTTGGTAGTCCTTTTCGTTCAACCAACCATTTCGCAGAGGCCAACTGAGTTTGTAGCGAGGGTTTGACTTCTCGGGAATGCGAAGCGCGGCGTCTCCCACAAAGTACTCAGGTGCCTCGGAGGCATTTGCAGGTAGCTCTGTCCACTCTATCCTGAGTGGGTCGTTGTGCTCTGAAATTATTTCAGGAGAAGTCGTGGAGTTCCATTTGGTGACGAGTTCTCTTGAGTTGGGGAGTACGCGACGCTTACTGGCTCGTCGGCTGGCCTTGAAATCCTGTGCCATAGTGTTGTACTGGGTGGCAAAGTCTTCCCCAAACCATTCCTCGGACGGACCATCTGTCTTGAGGCGCTTGGGTCTAGGCTCGCTGACTTCAGCTTCCGCTTGGTCAGATTTGCGGGCAATGACCATGGGTACTGTTTTTGGTAGTGCATCAGTGGCCAGTCCAAGGCGGAGGTTCTGGCTGCCAGGATGGAGGATGATAGTCTTGGAGCCGTAGTTTTCCGAGTCGACATCGTCCATGGCTTCATCTTCGTCGACGTCCTGGTCAGGGTCAGGTTCGCCATAAGGCACACCCTCCGCAGCTCCATGTGCACGGGCTCTGTCAATATCGACCGCAGCACGCTTTCGTCTGTCAAGACGTTCGTCTTGCTGAAGACGCAGTGCCAAAATTTGATCGTCGCGTTTGAGGAAATCACTGATTGAAAGTGGCGGTCAGTATGCGCGGTGTATATGTCACTTGCAAAAAGAATGAAGAAAGGTGATGCGACGGGAAGTGTATCGTGTGGCAACAGAGCAACAGTTGATACCTCTTCACGTATTGTATATTGAGGGCGTAGACGTCCTTCTTGCCCTTGCGAAGGCCGTCAAGCACTTTGCGTGCAACCATTGCACGTGTGGAATGTGCGTTGTTGCTGACCGACAAGTGGCAAGAGTGCGATGGGAAGAGTGAAGCAGGAGTGAAGACGAAGTAGGCGAGATGAAATTACGCACGTGTAGTAGTTCTTCTGATTGATCATGTTCACCTGCGGCCAGGTGGTGAACTCCATGTTGTTGTCCGTGCGCTGCAGGCCTGCATAAGGTACTCAATTAGCCGCGTGCATACAGGCTTG
>Ga0265797_10009508_pt1 | contig 12635 bp, 13 predicted proteins | sample P2T30metagenome_FD_192433 | JGI IMG/M metagenome (GOLD analysis project Ga0265797, IMG submission 192433) | Plant litter microbial communities from East Loma Ridge, Irvine, California - P2 T30 | ecosystem: Environmental > Terrestrial > Plant litter > Unclassified | place: USA: California... | reverse complement strand
AAGGCACGCGGCGAAGGCATCGTACGGGAGACATTCAAGCAGCGAAAAGACTTCCACCTCCGCGATGGGCCAGAGCAGGAAAAGCGCGATGAACTGATGTTGGGCCAACTTGGCAAGGAACTTCAAGGCGCATTCCCAAGTCGGTGGACATGTCCCGAGGTACAGCCTTGGCTGTACGGATATGACGCGATGGACGAGGTGAAGGCGGCTGTGCGGGCAAAGTCATCGTGATGGCGCAATAGCGTAGGAAAAGAAAGTTTGCGGGACGTTGAGAGAGAGGCACAGAAGCCAGCCTCGGATATAAGGTAAGAGACATACATCTGATTGGGTGGATGGAAGTAATTGTTAGTAAACGTGCGATTCATGGTTGATGTTGCACCAGGGTCATCGTGAAACGGCCCACATGGTGGCTGCCGAGGCCCGTCGCAGGTCGCACCGTCGACATGCATGAGACAGCCCTACGCCATTCTACTTGGTTGCAATCTCTCCACGCCCTGGAGAAGATGGTGGGTGGTAATTGAAGGATGGCTGGGCCCTTGGCGGAAGATGCCGTCTCGTCCTTTGCCATCGCTGGCAAGTTCCAGATCAAGCAAGGCATTGACGACAGTAAGCCAGCCGGGCTGACATGGCTTGCTAAGAAACAGCGACGCAAAGGTTCCATATCGTTGGTAGAGCTCATACACATATTTGACAGCAGAGCCTTTTTGCGTGAACGACTCCGAAAGGCTGTGGTTAGCTCAAGTCAGATACTTTGCTTTGAAGGTATAACGACATACCATTGCATTTCCTGCACGATGCGAGATGTCGCACCGAACATTGCGCACAGTATTCGCAACTCACTCGTGGCAACCCATGACTTGTGCCACTCGTCGAGGTTGATACGACACCCCAGTAACCCGTCCGCCGCTAATGCAACGGGAATCCTGCTCGATGATCGAAACGGTCACTGGAGTCATGCGCCCACATTCATCCTTGGTCGTCGAAACAAGAGCTTCACTTGTCCCAACAGCATGCCGAGGCTAACCCAGGGTAAAACACACGACATGCAGAGGTCACCCGACAGATTCAGTGGTCAGGCACGGAAAACATGAGTACACTTCCCTGTACACATCAGCCTCTTCCCGCACAACGGGGCAACGCACCCACAAAAACGTCGCGTTGGTGGGAAATGCCTTGGCATTCCTTTCATCACATCTCGCCGCAGAAGCAATGTTTCGAAACTCAACGGCGTAACTCGTTGTAATGGCACTCCGAGGAAGTCAACCACGGATTCGTGTATAAGATGTAGGCCTCCAACACAGGTTTGATGGGCATCGACTTCGATCCTACTTTCGCTTCAACCTTACCACCTTCGCTTCCAGCGCCAGTCTTGTTCTTCGTTGTGCAGGGCACCTACATTCTTTTCTCCAAACAAACTGTTCTTCACAGACTTTTTAGCATCATACTTCCAAACCAACTGTTCAACAATATCTCAAGATGAAGTACTACGCCGCCCAAGTTTTCGCTCTTGCTAGCATTGCAACCGCATTCCCGCATCCCCAGCTTCCCTCACTACCATCCTTCTCGCTACCAACCGGAGGACTAGGCTCTGGTCTAGGCTCAGGTCTTGGTGGAGGCTTGAGTCTACCAACCAGCCTTCCATCGCTCGGAGGTGGAAGTGGCTTTCCATCACTCGGAGGTGGAAGTGGCTTTCCATCACTCGGAGGTGGAAGTGGCTTTCCATCACTCGGAGGTGGCCTCCCATCACTTGGAGGTGGAGGTGGAGGCTTCTCCCTCCCCACCAACCTCCCTTCTCTCGGAGGAGGAGGCTTCTCCCTCCCAACCAACCTACCCAGCCTGGGTGGAGGCAGCACCGGTACAGGCGGCTCAGGCCTGAGCAGCTGGCTCAGCGGCCTAGGCGGAGGCCTCGGTGGCGGCCTTGGAGGACTCGGTGGTGGTGCTGCTGGTGGTGGTGCTACGACAACAGCCGACGCCGTTGTGCCCTCGCCTTCAAAGACTGGTGCTGCTGCAACACCCTCAGCGACTGGCGGAGGCAACACTGGCGGTGCCGGCACGATCGGCGCAAACTGCCAAGCTCAGTCTGGATCTTCCAACGCTTTCGGAGGAAGCGAGAACGGCATCGTAGACAAGAACTGCTGCACCGATATGACCATCGTCTTCGCTCGTGGTACGGGAGAGATGGGCAACGTCGGAAGCGTCTCTGGGCCGCCAATGTTCAAGGCTATCCGCGAGAAGCTGGGCAATGACCGTGTTACCGTCCAGGGTGTTGACTATGCTGCTTCCGCTGCTGGTAATGCCAACCTCGGTGGTGACGGTGGCCAGAAGATGGCCGACCTGGTCAAGCAGGCCAAGTCTCAATGCCCTGACACCAAGGTCATTGTGTCGGGTTACTCTCAGGGTGCCATGGTCGTGCACAATGCTTTCAGCAAGGGTCTTTCTGCCACGGATGTTAGCGGTGCTGTCATGTTCGGAGACCCATTGAAGCGCCAGGCCATCAGCGGTCTTTCAGCCGACCAGATCAAGCAATTCTGCGGTACTGCTGATCAGATCTGCGGCGGCGGTGGTGACGGTGGTGCGACTGGAAGCCATCTCAGCTACGGCAGCAGTGCGGATGCGGCAGCTTCTTTCGCTATCCAGGCCGCTGGCCTTGCTTAGGTGGATTGAGGTTGGAAGGTGAACTCGCACTGCTGGTCCGTGTGAGCTACAAAATGAGATATGCGCAACTGTTTGGGATGGCGCCATGAGACGCTAGTGTACATTTAACTGTAGATACTTGACCACTCATTGTCACTCATTCAATTCTTCAAACTATTCTTTACCACCATATTTCTTGATCAGCTCATTCATGATACTGACCGCGCCGCTCCGATAACCTCCCCCGAACATCGCATAGTGGTTGAGGTGATGGTACAGCTCATATAGCTTTACTCTATCTTCGTACTCTTCGACCGGTTCTGTCTTCGGACACAGCTTGTGGTACTCCTTCAGGAAGGGCCCACCGAAGCCACCAAACATGTTCATGATACCTAGTTCAAACTCGCTATGCGCGTAGCATGCTGAAGAGTCGAAAATCACGTCTTCAGGCTCGCCCTTCTTGGCACCAATAAAGCCTGCGCTGGCATTGCCGCTCCATAAATCGCCATGCACAACGACTGGCGTGACTCCCTTGCCGTTGTTAAGATGGCTGTCACCGATTAAGCGGGGTACGACCTGTGCCGCAGTCTGCTCAACTAGCTTCTTCACATCGCCATCCTTCCTCCCGTTCTGCTCCGCGCATCGCAGAATGAATCTGAGACGGTTCTCCGCGTAGAAGTCTGCCCAGCTCTCCTTGTAGCTGTTATCTTGTGGTGTATCGCCGCAGCACGTCGTCACTGGAAACCCAAATACGGACTTGTCGTAGCCTTCTGGTATGGGCGCGGGCGTGGTATGTAGCTTAGCGAGCTTGGCTGCCAGAGATGGCGCTTTGGACGATTTCGAACTCGATCGTCCGGTGAGGTGGAGGAACTCAGTCACGAGGAAAGAGATAGAAGGCTGCGATTCGAATTGTCCGTAACCAAGTGGTTGAGGACATAGCGAGGATACGGCATGGTTGATGGCTTTGAGGGATGCGTACTCGCCTTCATCGCGCTGCCAGTCAATTAGCCAGCCCGGGTGTGCTAGGAATTGCGCCTACCTTGGAACATAACACCCGCCTCTTTCCCGTTACCAGTCTTCATGAAGAAGGTCTTTTCGGTGCCATCGTCAAGTTGCGACGTGATCTTCCACGTCGATGCCGAGCTCGAGCCGCCTCCGCTTGCAGAGGACACTCTCGTTTTCTCGGGGTTCAGGCCGAGGCGATTGACGACTGCTGAATTGAGCTTCATGTTGGATCCTGTCGTGAGAGAGCGCGCGAGCTTGAACATGAACGTGTCATGGTGGTGAAGGCGGCTGATGTGTTTTGAGATGAGTTGACGGTGACGTCAGGTTTAGCATCCTATGTGGTGGGAGCTCCCGAGGTCGTGTCGCGCCGACGCGTCCCCGGCGTTGCGACTACAACCACTCGCACACACAGTAACAGGTTGTGCTGTGGGACGACACCTAGGTCCTTGATACCGTGTGCATAGTCATGCGCCAGTCGCCTCCGAGTAGCCAATCCAATGAAGCTTTCACACGTTGCAGATACTCAGCCTCGTGGCTGCCTAAACCACAGTCGACCCGAATGTTCGTGACGCCCGTGACCTTCACCGCACCTCAACTCCACTATCGCGTCTTTCGTAGCTCGACACTATCATGATAGGTTACCTTCGAGCCCCATTCGCGCACTGCCATTAGCAGGTAGAGCCTATATCTCCCGCGCGACGAGCGACAACTCGACCGAACCACGATACCAGCGTACTTTTCATCATCATGGACACCTCGCAAGCAGTCGTACCTCAGCCCCCACATTCAGCTTCGCACTTGAGACCTGAAGAACCTGATAGCCTTCTTCCAAGTCTTAGCGCGCATGTGTACCAATCTATTGATTCAGAGAATGGGGAGATTCGTCTACTCGAGGTGTTACCCGGGCGCTACAACGATGTGATCAAGATCAATCTCTACGCGAAAAACCTCAACGACAAACCGACATACGAAGCACTTTCTTACGCGTGGGGTACCATACCTAGCTCAAACCGAGCCATCATCAACTGCTGTCCAGTACCTGTGAGAGAAAGCCTTGATTTGGCACTTAGACGTCTCCGAAACCCCAATCAATCTCGCATACTATGGATTGACGCTCTGTGCATCAACCAAAGCGACACCAGGGAAAGATCACATCAAGTCCAGCATATGGCTACCATTTATAAGTCTGCGACTACGGTGGTGATATGGCTTGGCGAATGGCAGGCTCTCGAAAAATGCTCAGACTTTCCAACCAAACCAGAATGTCAAACGATGTGGATACGACACCTGAACCGCTCGATCAATCTCATGTTTGTTCCCGGCGAGTCTGATCCACATCATCTTCATCTGTGGCAGCACGCTCTGGAGATTAGTAGGCTACCCTGGTTCCGCCGTCTTTGGATTATTCAAGAGCTCTTATTAGCCTCCTCCCAACCAAAGTTCATGATTGGCGATTGCGTGGTTACCTCGAGCGACTTGTTTACAGCCTTGAAAGGAGTTCTATCGGTCCTTTCACAAGATAGATACTCTTACAGGTTGAAGCGCGAGCAAACGACGCCAGGGTTAGGGACACTTCCTCGTTCCTCAACATCACAAGCGATGGGACCAAATCAATCGTTTCACCATTTGCTGATGTTGCACAAAATGCTAGAGAGCTTCCTGGACTCTGGTGGAGCAAGCCTCTATGAGTACTCGGTATTGTCACGATACGCTATGGCTACAGACTCACGAGACAGAATTTACGGTTTGCTTGGCATCGTCAAATCTTACGTGGCTGAGCCTATAGTACCCGATTAGACAAAGGCTTGGCCACAAGTTCTCGCTGAGACGACGATAGTGATGATCTCAGAAGATGGACAATTTCCTTACATGAGTGATGAGTTTGCTTTTCCTTCTGCGGATTGACCCCAAGAAGGCTATCATACACCTTCGTGGGTGCTAGACTTTTCCCAATCGATTTCATGCCATGGATCAATCGACTTTCCAAGCTACAATATAGACAGGCTAAGTTCAGAAGTGATCGAGCGCCGACGAAAGTCACTACGTCTGTCGGACGATTTTCGAACGCTTTATAAACACGGATGGTATTTTGGAAGCATTAACAGAACTTACTTTTTCACACCGGAAGACTCTCTCAGAAGCCCTGGGGAGATTGCCATGGAATCGGCGGCTGGACTGTACCACTTTTATCATGAGGCCTTGAAGCCGAGCGATATAACACCGAATCTCCTTTATGAAGCTCTAATCAAGGGGCACTACTTCGGCTTTAGTCTTGAAGAATTCACCTCTTCTTTACTAGGCCATAGAGATGATTTCCTACTATCATATCGAGATGGAAGTCCAAGCTTGTTCTCGCATCGTCGGCAGAGTGTGGGTGGGCACCCGTTCAGCGTATTCCTTACTGATAAGGGCTATGTCGGATACACATGGCTTGACGAAAATTCGGATATTCGAGTAGATGACATACTTGTCGCTCTTTTCGAACATCGAATGCCTTTCATTCTACGACTAGTCGAGGGAGGTTCCACCTATCGAATGGTCAATCTAGCTCATGTATCGGAGCGTAGTGGTAAATATTCCCAGTTTTACCAGTTATCTGGGTTCGAATTTTACCAACCCCATGAGGATCCGCGTGATTGGGTTTATGATGAAGCAGAGGGCTGTTTCGAGTATGCTATCGTTTAGGTCTGCCTTGACGCCTGGAAGTCCAGCAGCGACACCAAAAGTCGACCCCACGCGGATAGTACTATGGAAACGCACCAACAGTAAACAGCCCCACACGGAGCTCGGACTAGATTCCCATTCGGGAGCAGAGTCAATCCTCGAATTGCCTCTCGCAACTGGAACTCTATGGGAGCTTGGCTCGCGTACACTTTGTACACGGCGATCGGATTTGTTATCCACATGGACCATGGAACCCTTGAGATACGTTATAACGCATGGTCTTGGCGAATAGCTATGACCAGCGTGAGCTCCACTTTGAAGTGGGCATGCCGAGGTACAAGAAAGTTAGTATCGCACGAGCCTTCATCGGCCCTTTTCTCAACCAGTATACATACCTCGAGTACGTGTCAACATTCATTCGAACATCAACAAAAAGATTGCACCAGCTTTTCATCATGGATTCATTCACAGCAGGCGACATCACTCACAAGAACGGCGAAGTCACCCACTACTACGAAGGAGGATCAAAAGACGGTATACCCCTCATCTTCATCCATGGCTGGCCGGATATCGCGGAGTCGTGGAAGCACCAGCTCACGCACTTCGCTGCTGGGGGAAAGTACCGTGTAATCGCGCCCGACATGCGCGGCTACGGCGACTCTACTGCTCCCCGCAAGAAGGAATCCTACGCCCTTGAGGTCCTCATTCCAGAGCTCGTCGAGTTTGCCGAGCAACTTGGCGTCAAGAAGGCAGTCTGGATCGGTCATGACTGGGGATGCCTCATCAACGCGCTCTCCGCTCACTACCCCGAGCTCTTCATCGCTCAGGCAAACCTCTGTGTACCCTACCGGAGCTTAGAGCTCGGCTTGGACTACATCAAGACCACGATAAACCGCGACATCTACCCTGAGAGCGAGACCGAGTGGGGTCAATGGGAGTACATGAGATACTACGAGCTGCACCCCGAAGAGAGTGTCAAGGCCTTTGACGGCCACCTGGATGTCATCACTAAGATCTTGTACGTAAAGGGTGACCCTAGCAAGTGGGGACAGCCATCACCCACGAGTCGGGTCCTGAGAGATGGCGGTTGGTTCGGTGGACACCCAGAGCAGCTTCCCGACATCCCGCTCGAATACACATCGCTCGATGAGTCTCTTTACTCAAGCCTGCTCAAGAGCAAGAAGAAGCATGGCTTCTTTGGCGCGAACGCGTACTACTTGAACCACAAAGCGAACGCCGAGTATGCCAAGAGCGAGAAGAATGGTGGTGTGTTGGAATTTCCATTCCTCTTCATTGATGCGAAGTTGGACGCTGTGTGCTCGCCTAGCACGGCACCAAAAATGGCTGAGATGCAGAAGCAGTATGTAAAGAATTTAACATACAAGACGATTGAGGCGGCGCATTGGGTGCATTTGGAGAAGCCGAAGGAGGTTAACGAGACGTTGGAGAACTGGCTGGCTACTCTGTAAAGGGTATAGCTCTCACAAATATTCACATGCAGATCTTACCGCGAGTTACCGGCGTAATGTATTTCCATTCTCAAGGACATATTGTGCGAACAGCGTCATCTTCGTTTCTACACCATAGCGCCATCAACGACTAACAGTCTCTAAAGTGTCGCATTTCTAGGATTACTTGGGTGAAGCATAATTTGGGTCCCGCAGATTTCTCAGCATAGTAGTCTGTCCTGCACAGATAAATGTGAGATAGTCAGGGTTGTTCTTGATAGCTGTGTAGCCAATGGTCAATTCCTCTAATCACCTTCGAACAACACAACCAGTATACATGAAGGCGTAAGTACGACTGCCCAGCATGTCATAAGCATTCTCTTCGAACGGCTGCATGCATCACCGTATCAGGCTCACTGGTGTTGGTATTCATGACGAGGCTGGCGAATCATGCTCGAGCAACGAACCAGGTGTCTTCGCCTTTACAGGGGATTCGTTTATGGGACAAGCCGAGGAGTTGCGAATCTGCCGTAAATTCCGTCAATAGCACTTTGTAAAGCGATATCAGCATCATGCCTCGAGATCAACTGTAAGTCTGTTCTGGGGCTTTGTGCTATGGATGTCAGCTGTTATAGTGTTGCGCAGCCGACAAGATAGAATGTGCTACACCTGTCTACCACATGGAGTACCAACCACTCGGTGATGGAGAGATTCGTTTGTTATCAATCCGACAGCCACTTGATAGCCTACCAGGAGTTGAGTCTCAAGCGAGACAAGGTCTTCATCCTGAAGAACGCGTGAATTGTGAGCTCCTTCATCGCACCTTTCACAACTGTCGCATATCATCGACCTTCTCTCTTGAAGGCCCGGAAACCGCCTTCGTTGCTTTGAGTTACACCTGGGGCAGTCAAGATGACCAGGAACCAATCTATGTCAACGGAATCGCGATCAAAGTACGAATAAATCCCAAGAACGCCTTGGAGGCATTGCGAGAGACTGACGTCGTGAAGAGAGGGTGCATGATGTGGGCAGACGCAATGTGCATCAACCAAGGAGATCCCAAAGAGAAGAGCAAACTAGTCCCTAAAATGGGGGAAATATATCGAAAGAGTTGGTGTGTGATCAATTGGCTGGGAGATGCCACCGCCGGCAGTGACGAAGCGTTCGATTTCACCAATGGAGTATGTGAGGCTCGTGAGCGAAGTCTCGAAGCGACAACTGAATTCCTGGAATACATGTCAACTTGCAAACGTCTATGTACAGTATGGGAAAGCCTAAAGGACGTTGTACATCGACCGTCCTTTTCTCGCCTGTGGATCACGCAGGAACTAGCGATGAGTTGCGACCGAAGTCCGGTCCTGTGCGGTAGAAGGATCATGTCATGGGAACGCATGCGGAAAGTTTACCAATGCCTCAGAATACTTGAACGTGACTTAGAGGACGATAAGTTCAAGGACATCCTCAGAGACGTAGTTTTGGGCCACGATGATGCCAAGAGTGCTTACGAACGCGTACCAAACTATCATTGGAAAGTTCTTGACGATTATCATGGAGTTGAGGCAAGGCGCGTAGCAAGGACAGCAGCTCGGTTGATAAGGCAGGAGGAGAAGGCTCGTGAGGCTGCTGATCGAGCCTCACGACAGGCAGCTCGTGGGACTCAAGAACGACTCCAACATGCTCAAAAAAACTACCCAAAGAGGCAAGAGCAGAAGTCTTAAGGCAGCTACTAAAGCAGGCTCAAAAAAGAGAATAGCTGCGCAGCCTCAAGGTAGTAGTGAGGCCTCAGGTGCTGCAGCCGGCCCACCACCATCTCAATCACGACACGGCCGAGCAATCAAGCTCCCGGCCAAATACAGATAGCTACATATATCAATGGAGGCCTGTAGAGCTCAAAAACAAGATAGATCGCGATGATAGCGATCGTACGTAGCTCAATAGACTCATGTTGTGGTGTCGATTTCGGTGTTCTGGGCGCGCGTTATGCCGGTCAGCACAGTAAGCTTCACACGCCAAATTCGGAAGACGGCACTGACGTATCGACTGGAACAACCACAAACCCCGGATCGCAATCTGACATCCTCGCCACGCGCTAGTCAGATATGCGCACATTCGGATGGAACGGCTACTAACCTCAATCAGGCCACCCACCATCATCACCTATAATAACAACCTGCTTGTCTTCCCCTCTCTGTACGTTACAACTCGAAACCCATGTCTTCAAACGCACCGTATGTCATCGCAAAGCTACTCGAAGGCGCATCCCTAGGATACAGCTTCCATCTCATTCCTGATATATACATACTCGAACGGGATGTCAAGCGTATATCCATGGCTCACAGCCCAAACCTACCACAGGCGCAATACGATCCACCACAGACTAACCCTTCCGCCAATTTCAACAACAACACCATGCCCACTACAGTCGACATTCAGAAATACATCGCCTACGCTCGCTTTTATCGCCGCGGCTGTCACACGCAAATTGTCTTACAGACAACTGCCTTCATCCTAAAGTACTGGGGCCATGATACCTTTACGACTCTGAATAAAATCTCGGCAGCCTGTATCTGGGGTGCTTATGCAATTGTCCTGTATGCTTTGTGGAAGAACGATAAGAAGTTGAGAGGCATGTTGGAAAATGGAGGGGAGAAGGATGTGGAGACGGGGAGGTTAGCTTGGGAGGAGAATGAGGGGAGGGGTAAGGGTATAGAGAATGAGAAGGTTGGATTTAGAGATGAAAAGGTAGAGCTGCTAGAGGGGGAGGAGGAGAGGGAGAAACAAAAGAGATGCACTTCAGGACCTAGAAGCGAGGCAGATCGACCACTACCACAGGTGCCTCATCACGCGTTGTCGCATAGCAGAATGCCAACGCCCACAAGACAAGGTTCATGGCATGTTGGCCCTCCTTAGAGACGACCTTGCGTCGCAAATCGTTACGAAACACGAACATAACCTTCAGACAGTATATGCAGATTTCACTAGAAAATGGATCGAAAGCATGGATGATTTGAATCTTCGCGGTCATTGCGGTGGGTATGGCAGTCATTACCGACATGAAGAAGCGCTGGATTGTTCGTGGGCTGTCAATCTGTCGAAAGAGATCAAGCTGCAGACAAGCAACTACCACTGTCGTTATCGCGCGAACGGAGACATGAAAGCGTGCTATTACTTTCAAGATACCGACCTCATCGTACGCGGCGTGATTGTCGACAAGGTCGATGGGTTCAGTGGGCGGCGTCATTGGGATGATGATTCGGGTGAGCTTGTAGATTTCCTAGGATCAGAGTCCCATAGAAACTCATATGGAGCAGACGCAGACTATGAAGAAGCTATCTGGAGGACTTTGGTAGGCGACCGAAATTATGAAGGCGACCGAGCACCTGGAAAGTATGCTTGCGTACTTGATATCGCTATCCTTGACAAATCATGTTTGTCATCCGATCTTACCGGTAACGGAAACATTGATGAGGTTCAATACAATCTTCATCTCTGGTGGATACGGAACGCAAAGATGAAAATCAAATGTAAACCACTAGCATCATATCTCAAGAGTCTGGGTATCTTACAAAAGGACCCGAAGACGTACAATGAAGCTGCAGGATGGGTTGACAGGTTTCTGTGGAGCAGACGATTGGTTTCACCCGCTTTGGGTTACGTTGGAATAACGCCTCATTTTATCCAGAATGGCGATACCATAGCAGTCATCGGAGGATGCGCTGTACCTCTTGTTCTGCGACCACGATGGCAGCAAAAGCCAGGACGTCTCAGATATGAGATACTTGGCGAGTGTTTCGTCTACGGGATCATGGATGGGGAGATTGAACAGAGCGTAAGGGAAGGAAGACATGCTCTTATTGATATCATGATTTCGTGACTTCCTTGGGTTTTACTGGGGGCGTTCGTGAAACCAGGCTTATAGCCAGCATTTCATTGATCATGTTACACTGAGGCCATCCGGGTCCCAAACGTGGCATAGACGATTGCAGTATAGAACGCGAATCATGCTCCAAGATGGCGTCTTTGCTAACATAAGTAGTCCTTGTCGCAGATGATGACAATGCTGGGACAGAAAGCACGGTTCTTAAATGTTGTGTTAGACTACTGTCGACGCTGTGCTCCGAGGTTCCAGCTCTATGTCTTTCGCGCGTTGTCGTCGTCGGAAGGATGATAGCGATCAAACGAATGACTTACCAAGTTGATCGTAGAGACACATGAGTGCCTAAGGCGTCTTTGACCAAAGTCGAAAGAGTGTCTGAACTGTCTGATCAGGCAGATAGTAGCTACTAAAAATAAGTATTGGTTCAGAGACGTGACAGGGTAGGGCTGGTGAGTCCCGAACCATGGGCGGCTAGGATTTCCTCTGGTTCTCCTTGTTACATTGCTTTAAGTCGTGCCTGCAGGAGCGTGCTAAGCATAAGGCACCATTGGTCTGTGCATTTAACGAGTTCCTTCATAAGTCTGAGCGTTGTTAGTACACCTTCCTTGTGCGTATGTGATGTTCGAAATCGATGACTACCACTTTCGAAGGAGGAAATTGATTGTTACGCAATGACAGCTCTTGAATTTGGGATATCCATTCTGAACCGCGAGCTGACAATAACACCGCAACTTCTCGCATCTGCTACGGCTGGCCCAGCCCGTGTTGCATAGTTGATGTCGCGTCCACGGATGCATAGGGGTCAACGCAAGTTGTAGAGATGTTTCAGATGGCGGATATGTCCAAGCACGGCCATGACTCTTTGGTGTTGATGTCCGTTGGATGGGGTCGATGATAGGCCCCACCGAGATGGGGCTGTTCTCAACAAATGCGGGTCGCTGCCCCTCTTGTCGCTAGCGCGCTGGCCCTTCCCGTGCCTCCACCCATTCAGCTCTCGTTCACCTTAT
>Ga0265797_10009507_pt1 | contig 12636 bp, 10 predicted proteins | sample P2T30metagenome_FD_192433 | JGI IMG/M metagenome (GOLD analysis project Ga0265797, IMG submission 192433) | Plant litter microbial communities from East Loma Ridge, Irvine, California - P2 T30 | ecosystem: Environmental > Terrestrial > Plant litter > Unclassified | place: USA: California... | reverse complement strand
ATGTGGGGCCACCTCGACGGAGGCGCGTGGCACGACCGGCGGGTTGTGCCCCGACCGGCGGGACGACGCGACGGCCACCGGCCGGGCGCTCAGAAGAGGCGCGGCTGCGGCGACCGCGCACCCCCCGGCAGCTCGTGCGCGATGAGCGACCGCGGCCGGCCGTCGACGCCGAAGCCCAGCGTGCCCCGGGCGGTCGCGGCGTCGTCGAGCGCGCTCGACCGGGTCGAGCCGGTGGCCGGATCGGCCGTGCCGTGCTCGAGGCCGTGCTCGGCGAGGAGGGGCCGCATGCGGGCCGCGAGCCACTTGCGGTACCCCAGCGGCGCGTAGGTGCTCGAGGCGTACATGTCGCGGTAGCGGACGACGAGCTCAGGGTGCTCGCGCTCGAGCCAGGCGAACCACCACTCCTTGACGCCGGGCTTGAGGTGCAGGGCGCTGTAGAGCAGGCTCGTCGCCCCGGAGGCGCGCACCGCCTCGAGGGCCCGGTGCAGGTGGTCGAGGTCGTCGGTGAGCCAGGGCAGCACCGGCATCATGAACACGGAGCAGCGGAGCCCCGCGTCGGTCGCCGCGCGGACGGTGGCGAGGCGCGCCGCGGTCGTCGGGGTGCCGGGCTCGACCGACTGCTGCAGCTCGTCGTCGTGGATCGCGATCGACATCGCGATGTCGACGGGCACGTGCTCGGCCGCCTCGACGAGCAACGGCAGGTCGCGCCGCAGCAGCGTGCCCTTGGTGAGGATGCTGAAGGGCGTGCCGGAGTCGGCGAGGGCGGCGATGATGCCCGGCATGAGGCGGTACTTGCCCTCGGCCCGCTGGTAGGGGTCGGTGTTGGTGCCGAGCGCGACCGGGTGGCCCTGCCAGCTGGGTCGGTGCAGCTCTCGGGCGAGCACCTCGGCCACGTTCACCTTGACGACGATCTGCTTGTCGAAGTCGTCGCCCCCGTCGAGGTCGAGGTACTCGTGCGTGGGCCGCGCGAAGCAGTAGACGCAGGCGTGGCTGCAGCCGCGATAGGGGTTGATCGTCCAGCCGAAGGGCAGCGCGGAGTCGCTGCCCGGCACCCGGTTGAGCGCGCTCTTGGCGAGGATCTCGTGGAACGTCACGCCGGCGAACTCGGGCGTCGTGACCGACGCGACGAGGTTCGACAGCTTGGCGAGACCGGGCAGCGCGGCCGGGTCCGCCGTCGTCGTCGCCTGTTCGCTCCATCTCACGGAGACAGTCGAACACATGTTCGACCGGGCGTCAAACGGAGGCGCCCGCTACGCGTGGATGTGCAGCGCCTCCGCGGTCGCCCCGAGGGTCGCGGCCGCCCGGGCCTCGTCGTCCGCGAGCTGGTCGCCGTAGGTCGGCACCATGCGCCGCAGGGTCGGCGTCCAGCTGGCGATGCGCTCGGGGAAGCAGCGCTCGAGCACCGACAGCATGATCGGCACCGCGGTCGAGGCGCCGGGCGAGGCGCCGAGCAGGCCGGCGATCGTGCCGTCGGCCGCGGAGACGACCTCCGTGCCGAACTGCAGCACGCCGCCCTTCGCCGCGTCGCGCTTGATGACCTGCACTCGCTGGCCCGCGGTGATCCGGTACCAGTCGGCCGGGTCGGCGTCGGGCATGAACTCGCGCAGCGACTCGAACTTCGCCTCTTTGCTGGCGGCCAGCTGGCCCAGCAGGTACTTCACGAGCGAGAGGTTCGCGAGACCGGCCCGGATCATCGGGTACAGGTTGTGCGGCCGGATCGACGCGAACAGGTCGAACCACGACCCGTTCTTGAGGAACTTCGGGCTGAAGCCGGCGTAGGGGCCGAACATGAGGCTCGCCTGACCGTCGACGACCCGGGTGTCGAGGTGCGGCACCGACATGGGCGGCGACCCGACGGCCGCCTTGCCGTACACCTTGGCGCTGTGCTTGGCGACGACGGCGGGGTCGTCCGTGCGCAGGAACTCGCCGCTGACGGGGAACCCGCCGAAGCCCTTGATCTCGTCGATGCCCGACTTCTGCAGCAGGTGCAGGGCGCCTCCGCCGGCGCCCACGAAGACGAAGCGCGCGTCGACGCTCGTCGGGGTGCCGCCCACCTGGCGACGCATCTTGACGCGCCAGGTGCCGTCGGCGAGCTTGGTCAGCCCCGTCACGCGGTGGTCGAGCTCGATCCGCGCCTCGTTCTCCTCGAGGTAGGTGAGCAGCAGGCGGGTCAGGCTGCCGAAGTCGACGTCGGTGCCCGCGGCGATGCGCGTCGCCGCGATGGGCTGGTCCTTCGCGCGGCCGACGATGAGCGCCGGCGCCCACGTGCGGATGACGGAGGCGTCGGTGCTGAACTCGATGCCCGCGAACAGCGGGTGGTCGCGCAGCGCCTCGTGCCGCTTGCGCAGGTACTCGACGTTCGCTTCGCCCCAGACGAAGCTCATGTGCGGAGTGGAGTTGATGAAGGCGGAGGGCTCGGGCAGGGCGCCCTCGGCGACGAGGAACGACCAGAACTGCCGCGACACCTGGAACTGCTCGTTGACCTTCACGGCGCTGCTCGTGTCGATCGAGCCGTCGGCGCGCTCGGGCGTGTAGTTGAGCTCGCAGAGGGCCGAGTGGCCCGTGCCCGCGTTGTTCCACGGGTTGCTCGACTCCTGCGCCACGTCGCCGAGCGCCTCGTAGACCTGGATCGTCCACGTCGGCTCGAGCTGCTTGATCATGGCGCCCAGGGTGGCGCTCATGACGCCGGCCCCGATGAGGGCGACGTCGACGGGCTTCGTTGCCTTCGATGCTTCGGTCACGAGGAGCAGTCTAGGCGTCGCGTCTGGGTGCCGGACGGCCGGGCCGTCCGGTGCGTCACAGCCCGAGCGTCGTCAGCTCGGCGTCCATGCGCCGGGCCATCTCCGCGTAGCCGTCGTCGTTCGGGTGCAGCCCGTCGGCGGCCATCCACTCGGGGTGCCCCTCGAGCCAGCGCGAGGCCCCGGGCACCCAGTCCGCGCCCACGTCGAGCGCGGCGTCGTGGACCCAGCCCGCGATGACGTCGACGCTCTCGGGGCGCTCGTCGGTGTACCAGAACGGCTCGACGACGACGAGGCGCGCGTCGGGCAGTGCGCCCGCGATCCGGTCGAGGTCGGCGCCGATCTGGTCGTGGATCTCGTCGGCCCGGGCGTCGTACGAGAAGGAGTCGTTCAGCCCCATCGTGACGACCACGATGTCCGGGTCGGCGGCGACGACGAGGCCGGGCAGGTCCCCGCCCTCGAACGACGTGCGGTGGTTGACGAAGCCGAGGCCGTTGACGCTCGGGTTGTACTCCCGCCAGCCGCGCTCCTCGCTGATGATCGTCGACCAGCGCAGCGACGGGTCGGAGGCGCCCGTCCCGAGCGTGTAGGAGTCGCCGTAGAACGCGACGAGCGACCCGTCCCCCGCGGGCACGGACGTCGACGCGGCGGGCTGCTCCGCCGCCGGGGCGGCACAGCCCGTCAGCACGGCGACGGAGGCGACGAGGGCGGCGAGGCCGGACGTGAGACGGGTCATGCCGGGGGTTCGGAGCCACGCCGGGCGCGGTTCGGGAGCCGCCGGTCCCGACGACCGAGGAGGCGCCGGTCGCCGACCCGCGCCTCCTCGGTCGCGGTCGCGCCCCTAGGCCGTCGCGAGACGGCGGGCCGCGACGATCTCCGCGATCTGCACCGCGTTCAGGGCCGCGCCCTTGCGCAGGTTGTCGTTGCTGATGAAGAGGGCGATGCCGCGGTCGTCGGGCACGCCTTCGTCTTGCCGGACGCGCCCGACGAACGACGGGTCCTTGCCGGCGGCCTCGAGCGGGGTGGGCACGTCGGTCAGGACGACGCCGGGCGCGTCGGCGAGCAGCTCGCGGGCGCGGGCCGCGGTCAGCGGCGAGGCGAACTCGGCGTTGATCGACAGCGAGTGGCCCGTGAACACGGGCACGCGCACGCACGTGCCGCTGACGAGCAGGTCGGGACGCTCGAGGATCTTGCGGCTCTCGTTGCGGAGCTTCTTCTCCTCGTCGGTCTCGTCGAGACCGTCGTCGACGATCGAGCCGGCGAGCGGGATGACGTCGAAGGCGATGGGGCGCACGTAGACGGCGGGCTCCGGCATCTCGACCGCGCCTCCGTCGTGGACGAGGCCCGCCGCGTCGCCGGCGAGGGCGGCGCGCGCCTGGCCGAGCAGCTCGTCGGCGCCCGCGAGCCCGCTGCCGCTGACGGCCTGGTAGGTGCTGACGACGAGCCGCTGCAGGCCGGCCTCGGCGTCGAGCACCTTCAGCACGGGCATCGCGGCCATCGTGGTGCAGTTCGGGTTGGCGACGATGCCCTTGACCGCCTCGTCGATGGCGTGCGGGTTGACCTCGCTGACGACGAGCGGGACCTCGGGGTCCATCCGCCAGGCGCTCGAGTTGTCGATGACGAGCGCGCCGGCCGCGGCGAAGCGGGGGGCCTGGGCGCGGCTGCCCGTGGCGCCGGCCGAGAAGAGGGCGATGTCGAGGCCGGCCGGGTCGGCCGTCTCGACGTCCTCGACGACGACGTCGACGCCGCGGAACGGCAGCGTCGTGCCGGCCGAGCGGGCCGTCGCGAAGAAGCGGATCTCGGCGATCGGGAACTCCCGCTCGTCGAGCAGCCGGCGCATGACCTTGCCGACCTGGCCGGTGGCGCCGACCACGCCGACGCGCAGACCTTCAGACATCTCGTGCTCCTGGGTGGTGGTGGGGGTGGGGACTCGTCGTCGGGCGCGTCGCCGGTCAGCGACCGGTGCCGCCCCAGACGACCGCCTCGACGTCGGCGTCGAGGTCGAAGGCCGTGTGCACGACCCGCAGGGCCTCGGCCAGGGTGTCGGCGCGGGTGACGACCGAGATGCGGATCTCGCTCGTCGAGATCATCTCGATGTTGATGCCGGCCTCGAAGAGGGCCGTGAAGAGGCGCGCCGAGACCCCGGCGTTGGTGCGCATGCCCGCGCCGACGAGGGCGAGCTTGCCGATCTGGTCGTCGTACTGCAGCGACTCGAAGCCGATCTCGGCGCGGTCCGACTCGAGGGCGTTGAGGACGACCGAGCCCTCGGACTTGGGCAGCGTGAACGAGATGTCGGTGCGGCTGGTCGAGGCGGCCGACACGTTCTGGACGATCATGTCGATGTTCGCGCCCGTCTTCGCGACGGTGCGGAAGATCTGCGCGGCCTTGCCGGGCACGTCGGGCACGCCGACCACGGTCACCTTCGCCTCGCTCAGGTCGCCGGCGACGCCGCTGATGATGGGCTCTTCCACGTTCTCTCCCTCTTTCGGGTTGACGACCAGCGTGCCCTCGCCGTTGTGGAACGACGAGCGGACGTGCAGGGTGACGCCGTGGCGTCGGGCGTACTCGACGGCTCGGATGTAGAGCACCTTCGAGCCGGCGGCGGCGAGCTCGAGCATCTCCTCGCTGGTGATGCGGTCGAGCTTGCGGGCCCGCGGCACGACGCGGGGGTCGGCCGTGAAGACGCCGTCGACGTCGGTGTAGATCTCGCAGACGTCGGCGTCGAGGGCGGCGGCGAGCGCCACCGCCGTCGTGTCGGACCCGCCGCGGCCGAGCGTGGTGATGTCGCCCGTCGTGCGGTTGAAGCCCTGGAACCCGGCGACGATCGCGACCGAGCCGGCGTCGAGCGCCTCGCGGATGCGCCCCGGGGTGACGTCGACGATGCGCGCCCGGCCGTGCTGGGCGTCGGTGATCATGCCCGCCTGGCTGCCCGTGTACGAGCGCGCCTCGACGCCCTGGCTGCGGATGGCCATGGCGAGCAGGGCCATGCTGATGCGCTCGCCCGCGGTGAGCAGCATGTCGAGCTCGCGGCCGCCGGGCATCGGCGTGACCTCGGCGGCGAGGTCGAGCAGCTCGTCGGTGGTGTCGCCCATGGCGCTGACCGCGACGACGACGTCGTTGCCGGCCTTGCGCGTCTCGACGATCCGCTTCGCGACGCGCTTGATGCTCTCGGCGTCGGCGACCGAGGACCCGCCGAATTTCTGCACGATGAGGCTCACGGTGGCGACTCCAGGAGGTGGGTGGCAGGAGGTGCGGGCGCGTCGGGCTGGCGGCGCCTGCGTCCGATGATCCTACGAGGTGACCGGGGCGTGTGACGACCGGGCCGGACCTGCCGGGCGACGACCGCCTCCTCGGCGCCGGGGCCGCCCGGGCCGGAGGCGCCGCGGACCTCTAGCGTGGGGGCATGACCGACGCCGCCGCGGACGCCCGCGGATCCGCCAGCCGCCTCCAGGACAGCCGTCCCCTCCGCACTCTCGCCCGCGTGGGGTTCGCGATGAACGGCCTGCTCCACGTCCTGATCGGCGGGATCGCCCTCGGCGTCGCGACCGGCGGGGGCGGCGAGGCCGACCAGGGCGGCGCGCTCGGCCAGCTCGCGTCGCGCCCCGGCGGCGCCGCGGTGCTCTGGGTGGTCGTCGTCGGACTGTGGGCCCTCGGACTGTTCCAGCTGCTCGAGGCCGCCCTGGTGCGGGGCACCGACAAGGAGGCGTGGGCCGAGCGCGCGAAGGAGGGCGGCAAGGGCGTCGCCTACGTCGCCGTCGGGGTGACGGCCTTCACGTTCGCCCGGGGCGGCTCGTCGGACAGCTCGGACCAGACGCAGAGCCTCAGCTCGCGCCTGATCGGCACGCCGGGCGGGGTGGTGCTGCTCGTGGCGCTCGCCCTCGCCGTGGTCGCGATCGGGGTATACTTCGTGATCAAGGGGGTGCGGCAGAAGTTCCGCGAGGACCTCGTCGTGCCGTCCGGCACGGCCGGCCGCGCCACCGTGGCCCTCGGGGTCGTCGGCTACGTGGCCAAGGGCGTCGCGATCGCGGTGGTCGGCGTGCTGTTCGCGGTGGCGGCGTTCACCGCCGACCCGGACGAGGCCACCGGCCTCGACGGCGCGCTCAAGGCGCTGGCGGGCCTGCCTGCCGGCGTGGTGGTGCTGTCGGTCGTCGCGGCGGGGCTGATCGCCTTCGGCCTCTACAGCGTCGTCCGGGCCCGGCGCGCCCGGCTCTGACGCTGGGCCAGGTCGGGCCGGCGCCTACTCGGAGACGAGGCGCCGCCCCTCGAACGCCCGCCCGAGGGTGACCTCGTCGGCGTACTCGAGGTCGCCGCCGACGGGCAGTCCCGACGCGAGTCGGGTGACGCGGAGCCCGAACGGGGCGAGCATGCGCGACAGGTACGTCGCGGTCGCCTCGCCCTCGAGGTTCGGGTCGGTCGCGATGATGACCTCCTGCACCGTGTCGTCGGCCAGCCGCTGCACGAGCTGACGGATGCGCAGGTCGTCCGGGCCGATGCCGTCGATGGGGCTGATCGCCCCGCCGAGCACGTGGTACAGGCCCCTGAACTCGCGGGTGCGCTCGATGGCCTGGACGTCTTTCGCCTCCTCGACCACGCAGATCGTGGCCGGCGACCGTCGGGGGTCGCGGCAGATGCCGCAGGTCTCCTGTTCGGTCACGTTGCCGCAGATCTCGCAGAAGCGCACCTTCGTGCGCACGTCGACGAGCAGCTCGGACAGCCGGGTGGTGTCGTACGTCTCGGTCTGCAGGATGTGGAACGCGATGCGCTGCGCCGACTTCGGGCCGATGCCGGGGAGCCGGCCGAACTCGTCGATCAGCTCCTGGACGATTCCCTCGTACACGGACTACTCGCTTCCCTGAGGCGTGACGCGGGGTGCGATCGTCTCTTCTTCGATGAACTGGGCGCCGAGGATCTCGCGCACGACGGCCTCGCCGTAGCGCGAACCGGCGGGGATTCCCCGTCGGGGGTCGCCGGCCGCGGCGCGGCGCTGCCCGGCGCTCGCCCCGGTGGAGGGCGCGGCGGCGGGCTGGCCCGCCCCGCCGGTCGAGGCCGATGAGCCGGGCCGCGTCGCCGGGCTCGACGGCGCGGGCGGCGCCACGTCGACGGGCGGCGGGGCCGCGTCGACCGTGGGAGCCCCGCCGGGGGGCTCCTCGGTGATGTACTCGGGCTCGTCGGGCTCGGGGGGCGGGGTCTGCGGGATCGTCGCGACGTCCCAGCCGGTCACCGGCCCCGAGGAGGCGGGGGTCGACCCGGCGGGACGCGCCGTCCTGACGGAGGAGGAGGCGGGCGCCCGCGTCGGCGCCGCGGCGGGCGCTCGCTCGGACGTGGGCTCGGGTGCGGGCTCAGGAGCGCGCACGGGCTCGGGGGCGGCCGGGCTCGCGGGCCGCGGCTCGGCCGCCGCGGGCTGCGGCTCGGGCGTCGACGTCGGCCGGACGGCCGAGGACGACTCGGTCGGGGCGACCCCGGCGGCCGCCGCGGGGGCAGGGCCGTCGCCGGCGCCCTCGACGCGGGCGATGTACTTGACGCGGACGCCCAGCACCTACTGGATGGCCCGTCGGAGGTGCTCGCTGACGCCCTCGCCGGCGCCCTCGGGCTTCTTGAACGCCTCGACGTCGTGGGCGCTCGGGAACGTCAGCGTGAGCACGTCGTCGGCGTAGCCCTGCACGCTGGCGGTCACGACGACCATCCAGGCCGTGCGACGGGCCTTCTCGACGACCTCGACGATCTCGGGCCAGGCGTCGCGCATCTGCTGCAGCGACACGGGGCCGACCGGGGACGCCGAGGCGCCCGCGGGCGGGACGGCGCCCTCGACGGGAGGCGTCTGGGCCCAGGCGGCCGAGTGCGCCGCGGTCGGGGTGGCGGGCTCCGAGGCGGAGGACCCGTCGTCGGGCGCGGCCGACGCGGACGTCGTCGCCTGCGCGGAGACGGCCCCCGGCGCCGACTCGCGGCCGGGCGCCGAGGCGCTCTCGGCGGCGGCCGGACGCGACGGCGCGACGGCGCCCCACGCCGCCGAGGCCGCGGCGGGGTCGGACGAGCTCGTCGTCACGGCACGGGCGGCGTCGGAGCCGGGGCTCGAGCCGGCGCCCGCGCCGGCGCGGCCGGCGGCCCCGGCCTGCGGCTGAGCGCCGGATCGCGGAGCGGCCGTCGACGTGTTCGCCGGGGCGGCGGGCGCCGCCGGCAGCGGGTGGACGGCGTCGCCCGCGGCGCCGTCGACGCCGACGCGGCGCTCGAGCCGCTCGACGCGGGCGAGCGCGCCGCGCGTGGTCTCGTCGGCCTCGGGCACGAGGACGCGCGCGATCATCAGCTCGAGGTGCAGTCGGGGCGACGTCGCGCCGGTCATGTCGGTCAGGGCCCGGTTGACGACGTCGGCCGAGCGCGACAGCTCGGCGGCGCCGAACGCGTGCGACTGCTGCACGAGCCGGTCGAGCTCTTCGGGCGTGATGCCCCGGAGCACCGCGGAGGCGCCCTCGACGGTCGCGCCGACGACGATGAGGTCGCGGAGGCGCTCGAGCAGGTCCTCCACGAAGCGACGAGGGTCTTGACCGGTCTGGACGACGCGGTCGACGGCCGCGAAGGCCGCCGCGCCGTCGCGCTGCCCGAGGGCGACGACGACGTCGTCGAGGAGGGCGGCGTGCGTGTAGCCGAGCAGGGCCACGGCGCGCTCGTACTCGATGCCGTCGTCGTCGCTGCCGGCCATCAGCTGGTCGAGCAGCGAGAGGGTGTCGCGGACGGACCCGCCGCCCGCCCGGACGACCAGCGGCAGGACGCCGGGGGCCGCGGCGACGCCCTCGCTCTCGCTGAGCTGCTGCACGTACTCGAGCATCTGCGCCGGGGGCACGAGACGGAACGGGTAGTGGTGCGTGCGGGAGCGGATGGTGCCGATGACCTTGTCGGGCTCGGTCGTCGCGAAGATGAACTTGACGTGCTCGGGCGGCTCTTCGACGACCTTGAGCAGGGCGTTGAACCCCTGCGGCGTGACCATGTGGGCCTCGTCGAGGATGAAGATCTTGAAGCGGTCGCGCGCGGGGGCGAAGACGGCGCGGTCGCGGATGTCGCGGGCGTCGTCGACGCCGTTGTGGCTGGCGGCGTCGATCTCGATGACGTCGAGCGAGCCGCCGCCGTCGCGCGCGAGCTCGACGCACGAGGGGCAGACGCCGCACGGGGTGTCGGTCGGGCCCTCGGCGCAGTTCAGGCAGCGGGCGAGGATGCGGGCCGACGTGGTCTTGCCGCAGCCCCTCGGACCGCTGAACAGGTACGCGTGGTTGACCCGGTCGGCTCGCAGCGCGGTGCGGAGCGGATCGGTCACCTGCGACTGTCCGATCAGCTCGGCGAAGTTCTCTGGCCGGTAACGGCGATACAGGGCGGTGACCACGGGACAAGAGTAGTCGGGGCCGCCGACGTCCGTGCCGGAGGACGCCCGACGCGACCCCCCATCGGGGGTGGGCGGCACCCCTGGCGCACGTCGCGACTCCGCGGTATCTTCATCGCACCGGGCGTGCCTCACCACCACGCGCCGACCCGCCTCACCAGCGGGGACGCCCCGGTCGCGACCCACCCTCGCGGCCCACCGGCCAGGATCAGGATCAGGAGACACCCGCATGTCCGCAGCCACGGCGTCCTCGCGCGCCCACCGCCTCTCCGTCTCGGGCAAGGTCAGGGCCGTGCTGGCCCTGGGCACCGTGCTCGGGCTCGGCACCGTCGCCACCCTCGCGGCGTTCACCGACACCGTCACCGCGACCGGCAGCTTCAGCACCGGCGTCCTCGACCTCAAGCTCAACGACCAGGACTCGACGACGGCCCTCACCGGCCTGACGATGACGGCCGCGAAGCCCGGGGACACGACCTACGCGCTCCTCACGGTCAAGAACGCCGGCTCGCTCCCGTTCGGCTACACGTACGCGACGACGAGCACGACGGGCACCGACCCCCAGGTGCTCGCCGCGGCGCTCAACTTCGGCGTCGCCAGCCTCGGCACGGCCGCCGACACCAGCACGGCGCCGACCTGCAACGCGGGCGCCTTCACGGCGGCGACCACGGTGGTCACCGCGGCGACGACGAAGCTCAGCGCCGGCCCGGCGACCGCCGCGCCCCGCCCCCTGGGCGTCGGCCAGGTCGAGTACCTCTGCGTCCGCGCGGAGGTCGCCCCCGACGCCGGCAACACGGTGCAGGCCAAGAGCGTGACCGCGACCATGACGGTCACCGCCACCCAGCAGTAGCCCCCGGCCCCCGCCTCCCAGGGCGGGCGTCCCGGAGCCCCCGCCTCCCTAGGCGGACGCGGCCCGGACAGGGAGCGGCGGAGTCCGGCGTCGGGTGCCCGACTCCGCCGTTCCCCCAAGATCCACCTGCCCGACGCTCGACGAGGGGAGCCACCGATGGCGTCCTCCCCCGGGCGCGCGCGGCGCGACCGGCCGCCGCTCGACCACGCCCGCCGGTCGGCGCGGGCGCGCTTCGTCGCGCGCGAGGTCGTCCTGTGGGCCGGCGCCCTGACGGGCGTGGTCTGCCTGACCGCCGCGGCCCTCGCGGTCGTCGCCGGGGTGACGCCCCTCGTGTTCCGCTCGGGGTCGATGTCGCCGGGGATCCCCACCGGCGCGCTCGCCCTGGCGAAGACCGTCCCGGCCTCGGAGGTGCGCCCCGGCGACGTCGTGAGCGTGCCGCGCGCGGACGGCGTCCGGGTGACCCACCGCGTGGTCGAGGCGGACGACGCGGGCGGCGCCTCCCGCTCGCTCGTGCTCAAGGGCGACGCGAACCCGGTCACCGACCCCGAGCCCGTCGTCGTCACGGAGGCGGACCGCGTCTTCTGGTCGACGCCGCGGCTCGGCGAGTGGGTCGACCAGGCGCTGCGTCCGGGCTGGGTGTTCGTCGTCGGGACGCTCTTCGGCATGCTGGCGATGATCGGCTTCCGGCGCCCGGGCCCCGACGAGCTCGCGGCGACCGCGCGCGACGTGCCGCCCGCAGCCGACGAGGGAGCCGAGGAGGCGCCCGCCGGTCGCGAGGACGGGCCGCGCCACGCTGCCGGCCGGCACCGCACCTCCGGCGCCGCCGTGGTCTCGGGCGTCGTCGCCCTGGCTCTCGCGGCCGCGCTCGCCGCCGCTCCCCCGGAGCCGACCCTCGCGGCCTTCGCGGACACCTCGCGCGGCACCTCGACCCTCAAGACCGGCAGCCTGGTGGCCGCGTCGACCCTGACCTGCACGGGCGGCGGGGCGCTGGGGTCCCCGACCCTGACCTGGTCGGTCCCCGCGAGCTCCGGGGGCGTCGCCCCCTCGGGGTGGCGGATCCTCAAGGACGGCGCGACGGTCGCCACGACGTCGACCGGGACGGCGACGTCGTACCCCCTGTCGGGTTCGCTGCTGGGCGGGGGCACCTCCACCTACCGCGTGCAGGCGATCGTGGGGACGGCGCCGTGGACGTCGCCGCAGTCTCCCGGGTACTCGGTGACGCTCGTGACCCTGGGCCTGGGCTCGGTCTGCAACGCCGCCGTCACCTGACCCGAAGCGCCGCAGGAGCGGCGGCGCACCCCTCGGGAACGCGACCGGCTGATCCCGTCCCCACCAGGCAGGAGCCCGCGCCGAAGCGCCGCAGGAGCGGCGGCGCACCCCTCGGGAACGCGACCGGCTGATCCCGCCTGGACCAGGCAGGAGCCCGTGCCGCAGTGCCGCAGGGGCGGCGGCACGCCAAAAAAGAAGCAGCTCCTCACGCACCCGCCAGAGCCCGGTTGCCCTTGCTGCGTTTCCGCCCTGGGGGAGTTGGCCTGGATGGCGCCACGTGAGGAGCCTCGAGAAGTTTAGCGGGTGCTGGGCGCCTCGCGCGACCCGGGGTGTTGCCTGGGTGCATGAGAATCGTCATCGCCGGAGGACACGGCAAGATCGCCCAGCTCCTCGAACGCCGACTCGCCGACGCCGGG
>Ga0265797_10009506_pt1 | contig 12637 bp, 9 predicted proteins | sample P2T30metagenome_FD_192433 | JGI IMG/M metagenome (GOLD analysis project Ga0265797, IMG submission 192433) | Plant litter microbial communities from East Loma Ridge, Irvine, California - P2 T30 | ecosystem: Environmental > Terrestrial > Plant litter > Unclassified | place: USA: California... | reverse complement strand
AAAAAAAAAAATGAAGTCCCTACCCAGCCTAACTCTCCCCTCCGCAACCGCCTGGTCAACCTGGCTCGCCTCCAACAGCACAACCTCGCCCGGCGTAACACTAACCCTCGCCAAAAAAGGCACCATCCACCCAACGACCCTCAGCCTCAACGACGCGGTCGAAGAAGCCCTCTGCCACGGCTGGATCAACGGCCAAAGCCACAAGATCGACGAAGCCACCTTCTCGCAGCGCTTCACGCCGCGCGCCAGCAGAAGCGTCTGGTCGAAGCGGAATGTAGGCCTCGTGGAGAAGCTCGAGAGGGAAGGGCGGATGCTGGAAGGTGGACGGGTTGCGGTCGAGGCTGCGAAGGGCGATGGCAGCTGGGAGAGGGCTTATAGCGGCGCGGCGAATTTGGACGAGATGCGGGATTTGGTGGAGGCGGTTCGGGGGAGTTCTGCTGGTGCGGAGGCTGCTTGGGATCGATTGAGTCGGGGTGATAGATCGCAGATTTATTTTCGGCTCGCTGCGCTTAAGACGAAGGCTGGGCGGGAGAGGAATGTGAAGGAGTTTGTGGCGAAACTTGAACGGGGTGAGGTGGGTGCTTCTTCGACTGCGGCACTATCATCTGCAAAGAAGACGCGCAAGAGAGCAAGCTCAGAAGACAACACGGAGAGAGAACACACGCAAAACCGAACAGCGAAGAAGACAAGGTCAGGGAGGCTTTCGCAGCCACCGACAGTACCATGATTGACCTTTTACATGCTCTCTCTAAGCCGAACCACAACCCGCAAGAGTTCAACTCCCCGATCATTAAAAGGTCTACTCAAACCTCTAGCACACCATCCATCCGCCTCTCTATGCACAAGCGCTCGCATTCCAAGTCGAGCCGTAGCATCAATTTGTGTGCGCTCTTTCACCATGCAAGACAAAAGTAAAGTGACCAATAAATCGCCAAATCAAACAGTGCCCGCGATGCTCAGCTCACGAATCTGGCCCAAGACGTCTTCGACCCGCGCGTCGAGATCGCCACTGGCGTACTGGTCGCGGGTAGAAGCGTCGAGGTACTGTTGGACTTGTGCCATGCGGCTGTAGGCTTCTGCGCAGAAGCGTAGTTGGATCTTGACTAGTGCTTCGAATGTGGGGTCGAGGTAGGGTACTCTGTAGGGTCGACGTTGTTAGCTCACGTTTCGTGCTCTCAGTGAGCCTTTTGCAGCGGAGATAGATTACCTCAGGTCGATCAATTGTGGCAGCTCGCTCATCAACTGTTCGTTTAGCTGATCGTACGCAACCTTGGCCTGGTCCAATTTGTCAGCCTGTCTTCGCATGAAATCTAGCTTCAACGGTGCCATGATGTCTTCCAGCTCACTCGGCTCGAACCAAGGAGTCTTGTGGGAACTGGATGCGCGTGTTTGACGTGGCAACGCGACTCCAAACGTTGAGGTAGAGTCGCGGAGAGAAGCCATTAGGTTCAGAGTGGAGGACGACTGGAAAGATGAAATGCTGGCGGTTCGGTGCTTTCCGATGCTGCGGGCTGTTGACGTCGGGCTGCGTGAATGGCTTGGATCTTCGACAAGAGACCTCTTGATATTGGTAGGACTGGTGGGCATGGTTGACTTGTTGTACTTCTTGGGCGAGACAATATCAACGGAATCAGCACCCAACGGCGCTGAATCAAGAGCTGAGTAGTTGCTCAAGACGCTCGTCGTCCTTCCAAGAAGTGTGCGTTGGCTACGTTTGCCTTGGTTCGGCAAGCTCTTCACATCGTCATCTTCTTCGGCAGTTCCAGTGTCGAGCTCACCCTCTTCATGGCCCACGTCAAAGCGCTGCCGAATACCGTTGAGGGCTTTCGGCGGCGAGGGGAATCCGAGGTCGGAAATAGTCTTCGCGCTGAGAGACACGCTACCTTGGCGTGATACTGAGGGAGAAGAGAAGGGAGAGTAATCATAAAGGAAATCTGGTGGGCTGACCATTTCTTGTTCTTTCTCGGTCCGAGGCAGCTTGGCCGGGTCCTTGTCGGGCTTCTCGGTGAGCCTCTTGACTTTCGAGCGCATTGAATCGTAGTCAAGCATCTTGTGGTTTCGCTTCTTGATGCCTGCAAATCCACATCAGTAAACCTTCAACCTCAGTACCGCAGCAAGTTTCTCAACTTACACTCGTTGATGTCTGGGAAGTATGCGCAAAAGCGGTTGATCGGCTCCAGTACGGTCGTCCTGTAGATGTAATCCATGAGCTCTCCGTGTGCATCCAAGTCCACCCTCATGAGACCAGCAAAGCTCTCCTGCTCGCCGCGGTCCATCTCCCACTCGATTTGTCGCAGCTCTTCCTTGTCTTCGATCCCTTTTTCATGATCCCACGCAGTTCCTCGGAGGTCAGAGGGCACACACCTGTAAGGGCCATCCAGCGCTTTCACCGTCTCGGCATCCAGGTCTTCGACCGCCTGCTTGTAGCTCCGACTGACGCCGTCCGTAGCGCCGCTGTCGCCGTAGAAGGCGTCAATGGTCTCGGCGATGCGCATTTGCGAGGCGGTCATGGCTCGTAGCGAGTCGAGGTATCCCTTGGCTTCCTTCTGCAGGCGGAGCGAGGCGGATTCCAGCGTGCGGTAGCGACGCTCTTCGACTTCGTACTGTCGGTCGCTCGTCTTCTCCACCTGGCCAGTCTTCATCATGACCTGCGTCGTCGCACGACCGACCTGAATGGTGGCGTTAGCCTACCGCCACAACATCAGATTCCAACCTTCAGGCAACATACATTCTTCTTGAACCCGGACCACGACATGTTGGCAGCGTTGGGGTTCGGTCGCTATGTGGCAGTTTTGAATGCGATTTTTGAAGGCGTCAGGGGTAGGATACAATTAACTGTGTGATCGGCTAAGCGATCAGGAAAAGAAGGGGAGCGGTGTGTCTGTGTTGGTCGCAAACAAACACCCTTGAACTCGGACTCCGCGCAGTCACTTTGGCTTGGGCGGCGGCGTGAAGTCCAGCGGCTTGGCGGGGCGCAGTTCATTTGACGTGACGTAGCGTTGTCCAAATCTGGGCATGTCCATGTGAAGAACATGGACAATAAATTCGCGATTGTTTCTAGGTAAACGATAGAACAAATGTCACGACTCAGCCCAACGAGAGGATGTGTATTGATGACACTGAAATAACATGAAAAACGACAGATGCTTTCTTAGGTTCCCATCCCATATCGCTAGAAAAACAAAATGATTGGATTTTAATTCTACGCCTTGAATCCCTTGCCCTCAAACCCAGGACGACCACCCTTCTTCGCGCCCTTGGGCTTGTTGCCGCTCTGGCCCTTCTTGCCCTTGCCCTTCTGACCCTTGCCCTCAGACCTTGCCTTGAGGTTAGCCTCTCTCTTCTTGTCCTTCATCTGCTTGCCCTTGACGACAGCATCCTCGCGGTCCTTCCACTCCTTCTCACTCTTGCTCTTGCCCTTCTCCTTACGCTTGAGGGCCTTCTTCAACAACGACGTGTCGTCTCGGACACGTTCGCCGTGCGCGCGCTTCTTCGCGTTCAGCCACAAGTCTTTCTCTGCAATGTCCGCGCGCTTTTCCGGGTCAAGGCCGGCGAGGCGCTTCTGCTTCGCTTCGGCGGCTGCAAGAGCGGTCTTGACGTCTTGCGGGCCCTTGCGCTTCTTTGCGTCAACGAGGTGGCTGAGCGTGGCGTCAGGGGCGGAACCGTCGTCGAATGCGAGACGAGAAAATGAAAAGCTGTTTTGCTCCTCCTTGGGAGTCTCTCGGGGAGAGAAGATGTCGACGTTCAGCGGGCTACCGCTGCCACGAAGGCGCTCTTCTTGCTTTCGATCTTCCTCCTCTTTAGCAAGACGGCGCAACTCCTTCTTGTGAGCCTTGCGCTGTTCTTCCTTCTTCCGCCTTTGGTCCAAAAGTTCCTGGCGAGACTTGGGGTTTTTGCCGTCGGGGCCGTCGGCTTTGCGTTTGTTGCGGAGCTCCTCTATTCTTGAGCGCAAGCGGTCTTGCAGGGCTTCGGAGTCAATATTGGGGAGGTTCAGTCTAGGTGACGCTGTGCCGGAAGATGTGGGCCGGGGCTTGGTGGCGGCGGTGGTGTCGAGCGCTGTGGGAAGAGGTTGTTGCTTCACTGATGATTGCGACTTCTTTTGGGGAGCAGATGTCGGCTGGTCTGAAGGCGGTACTATCGATGATGAGGATGAGGCAGTGGATTGGTTGGCCGAGAGGTCGAACGCTGGGCTGTCGAGAGCCGGGCTGGAGGGTGCTGTAGAGGCGCCATCGTCAGAATCAACAAGTCCGCTCATGTCGACCTTGTCCATGTCTGACGCGCCGGCAAGTTCAGTCGGCTCGTCGTCCTCGTCATCGTCTTCATCGTCGTCTTCATCCTCGTCGTCATCATCGTCGGCAGGTGCCTTCTTTGACGTCTTCTCAACCTTTGACTTTTCCTTCGTGGCGCCATCAACATCTCCATCCTGCTTCGCAGCCTTCTTAGCATCCCTCTTCTCCTTCAGCTTAGCCGCCTTCTCCTTCTTCTTCTCTCTCTTATCCTTGCGCTTCTCAGCCTTCAGGCGGCGTCTCGCCTCAGCCTCATCGGCAGTCTCCTCGACCTTCTGCCTCTTGCCACCCTCCTGCTTCTCGTCGGCGTCGACCATCTCCTCATCACCATCGTCCATGCCCAGCTCGCGCTTCCTCTTCAGCTCGCGCTCCTTCATGATGTCGAGAGCGCTCTTCTGGTTCGCGGGGTCGAGCTTCGCCTTCTTAGCGGCGTGCTTCTCTTCCTTGGTCTGCTTCTTCGCTTTCCACTGATCGTTCGGGTCTCTCCCGTCGACTATCTGCGAGCCATAGTATTCTTGCGCAGGCGTGAGCGCAAGCAGGGATTCGAAAGCTTTGGCGTGGCTCTGTAGGCGCTCCTGTGGAAAAAAAGCAAAGCAACGGTTAGAAAGTGTTGCAAGATTTTTTAGCACAGAGCTGAGATGTGATTTACCTCGAGGCCGTCGAGAATGTCTTCCTGTCCCGACATTGCTGTGGCTTGTACAATTTGTCTGGTGTGTTATGCACGCGCCGGAAAAGAGTATTTGGGAGGTAAACGCAGAGTCTCACGGCGCACCAACACTACTCAGGCCCTTCGCTTCGGCCGGTGTGAACTTGGAGTGAAGAGAAGTTGCTCGCCCGACCCGCTGAAATCTTGGCGCGACCCAAACTCTATTCTTGCCGAGGCTCCACACTTTTTTCCCTGACTAGGAATTGTATGTATCGCTTTAGTACACGAGCATGAATGTGATCGGGGAGCTCTACATCGTTGGAAGATACATGTGGTCTCGAGCTATGCGTGAATATAGCAAGGACTCCGATGTCAGATGGCTGAGAAATCTGCCACTGTGTCAAGTACGAAGCAGGCTAAGGAAACAACATTGCCGTCAGGTCAATCAAAGACGGCAACCAACACAATTGGCTGTAGCAGGCGTGATAATCTCTATCTAACATATACAGAGCTTCCATTCGCCCACTAATTGCAAGCTCCAAAACAACGCTCCCAATCTTTCTCGAGTCCTCGACTCAACAATTATGTACACAAAAAAAAAAAAAGGAACGGCATCAAGAATGCTGCAACGCCACGCCGGCCGCTCTGTGTCCCTCGACGAACTCGACCGGCGCCGTGTAGTGGGCCTTGCCGTAAGCGTAGTAGTAGCCGACGGTGAAGATGATAGTGGCCACCCAGACCAAAGGCGACCAGTTGGCGGTGGAGAGATCAATGGGCAACGTAGGGGGGAAGCAGGACCAGACGATGATGAATGCGCAGTACAAGAAGCCAAAGCCGTTGATGTAGATGCCAAACTTGCCGAGACCCCAGCGGGCATGTGGCATGGGCTCACCCTTGATGCGCTTGAGGAGCACGCAGCCTGAGGGAGTGTCAGTGAGGATCTCGTTCGACTAGGTATATGTTACTTGTACTCACCAATGCTGATCATGTAGGTGGACAGGAGACCTTGAACGGACAGAGAAACCAGGATCTCGAATGCGAGCGAGCTACCCAGCGGGATCAAACTGAGGACGGCAACGATGGCGGATGTGGCGTAGACAGAGTTGAAGGGAATGTTCCACTTGTGGTTCCTGTTTTGCGTTAGCTTGAATATATCGCAACATTTAGACGGCAAACTTACATCTTGCCGAGCCATCCAGAGAAGGGCAGGCCCTTGTCGCGAGAAAAGGCCCACATCTCACGTGCGCTGGTGGCCAGAGAGGTGATGTTACCAGCGTAGATCAGGATGAGCAGAATCACGTTCAAGAACAAGGAAAGCGGCCTTGAGCCAGTGTTGTTGAACAGCACAGCGTAAGGAACATCGGCCTCAAGAACACCCTCGAGAGGGCCGATGCAGAACAGCATCGCAACCATCATGCACAAGGCGGCGACGACGTTTCCGACGTAGGACCACACCATGCATCGCGGGACGGTCACAGAAGCGTCTTTCACCTCTTCACTGATGTGCACCACGCTGTCGCTACCGAGAGTGCAGTAGAGGACGGTGATTTGACTGAGCATGAAGGCCGTGCCCATACTGCCCCAACCGCTGTTGTTCTCCCAGTGCGCAAAGACTTCTTCCGCCGAGTTCTTCGGCGCCAAGGCAAGGATGGGAATAAGCACGATGAAGAATCCAACCACGTGGATGATCAAACTGCCAATCTCCAGCGCGGGCATGAAACCAGAGCCCCAAGTGTTGAATACGATGGTGATGAGGTTGAAAGCCCACATGATCAAGGTGATCTGCCAGCCTGTGCAGAAGAAGTCAGGCTTGTACACCTGAACCATGGCCTCGATCTGGTAGGCGAGGACCTGCGTGCTTCCAGCGGTACCGGCGAGCCATCCAAGAGTTGACATCCAGCCGGAAGAGTAGGACAGAACCTTTTGCCATGCAGGAGGCGAGAACTCGGAGACCCAGTGGTATTGGCCGCCTGAAGTAGGGGCCATCGATGCCATCTCTGCAAGACTGAGGACGACCGAGAAGAAGCAGATGATCGTGACGATGAAGCAGACGAAGAGACCGCCGAAGCCGCCGTTTGCGAATCCAACAGATAGCGAGGTCAGGATGAATTCCCAAGATGCCATGTACACAGCTGTTCGCGCCGTTAGTCGATGCAACCATTGTCGGGACGTTCATATGAGTGGCTCTTGGGGGGACACATTGATTGGGACAAACTGCCACCAGTATGGCCCAAATATGCTCCAATATGTTTGGCCCCCAAGAGAGTGACATCCCAACTTACCCACGAAGCCTAACGCACTCCAGAAACCCCAGCGACGCTTCATTTCCTGCTGTTTCCCCAATCGCAACATGTCGCGTTTATCGTGGTCGCCATTGCTCATGATCTCCTGACTGTCGGAGAAGGAGTCGGAATCAGTCTTGACGCCGGTTGCACTTGCTGAAGCGCCCTTCATCTCGATGTCTTCGTACGGGCGCTCCATGGAGCGCAGTCGTGAGCTCTCAGCCATTGCGAGAAGGTGTGGTGATCCAGGCAAGTGATAGAGGCGGAAACCGAAAGGCTGTGGGGGGAAGTCCGCTCACTCGCTATCACTCTCGCTCTCACTTTCGATCTGAGCCTGTCGAGGGATGAAGATCCGTAAAAGAGAAAGACAGGATGTACACAGGGACGGGTCGGCGTGAAGAAAGTCACCCGCCTAGTTTAAGTCGACAAGGAAGATTCCCACGCGACTCGCCTCTTCACAGCCTAATGCACGCAATGCAAGGCAGCTCGCCGAACAGACTCTGCCGGTGCGGGCATGATTGGGTCAAAGATGCGGTCTCGATCTCTCGGTTGTGTGTGGAAGGATGCGTGGGCCGGCACTTGTTGATGCAAGTGTAGCAGGAAGGGTGGAGTCGTGGCGCGGACCCTGAAGGATGATTGGGTTCAGGTTCCCATCGCTTGTCTCGCTTGCGTGAGGGCCGGGGGGGGATCGGCCATGTTCAGCCGTCTCCGTTAGATTGCCAGAGCCACGCCCTACCCTCCCAAGGCCTCCCAACGCCGGACGCTATCCTCTCTGCAGTATTCCTCCGGCAAATCCAGTGGGTGTTGCATCTGTGCATCTTCAAGCCGTCGTGCATCCTTCGTTGCGTTTGACATGGCAATAGCCTGTTTCGATCTTGCAGAAGCTCCTCAACATGTGAAGAACGTACGAATCTGGTCAGCTCAGTGCTCAAAGTAGCAAGTACACCTCAGGTGATCAACGCAGAGTCGCAGACAAAGGAAAAGGCCTCGGTGCTGGTGCCGGTGCTGGTTGGAGCCACGTCCTCCCTCGCGAGATTGTGGTAGGTGGTATCGTGGGGGCACTAATATCTGTAGCAAAGTTCAAGCAAAGGTAGGGCTACCAGGGCACATCTCGCGAAAGAGGTGCAAGCGAAATGTTCCGAATGCGACATAATATTAATCTCCCAGCCAAGTCGGATAGAGATGCGCCTACTATGGGAAGTAAGGTCGGCAAAGTAAGCAATAACAGTACTGTAGTATGTAGTTCAGCACCTTCCACACATATTCCAGAAAATCCGAATCACCCAGCCACGTGCAATGCATGCACCTCAATAATTCTCATCACTTCGATTCCTGTGCCTCCTCGTAAACCTCCCTCGCCAATTACCTAATCACCTTCTCCTCCTCCTTCTCCGACTTCCCATTCAAGATCCTATCCTTCAGCCTCCCCATCCCAGGAATAAGACTGTCGTTTTTCTGTCGGCTAGGGCCCTGATCGACAAAACAATAATCAGTACATAATCCCGCAAGCGTATATAAAACGCAACTCCGAAAGAAACATACCAACAACTTATCCGCATCCCCCGGCTCGCCCTTCTTCAACGCAGCCATGACCTCCGCAGACTTGGCCCTGGCAGCCTGCGCCTGAGCCGAAGTCATGGTCTTTTCGTTCGCGACGTTTGCGTTGGGCGCGTGAGTCCATGGGCTGGGCTCCCAGCCTTCGATCGTGTTGCCCTTGGAGGCCATTGTTGTGTTGCGTAGAGGGTGGAGTGGGGTGTTGTAGTGGTTTTTGTTTCAATCAGGCGACAGGTTACCCTTGTGGCGTGCGCAAGGTAGGTGTTTGGTTATAGTGGGACTGCTGATGTGGATTGTGGATTATATCGGATGGTAAGGATGTGAGTGAGTCTTTTCGATCCTCGTGTTTGTCTTCGAGGTCATGAGGTTAGATATATACATGTATATATATGTATTCCCCACCACCTGAATATACCCTGCTCACCTTACCTACATCATACCACCACCACTCACCTGACCAGCTCTGTCCAACCACAAAGTGCACCGGTGTGGACATGTGCTCTGCGCCTCGTTCTCCCCCCCGATTTCGCCCTGTAGCGCAATCCTTCGGGCTTGACCATCTATACGAAAGTATATCGTATCTCAGTGATAATGAATCTCCTCCTACTACAGTCACATCATGCATGTTCACGGGGAAAGAGACGTCAACCCCCAGAGGTATCTGTAGGCTTGTGTGCACACTAGTGTCGATTGATTTGGTGCAATATCGATGGTGTGGTGGATTTTTTTGAAGGCTCGGAGTTGATCAATCTTCGCATACAGTAAATGGTGGTGCTGAGCCTCGCTCGGCAACTCAAGGGTAACCTACCTAGGTATGGATAGATCTACACTCGCAATTGCCGATCATGGCAAGCACAAAAAACCTTCTGCGGATAGAAAACAAGAATAGAAACATCCTTCGCGTGGCAGTGTCAAAGCCTCAAGAGTGGGTTCCCACCTACTGTACATGTAGTGTGAAGAGGAAACGTCACGAGACCCAATACAAGGATTTTTGATTGCAGCGAGTTGGAAACTTCATATTGATAGCATACAGCAGTTAAACGATTTCATCAGCGCACCCGAACCTAGACAATACAATGCAGACGAACGCCCGAGGACAACTAAACAGACCGTCCCGACCAACCAGCGAGCCCGAGCAACCAATTGGCATTACACCCCCGTTCTGTAACAATCCGGGACCTTGAGCCATTGATTTCCCCCCCATTCCCTTTCAAGTCCATCCCATCACACTCAACCCATAGTCCTAGCATGCGCATCGAAAATGTCATTACGCCAGCCGTCAGCGCTGAACTCCTCAATCTTATCAGCAGCCTGCATAGCTTCCTCGTTCCAGAGCTTGACGATGGAACCGGGTGCGTAGCGATTGCGGAACACACCCTTGCCGGGCTGTGTGACACCGACTCTTGTGTAAAGGTCTGGATCGTCCTCGGGAGTGAGCCTGGCAGCGACGGCCTTGAGGAAAGTCATAAGGTCGTTGGGGTCGGAGATGCGAGTGGCCCGCAGGCGCTCGCGAGCGTAAAGCAGCTCGCGGTTGGCGGCGTGGAAGAAGTCTGTAAGAGCTGTGGCGAGCTGCTTCTCCATTGTCTTGCGCAGGATCGGGCGGAGGATGGGCTTGATGATCCAGGCGAGCCAGCTGAAGCGGCTCTTGCGCAGCTTGTAGTTCAGCTTGTGGATGTTCACGCGCACGGCTTTGAGAGTGAGGATCTGCTCAAGACGCTCCTTGCAGATCTCGACATCGACGTGGATGTCGATGCCACGGTCGTCGAGGGCGAAAGAGGCGATTCCCTCGTCTGTCATGCGCAGGATACCGCTATGGGCCCGCATCCAGAATCCGAGTTCGTCCGCGCGGGCGGAGAGACCGTCGAGCTTGATTGTCATGAGGTTGGTGGACTTTGAAGCAGTGCGGAATCGGGCCTTCTTGAATTCAAAATCGTTGTAGGCCTCAACCTTGAGGCGGTACGGAAGGAAGGAAGTGTGGTTGACGGTGTGGCCAGGCTCAACAATGAGATTCTCTAAGAGCAAGTCCACGTCTGGGGTGCTGACTTCCAATCTCGGGATCGGGACATACTGGATGGCAGAGATGAATAGAGGCACGAAGACATTGATGGCATCCTGGAAAAGCTCTGGGTTGGCGAGGCTGTTAGATGGCGAGAGGATAGTGGCAAGGTGGATTGTCGTTTGGATCATGTTGTGAATGTCCTTGTCTTCCAACACACTCGTGACTGTCACTTGGACTTGCTCGAGAAGAGTATCGATGTCGTCGCGAAGACTGCTGTCAGAACCAACCTTCTTACTCTTCTGACGAAGTTCCTGGAACTTTTCTTGTGCGTTGGTGAAGAACTCTGGATCGGTCAGGAGCTTTTGCAGGCTGTTGCCGATGTCGTTCATGAGGTCCTCGAACTCGGGGTCGTTCTGCTTGTGGCTCACGACCTTCTTGAGGAGCTCCTCGCACTTCTCCCATTCCTTGAGATCGCCAAAGCTTTTGACGAAAGACCAGAAGTTTCGCAATGCTCTGTCAGTCTCCGGGTTTTCCTGCACGTCGTCCTGTGCAGCTTCGACAATCTCTTCCGCGGCACGAGAGTAGACCTTTGCATAACGCTGAATGAGCAGACCCAGGGTAGATACGGACTCAGTGTAGTCGTTGCGTTTCCGCAGCTTCAAGACTGCCTCTTGGAGGCGGTTGAGCATTGTCTGGCCCTCATCACCGGACAACTTCTCTTCAGCAGTGTGGACCGCAGTCTGGGTGACCTTGGCGGCACCATTGGCAACAACCTTGCTCACCTCTTCAGCCTCGGCCTCTAGGTCCTTGGCTGAAGGGATAGGCTGATCCGCATCTGCACCCGGCTTTGCAACAGCCTGCTGCTCTGCTGAAGAAGGCTCGATCGCTCTGCTCGCCTTTTGCGCCACCTTGCTCAAAGTGAAAGCCGAGTCGCTGAAGACCTCCTTTCCAACAATGCTCAGATCATTCAAGAACACCCTGAAGTCAGAGTTGGTGAGCAACAATGATCCGACTGTACGTATGCTCTGGTAGGCAGCCGCAGTGTCCGCCTTTGCCTTGCTGGCGTTGACCCGTTTTGCGAGATCTTGTACATCGACTTCAACCCTACTCTTACTCATGTACCAAAGAAGGTCCTGGATCTGGTCCTTGTCGTTCTTGTGCTGCATCAAGTCCATGAATTGTTGCAGCCATCTCTTTGTGTATTTGACCAACAGACGCCCGCTGTCGGAGAGCTCGGCGGCCTCTGGGTTGAGGATGTCGGCGGCGAGGATTGTACGCAGGTTGATAATGATCTGCTCGGTGCTAGGCATGAAGCCTTTGGAAAGAGCGCGGACCTGCTGGTAGCTGTGAAGCTTCTTGTGCAACTCGTGTTGCATGTGGGTTTCGTCATTCTCGTATTGAGGGAGGAGCGGCTGGCGGTCATCGGCGCTCTTACGGCCACCGCCGAAGCAGGAGGAGAGTGACATGATGGCTGGGTATGTGGCGTGTCGGAGAAGTGTTGTGCTTCTTCACAATGGCTTCTGGTGTTGGATAGCTAGCTCGATGCAGCAGCCTGGAGCTTGCGCGAGGATGGAAAGAGCTCGCGTGATGGCTCGTAATGGGTTTGGAGGGCGTGATATCCTGTCTCGATGGTCTGAAAGTGTGAGTCAAGGTGAACGGAAGTTGATGCAAGGTGAGGTCGTAAGTAGGTACTGAACGCGCCTGGCCGTCATAAGCACCGCACCTTCCCCTCACATTTGTTGGTTTGCCTTTGAGGCAGTCGCGCAAACAGGCTGGCCTCGAACGCGCGAAACGTTAAAGTGACGGCATCATTGCTCATCATCGCCTGTTACAGCATGGCTTTCTTCCAGCACATCCATTTCGTCCAATC
>Ga0265797_10009505_pt1 | contig 12639 bp, 15 predicted proteins | sample P2T30metagenome_FD_192433 | JGI IMG/M metagenome (GOLD analysis project Ga0265797, IMG submission 192433) | Plant litter microbial communities from East Loma Ridge, Irvine, California - P2 T30 | ecosystem: Environmental > Terrestrial > Plant litter > Unclassified | place: USA: California... | reverse complement strand
CTTCCCACGTATGCGAGGGATAGAAACTGATGTGCAGGGGTAAAGACAAGCAAATAAGATTATGGGATGCAATAGGTGGAATGTGTGTTCAAACGCTAGCGGATTGTTTGGGAGAGATCACATCTGTTGAATTTGACAGAGAGGGGAAATATCTATTGGCGGGGTGTAAAGACAATTCAAACAGGTTATTTGATCTTAGGATGGTATGTCCCTCCCTCCATCTTTTTGTTTCCTCTTCAGCCTGTCTCACCTACACCGCTATCATTCCAGTTCCAGCCTGTTCTTCCCCTCTTACGGTCTCGTGCCGGAGGTCGAGGCAGCCATGCACTGGACAACGGCTGATGAGCAGCAACGCAATATATATCGATACACAGGCCATCAAAATACATCCAAGAACCTAATTCGATCTCATTTCGCCTCATCCGATAACCTAATAATATCCGGGTCAGAAGATGGTCTAGTCTACATCTGGCCACGAGAATCTAGTCAAACCTCTGACAGAAATCAATCAGTAATACCGTCAAACAACGCTTTACCGGCTTATTACCCTCCCCGAGATCTTCGGCAGACCAGTACTGCTGGAAGTGGAGCTGGGAGTGGAATTGTGGTTAAACCCATTAACACATTAGAGGGACATGGGGAGGGAGCGGTATTTGATGTTGATTGGTACAGTGATGGGATAGTGAGTGCTGGGGAAGACGGTAGGGTAGGGGTATGGGGATTTGACCTGGACATTGAGTGACTTCTCTATCCTGAACTTGCGTAGCTATGCATGGTTGAACGGGCTTTTCACGCAACGCTCGAATTGTCGCTTGTGAATTAATCAACAGCCATAAAGTCTCCATTAGCTTAGCAGTCTGACTCGGATCGATTACCTTCCTTACTGCCTTCTTCGCTTGTTCCAGTCGTCGTATAAGAAGCTATTCGACAGCAGGTGTAACGTACATCCCACACCAATTCACGAAATGCAAGTCATCACCGAAAGTAGTAAAGTGTGACATTGCAGAGCCGTTTTAGCGCCTCGGAAGCAAGGAGCACTAAAAGATGCCAAGCCTATGTCCGCTAGTAATTACATCTTCCGTTCTACCGGACTCATCGAGCCTCATCTACAGTGTCTGCATGGGATTGCGGTCGAACTTCAATAAGTGAGCAGGATTTATCATGCCGCTGTCCTATACCTACGCCGTCAAGGCTTTCATTTCCGCGCTTCTGGTCTGTGGAGCGGTTTATCTGTTGGAATACCGGCAATTGGCCAGCTATATGCTTCTTGGGACTGGATGTGTAGCGATGGCAATCACGATTGGATCAGCTGTGGGGTGGATTGATGTAGTAGGAAGAGACGGAAAGGTTATTCCAGCAGCGACCATGGTACGTTCTTGATCAGGGTAGATGCTGACCTGTGTAGACGAGATCTCGTCAGCCAGCTCTGGAACAACCATTGCTGGACGACAAAATATAATCCCGCATCTAGCTTACATGGAAGGATTCCTGCAATTATCCAGATACATGCACGTCGATCTAGTCTACAGATCTGCAAGATGAGGTCTGCAACCCGTCCATAGTCGACGCAGAATGCCTTATCCAATCATGCACTCGCCTTTATCTTCTCAACCAACCGGTCCTTGACATCAGCTACATGCCATACGACTCTTGGCAGAACTCACGTGGACCTTCTTCATATATTCATCCGTCGTGACCCAATCTCCTCTACCCATATCCTTGCCTTTCATCGCTAGTGCCAGATCCTTGGTCATGACTCCATCAATGTCGATGACCTCTACACAAGCCTCTTCTAGGCTTTTTGCGAATTGTGCCAGTTCGGGCGTATCGTCGAGCTTTGCTCTGAAAGCGAGACCTCGAGTCCAAGCGAAAATCGATGCTACGGGGTTGGTGGATGTTTCCTGGCCTTTTTGATATTGTCTGTAGTGGCGGGTGACCTGGCTGTCAGCGAGCCGCAACGGGTGCGAGAGGAGTCCGAAGTGCTCCAGGCGGGATCAAGCAGAGTGGGGAGATCGACGCCAAGACAGTGGCGAGTTCCAGAGGCGAGGAGGAGACGACATACAGTTCCGTGAGCAGCCTCCGACTCCATAGTCTTTCCATCCGGGGTAATCAATTCAGAAGTCATCATTCCCAGACTTCCAAATCCTTGGGCAAGAATATCAGACATGACATCTCCATCGTAATTCTTGCATGCCCAAACGAATCCACCGGAAGACTTGATAGCTTGGGCGACCATGTCGTCTGTCTGTCAGTTCTGGGGCAATAGCTGGCCAATATTACGCACCGATGAGTCGGTGCTCGTAGTAGATGCCCATTTTCTCGAATTCAGTCTTGTAGGAGCTGTCACGTCAGTCTCGGTGTCAGTGCAATGCGATGTGGACTTACGCATCGTAGATCTCCTGGAAGACATCCTTGAACCGTCCATCATACTTCTTCAAGATAGTGCTGACATCAGCCACCGCCCACATTCCCCCAACGATCCAGCGTTCGGTTGAAACCCACTCACTTCTTGGTAGACAAGAACAAAGGCATCTCTTTTTGCAGGGCCATCTTGAAACTAGCGTGTGCGAATCCCTGGATACTCTCGTCGGTATTGTACATCGACATGGCAACTCCCTTTCCTTTGAAATCGTATACATTCATTTCCGTGGGCTTCGATCCGTCCTCGGGTGCAAAAGTCAAAGTCAACTTGCCTGGTCCGGGAGCGATGAAGTCTGTTGACCGGTATTGATCACCGAAAGCGTGTCGACCGATAACGATTGGTTTTGTCCATCCTGGAACTGGTTTTGGGATCTTTTCAAGAATGATTGGTTCCCTGAATACAGTACCTCCAAGTATATTTCGGATCTGCTATCAGCTCTCACTCGTAGATCGAGTAGACGAATGTGACGTACGGTACCGTTGGGACTCCTCCACATCTCCTTCAATTTGAACTCCTCAACTCGAGCCTCGTCAGGTGTGATGGTTGCGCATTTTACTCCGACGGAGTATTTCTTGATGGCATTTGCAGAGTCAACAGTGACTTGGTCGTTCGTCTGTACATCAGCTACGATACACTGAGAATGTATGAAAAAGGATTTGCTTACAGCATCACGAGACTCCATTCCTAGATCATAGTACTTCAAATCGATATCAAGATAAGGAGTGATGAACTGTCATCAGGCCCTTTATACATCTTGCAGTAGTGGGGGAAAGAAGTTCAAGCGACCTACATCATCCTTGATCTTCTTCCAAATGATCCTAGTCATCTCATCACCGTCAATCTCAACCACAGGGTTCTTGACTGCCAATCAGCTCCTACTTATCCTGGCCCACTATTGGTGGAGCTTACCCTTGATCCTCTCGCCTCCAGCAGGAGTCGCGTAGTACCTAGCAGCCATCATCAGGCTCTGATGAGACCGAAGAGGGCTGAGACGGGCCCGAGTGAATGTGGAAGTGAGCTGGAGGCATTAGTGGGGGAGCTTGGTACCTCTAGGACTGGAGGAGACTGACCATTTTGTTGAACCCAAATCAAATTTTATCTAGTCGGTAATTTCTATATGAGTGTGATAAGAGCTGCCTGGTCGGTCCCTATTGTCTCGACAGGTATAGAAGCTGAATGACAGGTAGTATAGACAGTATGTAGTTTGGCCCACTCGCTCTACTTGATTTCGGGTAATCACCCGAGGGCCGGCCGAAACGGAGAAGGTTCATGGTTACGTAAAGTATACACATGATCGACTGTCCAGATATGAATTCGATGATCGATAGTCACATCTTACAAACACATCGTCTGCAGCAATGCGACCAACAGCAAGACTACTAGCTATAGCTTCGGCTCCACTACCTCTATCGATATCCCAAGCTTCAGCCCAACTCATTCCACCTATCCCGTAAGTCCCAACCATCATCTTCAGCATTTCAAGTGACTAACGTGAGTCCAGATTATATCGCCGCCTGCTAAGGGTACACCGCACTCTTCCAGACGAAATGAGATTTATGGGTGATTCTTACGTGAAATCGGAATTCCGTCTGACTCGCAAAACGGACAATCCACTACACATCATCGGTTTCCTATCACAGTGGAAGAAGTATCTAGATGACCTACAAGAAGGTGGAATAGAGGGAAGGAGACTGGATGTGGAATCGATGGATCGACTGAGTGTGGAACAGGTTGGACAGCTGTACGAATTGATGCATGCTACGAAAGAGGTCTGGAAATCGTGAGTCTGTCTTCGTAGTCTCGCGTTTTATAAGTCGACTGAATGGTAGACCCGCCGAGCTGGAGAAGCAGGCTGTTGAAGCTGAGGATCGTTCGAGTAGGAAGAGCAGCAATTGAGACTAGTGAGAAGTATAAATGACAGATCGATGCAGTAGGCATAGGCATAACATGATTCACGTGAATCTGTGCAGCACTACCCGGTCCTGGCGTTCGGAGCTCGCGATAGATAAGAACCTCGACAGGCCCTTACATACAACTCTTGTGCTACTAGATACCTGCGCGGCTCGAGCATAGAAGTACTCGTGCATTGCAGCTTGATGATCTATTTGCCATAACTTGACATCAGACATTGATCCCAGGCACACATCCACGTGAGAGTCACGTTCAGCTGAAAGTCAACCAACCCAACACTGACCTTGTACTCTACCAGAATACAGCCCACAATGCCCCCACGTCTAGCAGCCATGGCTGGAGGAAGTAGCTCCCAATTAGGTTCCTCCATATACAGGTCCTCTGAAGCGGTCGCGGCAAGTCGCGGGGACACCGAGATGGACGGTTCGAGCGGATCAAATCTAGAGGAGGTAGATGTTGATACCCTCTATCTCCAACCTCCTGCGTATACGCGGAAGGAGAAAAGGAAATGGCAAGAGTCGGGACACACGATTGGCTTTGGACTGGATCCGGTGGATGGGAGTGTGGCTAGTTGGATCACACATCGAGTAAGTTCTGCTATTTTGATGGGGAGCTAATTTCAGTCGACGCCGGAGACTAGTAAAGCTTCTTCATCCAGAACTGCACCACTGCCCCTCGTCGACCAGCTTGTCTCATTCTCTTCCCTCAGCAATATCTCACAGCCGCTCGCTACGCTCTTCACCGAATCTCATACGTTGTTCACTTCGCTACAGCATATCGTAGCTTCCGCTTCTCGAGAACCCATCTATGGACAGGGCCTTAACGCCAGAGGCCTAGGCGTGGCAGAGGTATGGAACAAGAAAGGGGAACAGACGAGTATGGAGGGGCTGTTAGGTCCGCCTGGTGCAGAGACCGTTGGGCATATTAGGAGGTTGGTGGGGATGTACCTCGAGGAAGTAGTCAAGTTGCGTGAGAGTGATGTCGAACCGGAAGTCAAGGCCAGGTTCGACGCTGTCTATCATGTCTTGAACCTGGCAATGATCCTATATCTACCTCAAGATGGTAGAGGAGAGGGGTTGTTAGGCGAAGAATTGCTGGATTGGGTTAATGATGTTGATCCTGGTATGTCACAGATACGAAGAACGCCGACTAATTATATAGCACCCGATAATTCCCAAGGCAACGAAATCATGCAAACAAATCAACCATGGGATCACCCCTCCTTCTGGCCATATGTCGCACGATGTATTCTCCGCGGTTTCCATCTCCCAGCTTCCTCTTTCATGCGGACTCTGACCGACCATCCTCATGCGCCAATATCGAAACTAGCAGCTATTCTTCACCACCATCTCTCAGTCTACCCCCGATCTCACCAGACTTCACAGTTTCCCCTAGAATCGCAATTCGTCAGCGCGCACAGAGCATGGCTAAGCAGACTCCGAGCGGAGGTTTCCGCTTTTCTGGGAGGTAGAGCTAAGGGAAGCTGGTTGGAGGAGAAGAGTGGAGGGGGAAAAGAGTGGAGGAGATGGGAAGACGGCTTCAGGGTCGTTATCGATTTGATGGAAGGTAAATCTGAGGCAGTCCTGGAGCAGGCGGCAGATTGGAGGGAAGCAGTCGGTGCTTGGGGTGTACTGGTGGATGTTCAGCTCAAGCGGGACGATCTCCCGTACGTTTGCCGGTGGCTCATGCAAAGTCAAGCTTATATCACAGTGCTGCCCTGGCCCGTATCATTGCAAATTTACCGGTCGACCCGTCTGTGCTTGACGATTCCATCGAATCGAATTTGTGCAAAGGCAATATCATCCAGGTAGGTCATGCTCACCACGTCGCTGAGAAAAAAACATTGATCACTCAGGCCATGACTGGATGCCAGGAGCTAGATGTATGGCTAGCGGCACATCTCGGTGATGTATTTGACAAGCTGGCCCTGATACCCGACGATGAGGAACGGTATGTTGCACTTTGGCATGATATGAGCTGAACCTCAGATTCGAAATGTCTTTGCGGGACTACTTTCTCCTCGAATACACCGACGTTCTTCAAACGAGTCCTCAGGCGCAATCCTTCTGGCGAGTCATATGTGACTACCTTGCAGCAGCGGGTGATGAAGGTGGCCGCCGTCTGAGCAGTCATATTCTGCACATCAGCCTCAATCTCGACGCGCCCAAGGCTCCTGCGCCTCGCCAAGCTGCCGAAGGGGAATTGATGGAAGTCGAAGAACCGCCTGTTGATGAGAATCTACGGCACTTTACAGAAGTCCGTGAGGCATGCTCGGAGTTACGCCTGGAGAAAGAGTGGAAGACGATGAGCAAGATCGTTGCCGAAAGACTCATCCGCAAGGGAGAATATGGAGTGGCCGCTACCATGTGCTTGCAGGCTGAAGATAGCTTTACGCTTTCACTGATCGCTGAGCGGATCTGTGATGCTTACCTTGTTAAAGGTAAGCTATTTTGTCCGCGTACAAAGGCTGACGGACAGGTGATGCCGAGTTCCTTCGACTTGTGGAAACTCTACCGGCTAGTCTACTCAATGGAGCTTCACAAGCACTCAGTCAAGAGCAGCAAGACGGAGTCAAGGCACTAGATCTGCCCAGTCAATCGGCGAGATCGGTCTTCGCATCCCGCTTAACCTTCCTGGCCGAATTTAGGGACTATCTACTCTTCCTCAGCCAGGGAGCGAGAGATAGAGCAGCGATCCGGCTGGTGGATCTGTTGAAATCGATGGTGGCTCCGGTGGGGATGTGGGCAGTTTTACTGGCAGAGAGCGTCAATCTTCTCGAAGGTGAGTCGGACGTCAACAAAGGAGTATGCTAATACCAGATCCCGATATCCTGTTCACGTCCACGGATTCATTCGAGATTCTAAGAATACTAGACGAAGTCACTCAGAACTCGAGCTATGCTTCCGAAGAATATCTGTACAGTCTCATCATATACCTACGGCGGGACGAATCGCCAGAGTCGGCAACAACGATTCAGACAGTGGAGACAATCACCAAAGCAGGGTTAGCAGAAGCACATAGGAAGCTAGATCAGGTCAGATTAGCAGTAGCAAGAAACCTAGCCAGATCATTGGTAGTCGGTTTCGATAATCCATTTTAATGAGACATGACATGACCATGAATATACGTGCGATCAAGAATAGACGCGCTGGATTATCGTGGTCTGTGCCTTGAGATTCAAGGTTACCCCTCGCTATATGATCAACAATCACTCATTCACTTTCTTACATCGCACAGCTTCTTTACTTTGTACTTTGCTTCATTAGCTGGACTATTACGAGACCGCTGGATCGGTCTCTTCCGACTGCTCATTTCAGTCATCGGGGAACGACTGATTTCACTTTAAAGTCACAGCTCGGCAATTGATCACGCTAGACCTTTACCGCTTTCACATCCCGGACCTCACAAGCTGGACCCCGCTCTACCGGGGCATGTATCTATAGCTGAGAGTTCCACGACTCCAGCAATCGCACACGACTCTACGCCTGCCGCGATGTCTCGAGGACCATCACCATCACCGGTCTCGACCCTCCCACCGCCCATAACACACTCAGCTTCTTCTGTGTCGCTTCGATCGCCTAATCTCCGGATCAATCTCGATTCCACCAATCACCTAAACCATCGCTCACGGTCTAATACTACCCTGTCTCCTCCTCCGCAGAATGAATACATTCACCCACGGAGTTTATCGCTATCCCATCAGCTCTCCCCGGTATCGACAGAAGCAAAGGATGTCGTCTTGGCCGTTCGCAACCTGCGAGGAGAGAGTCCAGCTAGATCTTATTCGAATCTAAGAGAGATGGTATTAGATGAAGAGGAAGATGGAGGAGATCAGGATGACAGTATGTCGATGGAATATGAGACTCCAGCGAGGAATAGGGATAGGGACAGAAAGAGGGAGAGGAGCGAGACGCCAGCTAAGGCCGGCGTATCGACGATGCAAAGGATCATGAGGGCTTTGGAGAAAAGCCCAGATGAGGGTGATACTTTGGATCTGAGTAGGAAGGGAATTGATAATATTGGTGATGAGGAGGTCGAGATGTTCAAGCAGGGAGTGGGCAAGGACCTGAAAGGTGTTTGGAGGTGAGTGTCGTCCTCGCCTAGGTGACCTGGCTGACTCGTAGATTGGCTTTATCATACAATGCCCTTGATGATGGCGCTATTGTCAAATCGTTTTCGAGCCTCACCAGGTTAAGGTATCTGAACCTGAAAGGGAATCTCCTCTCGCAGTTCCCAGAGGCTGTCAGTTCAACTCATTTTCGCAGTGAATCTAGCTGATGGGTAGCTCACTTTCATGGAAGGTCTCGAGATTCTTGATCTGTCAAAGAACAATATCACGGCGTTTCCCGATGTACCCAATAAATTGGTCAATCTCAAGGTTCTGTCCCTTACGCATAATGGGATATACACCCTACCGACATACATGACCACTTTCGATAATCTCAAGGTGTTCAAGGTCGCTCATAATCCAATTGAATGGCCCGTATGTTTCTGAATTCGAGCGCCAGGGCTGATGCTGATCTTCAGCCGAGAGAAGTACTAGGGGCCCTGATTGCTGGTGAACATCCCGAGAAGGATCCTGTGACTGGAAAGACTCGTCGTGACGAGGATTTAAGACCTTGGATTGAGAATATGAAGTCTTGGATGAGGCAAAAGAGTGTCGAGACTGAACGACTGCTCGAGAGAACCAGGACCGAGGATGAGGCGTACTTGGCGTCAGAGTAGGTATTCGATTCTGTTGTGGAACAAGACTGACGTAAAGGGAGGAACCAAGTTCTGCTGTCTCGCTAGGAAGCGGTCAGAGGACGCCTTGGCAATCTACGCCTACTTCAACTGCTCCATCATCGCAACAGACGGTCAAGCGCATTGGTCGAGACGATCTTTCCAGAGCGGGTTCACCATCACAACCCCCTTTCTTTGGACGACACGATTCATCAAATGCTTCTGCCTCTGAAGAAAGTCTTGATCAGATCTCTACATTCCGACGTCTACCAAATCGTTCTGGGTCATCGAGCCATCTACGCCAAACATCTACTTCTTCCTTCACTCCGCCCACTTCCGCTACTACCGTCTCCTCATCGGGTCATTCTCGTAATCCATCCATGACTATTCCTCAACCACTGCCGAATCTTTCGACCAACGGTCACTCGCGCGGCGGAAGCTATGAACCGAATCAAAGGTTAAGCGGGCAATTGACCGGGAAGAAATCGTTACCGGATCTAAGGCAGAGTCATGCCAAGATCATCTCTGAACGGCGAGGCGATTCCACGCCGGCTGAGCAGACTCGCCGTCTTGGTCTAGGCGTCATTCCAAGTACACCGCCCGGAGTCATGTCGCCTACGAAGCCTTGGAACGGCCAGATGGCAAGATCAGTTACTGGCGGTCCATCTTCCCCTCGTACTCTTGATGGTGGACTACGAAGGCGTTCGAACGAGTTTATGCGCAGGCTGGGGGGAGACATACAAGAGAAACGCATGTCCCAGGACGACCCGCATGTGGATGAATCGAAGAATTCGTACTTCCGCCGACTGTCAACGCTGCCGACATCTTCAATCTCGAAATCAGTCCCACCGGCCTTGTTGGCTGTGATTGATGCTATTCGCGGAATGCTGTTTGCAATGTCTCAATTGCAAGTGGCTCTACGACAATACCTTACATTCGCACTAAACGAGCGGGTCGCCGGCGTTCTCAATCGAGTCATGGAACCTGCTGGGAGCTACATGACGACACTTATCAATACTCTCGACCGCTTTGACTCAATGTCGAGACGGAACAGCGTCCCGCCTCAAGCCATTCGAGCTGTCCTGGAAGCTACGAAAGAAAGTGTCTCGGTCTTTGGAAAAGTGGTTGCTGTACTCAAGCTTCAATCGCCGGCTTTGAGGACTTGCGATATACGATATACTCGGACTTTACTTTTGATGATATTCGGATCCATGTCGGAGATTGCAAGATCATGGCAGGAGATGGGACCGTTGTTGAAGGAGATTAAACCTCTGATATCATTGGATGGGAACACCGTGGCCAGGGCTTTGGGCGGTCACAAGATGATTCCAACCGGTTCCTTCTCCGGTCGAACCCCCATCTCGCCTATTCCCGAAAGAGGAGAATCGCATTCACCTCAATCTGTCCAGAGGGGAAGTTTATCGACAGTCACGGGCGGATCACCCATCGTGGAAGAATCAGCTGCTGCTCTCGACTCATTGCGTGCGGATGAGGGGGCTCCTCGATTAGCAAGGAACAGACGCCAAGGCGGATCGTTCTCTACCCGCGACGTCGAGAAAGGAATGATGATGGGTTCACCTGGTATACCCAAACCTGGTGATAACGCTCCTATAGGATACCTTCGGCATCGTCCGTCCGAATCTGCACACAGTGCTCTTGGTCAGATGAATGAGTCTGATCACGCCGAGGACGAGACGACCGTCACATTACCGTCTTTCCCAATCAAAGCTATTTCGCCGAATGGGACTTCTGCGAATATAGCCCTCACACCGACTGATGGTCCCGACTCGTCGATGCCTCCTCCTTGGCCGACTGCTATACGGACTGGACATAGACCTATGTCATCCTCTGGATCAAGTCACGCTCTGTCCATCGCTACAGGTCCTCAACCTTCTTTCCGAAAATTATCGGTCGATGTCCGCCCGCCTACTCCCACTTCCGCAACGTTGTTCGATGAGGATCTACTGGATGTCATCGAAAGCGCTACCGAAAACGCGTTCACAACTTGGCTACGCTTGGCTGAAGATGTGGGTGGCGCATCACCCTTGTCTGCCAATGGTCCTTCCCATTCGAAATCACCATCTCAAAGCAGCTTCAATAGTCATTCCGATTTCTCACGAACTTTCATGAACAACCGACCAGACGATATTTCTGCTCAACATCACGCGGAGCTACAAGCAGTCTTGTCTCACGCCGAACAAACAACGTCCACCCTTCGAGAATCGCTCATGGGCCTACGAGCATCTCCCGCAAGCTACGCTAGGACGACCTTACCGGACGACACCCAGGCCTTTGTCCAGGTCGTGGTACGTGTTTCAGGGCTGGTCAAGACGATTTCGATAAATCACACATTCTCCCAAGCGGTTCGATCAAGTATTTCACGACTCACTCAAGCTACACGAGAAGTCGCCATCTTGATGCAAGTCTCGTCCCTGAGGCCTGGTTTGACACCTTCACCATACTCTGCCAATTCAGCTATCGGCAAGCCACATCATCGATCTCAACTGAGTCTGACAAGCTCGGGCCCGGGAGGCAGTAGTGAGGATTTGACGACTCCACATTCTGCTTCCACACCTGGGTCGGCTGGATGGGGATCCGCAACTGGAAGTGGAAGCGGGAACGGGTTGAGGGGTTTGCAATTGCCAAGGAGGCAGTTGGCGCTGAATCGGGATAGGAGCGGGACAATGGGTGGGAGAGCTTGATACGATGCGTTCGGAAGTAGTAATCAGATCGATGTACCCTCGAGACTACCGCCCGCCTCAGCCGTCTCCAGCTGGTTTCCAATCTCGAGGAATGAGAGCTTCGGCAGCTGTCAATTCTCGGCCGCGCTGAACATTTAGGATACCTTCTCGTCAAATCAAAGGAGAGCGATGGTGAAACACCAATCAACGATCTGTCCCTAAGGATAGTAAGCTGAGCATCGTATTCTCAACAGCAGCGTGGGGACCGAAAACATCGGCTACCGACCTAGCTCGGAGCTCAATGATTTTTGGTTGATGAAACTTCGATCAGTGGGTGAGTCAAAGGAGGTCAATCCACTCTTGGCGATCGTTACAATCGGAAAGCGCAGTAAAAGTACAAAGGTGAACTAATCAACGGACTGGATTGAGCAGGCAGCACAGCCGCTGATGGAAGATACTGCTCATGTCGTCATCGTGGAGCAAGACAGCTTCTTCATTACACAAAGGTCGGTCTCGACAAATCGTCGTCACTCCTGGGCTCGACGGATATTATAAATAGCGCTTACTTTTTCTTTTCCAACTCTCCATCGCAATTTGACACTCTCTGCTTCCCATTCACCTTTACTTATCACAGCTCACGCATCTACTTAGCTGAATCTACAATCACTCAATATGCCGCGCGCCGTCGAACATGTTACGCCCAGTATCGCTCGCTGGCTTGACAATCCTGACCCAAGCGAAGGTGGCAACAACGATCCATACTACGACAATCCAAACTCCAGACAAAGCTTTGATGACGAGGAGACTGCGGGACTTGGCAGCGACGGGGATAGCGAGGAAGTTGACAACGAAGGCTACAAGAGCGGTCAGGAGACAGAACGGGTGGGCGAAGGTGGTGGTCAT
>Ga0265797_10009504_pt1 | contig 12639 bp, 10 predicted proteins | sample P2T30metagenome_FD_192433 | JGI IMG/M metagenome (GOLD analysis project Ga0265797, IMG submission 192433) | Plant litter microbial communities from East Loma Ridge, Irvine, California - P2 T30 | ecosystem: Environmental > Terrestrial > Plant litter > Unclassified | place: USA: California... | reverse complement strand
GACGACTGATCGTGGCACTATTTTCTTTTACGATCCCGGTCGGCAAGGCGTTGATTCGTTACTTTCGGCATTCTCTGGCGTTCTGATGTGTTCGCATCTTCCTCGGTAATGTGTTTTTCTTCATTTCTTTACCTCGCGCATACACGACAGCGACGATACCCTCAACTTTCTTCAGTCACACTATTCTTCGCATTCAGGCCTTTTGCTGGTCAAAGGTCTTGTCTTTTTCTTCTTTTCTCGCTTGTTTGGATCAAACGTCGCCAAGTGCTGGGGCGTTTCATATTACTTCTATTGCATGGCATGGCATGGCATGGCATAGTGTTCAGCTTGATATACACCACCACTTTATCTTATCGCTACCTCGCGCGGAACGCTTCCATCTCCCTGCACTGCGACGCTCTCACTCGGTCGCCTTCCAAAAATCACAGTGTGTACGGTCATCATGTTGTCAAAGCAAATTTAGGACAAACTCGATTGATATGGACGAGACATCAGTATCAAGAGTAAGTCAGCAAACACGCCCCAGACTCCGTCCCAGCCCAGTACTCCGGCCCAATCCCAGACTCCTACCCGCGCGAAAAGCATTGTACCCAAGCTCTCCCCATTAACAGAGAACCATGGAGTACCGATGAAAGAAGAACGCCGTAATCAAAACCCTCCGTTGACGTCAACCTACGAAAAACCCAAACAAGTCTGCAGCCTACATCAACCTGAAAACGTGCAAAGCAGGCGACCCAACGTTGATGTAGACTCCCGGCCTGTTCAGCAGCCGTCAACCCCGAGCTCCACCCGCCGCACCCGCAAGATCTCAGTCCATACCCCCCGCCCCATACGTAGCGATCGAAGCGTAGCTACCCGTCAGAAACATCGCCGTCTCCGTAGGCGTCCCCAGACTCGGCATCTCAACAGATATTTCTCGCGCGTCGACCCACACATCACTCGTGGCGACAACGTTGGTCACCACATTGCCAGTCCCACTTGCAGCCGCACTTCCACCTCCGGCTCCAGTGGGTGTAGCAGCCAAAGGACTCAACGGATTGGCTGTCTGGCTCATGCGGCCCTTGATCGTGGTGGTTCTCGTGGCGACAGGTCCTGGGAAACAATGGATGCCGTGTTGGCCGTTCTTGCCGTTTCCGCCGCACACACATGATTGTCGTTTGTCGTGCATCTTGAGCCATGCTTTGAAGGCTTTCATGGCTTCGTTGTCGGGTTTCTTCTTGTCTTGGCTGTCGGGGGAGGTGCCGTTGTTTGGAACGCCGTTGTCGCCGGGAGTTGTGCCGTCGTTTTGGGTCTTGTCGTTACCTGGGGTTGTGCCGTTGCCTTTGGGGTCCTCCTGGATGAAGTCCTCGTACTCGTCGTCGTCTGGACCGACCTCTTCTCGATCCCATTCCGCGTCCTCCTTAGCCTTGGCTTCTTCATCATCTTCATCATCATCGATGAAATCGCATATGTCATGGGCAGATTGCTCAATGCACTTGTTGTCGCCGGGATCACAGCCGTGCTCGCCGTTTCGGACAGAGGAGTCGATGGTGTAGTTGAAGTGTGACTCCTGGATCTCGTAGACGACATCCACGATGCAGTACGGCCCGTTGCATGCGCCTTGCGACGTTATGTTCTTGGGCGTATTCTTCGGATAGCGTGTCTCCTCGTGAAGCAGTTGGGTGGTAACTTGCATGATGGGCTCTCGAGTGGGTGTCGGCGCTTGCGTTGGTTCGCAACCTGGCGGTACAGATGATGAGCTGGTCGAGTTCGATTTAGGCTGAGTGAGCTGTTTCGGTCCCAGCGGATGCGATTTGTGATGGTTAGGGTCGCAGCCGCCAAACCAGGCCTTCTTCATATGCTTCGGTGGTTTCTCCTCGTCGTCAACTTCTAGCAATGCCTTCCAGCTAGTGTCCATCCTTTCGCAGTCGTGGCACTTCTTGCCGAAGTTGTCGAAGTTGTATAAGCCGCTGTCTTTGATGAAGTGCTTGGTGGCTGCCATTGTCCAGTTGGTGGGTGCAGCCCACGACGCCTTGTATGTGGGGTTCATGGGATCGCATTGGCAAGGCGCGTTCTGGTTGTCCGTGCTGCCGGTGCTAGAGATGGCTTCGCCGTCCCAGCTGTAACACACTGCAATGTCGAAGCCGTCGGGGGCGTTTCCGTAGTCATCCAGATAGTCTACCTCGCCTGGAAAGTGAGTAGAGTTTGAGCCTGATGAACTCGTCATATTCGTGTCCGGTGGTCCCTGGCCATCCAGATTCACCGGTTCCGGTGCAGTCACATTTTGCATCTGATCGTTGTTGACTGATGGGCAAGATGCTGAACCTGTGGAGTTCCTGTCATGTTCCTCCTTCTTACGGTTCGGCCAGTAGACCTCGTCTTTAAAAAGAGCAGATCGGACCACGTCGCTAGCGAAGAGGCCGTGGAAGCCTTCTTCACTGTTGAGATACTCCCATCCGGGTGGACTGCGCATCTTTTTGTCCTTGTAGTTCGTCATTGCGTACACCCAGTACGACCTGTCGGGGCGTTCTTCGAGGCAGATCTTGTTTTCGGCTGGTCCACGGTCGTCTTGGTCGCAGTCACCGCCGGGTTTAGCCCAGCTCGCGACGACATATACGCCTTCGGTTTTCCACAAAGCGCTTATGATGGTTGCGTAAGACTTCATTCCGATCACGAAGTCGACATAGGATCGGAAGTGGACGTTGGCGCCGTAGAAGAAATCCTTGGCGAAGAGTTCGACGATATCGTGGCCATTGCGACTTCTGTAGCCCGACGCGAGGATTGCCATTCCATCTCGGGCTTCTTCGACTGCGTTGCTGTCGATATCGGCGAGTGCTGCGCGTACGGCTTCCAGGGTTTTGTCATACCCTTTCCTTCTTGATGTTAGCACTTGCGTTGTCAAAGGTACAGCACGCGCAACTTACAAATCCTTCTTGTGGTCAATCTTTTTGACTACCTCTTTGGTCAAAGCTTGCGAACCTAGCCAGCCCCCACTGGTGATGGTCCACAACTCTGCTTAGTGTTAGTTCAATCTTTTGCGTTCGAAGCTCTAGCTTACTCTGAGCGTTCTCGATCGTTTTGGGCATGAGCAGACCATATGCCTCCCCAGGTGTACCATCGTCGTTCGGTTTCGGCGTCCTCCGACTTGCCCAATGTTTGAACCCCGACACTTTCGCGAATCCTTTTGGCAGCTTTTTGGCCGTCGATTCCAAAGTTCGCTGCCACCTCGAAGCCGTTCTGTTGAACAAAGAGACTTTCTTTACCCAATTGGTGATTACGTCGGGTCTGTAGTTCGCCATATTGGCGGCTGTGGTGAATAGTTGAAAGACTGCCGTGATGATTCCGAACGCCAACTCCATAGCAGCTAGTGCCTTCTTCTTCTTCTCATCCTTCTTGACCGCGGCGTCTTGTTGTTCGTCTGCATATGTGAACCACCTCGTAAGGGCATCGATGTCTTCGAGAATGTGCCTGTAATGATCCTGGAGAGCTTCGCTGGTGATGTGAAAGGAATGGTCGAGACCAGAGACGAACTCGAAGAACAACATGACTGCTCGTTGTTCAGCGGGAGTGTGCCTCGTGCTAATGTCCTTGCAGCTTGGAGACTGTTGATGACGTTAGAGTGAGCTAGAATGCAAGCTGGATGTGAACTACTTACTCTACACATGCCCATACCATCACAGAGCATGTTGCTTGGTGGTAGATTGGGAGCGTATCGCTTCGCCAAAAAGGCAGGGAAAGTGATCTCATCGCCCTCAAGTTTCCTTGCCCTTTGCATACGCTGATACTCCTTGAGACGTTTTCTCAAGAAGAATGCGTCCTCGTGCCGATGTTGTTGCCATAGGTGTTCGGTGATCCTGGGAAAGTTTGGGCAGTCGTTGCTCCAGTCGTAGGTACCCGGAACATCCGTGGTTTTACAATAGGGACTTCTGGCACATTCGTTGTCGAAATAATCTCCCTTCAATCCGATATCCTGTGTAGTTATGTTCGAAACGGGTTCCTTCCTTGTCTCATTCGAACAAGCAACGCATGCGGATGCATTGACAACATCGAAGACGTGTAAGACGGCATGTGTCCATGCGAAGAGCCGCATGATGACAGCCTAGTGGGTGGATAGCAAGTCCAGAAAGAACGCGATCTGATAATAGAGCACAAATTGATCAGTGTAGAAAAGAATACAGTGAGTGTCTTCGGTTTCGCTCTTGTAAAGGATTAAGATTGGATGCTAACTTCCACCACCAAAAAGGCGCGCCAGCGTCCCACATGGCAACACTACGAATGAAGGGTATTCTTGATCTTGCGTAACAAGATACTACCACGATCTATCGCCATTGGGTGATCGTGTCCCCTTCTCGGACACGAATTCTTTCTGGAAAGTCTCAATGGCTGGAGTGAGCAAAATCATGACCGCTGAACATGAGGACGAAATCTACCCCGCAGGCATGTTGGTAACACTGATTACTGCAAGGCATGCAACAAATACGGGGTGCACAATCAACGAGGTAGCTAGATTGCCGCAATATGACAAGTACTTGCGCAATCTAGAACCACCGGTCTGTATCATTGCGCCCACTTTCTCGCCCTGCAGCCTGTTTGTCAAATTCCGAACCAATCGCTCACCCACGTCCTTCGTTCTGTGGTATCTATGATGGAGAGTCAAAGGGACAACTCTGATCCTCGGACATTGGGGACCCAAAGAGCTCAGACCCTTTTACACGGTCAAACTATCGTGGGTTTATTCCAACCTTTTTTTTAGCAACCCTTGAATGCGCGACCCACCACGACCGCAATAGTGGGAAGCACAGTAACTCAAGATGGCACTGTGATCTTACGATTGATGTGACTCCATAAGGATATGAAATCAATCTTTTAGTCAATGTGCGAGTTCGCCGGCTGAACGTCTCGGTACTGTAACTGTCATAGCTGCTTCAAGCTGTCATGCCCCTGCTTTTGCGTTGACGTACTGCACCTTACTCTATCCAGGTCAACCTGTCATCCAAACGAAAACTGGGAGAATGATCCAATAAATGACAGCGGCGCAGATTTTCATCGACATCGGATAACAGACAAGGCCTCCTATCCGTGGATGATTACCATTACAATATCCAGGGTCAGACGTCTTTGGCCCCGGACCAAAAGAATTCAATCCCGTGCTTGACCTGAATGGCTGGCGCACACGCCAGAAGGGTTATCAGTACTGCGATTCACCGGTTCAAACCGAGGTTTTCTTACGGCTATGAGCAGTACATATCCGCTCTGCCCACGCACTCCGAGGGCTCGGGATCGGACTCTTGGGTATGGACAACAGCACGTATATAAACCGAGTCCAGTTGGACGATGAGTGATTATCGCAACTCACACTCCTGATTCGATCTTCTACCTACTCAACAATCTCAACACTCTCCACCATCTCCACTACCTCAACCCTTTCGACGGTCTCCACCGTCTTCATCGAAGTCTCAACAACACTACTTGCTTGTGACTTGCGATGATTCACTCTCGCTACCTTGCGGTGGCCTTCGGTAGCCTTGTTGCTACCGCTGCGCTGATCCCCACGAAGGCGTTCCAGGTATGTCTTACACGCTCACTATGTATTCGGGCCAATCTAATTGGAATTCTCCAGGAGCCCGTTATTGCAGATGTCTCCCCAGTCAAGACGGTCCGACGCTCCTCCATGGATGATGAAGAAACAGCCCTCGAAATCTTGGCCGGGAACACCTTCATGGTGACTGCTGTAGTGCCGCTCAAGGCCCAGGAACGGTTCAGCGAGTACCCCCTCCTCCAGAAGCTGTCAGAGTGCATCGCGACTAAGGGCAGTGACCCTACCCCTATCAACGGCCAATCCATGATTGGAGATACGCCACTTGAGGAGGTCAGGTTTTCACAGTGCAACATCGCTCTTTCTGACTGCGCCAAGACCGCTATGGTTGAGGCCGACGCAAGGTTGCTAGGATGGCCTGCTCCCGACAAAAACGAGAGACCTGTGCTCAGAACCCACTCGCTCAACCTCTGCACTGGTGTATGCCGTCGCTTGAACGCCTTGGACAACCGTGTAGTTTTCGAAAATGTTGGGATGACCAGAGAGCAACTGCGTACGCTCGGAACGGTTGCATACTGCAACGTCCCCCTCATCGAATGTCTTGAAGATTGTGTGGCGAAATATGACGCGATCATAACAGCGTGGGACATTAAAAACCCAGAGCTGTGAGCTCAGCTATGTGGCTGGCGTCGTTGGCGATATCTCGGCCTGGGAAGCTTTCTTGAGGTGAAAGAGGGCGGCTTTGAGATGGTTTGGTTGTACTTCTGCTCTTTCTCTATCTGATTTTACTTGTATTCATCACGTAGTTCTTGTTATCTGTAGTCAATATACCCCACGCTCATTAAAAACCAGCTTTGCCTTGCATACTTGATCCCTGTCGCGTACCTTGTGGTTACACCTCATTCGAGGAAAGCCTGAGCACCCTGGAGCCTACTTTAACGCTAGGTCGCTAGCTTTGTCTGTTTTCATGTTGATGTATGCTGCACGAGGGCGGATCTTCTACCTTAGCCTCAAAGCTACGTTGACATCAAGTACAATCGTCGACCCAAAAACACTGGTCCAGCTTTTTGATCTCATACGGATACGCCAAATACACTGCACAGATCGAAGTACCCGCCTTAACAAGGATTAATTACCATTACTTCATGTTGGAACCACCGTTATCGACTTACCAACCCACCAACGTACACACCCAAAGTCCCTCGCGAAACGACTTCAAATTCGAGCGCGAGCCCACAAGATCACTTCATGTTGGCCAAAGACCATCTCAAGGAGGAACAAGAGTACCAGTATCGGCACATCAACACAGGCGAATGTGGAAGTAATGTTGACGTAGTTCGCAATGTCTTCTTTCCTGTCGCATGTTGGGTCGATCTCTAGGCTCTGGTATCTGATCCGCCGTCTCCACCACAGGTTCTAAGTCATGACCCGCGGCCCGCTGATTGTGACATACCTGTTGCACCCCAATGAGCAACGGTTGAACTCCACCCCTCTTTCGACCGCCAGCATCAAGCCGCGACATGAAGGCTTGTGGTCGTTTTGCGACATAGCTTGGCGTCCCGACCACATCAGCGTATGAACAATCCGAACAGGCCTGGAGCCTACACCGACATTGTATCACCTACTTCGCATGTTTCCATACTGATGTAGGCCCCAGACCTGTTCAGGGTCATGCTTGTATGGCATGCGACTTTGCTTTTGCAGATCCGTCCTGCCATTCTTGGTTCAGGGGCGCCGTTTGCTTTTGCGGTCGCCTCCACTCTTCCCCTGTTGAACAACAATGCACCCCGCAATTTGACAAAAGACCAGCGAAGCTAGAAGTCTTTGAAACCGTACCTGCATTCCAAGATGGCTATGCGTGCTATCCGCCGCGGGAAGGGCTTGCTTGCCTCGAGTGGGCCCCCTGAGAGGATCATGGCGATCACCCGCATTGAGGTGTCGCATCCAGAACGCCTTCGTCCTGAATGTAGGGGCTGCTGCTGTTGTGCAGGGCTGACTAGGCGATGTGAGGGTCGCGCGGGGTCGAAATGTGATGAGCGGTCATGACGATGTGTTGAGCTGCGATGTCGGGCCGGCGGCTGACATTGGGATGCTATCAAATTCTCATGACTATAGAATGATGCAGATGCGAATCGCGACATCTTTGTACTTTCAGTCGAGGGCCTCTTGCAACGAATGCATAACTGGGTTTGTTGTGACGGGACAAGCAAGTGGCGAGGCGAAGACATGCCATTCACATGATGCGTAATTCTGAGCACGTCAGCAATCCTGTCACGCTAGAGCCAAGGCCCACTTGCTTTTCCGTTCTCTTCTCGTCGCCAACATCCTCCACCAGCTTTTCTGAGTGCCTGAGACGTCACTCCGCGTCATGCTCCATCATCTGCATCATCTTCACTTTGGAAAGAAATCCTCACAGCCCTCTGACATGTTGCCTGATGTGTCTCGGCAGAACTCAATGACCTCGCAGCGCCGCTCGGCTCCCCAGCGTAATCACCGACCTCATTGTCGCTTATGTCGCTGACTTTGCATAACCTTGCACACAACACGAGAGTCGCTGCAGTGCGCGCATGCAGCATAACGAAGCTACCCACCTCTGAAAGCTCAGGGTCTACCCGGTACATATTAATAGACGCCATCGGACGCGCACGAAAAGCTCTGTGGCGTAAAGCCAAGTTGTGGAACATCGGTGGTTTTGAAGCTGGCGCGCCGATGCTTTTGATGGCTGTGGGTGGTGTGGGAGAAGCATGTCGCATTCGCCAGAGGTAATCGCCGTCTGACTGCACCGTTGCGCCTCATGGTCGTGCTACGGATGCGACTGCGGAATATTTCTTGGTCTGTTAGATGTGCTACTGAGATGTGCTTCTTGTTTGGACTGTTCATGCAACGTTCATGCAAAGAATCGACGTTGTCTATGACTATATTACTCTTCACCCCTATAGCTCATGTCCGTATATCTCTGCATATTGTTACCATCTCGTTTCTTTGGACCTCTCGTACGTTCGGCTGCAAGCAACAAATCGGGCTTCAGCGCACGCACCCAATATATCCGGACTGATACCTAAGGCTTACTCTCGAGACTGGGAACATCATGGCGGCGCCTCCTCCGTCCATATCGAAGTACCGAGGGGCACGCCCCGCCGCGCTCTCCATCATAGGATCTATATCATCATCAACACGCCCATCTACACAAGCTACACATGCTACACAATCCACACACGAGCTCAATTGGCACGCTCGCACGAACTCGGAAGAGCGCGGCTTGATCGCGGATATCATCCAAGATCTGGCTGACAATTGCCAGACTGCGTTCGATCGAGCAACCGAGCAAGCAGGGCTAGGCACAGCCTCATATATCTCTTATAACCCACAAGGACAAGACCTCGCCAAAGATCTCGCCCAGTCACAACCATACTCGCAAAGGCGGGATTGCGCTACCTCCTACACAACTAACAACCTACGAGAAGATCTACAAGAAATCCGACCTTACCTGCGGGCAAGCACTCTAATGGCACTAGAAGGGATATTGCGGCTGAATGAAGCCAACGAGGCTAATGCAGCCGATCCAGCTTTCCGCCGCAACACAATAAGACGAGTCTCAACGTCCGAGGACGGCGATCATGTACCAGTCATAATGGACCCATACGACGACACAAATTACTCCAGTCCCACAAGCTTCAAGTTCGACGACGAAAGCATCATGGACGGACCTCTCAGCCCTGCAATGGGCAAATACCCAGACCGAAACTACCGCAGGAGTAATCTCCGGGATGCGCATTCGATGAGCGACGAACCTTTTGATGAGCCACCGACCGTTTATGACATCGAACGACAAAGAGGAGCGCCGAAGGCACCATCTCCATACCCATCCACTGCGAAGACAGCGATCATAATGCTCTCATTATACATCTCCATCTTCCTTGTCGCTCTTGATCGAACCATCATCGGTCCAGCGATCCCCGCCATCACGAACGAGTTCAGCAGCATTGGCGATATCGGATGGTACGGTAGCGCGTACATGCTCACAGCAGCCGGTTTCATCTTGCTGTACGGCCGGATATACACCTTCTTCCCAACCAAACCAGTCTTCCTATCCGGCATCTTCTTATTCGAACTCGGAAGCATCATCTGCGGCGCTGCGCAAAACAGCAACATGCTCATCGTCGGACGCGCCGTTGCGGGTCTTGGAAGTAGCGGCATCTTCACCGGCGCGATCCTGATCATGTTCAACACTGTGCCGCTGGCTAAGCGACCCATGCTGCAGGGTCTCTTCGGCGCATGCTTTGGCGTCGCAAGTGTGGCCGGCCCCTTGCTAGGCGGTGCGTTCACTAGCAGCAGCGCAACCTGGAGGTTAGTAACACAGTCAACAAATCGTATATGAGATGCATGCTAACATGATCCAGATGGTGCTTCTACATCAACCTCCCGCTCGGTGGTTTTACTCTCCTTGTAGTGTGCTTGCTGCTGAAGCTTGATGAAAAGAAGCCCCAACTCAAGACGTGGGGAGAGACGATACGACAACTTGATCCCTTAGGCACCGCGTTGTTCCTTCCGTCAATCACCTGTCTCTTGCTAGCACTAGAGTGGGGCGCCGCCGACTACCCATGGACCTCACCGCGGATGATTATACTTCTTGTCGCATTCGCAATGCTGCTGATAGCGTTCGTGCTATGGCAATACGTCACCAGGCATACTACAGCGACTTTGCCAGCACGCATCATCTTCCAGCGCAGCGTTACCTTCGGTAGCGCATCTCAATTTTGCGTAGGCGCGACCATGCTCACAGTCTCCATCTACGTTCCTCTCTGGTTCCAGGCCATCAAAGGTGCATCTGCGATGCAGTCCGGTATCAACACCATTCCGCTCGTCCTTTCGGTTGTCTTCGGCTCGATCATGTCGGGAGCTCTAGTACAGCGCATCGGATATTACACTCCTTTCATGATCCTTGGCTCAGGCATGATGGCTATCGGAGCTGGTCTCATTACCACTTGGGAGATGACCACCGATAACGCCATGTGGATTGGAACTCAGATTGTTGTCGGCTTTGGGGTTGGCTGTACCATGCAACATCCCAACATAGCCGTGCAGACCATACTACCAAAGGAGGATGTTCCAACCGGTACGGCAGTGCTATCGCTGTTCCAAACACTCGGTGGCGCAGTCTTCACAGCCGTCGGCCAGAATTTGTACATACACAAGTTCTCGTCTGGTCTAGAGCAAATCGGAGGCCTGGACCCTCAAAAGATTTTAGATGCAGGTGCCACCAGCCTGACAGTTGGAGTAACTCCAGCTGTTAAGGCCCTGATACTAGCAGCCTACAACGACTCGCTGGCACATGGAACGTTCTTTGCGGCACTCGTCATAGCTTGCCTCGCGATACCAGCTGCTGTAGGCATGGAGTGGCGAAGCGTCAAAGCAAAGCCAGACACGTCCGTACAGCGACACGATGAGAAGCGGGATCAAAAGCCACAGCAGCCCCGTGGTATCCTGAAAGCTCCAGCCAATGGTGCGGGTCGGCAAGAAGGGAACCAGCCGGCGGTGGCGGAGCCCGCGCCAGCTTTGAAGAAGATGTTCCGGCAAAGTGGTCAGTTTGCGTCGTATTTGACGGCGACCATCAACCCCGACCTCCGTGATCAACTGGGCCCGGGGAAGCAAGTTCGCAGGTGACGAAGCTGGCTCTTCTTTCCCGGAATTAGATCTATGGATGAATGCGAGGTCCTTTAGCGTGTAATGATGATAGGGCAGATACCATATCGCATCGTATCTCTGCCATTAATGCATAATGTATTAGCCATTAGTTCTACCTTCCCGTCGTTGTTTGTTTGAAGCCTCTCGTCTTGGGCACTGTTTACAAGCGTCCCACGTGTTGTGAGGGGCGAAAATGCGCAAGCTTACAACATGTTCCTTGATTTTCGCAAGGAAGCAGACTTCGGGGCCTTTCCGATTCGCAGCTCGCCAAACAGGTAATGCGTAAGCGAAGCCACCAAGCCATGTTGCTGATCATCCCACGTCCAGGACGAGTAATCAAGCAAAGCCGAGCGTCTAGCGAAGCTTTATTAACCATATGCATCTTTAAGCCCCACTGTTGCGATATCATTTCTGCTTGATTGAGATGATAGACGGTTGGGGCCGGTGTTGCTATCAGGCTGTAACGTGCATCTGCTCCGCCAACACGAGCGCGATTATCGCCTTGAAGCCGCTCTTCTCGCGGTGAAACCACACTTCGGTGGTTTTGGGGTCGGATAGATGCGTCATTCGGGCCAGCTCCGAGATTGCGTGTACACCATTGGTTGTTCGTAAACCTAAAGCTTGCTGACAACCACCACCAGGTCGTACTCAGGCAAGCAGGCTGCTGTGCAATCTGTAAGAACCAACAATACGACTAGCGACGCGCATTATATGCCAATGGCGTTGCCAGACGTCTCAACTCGCCGCGCACGGTTCGTCAGCCCACGTATTCCACTCGCAGCTGGCGCGAACGTGGCCGTACTACACGTCAGATGCTCGAACACAATTAGTGATCCGATTTCACAAAGGGCCGAATGTAATGTCGATACCGGATCGCACTTCCCACGGTTCCCCACAGCTGTCGGGCGTCGTATCATGGTCATCCGCGTAGCTGGGTCGGTCTTAAGTAATGCTCAGCGCTGGGCTGGCCATCGTCTAGCAGTTACGAGCTTCCGCACAAATGGTGAGCTGACGCTGATGAGCTCTGGCATGCTGAGATTGAGCCGCAGCTGTACAATGCGGCTCATGTCGGACCTGTTGTTTCGGAGATCATAGAGGAGAGACGAATATGATCGACGCCGCATTTAGAGAATGGCGCATATATGCATGGCGACGTCCATGGTGTTTTGTATAAGAGCCAACACACCCGGATAGCTTGAAACCCGGTCAGTACTGGAAGGCTAATCGTCGTTACTGTTCAACCTTCTCTTCTGCGATAAGAGGTGCAACATCTGGCACTATGGCTTCCCAAAACGTTCACATCGTGCTCAGTGTAGCATGGCAAGACGCTGGAGACACGACACGTGCCATTGCAATGGCTATCGCGTTGCGGGATATGTGCCCGTCCAATATCAATCTGCGAATCGACTTCCTGTCCTGTGGCGCGCGGTTCGAATATC
>Ga0265797_10009503_pt1 | contig 12641 bp, 12 predicted proteins | sample P2T30metagenome_FD_192433 | JGI IMG/M metagenome (GOLD analysis project Ga0265797, IMG submission 192433) | Plant litter microbial communities from East Loma Ridge, Irvine, California - P2 T30 | ecosystem: Environmental > Terrestrial > Plant litter > Unclassified | place: USA: California... | reverse complement strand
CCCTTCTTCCACCCTCCCACCCAATCTCTTAATCATCTGCTCCCGCGCCTTCGCCGCACCCGGCGAATCCCACCCCAATTCTTGACTGGGCTGGTATTCCTGCACAACTTCACGATCGTCATCGCCGTCGAGGTTGAGTTGGCCAGAGCTGTCAGCGCCCGAGTCATTGGAGCGCGTGGACGTTGCGCGACCGAGTTGTCTACGATTTCTGCGTCGTGAAGTGGAGTTTTGTTCGGCTGGGGAGGGAAGAGGTTTGCGATTGGCGCGCAGCTGGGCTAGGATATCGGAGTAGTCTTTTTCTTCTGGGGGATCCTGGGGTGGTGGCTCGTTGTCTGCGGGTATTACAGAGTCAGGTTCGGGTGCTGGGATTACAGAATCTGGAGAGGGATGTCTTGTTGTTCTCGATTGACGCGGTACAGGGCGAATTAGCGATTCTGCAGATGAGCTGCGTTGTCGTGGTATGGACTTCGAATCTAGAGATGTGGTGGAGGGGTGGCGAGGGGAATTTGCGCTGATGTCCTGCAGAGGCAGCGATGCTGGCCCATCAACATTTGGTATACTTTCATCATCTTCATCACGGAACGTGTTGTTAGTCGTCTTTGATTGAGTCAATGACCCCGTGGTCGATGCAGGGGTTGGATCTGCTGATGGGGCAAGATCGAGAGCGCGAGGTCGCGAAGGCCCACGCGGCTTCGTTGGCTTCTTCGCAGCCTGAGCTTTCTTCTGTCGAAGCTCAAAGCTCTCCTCTGTAGAGAGCCGAGCAGTAGGTGTTTCTGATGAAACATTTGGTCTTTCTCGTGGCCGCGAATTTTGTGGTTGCGGTGACGATATTGTGTTGAGCATATACTTACCATACGGTTGCATCTGATGGGTTTGCAAGCATTCCCACAGCCATGAGGCATACACAACTGGTATATGTCGATCCGTAGCGTATTTGAGTTTCTGCGCGTTTGGCTCTCGACTGTTACTGATGAGGACCGAAGTCTTTGGAGTCAATTGTTCGTCATACGTCGCACCTGTCAAACGTCAGACTAGCGCACATGCGTGCGGAGAAAATTTCCATACCGAAGTACGCGACGACTTTCGTGACATGGAGAAGTTCGATGCCGACAAATGCGGTTGAGTTGATGGTCAGATCGGAGAACCCTGATGTACGTCAGCACTACGGAGCCAGAAGTTCTGGACTCAAACGAAACGCACCATCGATACTCCTGCTATTGAAAGACTGGCTTAGAACATCTTTTGCGGGGTCGACTAGACACTTTCCGTAGAGACATCGCTCCACCCACCAATTAGTCACCAAGCTCAACAATGACCCGGCACGTTCCGGAAGAGACGTCAGGTCAACTTCTGCGTCATGTGGAATCACGAGATAGCCTCGTCTTAGGTCATCGGTTGGGAAATGGTCGACGTCGGTACTTTGTGGAACGCGAGCGCCGCGCTCTTGCAGATGCTGGCGTAGGATACTCGTCTGGCCGAGATGTTAGCAGAGTCCGGAACGGGTTTGTGCCACCATACCTTGTCTGCATCAAAGCCATGCGGGAACACGACGCGCCCTTTGAAGATGCCTTCCGTGATATCGACATCTGTAGGCCGCGGTGGCTGACTAGGATCCTCTGCAGGGTCTGCTGCGGGAGGCGCATCGTGTTCTGGGGCAGCTGGGTCTTCGAGAAGCGAGGGAGGCGCATGCCTTTGTGGTGTGTCGTGCTTATTGAGACTGTCCTCTGTCCAATCGTCGCCCTCATCTTGCTGCCGGTCCAAGCTCACTGCAGTGATGCCAGCCCATAGCGCTTCACTCTGGCTTCCCATCTTCGTGCTGGCCGAGCGCCGCAACTTTCTCCGGAACGGATTGAGCGCCTGGCTCGGTTCAGCTTCTCTTGCGCGTTTGTTGATGCCGATGGTAGGCGACGGAAACTCTGTGCGGGCCCATGCGCCTTGCCCTCGCTGTTCGACTGGTATGGTGGGGTTGTAGAGAGCCTCTTCCAGCACCATGCCCCGCTCAAGGCTCTGCTCGAACCACTCCAGCGAGACAATCTTCATCCTCCAATTGAGGGCGTGCTCGTACTTCTTCCCGGTCGGCGTGGCTGCGATCAGGTGGGTGACGACTTTGGTGAGGTCGCCGTGGTACTCCGCCCCGTTTCTGTCCACCGTCTCCTGTATGTGTCGTCGTTGTTCCGCTGCGCCCCGTCAGCACTGTTCCGTGTCGCGTGATGGTGTCCCTACGATTGTCAAAGCCCGTCAGACAGATCCTTAGCCCATAGAAGGTAGGCATGCGATGCTCTGCTTCGAAAGCAGCGAGGTCGAAGTCGTCACCGCCCAACAGCCACACATCCCTGAGCGCCTCCAGCCATGCCGGCGAGAGCACCCTAACGTCTTCCCGGCATTTTGCGACATAGCGATACTTGGCGCTTTCGGTGCTGCCGACGATGAGGTGGGTTACGTCTGATGTGAGGTCGAGCTTGATGACTGCGCCCATCTGCGAGCCAATGTTGGCCAGTTTCATCTGCAGAGAAGATCAACCAAAGATATATGCGCCGCAGCGGAAGTACCTACGCGCGTCTCGGGGGCAATGGAGGTGCAGCAGATGACCGCCCCGATCAGAGGCTGGCCTCTCTCTGTGTTCTGTGAGTGCATGTCCCATGGTGGGGGAGCAATTGCAACATTACCATTACCATGGCCTCCGTCTGTTGTCGCCATAGCTGGTACGGCCTCTTCGAGAAGTCGCGATGCTTGGTGTGGAAAGCGCGACGGGCTAAGCGCGTTGCGGGGAAGCGCGACTGGAACGCATTCACGTGCCGCTAACAAAACAACCAAGCCACACCCGATCGCTCGTCTACGCCTACTGTTGGATGGCGAACAGTCCAACGAATCACCTTCTCCCCATCAATTTCTTCCTGCTGCCGGACCCGCGCCGTGACGCAGATGCTGGAAATAAAAAATTAGTTGTCCCTGATCCACTGCGAGTAGTTACCATAGCGCCATACGCCATGATGCATTTATGATTAGCTCAGTAAAAACATATTGTGTGTTAGGCGGTAGTACTACACAAAAGGTTAGTCTGGCTGTCGGTAGATGCAGTTGAGTTCAACTCAGAGACGCTGAGGAGAGACATGCAGACATGTCATCGATCGCAAATTATTGCGGCTCGAGAAGATTTTCAAATTTTCCCCTGCCGAAGTCGATGCCAGATTCAGCACCCCAGAGCTGATCACTACGCCTTTGGGGTTGTTTCGTTCCCAAGCAGGTAGTCTTGTGTATGTACGTTGTAAGACTGCCCTGCTTGGTGCCGCGCTACTTGCCAATACTGCCAACCAGCATGCCGCGACAATCGGGCTGCAGAAACAGGAAACTTAGCACTCGACCACCAAAAGCAAGTAACCAGAGATCGACCCGGCCGCGTCTTGAGTCTGGAGTCTGATCGCTGACCAGATCTCATCTCGACAGCTCGAGGCTTAGCGATCCTGTCACTCATCAAAACAGTCAGCGGAGTGCTGGTGATGGTGAGTACGCGCAAGCTACCGAGTAACCCGTGCGGCAGCCCGAGCTCTGCAGCGACTCAGGCCTTGGCTCTTTTGGTGCTTGAGGACGTCGATGCATTACATCATCTGCTCTCGAGTACGCTTACAAGCATGCCTGCCCATGCTCTCTCTACGAGGGTTGCCCCCGAGAATGCTCCTCGCCCAAACAGCTATTAACAGCTACTGTCCATACAATGCGCCGTTAATGCACTCGACCGACGACGCCATTACTGAAGTATAATTCCCGGCGCGCGCTACCATAGTATTTGCAAACCCTTCCGGTTCCACCACACAACCCCGCCGAGATAGCACCTCAACCCGCGTCATCCGATTCCGAACGTTCCCTGCACCCTGCACCTCTGTTCCTCGGTCAGCCTGCGCGTTCGCCCTGTCTGGGACTGTCATAGTCCACCTGCCTGCTTGCTAGTTTGGGTCAAATTCAAGACTACCGCGGCCATTCGTCTGTCGTGGTCCTGACAGAGCATCTTCATCATCGCCAGCGCATTTGTCTTTACGCAGGGGAATCCCGCACGCTTCCGCTGCTTCGGTTTACCTGACCGCCTCACAACACGCTTTGTTTGAACCCTTTTCAACATTACTATGCCCACTATTCCCTGTGACAGCCTGTTCAAGTGTGAGTCCCTGTTTCATTTCCCCATCGCTGCGCTGGGCCCTTTGTCTGCTGGGCGTCCAACCTCACTTGCCCCTAAAGCAACGACATGGGACATGGTTATGTTACTGTAACCAGGGCCTCCTTTGTACCCCTCTCATGACTCTCGAGAGTTACACAAGCCCAACCGTTATTTACTACACATCCTCGTTCCCTTATAAGGCGTCGCGTGCACCACATACCCAGCAATACAACAGCTCCACCTCTTGCAATTGACGTCGACTGACGCACGCCTTCACTATGACAGAATATCAGAATATATATAGTGACCGCGGCCGTCTTCGATACATTCCCGACAGTCTCTACGATTCGTCACGCACGCACACCCGTCGCGGCATCTACTCCGGACGTCCTCGAAGACCCCACCGTATTCACATCCAACACGTCACCGCCGACCCCATCTGCTATCGTCGCGAAAAGAAGCAAACAACAAGCAAATCCTACTTCACCGAAAAGCTGGCGGGCCCTAGGGAAAGCGCAAAGCGTTACTTGCGGTCGCTGATTGACACGCGCTCGAAGCCGGGCGAAGAGGCTACAGATATACGGCTGCCTCCATCCGCACCGAACAGCAACCGCACATCAGTCGCTTCGTTTCCTGAGGCCGCCTTACCGGACACCAGCGAGATGAGATCGAGTAATAGAAATTCTACTGGAGCGGTGAGCGCGACCATGGCACCCGGAGCGCCTCGCCCGTCGCTCAGTGACTCCCACTTCTCTTCAGGAAGGTCGGCAAAAAGCATGATCAGCAACGTGCGGAGCGTCTCTGATTCAGAAAAGCCCGTCGCTTCTGGGGGCGGCGTCAATGTCAACATCTCTCTCACAGAGCCCGTCCTATTTCTGCGCGGCTTCGAGCAAAACGAAAATGCAGAGCGAAGTACTGCCATGCTTCGTGGAACATTGGTACTCAAGATCACAAAACCCACCAAACTGAAAGCAATCACTCTGAAGTTTCGAGGGAAATCTCTCACGAAGTGGCCAGAGGGCATACCACCCAAAAAGGTCGATTTCGAGGAGGTGGACACGTTGATGAGCCACACGTGGCCATTCTTCAACTCGCAATTTCCGACAGCCGAAACTGGCACTGGTGCAGATCAAGTTGACTTGTACAAAACCTCAGGTGGTCTCGGTGGCTCGCCAAACAACTCAATGTTAAACCTCACGACCAAGGAAGCGAAGCGCCTGTCACTCCAGGTCAACCAATCACGAAGTTTTGGCAAGGGCGAAACCCCATCTGGCGGTCCATCGGTCGCACAACGGGGGTACAGAACCTTTAATCCGGGCGAGTACACATACAACTTCGAGCTCCCACTGGACAGTCGTCTCCCTGAGACCATTGATGTCGACCTCGGATCCGTCAAGTACGAGCTAGAGGCAACCGTGGAACGAGCGGGGGCGTTCCGTACCAACCTCGTCGGTACGAAAGAGGTCTCCGTGATCCGTGCGCCATCAGAAGGCTCGTTGGAGCAGGTCGAGCCCATTGCCATCAGCCGCAGCTGGGAGGATCAGTTACATTATGATATCGTCATTTCTGGAAAGTCGTTCCCGTTGGGTGCTCAGGTACCCATTGCTTTCAAGCTCACTCCATTGGCCAAAGTACAATGTCACAGGATCAAGGTATTCGTGACGGAAAACGTCGAATACTTCTGCAACAATAAGCGGGTACATCGCATGGAGCCAGTTCGCAAAGTTCAACTCTTCGAAAAGCGCGCGGATGCTCCGCCAACCAGCACCTTCCCCGGTAGCACAATGCGGATAGTTTCTGGCGGGGGTGTACCGTACGATCAGAGAGCTGCTGCTGCCCGTGGCGAGAGCATACAAGTACAAGACCCAACCAATCTACTTGGTGACCTCGGCGGCGACGCCAACATCGGACCCACTGAGATGGAGTTCAACGTGCAGCTACCCAGCTGTCACAACATGCGGGAAAAGGACAAGTTGACAAAGCTACACTTCGATACCACGTACCAGAACATCCAGGTGCACCACTGGATCAAGGTATGTAGTAACCATCCATCTGCACGTGTCACACACTAACCTCAAAAAGCTCGTCATGCGTCTTTCGAAACCAGACGCAACTGACCCCACAAAGAGGCGACACTTTGAGATCTCCATCGACTCGCCGTTCCACATCCTGTCATGCCAGGCTACACAAGCAAACACATCATTACCAGCATACTCATCGCCCGAGCCCGCCCTCAACGGTGCCCGCGTCCCTGAATGCGGCTGCCCCAATGCGCCTATCCGCCGCAACTCCCCCACAAGCTTCGTTCCGACACTAAGCTCAATGGGTCGCGCAAGAGGCACTTCCAACGCCGATGCAACCATCGCACCACCACCGCTCGCACGCCCACAAGCAGCACACATCGGCGGACCCAACGACTCCAACGTGCAACGACCCATTCATCTCATGCGCGTGCCCTCATTCAACCCGCCCGCGTTCAGCGAAGAAGAGCCCCCGCCACCCCTCGAGACTCCTCCCCCTCTCTACGAGACTATTGCTTCACCTACCAGCGGTCTCGCCGATTACTTCTCACGCCTATCCGATGCGTACGACGATGACAGCGATCCTGAACGCGTGGACCGCGCGCGTGTGGAGATTCCGCTTACGCCTGGGGGTCGGACGAATCGCAGTATGGACGAGCGCCGAACGTGGTTGCCCGTTGGGCATTGAGCATCAACTAGATCATGACTTTTGCGATGACGACATGAGGACATGCATCATGGTTTCTTGGTACATAATTCAATTCTCCGGTATTTGCTTACGTACGCGCAGCGGTGTGTGGTGTCGGGGTGTGCATGGGCGGGAAAATCAGTTAATTCGGCGTAATTTACAGCCTCGCATTGTTTATTGGATCTTGGTTCATTTTGGCTGGGGCGCTTGTGGAGTTGATGGCGATCAGTCTGCATCTCTCAGTCTGGCATCTGTTCATGTTTACGCGTACAGCGATTTGAAAGCGATGTATATAGTCGGAGCGGAGCACATACAATGCATTTTTTCAACAATGAAGAGATTCGGATCATAGTGACATAAACGCACGTCTAAACTTCAACACTCGTTCCACAGCCACATCCCATTCACGATCTCTTTCCCAGCCCGTCATTCATCTCCAACGAGCTCGCCTTATAACGCTTTTCAGAATCAAGGATGATCGATCTCGGTCACTTAGTGTCTGAGCTGTCATGTTTCAAGTTTCATCAGCGCCAGCGCGACGTTTCTCCTTTCTCCTTGCTGCGAACATGGCTATCCTTGTTGGCGTAGCCCTACGTGTACAACCGACGGTATCCTGGCGATACTCACGGCTCTTGTCCATGCAGGGAATTTTGGCATTGAGGATGACGTGTGTGGAGATTTGGTACTTTTGTACTAAAGTAAGGTGTATGCATGGACGGTGAGAAAGAGAGTTGGACCTGGTAGCGGGGTCGGGTGTTTGGTGATGCGAAGGGGAGGCGTGCTTCTTTGTTGTTACCATTGTAGGATACCACTTACCAGTAAGTGTAACAGTTAGGAAAGGCCCAGACCAGATGAAGGTGCCTATGAACCTACCTGAATTCTTGGATCCCGTGGACTGGTTCTTCTGTGTACGAACCACCATACTACATTTACTTTTAAATAAAAGAATGGGTGGGAATGTTGAGCGAACCAGTAGATATGCTACGCGTGGAACCCACCATGGAAGCTGTGGAGCTTACATAATTCGTGCGCCTCTGCTTGATCTTGTCCGACGCGGTTCTTGATCACGCTGTCCTCGAGGCCACGGATATGTCTTGATCAACCCCACACCTCTTGGTTCGCTCCATCTCGCCCTAGTACTTCATCAACCACGGAAGTATCTCGCTCGAGGTCATCCTCGTACCTTCACAACCGCAGATCTGTCTGCTGTGCAACTGCGTAGCTAGTCCTCGCCACCTCGAGGCGTACAATCGGCGTCTCGTTCCAAGATCAAAAAAAAAGCAACGGCACTCGCTGACCCCATGTCAGACGAAGCCGACGCAAGCGAAGTGAGGCTGCACGCACGACCACTCCCACGATGAGTCGCAACTCCAACACATCTGCATTCAGCCGCCGCAATCGCTCGACATTCTGAGACTTTTCAAGTGACCTCCTGCTCCAGACCGCCCCGAAGACGCTGCTGCTTGAGGAAGTATACCCCGCGATCGGTCGCTGACTGACGGCTTGTCGTTCGCCATACTTGCAGATGAATGCAGGGCCTGCATATCAGACATCATGTGATAAGCAAGATGTGTTAGTTTTGTTAGCCGGATGTTCCTCCTCCCCACGCTCGGCGAGTCTTGATGCGATGCAAGTGGCGTGCGCCAGACGTTTTCCAAGGTTGACTGCGGCTTGTGCTCGTAATCCCCAACCAATAGGAACCTGCGCATCTCCGCCCACGACTGGTGTTTTGCCAGAGATAACTGAACGGCTTCACGATAGAAAGGATGATCTTGCTAGCGCATCGCAACTGTCGCCCCGCAGTAAGCAAGAAGTTATTGCACCGTGATATTTGTGCTACGGAGGCACCTGGGGCGACTCAAAGAGAGAGCTCCTCGGGGCACAAGCGCAACTCGGCACTGTGAATACGTCGGCCAAGCGCATACCAAGACGTTAAGATGCGCTAGAAAGTGTGCTGCATCTCCTTGTGCCAACCTCTGCTGCTCTCGCTGAGACTGCCACTGGACGACTCGCGACGCGCATTTACTTGCGATTGACGCTGACAAGCAAGCATTGGCGCGCAGGAATACAACCGTGGTCCTGTCAACAAAGCGTGGGTGTGGGCCGCCGTGAACCACTCTTTCTTGCGCCGTTGAGCTTTTCCGCTCCAAGCTTCTTAGATCTCGCGCCGAGCTCAACTTGGGTCTTTGTAAGCTCACCGATTTTTCCTTGGGACTTTCTTGTCTACTCTTGTTGCAAGAGCATCACTCACTCGTCACCACAGGCCAACCGACTGTTTTTGTTGTCAACTCGTCACTTCCTCAGTCAACGACCACCCACGACGCCAACTACGGCATTGCGGGAGCGGCGACTGGGCGCACCTTCTCATACATGCATCCGGTCTCGACGCGCATCTCTACCACCACCGAGCCGTATTCTCGACCGCCTGCAGGCTTCGACGCCTCTTACCTCCCTACATAACGGGTCTATCGCTTGAAGACGATCCTAGTCGACGAATACGAACTCAAGCCTTACCCTAGAATAAGCGCTTGTTCAGTTACATCGCCACACAACCTTCTGCGCAAGCAAAAGAACAATAGGCAAAACTTGAGAAGACCCACCTACAAGCCTTCCAAGTCTACAACATGGCGTGGGAACACTTGTCCATCAACAAGCCGCATCTGGTTTACCTGATCCTCGGCGGCTTCACCACACTGTTCATGTTATGTTCCTCTGTGATCAAGGAACGCTTGTACATTGGTGAAGCCACCGTCGCGACCATATGTGGAATCATCTTTGGCCCATCTGCCGCTAACCTCATTGACCCTGCATCCTGGGGCAATGTTGACCAGATCACCCTAGAATTCTCGCGCATTGTTCTAGTCGTGCAATGTTTCGCTATAGGAGTCGAGTTGCCAAGGGCGTACATGGAGAAGCACTGGAAATCCGTCACTCTCCTTCTGATACCCGTCATGACCTTTGGCTGGCTGATCACGAGTCTGTTCATCTGGGGCCTGTTTCACAGCCACCTCAACTGGCTAGACAGTCTGTGCATTGCTGCATGCGTTACCGCTACCGATCCTGTTCTGGCTTCCTCCGTCGTCGGAAAGGGCAAATTCGCAAAGCGAGTGCCTAGACACTTGCGAGATTTGCTTTCCGCTGAATCTGGCTGTAACGATGGCATGGCGTTTCCGTTCGTCTACTTTGCCATTTACCTCATCCGCTACCGTCCAGACGCCAACAAAGTGGCGTTCCACTGGATTTGCTACACCATTCTTTACGAGTGTCTGTTTGGCGCAGTCTACGGAGTCATCATTGGCTATCTTGCACGCCGTGCTATTCGCTGGGCTCACGAGAAGGACCTCATCGATCGAGAGAGTTTCCTTGTGTTCTACTTCGTCCTCGCGTTGTGGTGCGCTGGAAGTGGCGCGCTTCTAGGGCTAGATGATCTCCTTGTCGGTTTTGCCTGCGGAGTAGGATTTTCCAACGATGGGTGGTTCCTCGAAAAGACGGAAGAGTCTCACGTCTCTAACGTTATCGATCTGCTTATCAATTTGGCCTTCTTCGTCTACTTCGGCACTATCATCCCTTGGGATCTGTTCAACTCGCCGGAGATCATTGGACTTTCGCCATGGCGCCTCGTGGTGTTGGGTATTCTGGTACTTTTCTTCCGTCGCCTCCCCATCATGCTCGCATTGAAGCCTGTAATACCGGATCTTAAGACCTGGCGCGAAGCTTGCTTTGCCGGGCATTTTGGGCCAATCGGTGTAGGTGGTCTTTTCGTTGCGATTCTTGCCAGAGCCGAATTAGAGACCGAGTCGACGACGCCGCTAGCGGTACTGCCAGAGCCAGGATTCGAGCACCTCAACATCATTGAGATGATCTGGCCCATTACTTGTTTCCTGGTCATTGTCAGTATCATCGTGCACGGCAGTTCCATCGCAGTTTTCACTCTCGGCAAACGAATTAACACGCTCACCATCTCGCTATCGTATACTCAAGCAAACGAGGATGGACCAGGCTGGATGGACCGGTTGCCTCGCATTCAGTCTCGCTCAAGAACTTCAATGTCACTTAACCGTAGGCAGTCAGAATCCTCCTTCGATGAGAAGGCGGAGACCAACGGAGGGGGTCTCTTACCACCTCCAGGTTATGCTGGTGGCTTCTTGAAACGCCAGAAGAAGGACGAGGAAAATGCCAGTCGTTCTACTTCACGCCGCCCAATTAATCGGAAGAACAAATGGGATTCTGGTCGAGGACCTGGTGGGCCCATTTCTCAATCTGCTATTGGCCCCCACGGTCGACGTGATCTAGAGAAAAGGGAAGCTGCCCCGTCCGAGCAAGACACTGACACTTTTGCCGATGCTATGGCTGCTTCAAGCGACAGCTCATCCAACGGTAAGGAGAAGATGAAGAGGCAAGAGCCACAAGGAGAGATATACCAGGAAGGCGATGAGACTGTGATCGAAGATGAGGAGGGTAATGTCCTGGAGGTCATGGATGACAGTGGTCATCATGGCCAAGAACGGATCAGGCGTGATACAAGAGAAGCAGAGCAATTGATGAGCGATGAAGACGTTGAGGGTGGCGTGGCTCAAAGGGAACATGGTGGTGCAGTGGAGGAGGCCCCAGGACAAGCTATGAACGCAATCGAGCACCCTCAGAAGGCATGGCGCAAACGCATGCAGAGCTTTTCGAAACAACATCACCACCACGGAGATGAGCTGTCGGACGCTTCGAAGGCTCAAAAGGCCCCAAAGCCCGAGAAACGTGGTCCAGCACTCGCTTACCAATTCGGCAACACCATCATCGTTGAGGACGAGGATGGAGAAGTCATTAAGCAGTACGACATCCCCTCAAACAAAAAAGAGAAAGAAAAACGCCCGGGAGCACAGCGCGGGCAGTCGGTGGCTGAAGGAACCAGCCGTGCTATTCAGTCCCTGAAGAGGATGGGCACGCAACTGGGTGTGCCTGCAGCCGCGATGGGCGAGAGCGCACCGTCTGGCACCCAAGCTGCAGATGGGAAGAAAAAGAAGGAATCTCCGGCGGACGATGACGACCGTCTCCGCTTCACCGTCACCGCCGGCGGCCGCAGAATGAGCAAAATGGAGTTCATCACTCAGATGTCGCAAATGGACCCCAAGGCCCGAGCCAAGTTCGTCCAGAGCAGCGACGCACCCGAGGCCGTCAAGACCGCAGCGCACGAAGACGCCAAAGAGCAGAAAGCCACCGACCGCCGAAAAGCCGCATCCGCCACTGCGAACGTTCCGCCTGTCGTGGGTGAAGAAGGCGAGGCTGAGATCCACAAGATCGAATCCCCTGCCGCACACGAAGAAGACCGTGTCCGTGGCCCAGAAGGGCTCACCCTCGTCGACAGCAGAGGCGAAGACGTGCCCTTCCACTCTGTGCACACGGACTTGCAGAACTACTCCATGGACCAGCAAGGCGAGACCGGCGCCCAGCGCCGCCGCCGCCTCGCAGCCCAGGAATCGGATACGGCGCCGCACCACGAAGCAGGCAACGAGGACCCTGATCAGGAGACCCCAGCTGAACGTCGCCGCCGCCTTGGCGCACTCAAAGGCTCTTCGTCGCCCCCATCAACTCCCAACCGCCAACAATTCACCTCCTCGTCCAGCAAGCCCGCCGACAATGCGGCCTTGGAAGGCGAAACAGCCGCAGAGCGCAAGCGCCGCCTCGGCGCCCTAGGCGTCGGCGATGACTCCCCCGAGTCTGACTCCGACGACGAGGTAGAAGCCGGCGACCCTATGGAAACTGGCCGCGGCACGCACCCGCATGCCAGCGA
>Ga0265797_10009502_pt1 | contig 12643 bp, 9 predicted proteins | sample P2T30metagenome_FD_192433 | JGI IMG/M metagenome (GOLD analysis project Ga0265797, IMG submission 192433) | Plant litter microbial communities from East Loma Ridge, Irvine, California - P2 T30 | ecosystem: Environmental > Terrestrial > Plant litter > Unclassified | place: USA: California... | reverse complement strand
CCACGGCCGAGCTTGAAACGCGCATAAAGGAGGAGATGGAGGTAAACCCCGCCCTCGAAGAAGGCGACAGCGACGAGCCCGACGACCGCGATGAGAATTCGGACGACGCGCCCGAAGTAGCCGACGACCCCAACGACTCGCTCGACAGCGACGACAACACGCTGGATGAGGACTTTAGCGGCACCGAGCCTGCCAACGAGGCCCCCGGCCTCGACGATTACGCCGACGAGCGCCCCGAGCCCGCTGCCGAAGTTGAGGCTCTGGGCATCGACAACGACAACCACGAAATCGACATCAGCGACTACGTCAACGATGACGAAATAGCGGGCTACAAGATGCAGGGCGATGGCCCCGGCGACGAGGAAGAGCGCGAAATGCCGCTCGCCGACACCAGCGGCTCGCTGCAAGACTCGTTGCTCGACCAACTGCACTTCGCCCAGCTCGATGAGCTGGAGCAAAGCATTGGCGAGCAGCTCATTGGCTCGATTGATGGCGATGGTTACATCCGGCGCGATTTGGCTGCCATTGCCAACGACTTAGCTTTCAGCCAAAATATCGAAGCCACCGAGGCCGAGATTGAGAGCGTGCTGCGCGTCATCCAGACGTTTGACCCGCCCGGCATCGCCGCCCGCGACCTGCCCGAGTGCCTGCTCTTGCAGCTAGAGCGCCGCCCCCAAGACGAGGCCACCCAAAATGCCGAGCGCATTCTGACTGAGACCTTCGAGGAGTTTACCAAGAAGCACTACCAGCGCATTCAACAAAAGCTTGACCTCGAAGACGATGAGCTAAAAGAAGCGGTGGCCGTTATTCTGAAGCTGAACCCTAAGCCGGGCGGCAGCGGCCCCGTGAGCGGCGGGCGCGGCAGCGCCGGCGGGGCCCAGTACCTCATGCCCGACTTCATCCTGACCAACGACAATGGCGAGCTAAACCTGACCCTGAACGCCCGCAACGCCCCCGAGCTGCGCGTGAGCCGCGACTACCGCGAAATGCTCCAGACCTACGACAAGGCGGCCAAAAAGGACCAGAAAATGAAGGAAGCGGTGAGCTTTGTTAAGCAAAAGCTCGACTCGGCCAAGTGGTTCATCGACGCCATCCGGCAGCGCCAAAACACGTTGCTGCGCACCATGTCGGCCATCGTGGAGCGCCAGCGCGAGTTCTTCCTCACCGGCGACGACTCAAAGCTGCGGCCCATGATTCTCAAGGACATCGCCCAGGCCATTGGGATGGACATTTCGACCATTAGCCGGGTAGCCAACTCGAAGTCCATCCAAACGGAGCACGGTATTTACCCGCTCAAGTTCTTCTTCTCGGAAGGCATCGCTACTGACTCGGGCGAGGACGCCAGCAGCCGCGAGGTGAAAAGCATCCTGAAAGACCTCATCGGCGGCGAGAAAAAAGACCACCCGCTCAGCGACGACAAGCTCGAAAAGATGCTCAACGCCCGCGGCTACAACATTGCCCGCCGCACGGTGGCCAAGTACCGCGAGCAGCTGAATATTCCGGTGGCGCGGCTGCGCAAAGAGCTGTAGCGCAGCCTTTCAGTTCGCAACCCTACCACCAGGCCGAAACCGGTTGCTTAAAACAAAAGCCGTTCTCCCGCGCCTTGCCGGAGAACGGCTTTTGTTTTCCTGTATGGCTCAGCGAATTATTCTCACCGGCGCGACTGGCATGGTCATGAGCATGCGCGGACGCGCAGTGTCCACGGTACGTTACCCTTCAGCCAGTTGTATCAGCACCTCATAGTACGTCTTGCCCAATACGCGCGCCTTGAGCCAGGCGTAGAAGCTGATTACCTGCAAATCTTCACGCTCACCGGACAGAAAAGCTGGAATGCGAGCCACCCGCGCTGCAAAGCCCGGCGTGCGGGCCACGGCCGGGTCAGCAATTATTTCGCGCACAAAGCCCATAAAGCTCAGCACCGCGTGGTACGGCCCACCGGCCAGCGCGGCCGGCGTTTCGGCCGTGGCCTCGGCGGCCGGAAACTGCTCGTACAGCCGCCGCTCCACGGCTTTCAGGCGGCTGAGCGCCTGGTCGGGGTTGCCGAGTTCCAGTTGCACGAGCATTTCGCCGAGGTTGTGGTTGAGTAGCCATTCCATGCCCAGGTTTTGCTCCAGCCAGTGGTCGGTGCGGTCGAGGCTGATGAGGGTTTGGTTGGCTTTGTGAAAATTACCCTCCGCAAAATAATGAAAGCTGAGTTGCAGCCGCGCCGTGAGTTGGTCGGCGGGCAGCAGGGCGGGCGTAGCGTGCAAAGCTTCATCTAGTAAGCTAATACTCTCCTTATTGCGCCGTAAAAAGGCATAATTGGCGGCCAGCAAAAACGTGAAGCGGGGCTGCAACTCGGTAAACTGCCGGCCCGGCGCGGCCGCCAGCACCACCAATCCCTGCTCCAGGTACGCCACTGACTCGGGAAAGCGCCGCGAGCGGTACAGCGCGTGCGCCAGCATGTAGAGCAGCCGCAACTGGTAGCCCCGGTGGGCGGGCGCGAAGCCGTGGCGGCGCTCCATCAGCTTGTAGCAGCGCTCGATGAAGGGCGCAAACGACGCAAAATCGCCCCGCACCAGCATGGCGTGCCGCGTGATGCTCATGAGCCGGCACAGCAGCGAGGGCGAGCGGGCAAAAGCCTCCTGCAAATCATACTCGACCAGAATAGTGCGCAAAATCTCGTCGGCTGGCACGGCACCCCGGCCGTGCTGCCGGGCCTGGCGCAGGCGCTGGCGCAGCAGGCTGTCGGCAATGGCGGCGCGCTCCTCCTCGTCGGCGGCTTTTTTGTTGCGGTGGTGGCGCTCGATAATGGCGTCGAGCGGCTCGGCGTAGGGCGAGTTGGCGTACTGAATCTGGAGGTTGTACACCGCATTCAGGGGCTCGTACTGCTCGTTGTCCTGGGCCAGCTTTTCGGCTTTGCGCAGCAGGTTCCAAGCCAGGCGCGGCACGCCGGCCCCAAACAGGTACTGCGCCAGCGTGAGCTGCCCGCGCACCGAAGTGGCGGCCGTGGCATCGTGCTGGCGCTGCCGCAGCAGCAAAAAATCAGTAAGATACCGCAGCAGGCGCTTGCGCAGGGCGTAGTAGGCCACGGGGTTAGGCTCCTCCGGGTACAGCTTTTTTATCAGCTCTTCGGTCTTGTATTCTTTGGGGCTGAGCAGCAGCTCGAGCAGGCGCAAATCTTGCCGGCCGGTGGCCTTACGGCGCTGCCATTGAATGAATTGCCCGAGGTCGCGGCGGTCGTCGGGCGCGAGGGTTTGCAGGGTCAGGCGAAGGTCATCCATGAAAGCGGCGCGGGTTGGGCCGTTAAAAATAAGGGCGCTACGGCCTAAAATCGCCCAGCCGCCAACCCCTTTAGCTGACCCGGCGTATAAGCTCCACCACCCACTCTTAAACTTTTTCACCCATGGACGCCAACAACAATAACATCGACGATAGCACCGAACTGCAAGCTCGCGGCAACTGGAACGAAGTAAAAGGCGCTGCCAAGCAGAAGTGGGGCCAGCTCACCGATGATGACCTGACCTACGACGAAGGCAAACAAGACGAGTGGTTTGGCAACCTGCAAGCCAAAACTGGCCACGCCATCGACGAAATCAAAGACTGGTTTTCGCAAACCTTCAGCGGCACGTCGGACGACCCCAACCGCCCCTCGAATCGCAGCTAGTTTTTAGCAATCCGATTTTTCCTGTAAAAAGCCCTACTTCTACCCTGAAGCAGGGCTTTTTTTTGTGGAATATAGGGTAAGCGTTAGCTTGCCACTCGCATAAAGGGCAAGCTAACACTTACCTTACATCCTACATCAACTCCACAAGTCCGCCGCCACGCGGTACGTGTTGGCGTGGGCCTCCACGATGTCACTTATTTTCTCGGAGTAGCCGCCGCCCATGCACACCACCGTGGGTAGGCCGCGCCGATGCAGCGCGCTCAGCACCAGCTCGTCGCGGCGGCGGCAGCCGGCGCGGGTGAGGGCGAGGTGGCCGAGCTTATCAGTAGCAAGCACGTCGACGCCGCTGAGGTAAAACACGAAATCGGGGCGCACCTGCTCGTCGAGCAGGCGCGGCAGCGTATCGGCTAGCAGCGCCAGATACTCGTCGTCGCCGGTGCCATCGGGTAGCGGCAGGTCGAGGTCTGAGATTTCCTTGCGACCGGGAAAATTGCGCGCCCCGTGCATCGAAAATGTGAACACCTGCGGCTCGTGCCGAAAAATGGCCGCTGTGCCATTGCCCTGGTGCACATCGAGGTCGATAATCAAAATCTGGCGCACCCGCGCCGGCTCATGGGCCAGCAGCCAGTTGGCGGCCACGGCCTGGTCATTGAGCAGGCAAAAGCCTTCGGGGCGGCCCGCAAAGGCATGATGCGTGCCCCCCGCAATATTGAGGGCCACGCCCGCGCCGGCCAGTACCCGCTGCGCACAGCCAATAGTGCCGCCCAGCAGCACCATTTCACGCTCGGCCAGGGCCGGGCTCCACGGAAAGCCGCTCGCCCGCTCCTCCTGCCGCGTAAGTTGCCCGCGCAGCAGCCGGTGCACGTAGTCGGCCTCGTGAGTCAGCAGCACGTCGGCCAGGGGCGGCGGGGTAGGCACAAAAAAATCGCTGGCCGTAGCTGTGCCTTCGTACAGTAACTGCTCAGGTAGCAGTTCATACTTTAGCATTGGAAAGCGGTGGCCGGGCGGGAGCGGCAGAATGTAGCTAGGCGCGAAGGCGATGGTCATTGGCCGAGGTTGGGAACGACAAAGCCACTAAATCGGGTTTTCTGGCAAGCAAGCAGCCACGCTGACCAATTGCTCCCGGCGGGCGCAATTGGTCGGTTTATTTCGACAGTTGAGCGAGTTAACAATCCGACTACTAGATTAAATCGTATCTTTCGTATTCTTATCTGCTCTGTTACGCTACGCCTTCCCACCCGTTTATTAGTTAGTATTCATGGCTTCTCCCCGCTCTATGTCGGCCAAGTCGCTGGCCCCTTCCGAACGACGCTACCGCCGCTCCTCCTTCAACGGAGCCAGGCAGCTACAGGCTGCCCAGGCTCCTAATCGCCGCATCCTGATTTTACTCGGCTTGCTGGCCGTGGCGCTGCTGGCGGCGCTGGCCATTATCGTGGGCACGCACCTTGGCAGCAGTGAGCCGGCCACGCCCGGCGTAGTGCCCAGCCCGGCTATTCATCCAGCCAACCATTCGTGAGGCTACCGAGCACGCCACCGCTTTCCTTGCGGGTGTTGCCACCGCCGGGCGCCAGCGCCTGAATGAGCTTCTTGACGGGCATCGACTGAATCCAGACGCGGCCGGTGCCGCGCAGGGTGGCTAGCAGCAGCCCTTCGCCGCCAAATATCATCGACTTGAGGCCGCCAGCCCGCGCAATGCTAAAGTCGATGCTGGGCTCGAAGGCCACCACGCAGCCGGTATCTACGCGCAATAGCTCGTTGTTGAGGCGCTTTTCGATAATGGTGCCGCCCGCGTGCACGAAAGCTTTGCCGTCGCCGGTGAGCTTTTGCAGGATGAAGCCCTCGCCGCCGAAAAAGCCTGCCCCGAGCTTTTGATTGAAGTGCAGGCTGATTTTGGTGCCCCGGGCGGCGGCCAAAAAGCCGTCTTTTTGCACGATGAGGCCGCTAGGCATGGTGCCTAAATCGATGGGAATAATGGTGCCGGGGTACGGTGCCGAAAAAGCTACCCGGCTCTTGCCGAAGCTGCCGCGGTGCGTGAAGTGCGTGAGAAATAGGCTTTCGCCGGTGATGAGGCGGGTACCCGCCGAGAAGAGCTTGCCCATGAGGCCCTGGTCGGGCTCCGAACCGTCGCCCATTTTGGTTTCGAAGGCAATGGCTTCGTCCATGTACACCATCGCGCCGGCTTCGGCGATTACGGTTTCCTGGGGGTCGAGCTCAATCTCCAGTACCTGAATGTCGGAGCCGAGAATGCGGTAGTCCACGTCGTGCGAGCGCATAAGTCAACTAAGCTTTGGGGTGAGTAGCAAAAGTAGGCCACGGGCTATATCGCCGGCCCAGCGATATACTTACAAGGGGCTTCCGCCGTTTAAGTCAAAAGCTTAACCCTCACACTCCCAACCGCTACCATGCGCGCTCTTTTCCTTGCCCTACTTGGCCTTGGGGCCACGGCCTGCACCACCTCGGTGCCCGGCCGCCAGCACGCCGCCTTCTGGCGCACCAATGGCTACGACCGCCAGGGCCGAGAGCAGGGTCGCTGGCGCACCTACTTCGACAACCAAAATAAGCACACGCACTTCACTACTGGGCGCTACCGCCACGGGCGGCCCGTGGGCCACTGGCGCTACTACACCCAACTCGGCACCCTCGACCACGAGGAGCGCTACCACCGCGACTACAGCGACATTACTTTCTACCACCCCAATGGCAAAGTATCGCAAAAAGGCCGTGCCCGCGTGGCCGACGAGGGTACCATTCTGCACTACTACTGGTTTGGCGAGTGGAAGCGCTTTTCGGACACCGGCCGCCTGGTCGAGGTCAATACGTATGAAAAGGGGAAGCAAGTAGCTAGCCACCCTATTCAGGATATGTGACAGCGGTGAAATGGTGAGTCGCTCTGTCTGGGAAACTCACTATCTCACTCATTCACCACTTACAACTCCGCGCGCGTTTCGGCGGCTTCGTCGGCTTCGTTGCCGACGTCTTTTTTGCGCTTGGCTTCGCGGCTGGTACGCTTCATGAAATCTTCGTCCGACTCTTCGGGCTCTTCGGGGGCCTCAGTGGCTTCAAAGTCGTCGTCTTCACGGGGCTGGCGGGCGGCCTGAGCGGCTGCTTCGGCTTCGGCCCGGGCTTCTTCGCCAAACTGACCTTCGCGATTTACGATTTTTTTGTCGCGCACGTGGCGGCCCAGAAATTGATTTATCTGCTCGATAGAATAGTTGGACGTGATTTCGCCTAGCGGGTTCACCCCGATTTCGAAGCCTTCCAGCTCCTTGTGTACGCGGGCCTTTTTGTCGGGCTCGGGGGCTTTTTGCTTGGGTTTGGTGGGTTTCTTAGCCATCTTCTTAAGGAGCAATTAGCAATGAATAAGTAGCAGTGGCCTTCTACTACGCAAAAGGCCGCGCCGGAGATAATCCGACGCGGCCTGGAGGAAGGCGCTAGCTGGGCCGAGCGCCTACTCCACGGTGAGGCGGGCGGCCTGGGTGCCGGCCCGCACTATGTAAACCCCTTTGGGCAGGCCGGCTGGTAGGTCCAGGCGGGCGGTGCCATCGGCGGCAGAGGTGGTGGCGTACACGACGCGGCTCAGGGCATCGAGCACCTGCACCGCTACCTGAGCGGGGGCCCCGCTGAGGGTAGCCGTGGCCGCGGTGGGGTTGGGGAAGAGCCCCAGGGTACCGGCGCTGGTGCCCGCGCCGGCCACGCCTACTATCCGCACGGGCGAGAAGGCGAACGTGCCATTTACATCGACTTGCCGCAGGCGGTAGTAGAGGGTGGCGGTACCGAGCGGCAGCTGCGCATCGCGGAAGGTGTAGCGGTGGGCAAAGTTGGTAGTGCCCTGCGCGGCTACCGTGCCAAGCTTGCTGAACGTGGTGCCATCGGTGCTGCGCTCGATATCGAAGTAGGCGCTGTTCTTTTCGCTGGCGGTGTGCCAGGCGAGCTGCACGGCGGCACCCTGAAGCTGGGCCGTGAAGTCGAGTAGCACCACGGGCAGCGGATTGTTTACGTTGCCGAGCGTCCAGATGCTAAAATCACTCACGCCCGACCGCATTACCTTGTTGTTGGGTACGTCGCTGGTGCCGCCCATGGCAACCCAAGGGCCGCTGGTGCTGGTTTCGCTCTTAAAGAGCACCAGGCTGGCTTTCGGAATGCTGTTGAGCTCGTGGTCGAAGTAGCTGAAATCCATCGCCACGTCCAGGCCCGAGTTGTTGGCGGGCTTCACGTCGAAATAGCGCTGAATACTCTTGCTGGTGCCGTTACCGCTGAGCGTGATGCCCGTGGTGCGCACCACCGCCGTAGCGCCGGGGGCGGCGCTGCCGCTGGCCGGCGTGAGCACGAGGCCCAGGCCACCAAAGCGCTCGGCACTGCTGCCAATGGTGCGGGTCGTGGCCACGTCGCCGGTTACGTAGCTGGTTTCGCTTTCGGCAATGGTGGCGGTATTGGCGAGCTGTACCTGGAAGCTACCGGTGCCGAGCACCCCACTGGTCAGGTTAAGGGCCGTGCTCACGCTCATGCTCTGGGCTAGGTTGATGTTGCCGGCCGTTTTGTTGATAGCCACGGTGCCGAAGCGCGTGGTACTGGGCTGGTTGATGCTCTGGTTGGCCGCGCCCACGAAGGCCACGGTACCATCCAGGGTACTCATCGAGCTGGTGTTTACCCAGCTGCCATACACTTGCAGCATACCGCCGCCCGTGAGCTCCAGGCCGTTGTTGCCGCTGATGTTAACGTCTTTGGCGGCGGCCGTGCCGGTAGGCACCATGGGCACGTTGAGAATATTGCCAGGCAGCACAGCGCTGATGGTGGCCGTAGGCATCTGGCCGTAGCTCCAGTTGCGGCAGTCGTTCCAGTCGCTGCTCAGGCTACCGTTCCAGGTGGTGCTCGTAATGGCCGGCACGCTCACCGTGACCACCGCCGTACCCACGGTTTTGTTGCCGCTGGCATCGGTTAGGGTTAAGGTCACGGTGTTGGCGCCCAGGTTGCTGCAAGTGAAGGTATTCGGGGTCACGGCCATGAGCGTCGCACCGCAGTTATCGCTCACCGCACCCGTCATAATGTCGCCGGGGGCTACCGTGGCCGTGCCCGAGGCGGGCAGACTCACCGCCAGCGGCTTGGTAAACACCGCTATGTTGGGCACCAGGATGGTGATGCGCTTCACGCTAAAGGTGGCGGCGTTATTGGCAAACGACCAGTCGGGGTTGCCATTGCCGCCCACTTGGTTACCGATGCCGAGGTCGCCGTTGTTGTTAGCGGCGCCCCAGTTGTTGTAGGCAAATACCGTTTGGGTAGCCGCGAGGTTGTGCACCTGAAACGAGCCATAGCCACCCGTGGGCGAGGGAGAGTCGCCGAGGTCGTAGCTGCTGCCGCTGGCACCCGGCACGTTGTCGTTGTTGTTGGGCACGTAGTTGGTGTGCCACATTTCGAGGCGGCCATCGCCCTGGTTGGCCCCAGTGGTGAGGCCAGCATTGGCGCTGGCAAACACGCTGAGGTTGCGCACGCTCTGGTGTAACGACACGTTGTTGGTGCCGGGGTTGGGCACGCCCAGGCCGGCCAGGGTGCTGGCAAAGTTGTCCATCGAAGTCCACACCCACTTGCTGGTGTTGCCATCGCTCAGCTCCACAAAGTAGGCCACGCGTCTGGGGGGGGCCAGGGTAGCGCCGCTGTTGTCGATGCCGTAGGGCACATTGCCCGCGTTGAAAGCCGCCACGTTGGGCGCGTCGAGCTGGTACAGAATGCCGTAGTTCACGGCCTCCGGCACGGCGGCCCGGGCCGCCGCCGGGGCCGCCGGCAGTGGGCCACTGCCCGCGCCGGGCATCAGCACATCGCGCACGGTCACGGTTGTAATGGCCGTGCTGCTCACGCCGCTGGCATCGCTCACGGTCAGCAGCACGGGGTTGGCCCCTACCTCAGTGCAGTCAAAGCTGAGCTGCGGGGCAGGCTGCGCGCTGCCGTAGCTGACCTGAATGGCCAGCGCCTTGTTCTGCCCAAAGCACGGGTCGCCAAACACGGCGTTGTCGGCCTTGATGGTAACGCTGTTTCGGCCAATAAAGGCGGCCTCTACCACGCTCTGGCTATTTGTAGCGTGGCAAGTGGGGTTGATGGTGTACGTACCATTGCTGTTGGCAATGGGGCTACCGAAGCTGGCAAAAGCCACCGACGTAAACGTGGTGCCCGCCGGGGCCGTGAGGGTGATAAAGCTGCCCTCGCTGGCGTAGCCACTCAGTATTTTTTGCGCCCCGATGGTGAACGCGCTGCAGTTGCTGCCAGCTGGGCCAGTATAGAGGGCGGTGGCGGCCACCGTAGTGCTACCGCTGGCATTCAAAATGGTGCTCACGGCATGGCTGGTGGCTGCCGGGCCGGTGCACATGGTAAAGGTGCCGCTCGCCGCCACCGTGCCGCAGGCCGTGGTGAGGCTGATGGGGCCATCGGTGGCGCCAGCGGGCACCAGGGCCACCAGCGCGTTGTCGTCGGTGAGGGTGAAGGTGGCCGGCGTGCCATTAAAGGCCACGCTTTGCACCGCCCCCAGGCCCGTACCCACCAGCGTAACCTTAGCCGTAGGGCTGCCGCTACTGGGGCTAAAGCTAGTGAACGTGGTGCTGGCGCTGAAGGTGTTGCCAGCTACCCAGTTGGAGGCCGCGCCGCTGAGGCCAAAGTTCATGAGCAAGCCATTGCGGGTATTACCCGAGTTATCGGCCAGGTTGGTAACGGTGGCATTGGCCCCGCCGGCCGTGCCCTGGTCAAACGAATAACCCAGCACTAACCCGTTTTGGGCCACGAGGGCCTGGCCGTAGGCGGCGGCCAATTGGGCATCGGTGCGGGCCACGTTCCAGACGCGCAACTCATTCATACTGCCCGCAAAAAAGCGCGTGGGCGTGCTGTTGTTCAGCCACGCGCCCACGCAGTAGGCCTGCGACCCAATGCCAGCGCCCGGCGTGGTGCTGGCGGTGTTTTGAAGCACGCCATTGAGGTAAAACTTGGCCGTACCGGCCGTAGACGAGTACACCACGGCCACGTGCGACCACGCGCCCACGGGCACCACGAAGCTGCTGCTTACCGTGTTGCTGTTGCCGACCTCCAGCTCTATTGCGCCACTATTTAGCAGGTGCCAGTGCAAGATGCCGCCGATGTAGTCGTCGCCGCTCAGCAGCGAGCCGTAGCCCGAGGGGCTGTTCAGGTTGTCCGGGTTCACCCAGGCCTCCAGCGTAATCTGGCTGGTGGCGGGCAGCGTGCCAGTGGCGCGCACATAGTCGTTGGTGCCATCAAAGCTGAGGGCATTATTGGCGGGCGCACAGTCGAGTGCGGCCACCGCCCGGGCACCCAGGTGGCTTTTGGGGGCCACGCGGGTGGCCGGGTGCCCGGCGCCGAGGTGGGCCCGGTGCAGGCGGGCCGCCGAGCCGGCAGCCGGGGCCACGCTAGCGGCCTTGCTAGTTGGGGCAGGGGTAGCAGCGCCCGCCGCTAGGGGCAGCGCCAGCAGCGCGCTCACCCCGCTGGCCGCAGCCAGCAGCTTACTGATAGGGGTAAAGTAACTCATTATGAATTTTATAGTAGTAAAAACATAGAAATAGCGTAGCAACAGGCCCGTGCCGGCCGGCGGGGCCTAGCGGGCCAGCGCCGCCACGGGCTGGTCGCCCACCACCACGCTCACGGTGGCACTTTGGCTGCCCGTGGGCTGGTCTTTGTCGAGGTACACGGCGTAGTACTGGCGCTGCTCGGGCTGGCCGGCTACCCGGTTGGGGCGCGTGTCCTCGATGCGGTTGAGGCTGTAGCTGCCCAGCAGCGAAAAACTGTCCTCGCCGGTGCGGCAGCTATACAGCAGCAGCGCCTGGTGGCCCAGCTTGCGGTACTTTACCACCACGGTACCCAGCTCCACGCTCAAGGCTAAGCGCGGGGCCTGCGCATCGACGCGGGCGGTGGCCGCCTCGCCGCCGCTCACTAGCTCTAGCAGGCTCAGCACCTCGGCCGGCACGTTGATAATGCTCTTGATTTGCTTGGCGGCGGCGCGCACACTCTTGTCGGTATCAGCCGCTTGCTTCTTAAATACTAGCATAGCCGTGTCGAGGTCTTTTTGCACGGCCTGGCGGGCATCGTAGGTGGCAAGCCAGGCCCGGGCCGCCGCCATCGACTCGGCGTAGGTGCTGGTCGAGACATTGAGCAGGCCGCAGGCCTTGTCCATATTAGCCACATAGTTTTCAAGAAACGCCGCGCGCTTCGCGTCTTGGCTAGGGTACCAGTCGTTCATAGTATAGCGAGTAAAAAGGGTGGTTGAATGCTCAAAGCAACTACCAAAAAGTGATATTTCACCCATCTTGCTTTGCATCTTTTAAATTTAAATGTGTTAGCGCACTTGCTAGCAGCTTTTTTGCATTAAAAAAAGTTTTTTGCCTCCGGGCACAGCGCTACAATAGCTCTCAAAAACACTATTTAAGCTGTTTATTGCCCCCTTATGCGGTAGTTTATACTATTTTTATATTATGGATTACTTATTGGTGATAACCCGAACCTACCAGCCTAGTGCAGGCCTCTAATCCCTGGTAGCCGTGGCGTTCTGCATGGCCCCCCTTTATTATTTTTATCCTATTATAACTTACCACAGCCCAACACTGCTCAGCAGTAGCTAGCGGACTTTCGGGCTGGGCAGCCGACTTTGCATGGGGGCCCGGCTAGCCAGCTTGCGGACGGGCGGTGCTTTCCTGCGCGGTGCACGGGCTTACCTGTTGCCAAAAAGGAGGCCCGTGTGCCGCGCAGGGAAGCCCGTGCGCAGAAAAAGGAAGCCCGTGTGCCGCGCAAGGAAGCCCGTGCGCTGCGTAGGGAAGCCCGTGCGCTGCGTAGGGAAGCCCGTGCGCTGCGCAGGGAAGCCCCTGCGCTGCGCAGGGAAGCCCCTGCGCTGCGCAGGGAAGCCCCTGCGCTGCGCAGGGAAGCCCCTGCGTAGCGCAGGGGCTTCCCTACTGCCGAAAAGGGAGCCCGTGCGCTACGCAGGGAAGCTCTTTTTTTGTAGGCTGCGAGCCTGTG
>Ga0265797_10009500_pt1 | contig 12644 bp, 7 predicted proteins | sample P2T30metagenome_FD_192433 | JGI IMG/M metagenome (GOLD analysis project Ga0265797, IMG submission 192433) | Plant litter microbial communities from East Loma Ridge, Irvine, California - P2 T30 | ecosystem: Environmental > Terrestrial > Plant litter > Unclassified | place: USA: California... | reverse complement strand
AAAGCATGTGGCGCGCCTATGGCCAGGTGCCGTTGATGTTGCTGTTGCTGTTGCTGTTGCTGTTGCTGTGATGGTATTGGTGGTGGTACTGAAGAGCGACGGTCCAGACCGGATGAATCCTCTGCGCCAGGAGGAGACATCAGCCTGTGCGCCAATCAAGATGCCTGTTTTCGTCTGGCCGTGTTGCAAGAGATGTCGTGATATATATAGCAGGCAAGAGTCATGTACCAGCTGCTACTGTTTATGCTTATACAGGCTGATCGTCGTTCGTGTACCTATAGTTAGTAAGATGGCTTTTCAATGTCAGTGTGACCAAGGTAGTGTTTGTCTCTCTCCATCTCCATCACCATGCCCACCCGGTCTTCGGTAGAGCGTGCTGGCACGTGCTCCCCGCAAAGCCACCACCTGCACACCTGCACTTGCGATTGGCTTTCTCCGCCCAAAGGTCTCTGACCATCCAGCACCACGGCATAGCTAGCTACTTTCAATCGTCGCCATACCATACCTCATGACCACAACACCTCTCGCCCCTCACCACTGCCATATTACTAGCCGCAGAGGGCCATGAGACGCACATCCGACCAACATGGTTGACGGCAGACCCGTGGCGACGGAGCAAAACGGTCATCACGATCTACCGAACGCGAGGCCTCCCAAACGACCCAGAGGCACCTCGCCACCTCAAAATGGCACAGAGTCGACGCCCGCGAAACGGTCACGCGTTTCGCGAGCCTGCGACCAATGTCGAGCAAGTCGCGAGAAATGCGATGGCGTAAAGCCCGTATGCCACACTTGCGACACCCAGAAACGAACTTGCACCTACGACGAGCCGCCAAAGAAACGCGGCATCCAACCCAATTACATCCGGACTCTCGAACTTACGCTCGCCTGGCTGTTCCAAACTGTCCCGGAGACGCAGACGGCTCTAGCGAGAAGCTTGCCCGCTGTGAATGGGCCGGCGCAAAGGTGCGTTATTCTATTTACTCATGTGTCCGCCTGTACTGTACCAACGGCAGAGACGTCGTTTGCGAGGGATATCTTTGCGACCCTCTGTGTGATAATGCAGCTGGGAAATTGATGGTAGTAGCACAGTAATCATAGAGTGCCATAGAGAGATCCATCGCAAGCGTTGCTTCTCTCGTTGGCAAGCTATGTTCAGTGCGCTCGTACTATCTCGGATCTCGAGCTGAACATTAAAGAGAGCCGCGGAGAGATCCCTTACAAGGGTTGCTTCTTCGTCGGTGAGCTGTTTCTGCGGTGCTTATACCATTTCGGCTCTCGAGCAGAGTATCAGAGCGAGCCGCAGAGAGAGTTTTTACAAGTAATGACTCTCGCTGGCAATCATGATCGTGTTGCTCGTGCCATCGGCCTTCGAGCTGAACGACCACAGAGAGCCGCCAAGAGATCACTTTCATGTGATGTCTCTCAATGGCAAGACATTTTCACGATGATCATACTATCAACTTTCGAGCCGCGGAGAGATCACTCGCAAGAAACATCTCCCTCCTTCGCAAGCCATGATCATGGTGCTCGACTATCGGCTCTAAAGCTGAACAATCACAACAAACCGCGGAGAGCTGCCTTGCAAGCGTATTTGCTGACTTGTACTAGGTTGATTGGCAGCAAGGATGCCTCCGGGGCTGAAACACTGCATCAAGCATGGCGTAATAGCCTGGTATGCAGACAAATCGACCAAATGTTGTCCGGGTCCACCGTGGAGATGGCCAGCGTGGAGCCCATAGATCCGATGCTATCGAATTTGTTGACGAACATCGAGCCCGTGCAACGGGTCCCTACAGCGACTACTGCGCCTTCACATCGTCCCTCTAGCAATCCAGCAACTTTGACAATCGAGAAGCAGCGTGGTCCGTCTCTTTCGATTTCTGGACCAGACTTCAGTCCACCTGCGACTCGCTCCGCCAATCTCGTGCTTCCTCAAAACGCGTGGAATCTTCTGGAGTATTACTTCGCATTCACGCAGTCCTGGCTGCCCATGACTGAGAAACATGATATCTTGAAGACAATGTACGCCTATCCTACCGAGGGTTTGAACCATCAAGAAGCCTTGGCATCCGGTGAGCATGCAGAGCTCTGGAGCATCATGGCACTCGCGGCCTATCAGCTGTCACGTGCCAATCCCACGGACAACGACTTCATCTTATTACGAAACACTGCTAGGGGTCTTATCCCTGACGAACATAAGATCAATGTCAACGCCATTCAATCGAGACCAGCCGAAGCCTTCGAGAGAAGCCACATCAGGGCACTTCTTGTTTTAGCACTCCTCAGCATCACAAGCCAAGCCTGGCAATCCGCCTGGCTCGAGGCAGGGAAGGCAGTCCGGCTGACTTTGTATCGACTTTCACAGAAGGACCGCAATACCGGGGATAGAGCGGATAAGCCAATTTTACAGCTGGCGGCTTTTGTCATTGAACACACGATCGCACACCAGCTCGCACTGCTTCCTCACATGCGCAGTGACAGCATTCAAGGCTTTAACAACCTAGATGAGGATGGCTTGGAGGAGTGGGCGCCGTGGACCGACCCGACGTCACCCGTCAGCAGATCCGCAAAGGCACCATCGAAAGCTTTTAGCACTTTCAACGCTCTCGTGCATGAGCTGCGTGTTGCAGACGAATTTCAAACTCCAGGCAACCATGGCAGGAATCATCCTCGAACCGTGATCGCATTACTGGACAACGCTTGCAAACGGGACCACAGAACACAACCTTCCAAACTCGCAGCCAACATGCGGTCCCCCGAGCTCAGGAACACGCTACCGCCCAATGCCAACGGTTTCCCGCCACAGGATATGCTTGGGATCGCCAGCGTCATGCCCTCCGCACCCGAGCAGCTGGATTCAGCAGCCATCCTATCCACCCAAGAAATCCAACGATTCCCAGCTGGGGAAACCGACTTCCTCACCATCCCCACAGGACCAGGCGACTTCAACTACTCACAATCCCCCAACACTGCACAGCAGCCTTCCAACGCTCTCACACACAACAACTCCTGGCAAAGCTTTGGCGCAGACGCGCAATCCGGAGGTGACATCTTCGAAGAGCTCGCCATGCTTGACTCGGTCGAGCCCATGGGAGAGCACCCGCAGTTCATGCAGAATCTGGGCTTTGGTCCGGACCTGGATTTGGCGGAGTTTTTCGGTCCCGATTATCAGCCTTCGAATCCGCTGTTGGCTTATATGCAGCCTTCTCAGGGGGGTTCCAAACATGGTGGCGACATAGGTTGATGGTACTGGCGCGTACGGTTTGCTATAGCCGGTGAGAGAGGTGTTGAAGGAAAGAGAACTCTCAGCGGCGACGAAGCGAACTCGATATGCTGAAGTCGCTGATACCATCGCGTGGAGAGGCGTGCTCCGAGGAGAGAGGCGTTCTAGGAAATACGTCTCTCAGCGGCAACGAGGCCACGTCCACATACTGAAGCCGCTGATATCACTTCGTGCGAAGACATGCACCGACGAGAGAGGTGTTCTTGGAAAGAGCTCTCTCGTCAGCATCAAGGCATGTCGCCCCTGGTAAAGTTGCCGGTACCACCACGTGTGACATTAGATGCCGGCCAGAGAAGCGTTTCAGACAAACAACCTCTCAATGGAAATGAAGCAGGTTTCCCACGCTGCAGGCACTGATACTACCACATGGAGAGGCGTAAACCAACCAGAGAAGGGTTTCGAGCAAGAGTGCTCTCAGCGGCAAGCAAGCAAATATTCTGCACACTAAAGGCGCCGATTCCACCTCATGTGCATTCCTACGCCGACGGAGAGAGGCGGTTTAGGTATGTGCTTTCTCAGCCCGGGCAACGAATCAGACTCCGCATAAGGAACTCAATGATACGAGCACGTACGACATATGCCAGGCCACATGGGACCCTCCAGCCAACATTCACCTGTCCGACAAGGAAGTCGGCCGGCTCTACTACCTGGTGGTCAAGGGCCTGCGCACACTTAATTACCTGCACCTCAAATGACCGCACGTCTTTGACAAGTATGGAGCCATCTGGGCGCATCGCCTCCACAGGGCGAGCCATAAGGCATGCCAGCGAGACAAATGCCTGACAAAAGCCAAGAAGAGGCGATGTACAAGCCGCGCAGACCGTCATCTCTCGACGGTGCAATGCAACAGGCCAAACCCTTCCGCAGGCGCATCAGATACACCTACCACCTCAGCGGATCGGGAGGTGTGAAACAAAGCTGCAAAACAAACAGCCTAGGAACTCTAACCTCAGGGAAAAGATTTTCTAGCCAGCACGAGTACCGCCTCGAGAACGACGAGAAAGGCGACTGGACTACTGTGTGCAACAAACTACTTTCACCATCATCTAAATTTCCCTACCAGGCTACCTACGTAGGGTACCGGAAATAATGAAGTCTGCACATCCCGCTCAGCATCATTTCTCGACGACGGTATTGACATGCCAAAGCAGTTTGCGGTTGTATATCACATAGCGTCCATCTCAAAATGAAAACATCCATGTCGATGGAACGATTGAAATGTATTACTCACTCACTCACTCTCAGAGCGAGGTTATATCTCACCAATCCGATCGGCAAAACCCCTTGCGCGAATGGCCCAACTGTCAGTTTAAAAAATGGGCCGACTTCAGAGGAAGAAAGCAAAAAAAAAAAAGAAGGTTGGACTGGAGTGGAGGGAGCGATGAATGACAACGAATGCAAAATTGCTAGAAGCGTTCCTGAGCAGAGGGAATGAATTTCCGCAAAATAGAAAAAGGGATAAAATATGGCTCGTTCGGAGGAGAGAAACCGATATGAGAGAAGAACTAACTTGATCCCTCTCGCCCTGGCGAAGCCGGCGTTTCTGAAGTTCTACCAGAGCTGATGGTGTTACTGCACAAAGTATCACCTCAACTCGGTGAGAGGGATCGACTGGCATGAGTGATGGGTTCACAATAAGTACCAAAGTCGGATAGAGGAAGGATGAGAAAAGAGGATCAAAAACGATGACATGAAAATCTGAGTGCTTTTCTCTTTTCCCGCCCCCATTTTAGGGGGAGGCGTGGAGCCATCTATCTAAGTGAAGCTAGCTCTGTAAGCAGATCTAATAAAAGTACAACAGACAAACAAAGAAACGCCCAGATGCTTTCTATGATGACCCCCGGTCTTGGGGGCCTGTAGTCTAGAGTTCTCTTCCAAAGAGGACAGAAACAAGAAACAAGTAGAAGAAAAAAGAAAAACATAAAGTCGTACACACCGCCGCCTCAAAACTCTCCCACTCACTCGCCTGCAAGTACAACTTACAACTTACTTACAACCCCCTCCCACGCCTAAAGTAATCGTAACTCGTATCCTCTTCGCCCTGGCTTCCAGGAGTCTGCACATCAACGCCAATGCCAGGCACATGAATGGGTCCATAGCCCACACTGCCGGGCGTAGGAGCAGGTAGCTGGGGAGCGATCGCACCAGGCGAAGGCGAGCGCGCAAAGCGGGCGGCGCTGTTGACCAGACCAGCCCGGTCCGCGGAGCGCTCGCTGCCCGAGGGGCTGGCGTCGCGGCCGATGTTGGGAGTCTTGTGGTAGCCGCGCGGGTACTCGGTCATGGCGCTGTCGTCGCCGACGTGGGTGAAGTCCGAGTCGTTGGAGTCGTCGCGGTTGTGGCGGGTGCGGGACTCGGAGCGCGAGCGGCTCTCGTTGGTCTGCCAGGTGTCGGTGCGCGTGAGGCCCGTCATCATGGTGCCAGGAGTGCCCGGGCGCATGAGATCGGCCGGGTTGCCGTAGAGTTCGCCGTCGCCGCCGGCTTGCTCGCGGAATTCGGGGCGGTTCTTGTAGTTTTCGAAGTCCATGTTGTGCTCGTCGACGATTTCGAAGCCGGGGACGGCGCCGTCGGAGGGCTTGCCGGGTTTCTGCGTGTCCATGTTGTCCATGTAGACGTCGCTGTAGCCGGCCGCGTACCTGCTGTCGTCGAGGGAGGTGCGGCCGCCGTAGACTTGCTTGAGCATGTGCTGGGCTGTCTTGCTGACCATGGGCGTCATGAGCGGCTGGTACAGGACTGGGTGGCCAAACCTGGTGCCGACTTTGTCGCCCTTGCGGCTCTTGCGCTCGCCGGCTGCGACTTCGACATCGGTCATGGCCTTGCCCTTTTGGTAGAAGTGGATGGCATCGTCAAATTCACGCGCACAGTACCATTTGAATCCCATGACTGCGAACGGCAGGGGTGCCATGGCAACAAGCATGTCCCAGTGTTGCTTGTAGTCACCCTTGGTGAAGATCACGAGGACAACAACGAGGTTACCAAGTAGGGTAGCGAAGAGCATGCGGTTGTAAATGGTACGCCAGAACATACCGCCAGACTCATACTTTGTGATCAAGACGTAGAGCAGCAGGTATTTCTTCAGGTAGGAGTCGAGCCAGAAGTAGAATGCTGCGACAGGCAGCACCAGCGGCTGGATCGTGCCGAAACAGAGAGCAACTGTGGCGTAGAAGAGGAAGTAGTTGTAGTATGCTGCATAGTCGAACGGCTGTGGCGCGGAGAGTTCAATCATCTCACGAGGAGTCGGAGCGAGGAACTTCTTCGAAAATGATCGCCACGCTAGGTTGACCAGCTGTCCGACATCGATGGCTGCGCCCAAGTTGCGTTGCAAGAGCCACGAGATCCAGTAGGGTGAGATTTGGATGAGTTTGGACATGATTGTGGTGCCAAATTTAGCCTTGATGATTGCCTGCCAGACGTCTTTCTCGCCGTCGGCGCTGACCTGGATCACTTTGGTGGTGAAGCCCCAGAGTGCCGCAAACAGCGAGAACAAGACCAAGTTGTTGAAGACGAAGAATGTGTAGAGCTTGTGGGTGACGTGACGTTCTCGGCTCGTCTTGGTCATGTCGCCAGCTGAAATGCACAGTTTGCGGAAGATGCGAGGCAAGTAGTAGAAGAATAGTGTGGTCACGGTCGGTGCGGCAACACCCTGAACGATACCCCACCATTGAGGATGCGCATTGTAAGAGTCTTTGAAAGAAGGCCAGACAGATGCCAAGTTGGCCAAGTTGGAGAGGAAGATGGCAATGAAGATGTTAGGTCCGGTCCAGACGAAGGTCAGGGCGGCGATCCAGAGGTTGTTGATGAAGTTCTTCCACTTGCGATCTTTTCTCAAGATGCTCAGATTCCTCCATACGAGATCGTGAGGCTTCGGCGCAAGACGCATGTTTGTGCCTTGCGGTCCACCCTTCCTTGTGATGTATGCAACACTGTGGGCATCCGAGATCTTTTCATAGCTTGCAAAGCCGAAGGGCAGCGCGTTGCGCTTGTCGACAGTCTCACGCACTTCCTTGATCTGGATCTCCAGCTCCTTGATACGACTAGTCAAATACTCAATCGCATCCACTTTCTGGCCTTTGCTGTATGAGGCGTCCTTTTGGGAAGCCTTGCAGGTGGGTCGCTTCGCTGGGAGCTTGTCGGGATTCTTCAGATATCTCGCCAGATAGCCCTCGAGTTTCCGAACGGTCTCCTCGTGTTCTTCCACCAAATCGGGTAGATCCTTCACGTTGCGCCCAATGGCTGCCCTCGGAACACTTTCGGTAGCTCTGGCCTCGTCTGTAAGCCGGATGATACCGTCATCCGTCCTGTACTCTTTGGGGATGTCCGTGAACAGTAGAGTTCGCGAGTGCAGGCTGCGTTGATACTCCGAGCTGTCAAAGTAAGCCCTCCTTAAGCGAACGACAGCCTTGTAATTGCGCCAGAGGAAGTAGCAGATCAAGATATCGAAAGCGTACGCGCAAAAGACCAGGGCCCAGATCGGGGTTCCCGAGAGGTTCTGCGGCGTCAACCTCAAGAAGAAACCTGTTCCCTGCCCATTTCTTTCGCTGCCATAGTCAAAGGATTTGACCAAATACGTGGGTATCAGCACGGCGCAACCAATGACAGTCAGGATGGTGAAGATGTTGCGCAGCATGCGGACCGTACGCATGAATACGGCGGCATCCAAGCCCACTTTGTCCACGAAATCCTGCTCTTTTGTCCTTGCGACAGGAGCGATCCAATCGAATATTCCTGGACCCATCTTTGGAGGTGCATGTTTGCTGTCGGCGTGCTTGGCGCGAGGAGCGTATACAACATTATGGTAAGGACGTAAGAGGCAGAAGGCGAGGGATATGAGAACTGTCAAGCCTAGTGAGGTTCCTAGGGAGGCGTAGAAGGCGTCGTCGGAGAGCTGTGGTGGTTGTCAGTCCTAGTTTGCGTGGTGAGGGAAGGGTTAGGACATGGGCACTTACTTGACCTTCAAATCCCTCCGACAAAAGTTCTACGAGCTGATCTGTTCCAGACTTGTCCTGTCTGGGAGATAGTATGCGGTCCATTAATGAAAGCATCTTCTGTGTGTGCATACGCGGGTGTGCGTGTCGTGTGATCAATCGCGAGCGGGCATGGAATGCCAGTCTGCAGTTAGAACATGCGTCCAGATGCCAGAAATGATGTCGATGAGGTAGTGAAAGTAACGAGTGTGTTTCGGATCTAACAATGCGAGTGAAGGAGATGGAGACAGGAAACAACAATGAATGATGGAGCCAGTGGTGGTGAGATACAATAGGTAGCAAGCAAAAAGAGTCGGTTACCAGGAAACTCAGCAAACCTCACCCCAACACACTTGGAAGCTTCTCTCTCGCTCGTCACACCCTCCACCCTCGGTTCAATGTCATAGGTACCTGGACCTCACTCACGCAGGCATGCCAGGCACCGCGGAGCAAAAGCAGGCACGCACAGACAAATCAGCGATCTCGAACGCCCGTATCTGCAAGGCGATAGGGCGGACAGGGCGACGATGAGGTCGGTGCTAACAAAAATAGATGTGGAAACACGCGTCTGCTTGATGGTCCAGACCGGCGGGCGGCTATAGAAGCTTCGGAATGGGTTTAGCCGACCGTTTTCCTGACGTTCTTTCGAAGTCTTTTGCTCAGGTCCTCGTGGGGTGGCACCGTGGGCGTGAGGATCGGGGTTCTTATGTGGGATGATCGCTGTGGAGGGCATTTGTTGGGAATCTATGTATATGTACAAGTAAAATATTTGTCCCCTCTTGTAGAAAGTCTATACATGTGATCGACGAGGTAGAATGGAACTGTTGCTGGATTTGCTCTCTTGCGAGATGTATACGACGTGTCAAAACAAAACGGTGGCGAGGCTCGTGCCGAGAGAGCCCGTTTCACGAGTCGCTCCCCGGCGACGGCGGAGGATAATTCGAAACGTCTCTTTGCACCAACCGGAGTGGCCAGCGATTCGGCGAGGTATGAGACTTGTATTAATCTGAGAGGCAGCGGTTACCTTGCCCGTCATGTTGAGCGAGTATTGAAAAAGACGCCATGAAACTGACAACAAATCTCTTCTGGCGAATCGCTAGACGAGCGAGCAAAGTACCTACTGTACAACTGGCGATACGCGTAGCTCATGTCTCCATATATTCCATCGCTAGCACTGAGGTATTCAACTTTGTATTCGAAGATGACGAGACGAGGCGGGTGGCCTGAAAATCCAATGGTCGAGAACTCGAAGATTGTTCAAGCCTGAGGGTTAGGGTTGGGGTTATCTCTCGCCATAGGTCTGGATGGAATATCTCATCAATCGATGTATACCATGCAATCCCCATTTCTGGTCCTATGAGTGTCTTTCTCTAGTCAACAGGCGGGTTTTGGTTCATCTGCATGCGCGTAAACTCCCTCATCTCGTCGAATCAAGTCATACACTTTGAAATTGTGCATCCCGAGTGGAGAAGAGACTCCGGTCAACACATGAACTTCACGCATGCCTCTCGGCATGAGACAATGATACGATCAATCAGAAACCAGACAACATCATGTCGGTCGAGTGAATGTACGATTGAGATAGCTGATGATTCTCGACCATGTCATAACACTCGATGTTCGTATCACCAGGCCCATTAGGCAGGATCCTGTGCGTGGTAGCGGACGACGATAACGAAGCATACCTAGAAAATAAAAAGGAGATAAATATCTAGCAACTTGACGAACCTAAGAATACGTAGCGTCGAACATGCGGCCTCAACATCCAATGACGGGCAAAAACAGGACGAACCGTCAAAATCGAGTAGGGACACACATGCATACGTTTGATGGTGGTACACTCACATAAGAAACCAACCAACTTCAATCGGAGATGGAAATGGAACTCTGCGGAACAGCGACTACACCGAACAGCCATAAACATGAAAGCGCGCACGGAAAAGGGTGAAAGTCAAGCATTTTTTAAAAAGCCATAATCCTCATTCATCAGAGCCCCGAGCGAATTTAGAGAAAAGCCGATTGTTTTGGTATCATATCATTTCGCCCACCCCGGGAGTTTCTCTCATCGATTTCTCTGCGCCTCTGTTTGGAAGGGAAAAACAGAAGGAAGAATTAACCTCCAAACAGAGAAATGAGCGCGAAAACCGGTCCGTTGGATTTCGTCCCGTGTCAATAAAACACCCCGAGCTAGCATGGAGAAAAAAAGCAAAAAGGAACAGCAAATGACGCTGGCATGACCGATGTGGTCACGCCGTGCGAGGGAAATGGGCGGTGCTGGTGGGCACACGCTTACTCCTCGTCCTCGTCGTCGCCACCCTATGTGATGTGTCAGTTCAGTTGTTTGGCAGTGATGGTCAATGGTGAGGGTGTCAACGTACAGCGGTGTAGGCAGCCTTCTCTTCCTCGTAACGCTGCTTGTCGGCCTTGGCCTTGGCATCGTACGGCTCCTTCTGCTTGTCGCTGAGAGCCTTCCAGTTCTCACCGAGCTTCTTGCCGACCTCGCCTGCGACATGTTAGTTGGTGACCGGTGACAGTGAGGGAGGCATGAGAGTGACGTACCGAACTTGATACCGGGGTTGTCCTCGCGGACCTTGTCGCGCTGTTCGTTGGCGAAGAACATGTAGGCGGAAAGACCACGCTTGGGCTGGTTGGGGTCTGAAGAATGTTAGAACGGCGAGAACGTAACAGTCAGGTGGCGAGACGGCGACGGAAATACATACCCTTCTTTTTGCGGCCCTCACCCTTGGTGGCGCGCTTGGCGCGAGTGGTGGTGGACTTCTCCTTGGGCATGTTGATGGAGTTTTGTGGGAGTTTGGCTAAAGCGCGTGACGCGTCGTTAGCAAGGTGTGCGAAGAAGAGACACGCGACCGCGTCGGCCGGGTCGGATTGATCGCAGCGACGCGGTGGCGATGTTGCGATCGATGAGTGTCGACCAGCTGGCTGATGGTTTGGCGGCCGCTTGCGCGTGATATCGCGGCCGCCACTCGCAGTTTGCGCGACGCGTAAAAGAGCGAGTGAGTAGAAGATTGGCAGACTTACAATTTAGACGGGTATTCGAATGCGCTGAGTACGACTGGCGTGGGTGTGTGACTGTGGGATTGCTGGGTTAGCCGATGAATCGCGCAGCAGTCAATTGACGACGACGACAACGATCGCGTCGAGTTGCTGACAGGCGCGGTGGAATGCGAATGGCAACAACAATCGACAGGAAGGTCGTGGACGCGTACAAAACACGCGGTGTTGGATGCGGACGGGAGAGGCGGTGATTTACTGCGTATTTTGGTGCAGCTGGCGATTGTATGGGGACCGGGGTTCTCACCTGTTGCTAGTAGAGGGCGTGTTTTTGGTGGTAGGAGAATTGGTAGGAGGGAAGCTCGCAGGCACAGCAAAGAGATGGGCGGGCGACAGCTTTCTCCCCTGCGACGCCGGCTGCGACCACAGCCCCGCGCGCGCCTGCCACCCACAACAGTGCAAGGCAAGCCGCGCCGCGCTTTGCAGGTGCACACTTTTAGGTGACATGTGCGATGATTGTTGTATTGTTATATTGTAACGAAAGGCACATGTTTATTGGATTTCTTGCTGTATTCATATCTCATTTAATCATCATTTAATGCAACAATAATCACCTCTCAATCACTCACTCCCCCCGTCACAGCACACCTGAGCATGATTTCATAGGCCGCCGTGATCAGAAATGCCCGCCAAATGCCAGCTGTGCAGCACGCTAACACCTCCTTTTGGCGGTGTTTTCTGGTTAGCAGCAAAGCAGGGCACCTCGAACCATACAGCTCTTCCCACTCGGCGCAACGAGATCAGCAATCAGCTCGCACGGCCGTGAGCTCTTTCTCTCTGCAAGCCGAGACTCTCCCTCTTTTCCGTTTCCCCCCATCTTCCGTCCTCGGATTCCGACTCACATTCGTCTTGTCGTCCTCATCTCATCTCTCACCTCGTCTCACTCTCTCAACCCTTGGCGTGAAGCATGCACGTGTTTTGGGAGACGGTGACCGAGGGTGTGGATCAGTAATTGCTTACGACATCGAATGTGCACACTCATGACAGGAATGGAGAGCTCACATTATGGCATGTAACGCGCACAACCCTCCCGAGTCTTGTCACTCCCTTCTTGTTTGCTGTTTGCTGTTTGCTCCAAGCAACAACAACCTACATGTACTGCCACGAGGTTGTGAAAGCACAAAGTAACGCGCTGGCACGTGATCTTTGCCCACATGTTCGGTCATCCACCTGCAGAGCCTCGTAAGCTGGGATACTGTACTCGATGGGCAGATGAGACATTTCCGATGATACTTAATTGAGCTGTCTCAGCTTCGCAGTCTTGAATGAAACGCGAGGTTGATACGACCTCGACCAAAGCAATCAGAGACTCTATGCTGGCAGAC
>Ga0265797_10009499_pt1 | contig 12645 bp, 10 predicted proteins | sample P2T30metagenome_FD_192433 | JGI IMG/M metagenome (GOLD analysis project Ga0265797, IMG submission 192433) | Plant litter microbial communities from East Loma Ridge, Irvine, California - P2 T30 | ecosystem: Environmental > Terrestrial > Plant litter > Unclassified | place: USA: California... | reverse complement strand
ACCCATGCCACCGCATCTCACCCCAGTCCTTCCATCCGCAATTATCCTTAAGAAAAGACCTCCGAGCCAATTCGCCGATGCCCGTCGTCATCACCCCGCGGATGCCTTTCCCAATCCAGGGCGGAAAAGCCTCAACCCAAGCTTCCGCAAGCATCCACAACTATACGACCAAGCATTAACCCTCGCGCTAACCCCACCGATCGCCATCACTCTGCACCGCCTGGGCAACGGCCATGGCGCACATCGGACATGTTTCCCCGCCTGCCTCAACCGAGATGCGGGCATCGACTCCACTAACAAGCATCCAAGCTGCGATATTGGTGGAATGGGTACTTGCGTTGTGGTCGCTACGCCATATCCTGGACCATGCTAGTATCGCTACGGCTACTCATCCGGTTCAACACCCTAGCACGCTCAACATGGGGCAAGACTGGGGAAAGGTGCCGGGGAGAGAGGTATGTGCGTTCGGATCGCAATGGCACGAGCGGCATGGAAACGTTGCTGTCATTACCTGACAGGAACGAGGAAAGATCCCGGTTCGGCTACATGCATACCGTCTGAAGCTCCGGAAGCTTTATATTTCGTCCCATCCCCGCGGAATCTGATCGGGCCACAAGCAAATTGACCTTTGGTTTCGTATTTTGGTCAATATGAAGAGCTTTTCAAAGCTTGCAGGCGCGGTTGCGCTGGGATGTTTTGCGGTTGAGACTGCGGCGAGGGCTGTGGGCTATTCGCCTCAGCAGTGGATTAAGCCGTATAAGAGAGAGGCTTTGCAAGATATCGTAAGTGGCGAAGATAATACAGTATCTTGGAATGACGATGGCTAACCCATATGCAGGTCACATGGGATGAAGACTCGATCTTCGTACATGGCGAACGCATCTTCCTGTACTCTGGCGAGGTCCACCCGTACAGATTGCCGGTACCTGATCTCTATTCCGATGTCTTCCAGAAGATCAAGGCTCTTGGCTACAACGGTGTTTCCTTCTATGTGGACTGGGCCTTGCTTGAGGGCAAACCCGGTGTTTACCGCGAAGAGGGTGTCTTTGACCTGAAGCCTTTCTTCGATGCTGCACAGGAAGCTGGCATTTACCTCATTGCCAGACCAGGCCCATACATCAACGCCGAGGTTTCTGGTGGAGGCTTCCCCGGATGGATTCAGAGAGTCAATGGCACGCTGAGAACGCGTGCGCCTGATTTCTTGGAGGCGACCGACAAGTACGTTTCTGAGCTGGATCTAAGCGGCGCCTTGCTAACAGCGGAATAGCTACATGAAGAATGTGTTGGCGACAATTGCGCCTGCGCAAATCACCAACGGCGGACCAATCATTCTCGTTCAGCCCGAGAATGAGTACACACAAGCCACTTCGGCTATCAAGCCTTTCCCGGATCCGGTCTACATGCAATATGTCGAAGATCAGATTCGCGACGCCGGTATCATCGTACCTTTGATCAGCAACGACGCCTCCGCTAAGGGTAACAACGCACCCGGTCAACCTGCAGCTGTTGACATCTACGGACACGATGGATATCCTCTTGGATTCGACTGTGCCAACCCAACCACATGGCCGGATGGCAATCTTCCAACAAACTGGCATCAGCTTCACGAGCAGCAGAGCCCTACTACACCTTACTCCATTGTTGAATTCCAGTCTGGCAGCTTCGACCCCTGGGGCGGACCGGGGTTCGACAAGTGTGGCATTCTAGTTGGCGCAGAGTTCAACCGCGTCTTCTACAAGCAACTCTACAGCTTTGGTGTTACGATACTCAACCTGTACATGACTTACGGTGGCACCAACTGGGGCAACCTTGGTCACCCTGGTGGCTACACCAGCTACGACTACGCTGCACCGATCAAGGAAGACCGTCAAGTCGACCGCGCGAAGTACTCCGAGTTAAAACTCCAGGCAAACTTCTTCAAGGTCAGCCCTGCGTACCTCACGGCTGCACGTGGCAATGCTTCGACTTCCAAGTGGACTACCAGCAGTGACCTTAGCGTCACTCCCGCCACCAACGAGAAGACGACATTCTACTTTGTCAGGCATTCCAAGTACAACTCGCTAGATTCCACAACCTACAAGCTCAACGTGGCAACGTCGACATTGGGCAACATTACTGTTCCCCAAATGAACGCCACTTCGCTGACGCTGAACGGCCGCGATTCTAAGATCCACGTCAGCGACTACGATATTGGCGGCACCACCCTTGTCTACTCTACTGCCGAAGTCTTCACTTGGCACAAGTATGAAGACAAGACTGTCTTGGTTGTATACGGTGGACCTGGAGAGACTCACGAGTTGGCCCTTGCTGCTACTGGACTGGAAGTCATCGAAGGCGATGTCAAGAGCATGACTACTAGTGGAGTCACAGTCTTGAACTTCAAGGCTGATGGAGGTAGAAAGGTGGCAAAGGTCGGAGCTGACAGCCCCATCTACGTCTACATGGTCGACCGAGTCGAAGCCTTCAACTACTGGGCCGTCGACCAGGCACCCCACGACTCGTCCAACCCTGTCATCCTCAAGGCAGGATACCTGATGCGCACTGCCAACGTCACTGGCAACACTCTTGCACTCACTGGTGATCTCAATGCTACGACCACTGTTGAGGTTCTTGGTGGCGCGTCATCTGATGTGTCCAAGATGACTTTCAACGGCCAGAGTATCGACTTCACCACCTCCGAACAAGGAACTTTGTGCGCCGACATTGAATTCGCCAAGCCAGATGTCAGCCTACCCAAGCTCAGCGAACTCGAGTGGAAGTACGTCGACTCGCTTCCTGAGATCCAACCCGGATACGATGACAGCGAGTGGACTGCGGCCGATCTGAAGAAGACGTACAACTCACTCCGTCCACTTGATACCCCCGTATCGCTCTACAGCTCCGACTACGGCTACCACACCGGCACACTCCTCTTCCGCGGTACATTCACTGCATCCGGAAACGAGACAACCTTCAACCTTACCACCCAAGGTGGCTCAGCATTCGGCTCATCCGCCTGGATCGGCGACCACTTCCTCGGCTCATGGCGCGGATACGATGCAGCTCTGAACGGAAGCGCCACATTCACCATGCCAAACTTGTCCAAGGGAAAGAAGTACACCATCACAGTCGTAGTCGACAACCAAGGTCTCGACGAAAACTGGACCATCGGCACCGAGACAATGAAGAACCCGCGCGGTATCCTAGACTACAAGCTATCCGGCCACGACGCCTCCGACATCAGCTGGAAGCTCACCGGTAACCTGGGTGGAGAAGATTACCGCGACATCTCGCGCGGTCCCCTCAACGAAGGCGGTCTCTTCGTCGAGCGCCAGGGTCTGCACCTCCCCGGTGCTCTCTCCGCCACCGACGCTAAATGGACAGCTTCCGCCGGCCCCGTCGCCGACGGTATTTCCGCTCCTGGAATCGGTTTCTTCGCCACGGAATTCGATCTCAACATGCCAGCTGGCTACGATATCCCGCTTAGCTTTACTTTCACCAACGGCACTTCTTCTGGTAACAGTAGCAGCAGCGGTTCGAGTGTTCCTGCGTATCGCGTCCAGCTTTATGTTAATGGCTGGCAGTATGGTAAATACGTTAGCAATGTGGGGCCGCAGGTTAAGTTCCCTGTTACGGAGGGTATTCTGAATTACAACGGAACTAATTATCTGGGTGTCTCGCTTTGGGGACTTGATGGTGGGGCGACTAAGGTTGAGGGCTTGGAGTTGGAGGTTGATGCGGAGATTTGGAGTGGGATGAAGAAGGTGGGGACTGTCATGGGTATGGAGTATGAGAAGAGGGAGGGTGCTTATGAAGACGTTTAGTAAGAGATATTTCTATCAGCGAATCGTACATGTGCAACTGAAATTCTCGGGCTTGTTGCTCTGCTCCTTCGCGTCCTATCATCTCCCAGCTCTTGTGCTCCGTTCACTTTCGCTCGACCTCCTAGCGCGGTCTTGGCGGAGGTACAAGCAAACGCTTCTCCGCACACACCAACACCTTGTGCCTACACTCGACTGACCCTCCATGGAAGGTTAAGTTGTCCACCCTCGCCCAAGGATCGGGCGCCAGTCGCGCGAAATCACGATGACAACAGAGTAAGCCCGGCACGGGAGCTTCTTTTGATGCGCATGTTCTAACGCTGGCAGCGTCGGTAACCCCCGCGGCAGAACGAGCTTCCTCGATTTACCGGGAGGTAATATATACCCTGTTTTACATTGCTTCCACAGGCTAATTGAAGGATCACAGAGTTGCGCAATGCCGTCTATCAGCACTTCATCGACGATCTTGAGGACCAACCAAAGCGGTCGTCGGACCGCAATGCATCCAACCTGGCTTCCTGCACCACCAGATACACGCTGAGTTTATGACCTTATATTTACGTCAGGTATACCACAGCGCAAGTCAGCTTCTGTTCGATAACGTTTACTACTTCCTTGACTTATTCTTCGGTCGATATCCCAATTCGGCGCTGAAGGACGTTACATACAAGTTCGAGGTCAGGCTTAGTCTTGCTCAGTACAATTTTGAAAGCCGTGTGGCTGACTGGTCGCTTGATTTGCTGGGAGTTGTCTCGGTTATGCGTCATTATCCGTTGATCAGCATTGCATGGAATCTGGTGGACAATTTCAAGGAAGTGAAATTCGACGATTCAGCGGTTGTGTACGCCATCTCAGCCCGGAAAGACATGGACGTCCAATTGTTCGGGAAATTGGATTCGGTCATGCTCTACTTGGACAGATCCATAGACCCCGACCAGTTCGGCAGGTCCGAAGTAGAGGCTTACATGCCTTGTATTCTGAAGAGAGGTGCGACTAGGCAAGATGTCAATAGCATCAAGTCGTTGTTGTACCCTACCCAATGCAGAGGTATTGAAGTGGAGATTAGATGGGAGGGCAGCTTTCGGGGCTGGTCAGACTGGGAGTCGTACCCTGAAGAGGATTGTTCCAGTAATGAGGAAGAGGATGCCGATAGTGGCGAACAAGTCTCAGACAACGGCGAAACTGATCCCGGGAGCAGAGATCAGATATTGTGTATGTAATGCGGATGGGATGGATGAATATAGTCCCCCTTTGACTCAGACTGCGGTCTAATCTTGGTTCGAGCTAGTCATTAAGATAATACTTTGGAATGCGCTATAGCTGCGATAGCTTTCATGTATGGGGATGGAGGATGACAAGAGGGAGGGTTAGCTTTTGTCTTCACTTTTACTATTCCTCTTTGGTTTAGCGTGGTCTTGGCGGGACAGTGACAAACGCCTCATCGTCAAGAACAACATCACTTCTTTACAGCTCTCACCAAACTCTCCTACACAGTCGTCTCACCCGTGGAGCGACACTCCAAAACGATCAAACCCCCGCTGCGCAACGCCGCTATGGCAGTCAAGTATGTTACCCAGCCAGCAATTTCAGTGAGTGCGTGCTAACAGTCGAAGCAGCAGAGACAACGGTGGAGCGAAGTCGTTTCTAGACCTTTCTGGGGGTAAATATTGTATTTGTATTCTTCGGTTATGCGGAACTGACGCTAGACTACAGAGCTTCGCAATGCCGTCTACAATCACTTCATCGACCTCGATCCTACGGTCGGCGAAGCTACCGCACTAGCGCATTCTAGCCAGCAGATTCGCGCTGAGTTTGGCTCACTATGTCTGGCATTAAGTGACTTCGCGATTCCCGAGGAGCATGTCAACAAATTTCTACACGCTTTCTTCCCCCGTAGCCTCGACTCAAGACTGCAATATGTTCGTTTCCGCTTCGACCTGCCGTTAAATCCACTGGACTCGGCAGAGTGGTCCAGCAACCTACTCCAGTTGGTCTCGATAATGCACCACCAACACCGGCTTCTACTCAAGATCTCATGGTTCAGAGAAATCACCATGATTATTTCTGTCTTGAAAAACATGGATGTTCGGAAGCTCAAAAAAGTACGTTCCGTTTCGTTCCAGATGTGCAAAGTGCCCTTGGACCACCCGATGAGCATTCTCCCACGCTTAGCCGCTCTCGTTTGGGTGAACATGAAGGCTTTCGCCACAGAAGAAGATTCTTATGAGCTGGGATTCAACCATGAAGACAGATTTATCAATCTACGCTTTGATTGGGAGGATTCTTCATCCAATGATACAGAGACTTCAGAAATCGAGGACGGTGATGAGGATGGCTCAGATGATGAGGAAGAGACTTCAGATGATGGAGAGGAGGATGAGGATGGCGATGAAGATGTTCTGGAGACCAGCGAAGGCGCTGTAGAAGGAAGTGGCTAGAAAATGAGCTGACTACTTGATTGAGACTGAGTGGGTTCTGAGAAAATCAATCGGGGCGTACTAAGATAGTGGAAACTTGCTGTGTCTTCATGATGAGTCTACGCGCCATGGATAAAATCAATTTGCATGACCAGCTTTGACAGTGCGAGGAAATCATTAGCAGTATGCTTCGTGTTATTGACGCAGTCCTCCCGTATCTCAGCTCTTTCAGCGCAGGGCTCATACTTTTCCTCGCTCACCGTCAGATTGTTGGTGCGCTCTTGGCGGTGGTACAAACAAACGCTCCTTCGCACACAACAATCCTTCCTGCCTACCCTCGACCCATTCTCTACAACCGCTCCGTCTGCTAATCCCAGCCCGTGCTATCATCGCGCAACATTCCAATGACAAGCCAGTAAGTGTTACAAAGAAGCTTTCCTTGATAAGCACGTACTGACGGCCATCTAGATATCGCCTCGGCAGCCCTCGCGATAGGAAGAGCTTCCTCAACGTACCTGGAGGTGAGTATCGGATATCTAAAATTCTCCGAATATGTTGACTGACACAAGAACAGAACTACGCAACACCTTCTACCACCACTTCATCGATCTCAGCCCATCAACCAGTGATGCTGCCAACCTAGCCTGCGTCAATCAGCAAGTTCAGGCTGAGTTCACGACGCTGTATTTAAGCCGGAGATATCAAGGCCCATCCGGGGTTCCATTCGAGCATGTCCCGTTCTTCTTACACTTCTTCTTCGTTCGGTACCCCGACGCGGCTCCCAAGACCGTAGTCTACAAGTTCAAAGTAGGACTCGGAAATCCAACGCCCAAAAGCATTGATTTTGAGGCTTCTCCATGCTGGTCACTGGATCTGCTCAAGGTCGTGTCGGTCATGCGCAAGTACCCTCTGATCGAAGTGGTCTGGGACCTGGGCGCGAGTATGGGTCGCTACTCCGCCGTGTCGTTCGATGACACAGACATCGCCAACGCAGTGAGGAACCTGATATCTATGATTGCCCGACATTTCAGCAAGTTGTCTTCCATCAGGCTCACTTTATCCGAATCACCCAAGGAATTACACAGCTTTCAGCCGTTCCGGGTCGCGACTTGTCCCGCCCTAGACGCTAGCCTTTCGATCAAGTCGAAGAAGGGCGTGACAGAGGATTTCTTCGATGCTTTCGATGTCAATTGCGGAGGCATCGATGTAGAGCTTGCGTTGGAAGACAGTGTGGATAGTGAGGAGGAGAGTTCAGATGGCGAAGAAGACAATCCAGATGACGGTCACAACGACTCAGAGAGCGAAGATCAGGTCCTTCCAGACTTAGGGGACTTGATTATATTTTGAAAGGGCTTGTTTTCGGGTGTATGAGCAGATTGTAGACGATAACGTAACCGATTCTCTCGATGAAATTGAACATATGGAGATCTGGCAGCAGTAAGAGTCTACGACGCTGGTTTAGTTTGCTTATCAAGATGCAAATACTTTGATCACTAGCTCTGAAATATGGAACGAATGGTCCTCGTCCTTACTGCTATTCTCTTGTGCAATTGCGATAGCGCAGACGCTAGCTTCGCCTAGAATAAACACAGTGATCTCGACCATCTTTATCAACTGTGTTGACCACCAATGTACAAATTGTGTTACCAGGTGAAGGTAAAGCCAATCAACAGTCTTCACTCGGGCGCGCAATCTCTTCGAGAACCCACATCTTTTCTCTCACTTGATCTTCTTAGCGCAGTCTTGGCAGAGGCGCAGATCTACGTCCTGCCGTCTTTGTCAAGTTACATACTTTGCTTACGACACTCACCAAAGATTTCTCAACAACACTTGCTTCATCAAGACTTTCCCATTAATCGAGCTGCTATCTCATACTGTCGCGATGACAACCAGGTAAGTCGTGCCCGAACATCACTCTGCGTGAGCCCACACTAATGAACGAAGCGACAGACAACATCACCGCGGCGGAAAGTCGCTCCTTGACCTGCCTGGAGGTAAGTGCTACCATCCTGCTTGTTCAACTGACGTAAGCTGACACATGAGACAGAGCTACGTAACGCTATCTACGAGCACTTCATCGAACTCGACAACTGCCCGGGTGCCACCAACGCCATCAACTTACTCTGGGTCAACCGGCAAATTCGCGCGGAGTTCAGATCGTTGTACTTCAGTCAGGGCAATGCCGCAGTTTACTTCGACGACGTCGCAAGCTTCCTACGCGCCTTCATCCTCCCTTCTACAACCTTAGTGCTTGATGACGTTGCTTGTAAGATTCGCGTGGAGCTCGGCAGCGGAAATCACAGCCCCAACAATTGGGTGTTCAACCTGGTGGACGTCATCTCGACTATGCGAAAGTATCCTCTGCTCAACATCAGATGGAACTTGGTCCTGCCTGGCCGCTCCCAGCCCGACAACGATCTAGGTTTCGCTGCTCATGTATCTATCCTAAAGGATATGGAGGATCATGAGTTTGAGAAGGTATCTTCCGTGTGGCTTTATATTGGTGGGGACCTGTTCGTGAGCGGAGTCATTTACATCATGCTGGAGCATGGCTGTACGGAACAAGATACCGACGATATCCAACTCCAAATTGGGGGGCGTAAGTCAAATTGCGGAGGTATACGATTGAACTTGGACTGGCAGCCGTACACCGAAGCGCACACGATGTCTCGGGAGTAAGGGAAGATGCGTGGGACAGGGGTGGGACAACAGTTTGAAAGTACAATGCATTGAGAGAACTTAGAGATCCAGCATATTCCACGAGTAATGAACTATTGCATGTCATGTATTTTGAATTCATCGATCTGGTGTTGCAAGCAACAGTATATATATATTGGAATAAGTATAAGTGTAGGGCCCCTGCAGCCTGCTCGCGATTAAGTAGGTTAAATAATTATAAGGGCTTAGCGCGCTAAGCCTCTAGGCTAATATTTTAATATTTTTAAATTTTGCTAAAGATTACTTTAGTACCGCGATCTATTAACGCGACGCCTGTTTGTGGGCGTCCGTTAAGACCTCTATAGAGGGTTGGTACCAAAGCTATTGCATGTTATGTACCTGAAGATGCGAGAGTTCAGGCAGTATTATGAACCCAAGAAGCTCTCTGCCTGGTCAACTGTGTCTAGCGCAGTCTATGTTACACAGCAGATCTTGGCGGTCGCTGAGACAAAACGACCTGTCGTCCACACAATGCTGTTTGCTTCTAGAGCTTTCCAGTCCACCTGCAAAGCTGTCCTCTACTACTCACAGGCAGAGGTTTCAAGCTACAACTGTTCAGCACCGCAATGGTAACCCAGTATGCTGCAGTCGAACATCCTGCTTTATGAAAGAACAAACTGACGATGATAGCGGCAGGACCCATAGTGGCGGAGCGCCATTCCTTGACAGGTTGTCTGGTGGTATGTGGTCCATGAACTGGTTTATCCAAATACGACCAACTAACCCGTCACATTACAGAACTGCGCAACGCCGTCTACAAGTACTTCCTCGACCTCGAGCCATCTTTCGACGAGAGTATCCAGTTCCTCCAAGTCAATCGGCAGATTCGCTCCGAATTTGGGTCACTATACCTGAGCCAGGGCAACGCTATAGTACCTCTTGATTGCGTCATACTCTTCCTACGCGACACTTTCCAGCCTATCGCTAGCCAGAGACCAAGGGACTTCACTTGCAGCTTCCTTGTAAAGCTCGACTGGAACGATGTCTGTTGGCACAGGAGCTTCTGGGACCTCGACCTCTTCGAAATCGTCGCAATCATGCGTGGATATCCTTTACTCAACATTGAGTGGGACCTGAACCCTTTCAACCGCTATAGATACTCTAATCACTCCAACCGCCCTGCCCACTCCGGCCGCGGCGACCGCTCCGACGTACCTGAAGAAGAAGAAGGAACCGAAGAAGAAGACGAGGACGAAGACGAGCCAGAGGAGACACAACCCGAGGAGGCACAACCTGACGAAGCACAACCCGAGGAATCAGAATCGGAGGAAGCAGACTCTGAGGAAGAAGAGATAGCGATTCCGCGTCATTCCGCTCGAGTCACTTTCAGTGTTGACGATGTAGACATCGACGCACCCCTGTCAATACTCAGAGAACTGGAGGATGAGTTGTACGCGAAGCTAGCTACTATTGATCTGTCCTTATCTATCAGGCCACCTTCAGATGAGAAGTTCAGTGTCGGTCTAGTAGCCTATCTTGACATCGCTCTAATGGCGAACTGTACGGAACGAGACTTCGAGAACTTTGGACTTGGTATGGAATGTGGGGGCATCAAAGTGCGTTTTCATATAGCGCATGAGCCAGAAAGCGAATGCAATGTCTCCGAGAGCGAGGAAGATGAATAGGATCTCACTGTCGTGGAAGGGGGATACAGGAGAGATGGTGCAGGGTTTATGGTAGAGCAATATACGAGTAATGACTGTTCAGATTCATGTGATGAGCTTGAGGATGTGAGAAATCAGCCCGCAGCTTAACGCCGGCCCGGACGTCGATTCCTTGGGTTTAGCGAGGTCTTGGCGGGAGGCCGCATCTTGGACTGAGGTGCGAGTCTGTCCTGTATACGACACCTCAACCGACAAACATCAGAGCCAAGCCTCTTTGGAAGACTGGATGCGCTTTCGCCTCGATACTATTGTCTGAGTCAAGACCTTGCCTCAGTTTGAGTCAAAGACGCACTCTATTCTTCATTGCGACAACAGCATGGCACTCAGGTATGTCAAAAGAGCTGTGTGACACTGCAGTGACAGTCGATGAATACTAAAATTCGAAGCAGCGCACACTCCCGCGACAGAGCAAATTTCCTTGACCTACCCGGAGGTACGAGGTCTCCAAATCCCACGATTTACCTGCCCAGGGCTGATTTCAGGTCCTGAATATAGAGCTACGCAACGCCATCTACACCGAATTCCTCCATCTAACACCAAAATGTGCTGACGCCATAAACCTTGTCAATTCTCATGAGCAAGTCCACGACGAGTTCGCGCCTATGTACCTGTCTCCGTCCAATAGGCTGCTGCTATACAGTCCTGTCGTCCCTTTCCGACAACTAAACAATTACCTGCACGTCTTCTTCATCAAGCGACCATACGAAAGTTTACGAACGATTAACCGTTACATCCTCATACGCCTCGACAAATTCGGAACTGGTGAAGAACGGAAAGTCGACCTTCTTCAATTGGTGCAAGTTCAGAAAGGGTTTCCTTCATTCAAAATGAATTTCTGCCCAGGGGGCTTAAGAACTTGGTTTCTCACGTCTGACATGATGGATGAGATAAGATCTGCAGTGTCGGTCCTGAGGAACATGGACGTGCGACAAGCCGAAAGAGTGGTCTCCGCCGCGCTTGAGATCTTCATGCCAGATGAGAAACAGAGAGAGGCCAACATGGAATCGGCGGTATTCGTCAACATTACTGGAAAAACACGAGCTGAGCAGCTGTCGTGGAATAGTCGTTCGCGGCCCGGACGGCAGGAACACGTGGGTGATGATCTAACTGAACTTGGATTCCCCGCCAACTACAAGCTCCTCAAGGTGCGAATCGCCTGGCAAGACTGATCCACGATTGCGGCGCGATGCGCTGTGACGCGCGGGAATCTGTGGAGCCTTCGTCGCTGTATGGGACGTGCCCGTTACCTACCCGTCTTCGCAAACAGCAAGGGGTCTTGCCATTATGGAGACTTTGATTCTGAATGGCTCTTCCCGCTCTTGTGCCGCTTATACCAATGCGCTATGAGTGTCAATGCAATCGAGAGGTGACCTCGGGACCGAGTTGCTTTCCCAGCTGTGGAATATATAGCTGCAAGTACGCCTACCCATGAACAAACCTAGTATATCAATATAAAAACGAACGACCGTGTACTGACAGCCAAGTTCTCGAACCCAAGTTCCGAGCTCGGCGATAATGCAAAGAGCTCACAGCGCGCCACGCATCACCGCTCCTCCCATCACACTGCATGCTGCACGCTGCAGGGTATTTGTCGAACAACGCCGACACCAGCTATCGTGAACTAGCGGGTATTGACACCACGAAGCTAGTCCTGCGCCTGATGACCTTCTGGCGACCTCGGGTGCTTCCGATTCGTCCATTGGTGATCAGAACACCCAGCTGATGGTCAAAGCGTGCCAGCGTACCTCGCCAATTCATGCCGCGACGAGCGAACAAGGACACAACTCAAGACAGCGGGCATACGTAAGAAAGAGGCTGAACACGAGCAGTCAGCTCCCAAAAACCCCTCTTCTAGAAAGATAACCGTGCACGAAGACCACGTGAGCACAGCTGATCTCAGCATCCCCCTCACCAGCATAATGCCCGCTCCCTTCGTACAACCCCCAATTCCCTCACCCTTACTCCCGCAAAATCGGCGATGCAAACCCTCAAGCGCCCAGACCGTCTCTCATAAATGCACACACGACAGAATGACGAAGGTAATTG
>Ga0265797_10009497_pt1 | contig 12650 bp, 7 predicted proteins | sample P2T30metagenome_FD_192433 | JGI IMG/M metagenome (GOLD analysis project Ga0265797, IMG submission 192433) | Plant litter microbial communities from East Loma Ridge, Irvine, California - P2 T30 | ecosystem: Environmental > Terrestrial > Plant litter > Unclassified | place: USA: California... | reverse complement strand
TCGCGCTTCGACAACCCACCCGCCCTCCCCGCCACCTCCCCCACCCACCATCCCCTGAAGATGTGCGAGGAAGCGAGGGGAATCCTGGTAAGTGTTACCGAGGCTATGCGACATTAACATGGATCATCAGCCTCCACCAAGCCTTGTTTTGGAGACGTCCAAGTGAACGCCAATGTCATACAACAAGGACTGACGATATACAAACAGACATAAAACATTGCGATTCCTCTGGGGTTATAGTGCGCTAATCAAGACAAGACAGACCCCAATGCAACGCCAGGAGAGGGAAAGAGGGGTGGATGGAGATGGTGATCAGTGACCAGGGGCGCTTCATCACCCATCAAGCCCTGGCTGCATTGCCCAACCAACCCTCCTCGAGCATGAACTCGAAAATCCTACCGCCCTTGGTAGTGTCGACATTGCTCAGCTCGCGGACGTTCTTCTTCTTGAGCTTGCCGTCCTGCTTCATAGCCTCGCGGAAAATGCTGTCTTTGATGAACAGGTAAGGCTTGGGCTGGATGCGTAACTTCTGGCAGAGATCGCGCTCTGCGGGCATCAGGAGCTGCCAATCAGGAGCGTTGTCGCCGTTCATATTGAGAGGTGCGATGGTGGGCACTGGTTGTAGCGAAGCGCGAGATTTGGGGGATGGCATGGGCGGGGTGGCAAGGCCGTTGGAACCGCCATTTGCGCCGTTTGTAGGCGCGGTGGGGTTTGCAGGTGTGAGACGGACGGGTATGTCCTTGGTGGTGTAGTCTGTGACTGCTTGTGCGGTCTCGTGAGGGGCCTGGGCTTGCCTGTTGCCGCGAACGCTTCCTGCAAGACGGTCGAATTGGCCTAATGCTTGTGAGGTGCGAGCCTGGCGGGCGGCCTTCTCTATTTCGTACTTTTCACCCGAGGCGAGCGTGCCGATGCGCATACGCCGCCAGTCTTGCAGCTGTGTTATGGCTTGTCTGAGGTTTTGCTCTTTCTCCAGGTCTTCCGATATCGATACAAAATCTGGATGCGACATCATACGGGCAAACGGCTTCAGCTTGTGATACAGGTCTCGTTGATCCTTGGTACGCTTTTTGTCTATTGCCATGTTTTTTCGGTAGTCCAGCAGTCTGTGGTTGAATATGACACGCTTGCGATCCGTTCGGGCAGTGAGACGGTCGTTGTAGACGCCCATTACCACCATCTTGAGGTCAAGCTCCGGCTCCAGAGCGCCTGTCGCAGGGTTGAAGCCTTCATCGGGTGAGAATTGCATGTGCTGGACAGCTTCTTCAGCCTCGTTCAGGTGCTCAGTCTCGAACTCCAGACGACCTGGCATGTAGCCGGCGACTTCATGGCAGCTGGGTACTGAGCTAGTGGGCTTCTGCTGGAGTGGGCCGGTAATTTGTGTAGATTCGATGATCTTCTTACGCTCATCGATCCGCCTCTTTTTCCGCACCTGGAACTCTTCACGCGGGATGCTGTCGCTTAATGTGGTATCGCTTGGGTCTGCTCTTTCCGGCAACGGGAACTTGGAGGAGTTGACGTATGTATTGATATAGTGGTCGCGCACCTCATCCTTTTCCCTGTAGTTGCCGATGTGGTCTGCCACGTCCGCCCAACTACCCAGACCATACTGCTCTGCGCCCTCCAGCAGGAGCAGCTCCTCGTCGGCGCCCCACCCTTCGTCGAAGATGGGTATGCTGTGCGGCTCAATGACATTGTAGGGATGTGTTGTTGGGTCGTGCTTCTCGCTTTTCTCGCCCAAGCCAAAGCAGGTTACGCAGAGGTCGTAGTCCTTGCAGATTTGATGGCGACAGCGGATGCGCACGGTGTTGGTGATGTCGTTGCTGCACTTGTTGCAAATGTACTTGACTCCGCCGCCAGATCCACCGCTATTTGAGGGAGCACCCTTGGCCTTCATGATTAGACCCATGATGGGCGGTGATGGCTGGTATGGGTTTCGTTCACTGAGCAGCGAGCAGCGGTTACGCGCGCGTCGAGGGCGGTGATGTCGTTTGGTGGTGGAGTCCGAGCGCGGACAGGGTAGGGGTGGCGGAGCTGCTTGGCTCGTGTCATGCGACGCGCTACAGAATCGTGCCCAGGCGCGTAAGTGAGGTCGATGGTATATTTGATGTCATGAGAGTGAGGTGTAGATGGCTTCAGTGGAGTGTGAATATACAGTAATTATTGAAGGGCGAGGCGCGTGGCTCTAAACGACGATGTGCACTGGCTCTTAGAGGTAACCCCACGCTGGTACCAAACTCTCCTCCCTCGCTCCTTCCTCCAGCCCTGTCATCCAGCGTGTTGACCACTCCCAAAATACCTACCTACCGACCATCCGCCTCCGCCTTTCCCCCTACAATAGAGCCCAAACCAACAAGCAGATCATCCTGCCGCTACAGACACTCCCTGTTCCGCTCCACCCCCTGCGTCAACCCGTACTGGGCCCGCCAATCGCCACCGCACCGCCGCACCCGCTCTCCACAGCCAACTCCCTCTTTCTCTACCCCTCCTTCGTCCGCGTCCACAGAAGTCGCACCCACCGTCTATCTTCTCACACCACTTCCTCATCCACGACCATACATTAGCCTTTCGCCGCCGGCATGTCGTGGAAACTCACCAAGAGTATGTTGCCGCCGTTTCCACCCTGACTGGCCCACAATCTGGTCGGCAGCCCTTGATCTCGACTTCAGAACGCTGACCAAGCATAGAGCTGAAGGAGACGCACCTCGCGCCCTTGGCCAACACCTTCTCCCGATCCTCCTCCCAGTCAACCATCACCGCCGACGCACCCGCGAAATCCCCATCGGGCTCCACCACCCCGTCCATCCAGACCCCAACCTCGAACCTGCAACACAGCACTAGCAGCAATGGAAATGACACCCAGAACATTGCCGCATCAGAGGCCCTGATCTCACCGCCCGCGCCAGAGGTCAGACCGGGTATCTTGATCTTGACACTACACGAGGGACGGGGCTTCAGCCTGCCACCGGGCGCAGAATCATCATTCCAGAGACCGGGCCATGGCTCTAGCGCATCCACTGGTAGCTTTGCGGCTGGCTCGTACATGGGTAACAGCGCGAGACCTGGTTCCAGTCAGATGCAGGCAAGTTACCGCCCGGCATCCTCCGCGGGTGGCATCAACGCGGTTCCGTCCACACACGGACGCTACCACAGCAAGTACCTCCCTTACGCTCTTCTCGACTTCGACAAACAGCAAGTCTTTGTCAATGCAGTCTCCGGGACTCCGGAGAACCCCTTGTGGCCTGGCGAGAGCACACAGTACAAGTTCGATGTCAGCAGGACAACCGAAGTCAGTCTCTCACTCTACATGCGCAACCCCTCGGCGCCTCCAAATGCTGGCAGACAGCAGGACATCTTCATTGGTACTTGTAGGATTACGCCTACTTTCAGCGAGGATGCGGAGTCTGGTGCCGCGCAGGCGGCTGCGGCAGACAGTAAGAGCAAGAAAGATAAAAACGGAGCAATGCCGCCACCAACCATCAGTGGAAAGGCGAACGGCGTTCAATGGCACGATGTACAATACGGCACTGGCGCACTGCGGATAGGTGTGAAGTATGTGGAGAACAAGCAGCGCAGCCTCAAGATTGAAGACTTTGAGCTGCTCAAGGTCGTCGGCAAGGGCAGCTTCGGAAAAGTCATGCAGGTCATGAAGAAGGATACCCAGCGGATCTACGCCCTCAAGACTATCAGGAAACAGCATATCATTTCGCGCTCGGAAGTCACGCATACTCTAGCGGAGCGATCTGTGCTGGCACAGATCAACAACCCGTTCATTGTACCGCTCAAGTTCTCATTCCAGTCACCAGAGAAGCTGTACCTGGTACTGGCATTCGTCAACGGTGGCGAATTGTTCCACCATCTCCAAAAGGAGCAACGCTTCGACATCAACCGATCTCGTTTCTACGCTGCAGAGCTCTTGTGTGCTCTTGAGTGTCTGCATGGATTCGGTGTCATCTACAGAGATTTGAAGCCTGAGAACATCCTCGTCGACTACGTCGGCCACATCGCGCTCTGTGACTTCGGTCTCTGCAAGCTGGACATGAAGGACGAAGACAAGACCAACACGTTCTGCGGTACACCTGAATACCTTGCGCCTGAACTTTTGCACGGACAAGGCTACACCAAGGCTGTCGATTGGTGGACTCTTGGTGTGTTGCTGTACGAGATGTTGACGGGTCTGCCGCCTTTCTACGACGAGAACACGAACGAGATGTACCGCAAGATTCTCGCCGAGCCGCTGCACTTCCCTGGACCCGACGTGGTGCCTCCTGCGGCCAGGGACTTGTTGACCAGACTGCTCGACCGCGATGCCACAAGGCGTCTCGGCACCAATGGTGCATCGGAGATCAAGGTAAGTCACCGCTCGGCAATGCATGGAGTGCTCTAAGCTAACACAATGCAGGCACACCCATTCTTCCACAGCATAGACTGGCGCAAGCTTCTCGATCGCAAATACGAGCCCTCGTTCAAGCCTTCGGTGCTGGATGAGCGTGACACGGCCAACTTTGACAAGGAATTCACCAGCGAAGCGCCGACAGACAGCTACGTGGACGGCCCGATGCTCAGTCAGACGATGCAGCAGCAATTCGCTGGCTGGTCGTACAACAGGCCGGTGGAGGGTCTTGGCGATGCTGGCGGCAGTATCTCGCAAAGCAACGCGTTCGACCAGCGATAGACGGCGGCAGGCACGTTTCCGTATTTGCGTTTTGATGGGATTATAAACCACGGAGGAAAAGCGGAAGACTTGGTGTTGGTTTTTCCTTTCCTCTTTCCTCTCATGATTTGATTTCCCGTCGGTAAATCCCATGCCTGTGCTTGTGCCATGGCAGAGAGCTATATATCCAATCGAAAGAGGATTGCCCATGCCGTGTCATTGATAATTGCTTACAAAGGGAAGAGGAAGGATGACGTTGTTCCTATCGTCTGTGCGTTTCTGCCCATGTTGCAAGGCTGATGCTGGGTTGACGGTGAATTTATCCGGTAGCTTCTCGGTGGGCTGGCCGCATGGTGTTGGCGTGGCGATCCGCTTCAGTTGACTGCAGCCCACGTGAAATCGAGGCAATCATAGTACTATCTGCGGTATTTATTATCATTATCATCATCACGTGAATTCGGTGTCCATATCCTTGCAGGCTCAGGTACCGATCAGCCTGGTCGATCATGAGGTTTCCGCACTGCAATCGATTGGGGAACGAACACTCGTCTTGAACCGAATGCAAGTATATTATTGATTAATGCTCATGATCGGAGAGATGAATCACGTATGTACTCGGCCAAATACCTCGCAGAGCACGTTCTGCCCCGCGATGCCGCAGCGTGTTTTGGTGGGGCGAGCAGCCAGCATCCATCAATAACCTCAGCCATCGTCATCTTCCGATCCTTTTCCCATTCACCTTCCATTTCTCGTCCTCTCCCTCACTTCACCAACCAAAAAAAGATACCCCAAACCTTGACACTCTACCCATTCACTACACTTTTGCATAACTCACTCCCACTCACGAGGTACGTACCATGCCATCCAGTCCATCCACCCAACACCTCACTCAACCGTTGAGACCGCCCCGGTTGCACAGCTTCTGACTCGGCGTCGCAGACACGAATCACCCACCTGAGAACACCTCACTTACATCCGACCTCACAATGCCTGGTTTCTCGCAAGCCACCGATCTCGCCGCCTGGAAGGCTCTTACCGAGCACCATGACAAGTGAGTAGCTGACTGCGACCTTGGCCGGCCTCGGGAGCTCCAACTGACCTCATTCTCCAGGCTTGGTCGCGCCATCGTGCTGAAGGAGGAATTTGCTAAGGGTCAGTGGCTCTCCCTGACTCCCCCATCTGTCTGCCATGATCATCCGCCACAAGCATGCTGACACTTCATTCTTCCGCCAGACCCGGAGCGCTTCAACAAATTTAGCCATGTCTTCAGCAACGAGGCCGATGGCAACGACATTGTTTTCGACTTCTCCAAGAACTTCATCACTGAGGAGACCCTCTCCCTCCTCGTCAAGCTCGCCAAGGAGGCCAAGGTCGAGGAGCTCCGCGACGACATGTTCAAGGGCGAGAAGATCAACTTCACAGAGGGCCGCGCCGTCTACCACATGGCTCTGCGCAACACCTCCAACAAGCCCATGGAGGTCGACGGCAAGAGTGTAGTCGAGGAAGTCAACAGCGTTCTGGAGCACATCAAGGAGTTCACCGAGCAGGTCCGCTCTGGCGAGTGGAAGGGCTACACCGGCAAGAAGATTGACACCATTGTCAACATCGGCATTGGCGGTTCAGACCTTGGCCCTGTCATGGTCACCGAGACTCTCAAGGCCTACGGCCAGGAGGGCATGAAGCTCCACTTCGTCTCCAACATTGACGGCACCCACATGGCCGAGGCTCTCAAGGCTAGTGACCCCGAGACTACTCTGTTCCTTGTTGCCAGCAAGACCTTCACCACCGCCGAGACCGTCACCAACGCCAACACCGCAAAAACCTGGTTCCTCGACTCCGCAAAGGACGAGTCCGCCATTGCCAAGCACTTCGTTGCCCTCTCCACCAACACCGAGGAGGTTGAGAAGTTCGGCATCGACTCCAAGAACATGTTCGGCTTCAGCGACTGGGTCGGTGGCCGTTACAGCGTTTGGTCCGCCATCGGCCTGAGCGTGGCCCTCTACATCGGCTACGAGAGGTTCCACGAGTTCTTGGCTGGTGCCCACGCCATGGACGAGCACTTCACCAACACCCCGCTTGAGAAGAACATTCCCGCCATTGGTGGTCTTCTCAGCGTCTGGTACTCTGACTTCTTCGGTGCCCAGACTCACTTGGTTGCCCCGTAAGTGTCCGATTATCGCAATTAACAGTCGAGCCCACTAACAACTCTTCACAGTTACGACCAGTACATGCACCGCTTCCCGGCCTACCTGCAGCAACTCTCCATGGAATCCAACGGCAAGGCCATCACCCGCAGTGGAGACTACGTCAAGTACACCACCGGCCCCATCCTCTTCGGCGAGCCCGGCACCAACTCCCAGCACTCCTTCTTCCAGCTCCTCCACCAGGGCACCAAGCTCATCCCCACCGACTTCATTCTCGCTGCCGAGTCCCACAACCCCATCGACAACAACAAGCACCAGCGTATGCTTGCGTCCAACTTCTTCGCCCAGTCTGAGGCCCTCATGGTTGGCAAGACACCCGAAGCCGTCAAGGCCGAGGGCGCTCCCGACGAGCTCATTCCCCACAAGACTTTCCTCGGCAACAGGCCCACCACTTCCATCCTGGCACAGAAGATCACCCCCGGCGCGCTCGGTGCTCTGATCGCTTACTACGAGCACCTCACCTTCGTCGAGGGCGCCATCTGGAACATCAACTCCTACGACCAATGGGGCGTCGAGCTCGGCAAGCAGCTCGCCAAGAGCATTCTCGGCGAGCTCGAGGGCGAGGGCGAGGTCAGCCAGCACGACAGCAGCACCAACGCTCTCATCAACCTCTTCAAGAAGAAGAGCAAGGCGTGAATTCCACGGGGGAGCAGCGACGGTGTTGCTTCCAAGACCGCAAGCAGCAGTGCTAGGCTTTGAAGATGGTGTGTGGATTGCAACTGAACGGATGACATGACTTGAATGTGTGTGCGCGAAGGAGGGGAGGGTGTGTGTGGAAAAGTATATAAATCATTGACGGTGGAGATTTTTTTTTTTGTTACGTAGCTAGCTGCACGGCTGTTGAAATGTGAGACGCTTCACGATCTTCTTCTATGATGAGTTGTGTTCCGAAAATTGTCTGCTAGGTAGTGTCATCAGGTCGGTGTGCTTCTGGAACACCCAGTGATAGTGATATCAATCGCAACGAAACCTCAACTAGCGTTGTGCATAGGTAGCCGTGAGCCTCTCCCCTGAGATATTTGATCATTGATAATGCCACAAAGCCGTAGATAAGGTTGACATCCCTGAAAGCCATCAATCTCCATCAAAAGACACCGCACGGTACGGTATCTACGATTTGACGAGCCAGGCTGAGAGACGCCCCATGAAATCCCTTCTTTTTCATTGACAGCAGTTGACACAAACGACCACAAGAAAACCAGGAAAGTTGCAAAATCAGATTTCCAACATTCATCCTTAATACAGCCATTTGCAGAACAACAAAAAAGATCCTTCCATCTCTTCTATGATGTCAATGCAGTGCCCGACGGCGGCGCACGCTCGCATTTTATTTTATGTACACAAAGCGGAGAAAGCGGAGAGACTTGGTAGACGAGGCCGCTTTTCTTTCCATCAGAGCCGGCCGATCCAGGAAGGGGGGGTGATGGGACCTAGGTATGCAGACCAACCAGTAGACGCCAGACACCGGTCGCCTGATAACCGAAGAAAAAGGGTTTGTTGGCGTCTGCCAATCAAGAGAGAAGAACGCTAAAAGACGAAGAGAGGCCAACCCAGAGCCCTTGTAGTATATAATTTACATGTGATCAGTTCTGGTCGTCGTCGTCGTCGCGTTCTTCCTTGGGCGGCTTGGCGAGCTCCTTCTTCCAGCGCGTGTTTGCTTGTGCGGCGTCGATGTCGGGGAAGACGAGGTCGAAGACTTCGGAGTACCAGGACACGGGCTTGCCCTCGATGCCTTCTTTGATGTTCTGGAAAGGGTGATGAGTTAGCAAAGATGATGGGGTTTATAGGAGGTTGTCAGGGGGTTGTTGGTTCTTACCTGGGGGAGCTCGAGCCAGTCGCTGATGCAGTCGCTGGGGAAGATGATCATGGTGGCACCAGCGCGACGCGCAGCAACGGTCTTCTCGCGGAGGCCGCCGATGCGGAGGACCTTTCCGGTCACGGTGAGCTCGCCGGTCATTGCGATGGTGGGATCCAGGGGTCTATCAAGACCGAGAGACATCAGACTAGTCGCCATTGTGATGCCGGCGCTGGGGCCGTCCTTTTGGACAGCTCCCTCGGGGCAGTGCAAGTGTATCCGTGCCTTTTCAAAGAACTTGTTCTCGGGGAACTTCTTCGCCATGAAGCCCTTGGCGAACGAGTATGCGATGGATGTGCTCTCTTTCATGACAGCCTTGAGGTTACCGGTACGCTCGAGCCCTGGCCTTGAGCTGTAAGAAAGCGCATTCTCGAGGATAGTTTCGATGTACAACGCAGCACCGCCCATCGAGGTCCAGGCAAGACCCATGGCGACACCAGGAGGAGTGACGTCGTAAAGGCGGTCGGCGGTGAAGATTGGCGGGCCTACGAAGTCCTTCAGGTTATCCTTGCCAATGTCAACACGGACGTGATCGGGGACCTTGAGTGCCACACGAGGAGTCTCAGCAGTGGTCTCTTTCTCGACGTCCTCGGGTGTATCCTTAATATCGGTCTGATCCTTCTCGGCCTCTGCGGCGGCCTTCTTGCCTTCCTCAGTCATGGCATCCTCTTCGGGGAACGCCTCCTCACCGAGCTCCTGGATGATCTTGAGGGCAGACTTGCGGTAGACCTTCTCGATCTGCTTCTTCAAGTTTCGTACTCCAGACTCACGGCAGTATTTGTTGATGAGCTCGGTAATAGCTTCCTTGTCGAGCTGAACGGCAACGTCCTTCAGACCGCTGAGCTCCTTCGCCTGAGGCGAGAGGTAGCGCTCTGCGATCGCCATCTTCTCATCGGCGACGTAACCGGAAAGCTCAATCATCTCCATACGGTCGAGGAGTGGTCGAGGAATAGTATCGGTCATGTTAGCAGTGCAAACGAACAGAACCTTGGAGAGATCCACAGGAACATCCATGTAGTGATCCAAGAACGAGCTGTTCTGTTCGGGATCGAGCAATTCGAGGAGTGCACTGGAAGGGTCGCCCTGGTGGCCTCGTCCAATCTTGTCGATTTCGTCAATGAGAATGAGCGGGTTCTCGGTCTGGCACTTCTTGAGTGCTTGGATAATGCGACCAGGAAGCGCACCAACGTATGTCCTTCTGTGACCCTTGATCTCTGCAACGTCCGTCAAGCCACCAACGCTGAAGCGGTAGTATTGGCGACCCAAAGCACGAGCAATCGACTTGCCGATAGACGTCTTGCCGACACCAGGAGGACCGACCATGCAAAGAATCTTGCCTTCGACTGTGCCGCGAAGCTTGCCGACGGCAATGAACTCCAGGATGCGGTCCTTCACATCCTTGAGGCCGTGGTGGTCCTCATCCAAGACTCCACGAGCATGCTGGATGCCAAAGTTCTCGGCGCTCCTTCTGCCCCAGGGGATCTGGGTCAGCCAGTCCAGGTAATTCCTTGTGACGTTGAATTCGCTCGCGGCAGGCTCCAGATGGGCGAGCTTGCTGAGTTCCTCATCAAACACCTTCTTAACAGGTTCGGGCATTGCAAGCTTGCCTGCCTTCTCCTTGAACTTCTCAACAAGTTTGTCCTTGCCATCGCTTTCCAGCCCAAGTTCACGACGAATGCCCTTCATTTGTTCCATGAGCCAGTATTCGCGCTGACGCTTCTGAATTTTGCTCTCCACGTCCTTCGAAATCTTGCTGCTCAATTGTGCATTCATGTATTCCTTCTTGATCACCTCAAGTGCCTTGCTCAGACGTTGCTCGATGTTCAGCGAAGCAAGCACACTCTGCGCCTCCTCCATCTCGCCGCCAGAGACTGCTGCAGCAAAATCAGCGAGCTTGGCGGGCTCATCTGCAATGTTTGCAGCAGACTGCGACATCGCAAAGGCGGAAACATGGTCGCGGAAGAGGTGGTTGACGTTGCCGATGTCCTTGCATGTGTTGACGATTTCAGAGACAAGGGCGCGAACAGTTGGTGATCGTTTGTCGAACGGCTCATCGGCAAGATTGTCCACGTTGACCAAACTGACAGCCCAGTCGTGGAGGAAAGCAGTTGGACCAGAAGAAGCGACAGTCTTGCTCGAAGGCGCAACATCCTTCTCCTTCTCCTTCTCTTTCTCGACGCTCGGCTCTTCAAAGCTTGCCACCACGTCTCCCTTCTTCTCCTCAGCTTGCGTAGGCTGGGTCTCTCCTTCGGCAGGCACGCCTTCGATGGTTGCTTTACCGGCGGAAACAGGAGCAACCGCACCTTTCGAGGGGTTCACTTCTGCCCTGTTTGGAGGCAGAAGTTCACTGAGCTTGATTCTGCGGTGTGGGTAGAGCACGGCTTGCAGAGCCTTCTCCTCGCCAGTTCCTGCTGGGAATGCGCCAGTGATCTGACAGAATGTTCCGATGTCGTAAACTTCGCTGGGGTCATTGATGACATCTTGACTGCTCTGGGGGTCCTTCAACAAGAACGCGCCAACGTAGCTCTGGCCTTGCTTGAGCAGTTCCTGTACTGCAGCAATCACGATAGGGTCTCTGATTGTGATAGCCTTGTAGAAACCAGGGAACAGTGGGCGCTGGGCAATGGGAATCGCCATGACCTGAGGATAGACATCCGGCACCGAAGGCTTGACCAGTTCGCGTCCTTGCGCCTTGCGCTTTTTGTTGCCACCGTCACCACCACCAGATCCTGACTCCCCACTACCTCCACCGCCAGCGCTTGAGGCCTTGCCATCCAGCGCACTGGGAATCGGAGATGGCTCTGATGACCTGCCCTTGGCTTCTGCGTCCTCCTCATTCCGTAGCTTCTCGTCCAGCTCTTTCTTGACTTCCTCCTTGGTCTCCTCTTCCGGCGACGATCCAGAGGGCTTCTCCTTCCGCCTTGACACCGAAGTCGAGAAGTCTCGTGACCCGAAGATGCTGACTCCACTCCTAGACAGTTGGACTGTCCTGCCGGACACAAAGCGCGATGCGGGCAGTGTGGCTGGTGTCCATGATGGTGCTCTACATGCTGCGCTCAAAGTCCTGGTAGAGCTGTAACATCGTCGGGAGGTGTGCTGGAGCGCATTCCTCCATGGCAGAACGGGGCCGTAGCCCATTGTCGTCGCGTGGATTTACTTCCTCTCGGTTAAAGGGCTGGAGATATGATGGAATTAATTGGAGCGATCGTCGGAGGCCCCAAAGGAGAAGACAAATGTATGTTTAGTTGAGGGAGTGAGAGGAGGTGGTCGTGGTCGTGGCAACTAGACCTGATGGTTCCGACTCGCACTAGACCGAGGACCGCCACTGATTCCATGACATGACGATTCACGGATTCACGTCCAAGCTTCACCTTCAAGGTCCCACCTCACTCATGTCGTCGTCGTCCTTCTATCAACACCGACATCAGAACCTCCATACTCTCGACCTGGTCTCTCACGCTCGGAAGCAAGAACCAGCCGCTGGGAATGTGCCAGAGATAATCGACATATACCGAAATGATCATTCGCTCCTTTGCGATGCGCCGAACTGGCCGATATATTGCCGAGCGACGAGGATGATTGCTAAGCTACTGCTCAGGCCATGAGAGGCCACGAAGACGATGTCAGACCAGACCTCAGGCTCGAAGGCAGTTCATCGTCCATCCGGTGAATTTACCGCCAACGGACCCAACATCCAGACACACGTCCGCAGTGTCATCCCGCCTGCACTGAGGTTTCACTTCATGCACCCGCCCGGCCTTCTTTAGAAGACTTGTTCCGCGCTCAAAACGAAGTCTCTAAGTGTGCTAACCTTTTGAATGACACCAAAGAGCGTAGTGTCAACCTTGTGTATGCTCCGCGGTACATACCAATCGGACAAGAGCCAGTGGCATTGCCGCTTGACCTCCATTACACATCAATTTCCATGGCCAACTTTCAC
>Ga0265797_10009496_pt1 | contig 12650 bp, 11 predicted proteins | sample P2T30metagenome_FD_192433 | JGI IMG/M metagenome (GOLD analysis project Ga0265797, IMG submission 192433) | Plant litter microbial communities from East Loma Ridge, Irvine, California - P2 T30 | ecosystem: Environmental > Terrestrial > Plant litter > Unclassified | place: USA: California... | reverse complement strand
ACGACCTAACCCTCCGCAACGAACTCGTCTCCGAAGACCGCGCGCATGGCCAATCAAACTACATCGACGACATCCGACACGCCCGCAAAACGGATCGGAAATCGCAGAAAGAGGCTCTAGACGACCTAGTACCCCGCGCGGATCCGAACTCTCGTGAACGCCAACTCGAAAAGAAACGCGAAGTAACATCCACTTTAAACTCCTTCCGCGACGCCAAAGAAGCCGGGGAGGTAGAAGTCGCCGAATCAGATCTCATGGGCGACGACGGCATCGATGTGTATAAGAAGAAGAAGAAGGAGCAGGAGAGGCAGAAGAATGAGAGGGAGATACGTAGGGAGGAGATAGCAAGGGCGAGGGAGGCGGAGAGGAATGAGAGGCTGGCGGAGCGGAGGGAGAAGGAGGCGGGGACTATGGAGTTTTTGAAGAGGATTGCTGCGGAGAGGTTTGGGTAGACTCTGGGAGGGGGTCGGGGGTAGTAGGCTGGAACAGTTGCTTCACAATTGATTGAGAAGACGGTTTGAGAGCTGATGGTTCAGCGTGACTGGGATACCAGTCTAGTGTGATTGAGTGTAATATACAAATGGTAGACCCTCCAAATAGATCGACTCCACAACATGCTCAAACGCATTCGTCCCATCATCATGTACCCGTACTCCTGAGCTCACTCCAATTCTTAAACACCCAAACTCAAACACCCTCAAGCCGACACCCTAGCACCACCCCTCGGCTTCTTCCTATCATGATCCACAATCCCCCTCTTTCGATGATTCTGCGCCGTCTTCCACCGGACATACAGCATGATCATGTCCTTCAGCCCAACAAACATACATCCACCGACAACACTCCTTCCCCAACGCGTCTGCAGAAACCCAGTTGGCTTGCCTACACCACCTGCCTTGCCACCCGTATTGATCCAGCCACCGAGCCAAGATGTTGCCGGTGCGCCTGTAGGAGCCGTGACCCAGGAGCTGGGTAAGCTGAGTCTGAGGATCTCGCCCATGGCGGCGGCGATGGTGGGGAAGATGAGGGCGCCGAGGATGGTGTCGGCAAGGGAGGTGGTGGAGAAGGTAACGCCGCGTTCGCGACGGACGCGTCTGGGTCGAGGAGCGGCGGGTTGCATGGGGATGTTGGGCGGAGGTGCTGCGTGTTGCTGGGGTTCGACGTCGACCAGGTCAGGCATCTCTGCGTCGTCCTGATCGTCTTGCGGTGGCGCGTCGATGGGTCCTGCTGGGCCTCGCGCGACGGGTACGGGAAGAGCTTCGGGCGCGTCGTCATCGTCGTCGTCGTTGTCGGCTTCGCCATTGTTGTTCCAGTCTGCGAAGATGTCAAAGTCGAGTTCTATCTCTACTTCTTCGATCACATCCTCGTCACCGACATGGTCGTGGTCATGGTCGTGATCATGTTGTGCCTGAACATCTGCGGTTGTGTCCTCGCCAGCTCGTGGCTGGATCTCCTTCAGCCACTGCTGCTCTCGTGGTAACCATACACGCTCGTAGTATGCGTTATAGAAGCCCCGAAGATATGGTAGTGCGGCAAAGGTGAAAGCGGCGCTCGGTGGCCACTGCAGTTGTAGCATGTCATCGCCTGGTTGTCCGGAGCTAACGAAGAAGATGAGCGGAAGGAAGGGTAGGAAAGAGTCGGCGAATGACGTTCGGCTTGCGACCAAAACTGTCGGAATTAACGGTAACCCAAGGTCTAACCTCCAGTGCTGCCTCAGGTGTTCCAGCCACTGCAATGTCACCGAGTTCACCGACCGACTCGGCGTCTCGTAGAGCGGGCCGAGAATTTGCAGCGCATCTTGCGTGCCGAATATCTGGTATATCGTCGCCGTCCCGGATAGCGTCAGTGTCGAGTAGAGCGCCGTGCCTGTGACGAGTGCGAAGCCCGGAAGCAGGAGGTTACCCGTAAGCTTCTCAACGCCCCGAACCATATCCACCACGTAGCTCCTCGGTCGCTCAATCTTGATCTCGCTCTTGCATTGGGGACACAATATCTGCCCTGCTGCTTTACCAGCCCGTCGCCGTGAGCTGGGCGCCTCCATGTCCGCTATCCAGTCTAGCAAACACCTCTCGTGCGCCACCAGTGAGCAGGCGCAAGGCGACCTCCACTCCGATGTCGTTTCATCGTCTTCCGTCTCGTCGTTGAAGCAGATCCAGCATCTTCGCGGTTCATCGTCTTCTTCTAATTGTGGCGCGGTGGTCTGTGTAGGTACCTCGGTCTGTTCCTGCGGCGTAGAAGAGGCTGACTGTGTAGATGGCGTATTGAGTAGCAACGTCTGCGAATCTACCGACTGCCCAGAGAAACTGTTCGTCCGTTCCGTTTGCTCCTGCTGTGAGGACGATGATTCGGCAGGAGGTGAGGGTCTATGTTGCGACGCGGGGCGCTGAGGCGGAAGAGACGCCATGACGGCTGGATGTGTGCGAAGAGGATCGGGAAGGCGCGTGATCGGTCGAACAGGAAGAATATAGATGATGGCTCTGCCCACTGGAACGTATGGCGCGAGACAGTAAGTGCGGTCAGATTGTCGCGAAAACGGGTGCGGAGGTCGGACTGCGGATCGGTGTTTGTTGATTAGAGTTGCCGAAAGATCTACAAGACGTCACTAACTCCCTGTCACCTGTAGCGTGCCAAGACAAAGCACGTGCACGTTAACTTCATCAGAACGCCCGTCAGAAAGACTTATCCAGGAGTCGACATTAGTACAATGACAAGAGTTTGCAAAGGCAAAGGGCAATGTCGACCTTTGGAAGGTAGATGATATTAACAGAACAGGACTTCGATACACAATCATCCATCTCATCTACAATCGGATCTCCAAAATCTACCATCTCCCCCACAATCTCACCACCCCTAGAACTATACATGTCAGCAAATATCGCTAGATCGACATATAACAGTACTTACAGGTGGATACATTCCCCTCAGATGAGGCGGCGGAACAGGTCCCCAAACCCACGTCGGCGCCTGGCCTGGTTGAGGCACTCCCAAGTACTGCGGCACATGACCTCCTGGCAGACCTTGAGGCACTACGTCCCCGCCCATCGCGAACCCATAAGGATGCGAGGCGGCTACATTGCCAGCCGCCTGGCTGTTCTGTCGTCGGTGTTGCTGTTGTGTGCGCCCGGGCTGACTGTTCTGGCGTCGATGGCGAGACATCCGCTTGGTAAGCTTTTTGAGCTCTTTCAGCTGACCGTTGACGAGATGACGGTGCTTGAGCGTGTTAGGTGAGTCGCTGAATTGGCCTTCCGCAAGATCGGGAATGTTCTGGTCCTGGTTGGAGCCGTTTTCGTGGAATGGCGAGCCCACTTCTTGCATCTCGTGTGGGTCGTGGGCGGAGCGGGTTTCGAACGGCTCCGCGACTCCTGGAGAAGCATGTGGAGCTGGTGCTGACGAGTTCTCTTGCGGACCTCGAGCCGTTCGACGGGCACGCGGTGGGTCTAGACGCCAGTGTGACGTGATGCTGTCGACGTCCGAGAGGCTTCGGAAGCTGTGGTATGAGCCGGCCTCGTCATCGTCCTCCTCTTGGTTCCGTCCTCCAACCGCAACATTCTCTTCCTCAGCGACCTTGACCCAACCCGTTCCTTCTACGTACGCCAATTCGTAATGCGGAATAGCAGGATACGAACATACCTCTTGATCCACCTGATCGCCATCTGCCTTCAGACACTCTCCACAGTCGGCGCGGGGTTCTACGAGCACGCACTTGTTGTGAAACTCCAACGTTCCAGGGCAGTCGAGATGGCCGCAGTGAAGGTAGTCGATAAGGTGCTCACGGGGGCCGTCGTTGTGCGTTACGAACCACATGATACACATGGTAGCGATTGGTAGTGGAGTGTAAACGGAGGAATGTGAGACGCGATTGCTGATGCGGATTAGAAGCGACAGAAAGCGGTTGTTGCAAGATGATTGCGTTCAAGGTCAACTGAGGAGACAAGCTGTGTTATTGACAGGTTAGTAGTCAGGCGTAGCTATGGAGAGAATAGCTGCACGGACCAATCGCGTAGCGCGATGTTGCGGACAGCAAACGGAGAGATCTAGGGAGACGCGTCGGGCTGTCGCGTTTGCAGTAGCAGAATGGAGATTTTGAGAGCAAGTTTTACTGGCGGCTACTAGAGATCATTGCGCTGGCCGATGGAAAGTTGACAATGGGTAGGATATGAAAAATATGTATGGATGGTTCAAGTTGGGACAAAACGAAAGCAGTGAAAACTCTACCATCGGACACATATAGTCGGTCGTTGTCTTACCATCCCTCAATCGTGAAGTCGAATAGCCTGTCACCCTTGCCCTTCTCAACCGGTTTCGCGTCGCCGTCATACAGCGTCCTCTCAAAATATGTCACCTTACCTTCCCGGTCGCATAGCACTACGATGTTCTTCTGAGTACCATAGCACCCACTCGTAGCGTCCACCGCCTTCGCCTTGACCAAGTCGCCTATCTCATGCGCAGGCATCTTGTGCTCTTCAAGATGGTCTCGTCCGATCGCCGGTATAAAGATGCTGTGACGTAGCTGGTTGAGATACATGTCCCATTCTTCATTCTCTTTCTGTCGGGGCATGGTATCCGTGGTCAAGATGTCAAGAAGACGATTGACAAGCTGGTCGCAAGATTCATTCGCGGCGACGGATTCCGCAATCGCAGTGCGCGTCCAGGCTTCTCCGTTTGTTACTTTGGGCCAGCTGCGGTCACTGTAGGCGGCGTTGCTGAGAGCTCGGGTTTCATTTGGTGTTTGCAGGAGATGGACCACACCGTGAACGTCTGGAGTGCGGTTGCTGACGATCGCTAGGCCTTTTCCTTCTTCTTTGACGACATCCTGGATGAATCCATAGCAGAGCGAGAAACCTCCTACACCTTCAACACCATCCTCTTCAATCATTCGCTTCGCGAAAACTTCTGTGCTCTCCCCTTTCATTGGGTCGATCTTCAGCCAAGCGTTTGGAATTAACCCTCTGCTTCGCGCTCCCTCAACAATGGTTTGATCCTCTTCACGGTAGTTGGTCAATACTGCGATTCGACCTTGACGAGTCACACCTAGCCAGGTGCCATGAGCAGGGCGGTGTAGATCGTAGCCTCCTAGGACTTGCGTATCTGGAGATGGCCACCATGTTGCTTCTGCCGTTGGACGGTGAAGATACTCCTGATCTGCGTTAGTTGTGGGAGAGGAACACTGAAGCCTAACAAACGTACGTCTCGATTGTTGAGTAGAATGAATGGATAGTCTGGGTGCGCGGTCGTAAGTATAGCGATACACATGGTGATGGATGTATTCTGGTTGTAAGAGGGTTTGTGAGTTGAAGTATGACAACGGGGTGTTTTGTGGCGTTGAAGTTTCGGGGAACGACGGAATAAGCGCAAAGTTTACCGAAGTGCAGTCTGAGCGGTGTGAATGAATGCCAACGAGTGCTTAAACGCTCGATTTTATACGTGGTCCCAACCGTACAGGATGTGGAGTGAGGTAGGACGACACATGGCGAGACGAAGGTTGACCCAAGGCGGAATCTGATGTCCCTGTGACATAAGGAGAGTGCGACCTTAGGCCATCGACAAGGAAGACGGCGGTTTCTCACTTAACATTGACTCGTCGCATTTGTGTTAGCATGCTGTTCACTGCGACGTATTCGACAGTTGTGTGAGCCGTCGTTTTCTAGAGATGTCGCACAGCATAACTGTTCCTGCAGCGGAGTGACACGGCGGAGATGGCCGAAAGTGATCATTCACGTGCCAACGGCAGAACCCCGGCCCATCTGGAGCTCGGATCCCTGCCAAACGTCACAGTCCCGGTTACACCTGCCTCTGCGTCAGCCCTATCTCTTGCACCAAACTTCGCAATACCCAGGAATTGAGCGACAAGCTTCTGATATACTACATACGTCTTTGACCGAGGAAGGGGATATAATGGCAGCCAATTTCGCCCCATACCAGGACATTCCCGAATCGTCACGCGCGCTCTCTCCACCGCCAGTCCACTCGCCGAGGACATCTATCGACCGCACACGTAATATCACATCGCCCACCACACGCGCATACGAACAGCATGACTACTTCCAAGGTCAATCGCCTATATCGCCGCCCGCAGAACCCGATACAGAGCGCATAGCATGGGATCAGCCTTCGCGGAGCACAGGCTTCGGCCGTTCCCGCGAGGATGTAGACATGTTCACAACGTCTTTAGGCTGGCGACTAGACTACGAAGCGTGCCTGGCATACCTTCTACTACCACCAGCGGGTGGTGTGTTACTTTTGGTTCTAGAGCACCAAAGCGACTATGTACGGTTCCACGCATGGCAAAGCAGCTTGCTGTTCGCCTTCGTCTTCGTGGTGCACATCATATTCAGCTGGTCGAGTTTCATCTCCTGGGTGCTATTCATCGGAGATTTGGCGGGGATAGGGTGGTTGACTTGGAGGGCATATTTGGATGGTGGGTCCAAGGTGTGAATGCTAGAATGGAACCAGGCGCTAACATGTGGACAGCGGCAACACTCGATCGATACGAAGTACCCTTCTTTGGTTCGCTGGCCAGCTCGATACTCGACGACGAATAGTGCGGCATGCGGAGACGGAGGATAATGTCGATATGAGCAAGCATGGCGTTTACGGAGTTTCTGACAGCGACGATCTTCAGTCGACTTGGAGTGACATAGACTTTTACAATGCGATATTTTGTTCCTGAGAGTCTGCCGATTGTCACCCTTGAAGGTTGTTGTCAATGCTCATCCGACGAGCCAAGAGGTCTCTGAATGATTGAGGCACTCGCTAAGCTTGCTACGCCACATACAAGAGCAGCGAACAATAAACGTCAAGGACGACGCCGCATGAACCGCAGGTCATTCCACTACCATGTTTTTCATCCGCTATAGATATCGCCCTGTGAGCAATACGCCAAGATTCGCTGCTTTCTCATCATTACAGCTTAGACACCAACGAGTCTCCGTCCGCCACAACCATACCATGACCGAGCGCATCTACGCGACAGGAGATATTGGGACGAAGACGCCGACTGGTGGAATTCGAAGCAAGATCTTGTTAGCCGGGATAGGTGGACGACGAATGAGTTGTATGAATTGCTTATGAAGCAGTATGGAGAGTATACTGCGCGTAAGTCTAATCAAAAGGGGTGACAACATCCAGACAGGATGTGTCAAGCGCACGTTATGTTCCAGTCAAGAGAGTCCGCAGCCGTCGTCAGCGACCGAAGTTCGAGCGAGAGACCAATAGACAGGAATACAATATTTTCAGCATAAAACATATCCATTGAGCCTATTGTAATATAGTCATATAGGCTTTCACCTATTCACACAAAGTTAATGTGGGCATACTAGATGTCCACGCCGACGTCGTCCCTTCGTATGTCACTCGCTCACAGCACGGCATCAATGATCGATTGAACTGAATGATCTCATGGAGAAACGCCGATGAGAAGATCGCAGTGCAAGACTGCTGGTCGTTTGATAGATCAACACTACATCCATTGATCGTATGAGTGCGCCATTCGTCAAAAATCTCGTGTCCATAGCTGACGAATAATGGGATCCTGACGGGGGATACTCGAAGTCGTCCACGGTATGAGCGGCAAAGGACGCGAATCTTCAATGTGAGACGCGAGTCATTGTAATTTGGCTCATACAAAGCAGGTAATTTCTCGCTGGTTCTGAATGTTTCCGGATCCGTGGTCACCGGAAGGGTAATCCGAGCATATTCCCGACGCGAGTTGAGGAGACAAAGCGGGGCCGTGAGTTCGGTTTGAACACCCAAGACGTGTGCCACTATACCTATAGAACATAGGCAGAACGAGCGTCTACAGCAATTCAGGACATTTTCGGCGACTTTTAGGTCCGTGACACCATAATCAACAGTCACATCTGAGCCTTCGCCACATAGAGAAAGCAGCGAAAAGACCCGATCGCGAACGACGCACGATTTCTTCGCTTTGAATCGGTCCATCAGGTAAATCAGACTTCTACCCCGGAGTTCATGTGTCGTGTGTGGATCCAGCGCTCCAACGCGGTCATCGCAGATATAATTAAGGTCGAAAGAGAGTGAGCTTGCTGCTAAGCTCACTCGTCCAGCCATAAACGTGATCTGACGGGCAAGCGCGACTTCTTGAGTGATCCATGCACGATCCCAATAATCAGCGTAACAGAAATGGCGGTATGCGTCCAGGTACGCAGCCGAGATCCTTCCGTTGTTGTTATCGCCTTGTGGGTCTGGACTGCTAAGCATCGCTCGTGAATCTCTTTCTGTAGTCCCTGTTATTTGTCTCCGTTTTTTCAACTTTTTTGGCTCGTTCGTTGGTGCCACTTTCTTTCCCCAATATTTCGAGGTTTCTAAGAAGAGAACGACCTCCTTCTGTGCGCCAAGCCACGCTACGACCTGTACTGCAGTTGCAAATACATCTCCCATCTGCTTAACCTGATGGTTCCTCTCGATAGCATTACTCTGGTCTATGCAGATAGCATCTATCCAAAACCAATGAGACCGCCACTGCTGCTGCTCTCTGGCTAGATCCAGGAAATTGTACAAATTCTGTCGGATGCGGAACCGCTGACCATTTACAGAAATCCATCGGCAGCTATCATCAGGGCCCCAGACGTACGATAGACAAAGGTAAGTGCTCGCAGTCGAAGCGTGTCGCAGTTGGCACTGGAGGGAACCGTCTGACGACCGTCCGGCTTGAATGTGTATCAGACGGATAGAAGGCGCGCGATAGTCGAGGGGTGCGTGGGTAAACTCTGTTGTATGACGATGACCGGCCGGCGGTGGCAGGATCTCTGTACTCATCGTAGTGCGGTGATGATCGAGATCGGATACTGGCAGAGGTGTCAGTACTAATGGACAACCAGGGTCCGAATATCGTCAACGAAGGAAGCGTACTATCGAAGAGAGTTTTGTACTTCAATGGGCTACTAAAAGGTGGCTGCTTATTGTAGACATCATCGAGCGGGGTAGTGCAGGCTGCTGAAAGTCCACTCCGACAGCCTGCCTGCACGATTTCGAATCAAAGTCATCTATATCTACCACTGCGCAGCCTGATAACACCAGGAAAAGCCTTCTTGAATGTACAAACGCAAGCACGTGCAGCCCACTTAGTGGTCGATGTATTGATGCGTAACTGTGAGAGTGAGGGACCAGCCATAAACGCTTGGGTAACGAATCTAGCGATACCTCCTGAGTAAGAAGGGCCGTACTATCCATTTGTGGCTTGATGCGAAGGTACGGAGGCGGAAGCTGTGTGTTCGTCAAGTTAGCCCTGGGGAGGTTCGACCTGGACGCGACGCGTGCTGAGGTCACGTCGCTTCATCTAGCGCAACACCGTCAACGGACCTAGGAAAGAACAATAACACTCTTCTGGAGTAAGAACCACATGAGGTTGGTTGTTAATATCGCGCAGCTTGAAATACCTATCGTTAATGTGCGAGATATTAGGCGCAGCGTGTTAGTTTCCGGCATCCACGGGTTACCTAGGCAGGTACGATTGCGACCTGCCTACGCGCTTGGCAGCCAACCCATCTACTCCTGCTGCGATTCAGCCTTCCCAGATCAAGTAACATTCGCTTGATTGAGAAAACTCGCAGATATGAGCAGATCGTCAGGCGGCCGATTTTGTTATGTGGAATTGTACATGGGTCGATCGTGGGATCTTCGATGATGGCATATGCCTTGACAAAAACATGCGCGAGCAGTCCCAGCAATATTTCTTATATGAAAAGAGCCGTGGCATACAACTCTGATCGATCAGGAGTGGAGGAATTGAAGTGGATGAATAGGAGTGGTCATGAAGTGAGAATTTCAAAGGTTTATGTTGTTTTGAGCTTCCGTTGGTCTTGCACAGAGCAATAACGGATCCTTCCGACAGGAAGAAGAAGAAAAGCTCGTGTCGGCTGCTTAGTATGATCATGACGGTCCATTTCCGAATTGGAATGGCAAGCTTTGCCGTGTGTACTTCTGGATAGTGCATACATTTTCTTTTCTCTGCGCATTTTTCTACTTCTCAAATCGGTCGCTCTCGTTCGCGCCGCTGATAGATAGACATCGCTACACGAGTGTATTACTAGGTCAATCAAATTCCGCTGGCCCGTTCGTTTACCATAACCGCCCAAATCAAAGTCATCTCGACGACGTTTAGTGGCGATAGTGTCGCCTCTAAACTCGAGCATCGTTCACGACGGGCCGGCCTTCAATCGTATCAAACACGGGTCCAACGAACTGCTTCTTCCCTCCAATAAACCACCACACAGCACTCAACACCAGAACGCCTCCCAGAACGACCGGCGCGTAGTTCATGTTTTGCGCCGTGACAGGTTGATATGGCGGGAAAAGAAGGAAGATGGACACATAGACAGTGTAAATAATGGAGACAAGGTTGATACCCACACCCAGCTTCCCGAGCCTGAAGGGGCCATATGGCAAAGATGTCGGACGAGCGATCCGTCGGTAAAATATGAGCGATATCGGCATCAAGTATGAGATGTATAGACCGACTGTGCCGAGTGATACGATAGCGTTGAAAGCAGTAGTGGACCCGATGTTCAAAAGGCCGATCAAAATGAGAAAGACGCTAGTGACCGCTATCGCTGGTAGAGGTACGTGATGTTTGCTGTCAACACGGGATAGCGTTTTCGAGCAAGGTAGTCCAGCGTCCTGGGCGAAAGACCACAGCATTCGAGATGCTGTCAAAAGAAGAGGTACCGTTGCCAATGCCGCTATGACTATGAGGGCGCAGGTCATGGCTGACGCCGCCGCCTTGCTGCGACTGATCTGGTAGAAGATCTCGATGATGGGGTATCCGGTCGTCGTTTCCATCGCTTCGGTGATGTCGCCCATACAGAACAGAACAACGAGCAGGAACCCGAATCCTAGTGCGCCGTTGATGATGATTGATGCTAACATGGCTCGCGGAACGTTGCGTTCGGGGTCTTTGATCTCTTCGGTGAGATGGGTCGCGCTGTCGTATCCTGGTCGTATTGTCAGCTTTGTACGATTGTTGGAGATGGGCGTGACAAACCCGCAAGCACATATGTGCTACTCAGCAGTCCAATGCTGAAGGCTACGCCGTCACTACTCCATCCCGACTCGTTGATATAAGTAGTGAAGACGAATTCGGCGGAGTTCTTGCTGGGCGATATAACACAGATGACAATGATCAGCACAGCCCAGAATCCGACGTGCAGCGCGAATGTCGCATGCAGAATCAGAGGCATGATTCTGATAGCGAAGACATTGACAAGTGCTGCAAGCCCAAGGAAAGCGCAATATATCAACGTTCCGTGCCACCTCTCATACGAGTAGCTCGGGTAGTTGAGTACAACGAGACCTTGAATCATTGTCGCACCAAGGAATGGGGCTGCCGCAGTAAAGGTCTGCCAGGCGAATATGCAGATCCATCCCGAGGCGTATCCCCATGCTGCGCGGAACTTCTTGGGGGCAAGTTGTACGACGAAGTAGTATTGACCTCCAGCCGATGGGAACCTGGCGAAAAGGGGTGGTCAGATGAGTTCGCAATCCACAGAGGAGCTCTCGACTCACATGGAGGCCAATTCTGAAAGAGACAACGCTGTTGCCAATGTCCCTATGATCGCGACTGTGGTATCTGTATCAGAGGCCGATTCGAGCCAGCAGATTGGAAGACGAACGTAGGTATCCATACACCAGAGACACTGGGCCTCCAGATATGAGGCCGGTGGCCATTGTAGACCCAAGTGCTTCCCATGTTGCGATCAGAGATGTTGCCGTAGAAATAAGGGAGAAGACGTTGAAGTTTTGCTACTGCTTGGTAAGTAAGACGGTATCAACGGTCTCGACATAACTTACTTCAAGCTTCTGGTCGGAGACCTGCGTCTGATCATGCTTCCCAGACATGGTCCGTTGCAGGTCCAGAGCCATCGCTTCGTTCTCTTTGCCGTCAACATCTTTTCGAGAACTCATGTTGGTTTTCTCGTTCACTCGCTCTGTACAGCGCAGTAGACGGTTAGTCCGATAGGGAGAAGAGAAAACGCTCACGCCGCATGTTCAATAGAATCATGGTCGTTGATGCGCGGAACCAATCCGAACAACCTGGACTGGTGAAGCGACTGTAACCTAATCAGGAAGTAGTGGCATGCCTGTCAAGATATGCTTATCTCTGCGCCGCATCTTTCCATTAGCAGAGGGGCTCCATGTTGAACGTGTGTCAGTGATCCCAGGGCCTTTCTCTCACGTTCTGCGTATAGTGTCCTATCTCGTCCAATCACCGAGGCGGGTTATACGAATTAGAGGAACCGGTTCTGCGGGGAACGGCAAAGGAAGAGGGTTCTGCAGCCATCCCGAAGCCGGTCATAGATGTAGGCGGAATCATGCCGTGATAGTGTACCTGACTCCAAACCAGACATGTGTATCTGGTGCTTTACGAGTCACGGTAGCCACGTTGCATGCCCGGGTGGTGCGAGACGAGTTGTTGATGAGCCGATCTGCTGTGCCCAGATCCCTTGAAGCTTGCTACGCTCGGTTTAGACGCGTCAACATGAGTCGTCAGGTCGAACGTATGCCATTGAGTTCATAATTCTCGTGTTGAAAGCGGCGCCTCTGTTCGGTGTAACGTCGGGGAGGTTGGCGAGACGTGCTTGACGCGTCTTATCGGTGTTGCGGGCAATGCGGACAAAATTCCGCGATAACGC
>Ga0265797_10009495_pt1 | contig 12652 bp, 12 predicted proteins | sample P2T30metagenome_FD_192433 | JGI IMG/M metagenome (GOLD analysis project Ga0265797, IMG submission 192433) | Plant litter microbial communities from East Loma Ridge, Irvine, California - P2 T30 | ecosystem: Environmental > Terrestrial > Plant litter > Unclassified | place: USA: California... | reverse complement strand
TGATCACCATGTTTTTACCAAACCGGGTAACGAAAAGGTCGGCGCCCTGATCACCCGTCTTCTTGGTCTCTTTCACGTCGTAGCCGATGGTTCGGAAGATCTCGACTAGGAAGGCTTCAAACTGAAACCCGTCCATGGCATCCACCAGGTACATGGTGATGAACTGATTCGGATTGAAATGCTCGAGCTGAGACCCCAGCCGCTCGACGAGAATGTCAAAATAAATCTCCTCACAAAGGCTCAAGCCATTCCGGAAAGCCTGCAGCGGCAGGAGTGGTACTCCGGATGTGGTGCCTGCCTGGGGATTGAACTGGACATTGGGAAAGGGAACATCATTTTCCCAAAGGTAGTAGTAGAACAGGGCCAGGTCAGACCTGAAGGTCGTTCCGGCCTCTTCAATCCAGGAACGTAAGGTGTCCGCAAGATCGGCTCGAATGTGGCGTGTCAGCTCTCTGGAGAAGCCAAGGTAGGCAGAGTTGAACGCGGTCGTCTGAAGCAGTTTATCCAAGAGAGATGGAAGTCCTTCAAGCTCGTCAAAGCCTTTCCGAATCAAGACCTCCCTAAACAGCTCCCTTTCGCTGTACACACCGTCCAAGCGGGGGCCAGGTACGCCCGCGTCATCGCTGCTACCGGCGCTTTCACGAGTCGTGTGAATGAAGTTTGTAAAGTAGGGCTGCTTCAGCTCTGCGTATTTTCTCAACACGTTGTTCAGAAGGTCGTTGAGCTGGGCCTGCTCCTTCTTCTTACCGAGAAAGTCCTTGATCAAGCCTTTGGATCTGTACTGGAAATCTGGGTAGAACGAGGGGTCTAGCGGGGTTAGGTGCCGCAGAGTGAGTTCTGAGGACGGTGAAACCTGGGAGCCCATGCACCATGGGCATGCTGTCTCGAAAGTAGTCCTGTTGCATCCATTGCACTGGTAAATCATCGCGCGAATCCCTTCACTGAATCGTTGCGCGGCCTCGCGCATGCTTATGCCAGCGAACATAGCTCAATGCTATCAGCGCGTCCATTGTGACTGCTCAGAACCGGCGGATGGCTCCTGCACTACTCACACGCGGCAGTGAAGGAGATCATCAATGGAAAGGTCAGACTTAGTTGCCGCCTTCTTGGTTGGTTGACAATGACTGAAATATGCACAAAAATGCGGTTGACACTACTCAATATTTGCACGCTTTCCGGAGAGTCGAATGCCAGTATTCCAGCACCCAAGCGAGCTTGAGCCGAAGCTAAGTCGAGCCCACCTCGATGTCGTTTTCAATAACCTCTTGGATGCTGCGTACAAGGCGCTAGAGGCCACCTCGACTGACGACGACACCAATTGGACGCGAGGGGTGTTTCCCTATGGACGCATTCATGGTCGCTTCATGCGCCTTGAGCGTGAGGGTGACTTCCCCTGGTTTCGACTTGTCAACAAAACCCTAGATTACACGGTCAGTGTCGACGGAGTTTTGATGCAATTTGTGACCGATGACCCTGATCTTCGTAAGAAAGGGTATCGCTTGCAAAAAAACCAAGTTGAGCGGTATCACGACAGCCTTCTGGGGCCAGCCGACGATGGAAATCTCACTTGGCGAGTTTACGTAGATAGTGACCACAACCCAGATGGGCCGATCCTCACAGTTTCGATCCTGGGTTTTGACACTAACCTGAACGTGATCTGCAAATGGGTTCACAACTACGAGCCTCTGGTCTCGGTTCGGACGACCGCGCTGTCGCCAGTCGTTGAGATCGTTGACTCGCTGCCAACCCGTCGCGACAAAGACGCCGCACAGACAGAAATGAAAGATATCGACTCGAAAGATGAATGACACGACAGGCTTCTTGCCGCTGGGCGATGAGTTTTCGCCCGACAAGCTTCGCCTCGCCAGGTGCGCGGCAGGGCGATCCCTTGCTGAGATTGGTGAGCTACTTGGCGTTACCCGGCAGTACGCGCACAAGCTCGAGGTCAACGCGATGCCTTCCCCGAATCAACTGAAGCGGCTTTGCGAAGTCCTTAGCGTTGAGGAAAACTTTTTCTTTGCCCCTCGAAAGACTGGAGTCGAGCTAGAGCAATGCCATTTCCGGAGCGTCCGAGCTTCGACTCTGACTCTAAAAAAAACCATCGCCGCCCAAGTGGAAATGTTCGAGTTGCTGGTTGATGAGCTAGACAAAGAGATCGCCTTTCCAGTCGTCGACTTCGCGGCTCTTGATGAGCCTGTCACCGGTGCAGGCAAGATTGAACTGGTAGCAGAGCGATTTCGCAGGGAACAAGGATTAGGCTTAGGGCCACTATCGAGTGTGACAAAGCTAGCAGAGAAGATTGGCGTTCTGGTGGTCAACCTCGCAGACGCGGACGACCGAATTGACGCCTTCTCTCTCTTCAACAAACGACCTTTAATCATTCGCAATACATCCAAGGTCAACCCTGGAAGACAACGCTTTGACCTCGCTCATGAGCTGGGCCATCTAGTCATGCACCAGGGAATAGAGACAGGGTGCCGGGAGACCGAGGAACAAGCCAACCAGTTTGCCAGTGCACTGCTAATGCCACGAGCAAGCTTCGCAGCGGAATTTCCGACTATGCGCGGGAAGTACCTTAACTGGCCCGCGCTCAAAGACCTTAAGCTCCGTTGGAAGGTCAGCTTCAAGGCGTTGATCTATAGGGCCCGTACATTGGATCTACTCACTGCCGATCAAGCCAAGAGCGGCTTCACCTACCTGGCACGCAAAGGGTTTACCAAAAGCGAAGAGTTCGACGAGTTGATTCCAATGGAGTCCCCGCTCCTCGTCCAGCGCGCAATCGACCTGCTGGACTATGCGACTTGGAGTCGTGTGCTTGGTGCTGCAGGCTTAAGCACGGAGATGGTGCAGAATCACTTCATGTTGAACGTGCCTGTCGCCCCCTTAAGATTGGTTCGCAACGCCCCACGCTAGACCCCACACCGTGGAGGCAAGCCTGTCCATGCCCCAGCCTTTGTTCGACTTTGATCTCAAACGTGTCTCACGCGAGCACTACATCACAGGGAAAGCCGCTATCAGTTTTCCACATCCAGGAAGCACAACGGGTGGGTGGCATTTCCTCTCTTATTTTGATCGCGAGTCCGGTGTGGCCAAGGTGTCTTTGGCAGGCATTCATTACCCTGACACTACCGGCTACTTTGGCGACGTGGGAGTCACTGACGTCACTGCTCAGCTAGCTGAGCGTGGCTGGATTGTTGAAGGACAGCGTCTGTTCATAGCGGATCACTTCCGAGCTGCTGCAGACATGATGGTGAAGTGGGCACTGAGCGACTCCAGTCACTGTAATGTCGAGGTTGCTGAATGGTTTCCTTCTACAAGGGACAGACAGAGGTTTTTCAAGCTTTTAGACTTGGGAAAGCCGAAGCTTCGAGAGTCAGGTAGGCTGGGAAAAATAGAAGCTTGGCTCAACTCGCAGCAGCCTCCCGGCAGAATCGGGCCAGGACAGTGAAGGGCAGCGACAGTGGTAAGGGTAACGTGATGAAAGTACGACTGATCAGACATGCACAAAGCGCAGCGAACGCTGGGTTGGCTACGACAGATCCACACGAAATACCGCTTACCGAGCTTGGCAGGCTTCAAGCCCAGGATTTCGCAGCGAGGATCACGTCGTCCCCAGATCTGATTATCTCATCGCGGTTTAAGCGCGCTATCCATACTGTTCAGCCTACTGCCTTGCGCTTCCCGAATGTCCCTGTGGAGATGTGGGCGGTGGAAGAGTTCACGTATCTGAGCCCGAACGGGTTTGTTGCTAGCACTCAGGAAGAGCGAAAGCCGTATGCTGAGGACATCGAGCCAAAAGCCGTCTTGTGGCGAATCGCTGCAGAGAACCTGCCCTGAAAATAGCTGATTCAAGTGTCTCGCCACAGCGCCTGCGCTATTCAGCATTTGCTTGAGCATTCCAACGGTGGTATCAAGTTGCCATCTTGATGCCTCTGGAAACATGGAATGTCTGAGCTGGCTACGCTTGAATACGAACACCCTACCCTGGATTTCCTAGCAAAAAACCGAAAAGCGCAGGTTGACGTGAACCACCTGGCGGCGCCCCTCGTTTCCGCTGGTGTCGAGCAGACCAACATTAATCATTATCGGACGAAAAATACCGGCCACGGTTATGCCGCTGAAGATGCCAACGCGCTTAATGATGTTCTGCAAGGGCGCAAGGTCGAACTCACGGGAAAAACCCGCGAGCTAAATGGTGCCGACCGCATCGTCGACGGCGTCAAGATCCAGACCAAATACTGTCAAAGTGCCCGAGAGTCCATCGACTCAGCGTTTGACAATGGCCAGTACCGCTACCCTGACCAAGTCTTAGAAGTACCCAAGGATCAGTACGAGCAAGCTGTTGAATTGATGCGCAAACGCATTCAGGACGGGCAGGTGCCGGGAGTTACCGACCCTACTCGTGCACAGGAGTTGGTGAAGGAGGGCTCGATAACCTATAGGCAAGCGGTGAACATCGCTAAAGCCGGCAACGTCGACAGCATCCTTTTTGACATCAAGTCGCGTGCGGTCTCCACAACCTTCGCCTTCTCGCTGTCCTTCGCCATCACGTTCGTGACACTAAAAGCACAAGGCGTGGACAGTAAAGTAGCGTTACGTTCATCGCTGGTGGTGGGTTTGAAAGTGGGCGGTATTTCTCTGCTGTCTGGGGTGCTCACAGCGCAGTTGCTTCGCACAAGGTTGATCGGAGGGGTGGGGAAAGTGGTGGCAAAAAATGCCATCGATGCGATGTTCAAGACTCAACTTGGCAAACGCTTCATTATCCAATACGCCTCAGCCATGAACGGCCAAGCGATGAAGGGAATGGCGGCGCGCAATTACGCAGCCAAGGCCCTTAGGAGCAATGTGGTTTCAGGTGCCGTCGTGACCGTCCTCATGACCTCTCCGGATATCTACCGAGCTGCCTTCTCCAAAAACGTGTCCTGGGCTCAGGTGAGCAAAAACCTTGTTGTCAATGCCTCCGGTGTGGCGGGTGGATTGGCTGGAGCAGCGGGCGGGGCAGCACTAGGCTCAATAATCCCAGGGGTCGGCACGGCTGTCGGAGCAGCTGTCGGCGGTACGTTGGGCGGGCTGGGGATTGGCCTTGGTGCGAGCGCGCTCTCCAAGGCTCTATTGGATTACATTGTTGTCGATGATGCCAAGCAAATGGTCGATATGCTGCCTGACTTGCTTGAGCCTCTAGTTAATGACTACCTGCTCACCGAACATGAAGTCGTCATCTTCAGCAAAAGCGTGTGTGAAAAGATTAAGCCCGCTTTCATGCGTGACATGTACAAAGCGCAAGAAAAGGAAGCCTTTGTCTACGAAGCGTTCGAGCCGTTGTGCGAGTCATTGGTGACGCAGCGCCCTCGGGCCGATTTGCCAGCGATGGAGGACATCCTCAAGGCCGAAGAGGATTTCGTTACAGAGTTTCAGCAGTTCGAGAAGCAAGAAGCCATTGGCACTTTGATCTCAACGCTGCGTGCGGCAGCGAACTTACCCGAGCCACCAGCTATTGACCTTGAGGCTGAGCACGGTAGCGTTGCTCTAGATGGGCATCAGCCGATGATAACGGCGAGCAAATGGTATCGATTCGGCTTCTAACCGATGGAGAATTTGCACCGCGTTTTGATGTCCCAAAAAGCCTGACCTCAGTCTTTATAGGTTCGACGGATGATCTGTATCCTTGGATAAGGATCCTGGCCACGTTTGGCATAACATGGCGGTAAGGGCCGAAAATTGAACTGTGCGGGGAGCTGGCCGATGAAGCATATTAGGCTGATCCGTCACGGAGAGAGCGCCGCGAATGCCGGCGAACCTAGCCTGGATCACGCGACCATTCCTCTCACGCAGAGAGGGATTGAGCAGGCAAACCTCGTAGCGAGTTCTCTTGCCCATGCCCCGGATCTGATTATCTCCTCTCCCTTCGTCCGAGCCCAGTCGACAGCTATGGCTACAGTCTTGAAGTTTGTGGGCGTCCCCCATGAGACTTGGGGCATTCACGAGTTCACCTACCTCGAACCAGCACGTTGTTCCGGGACGACTGTTGCCCAGAGGCGAGATTGGGTCGAGGCATATTGGGCGAAGGCAGATGTCGAATTTAGGGATGGCTCCGGGGCCGAGTCGTTCTTGGACTTTATATCTAGAGCACAGTCTTTCCTTATTCGGGTTGAAGCGCATCCTGCCCAGGACATCGCGGTATTTGCTCATGGGCAGCTCATCAACGCAGTGGCTTGGCTAATCGAGCGCAAGCCGCAGAACATTGATAGTCGAGCTATGGCTGACTGGCGTGAGTACGAGATCACCAACCATGTCCCCAATGGCGGTGGCTATATGCTGACCAAGTCTTCAGACGATGCTGCTTGGAGCGTGACCATCTCAGTACCGGAGGAACGGTTCGAGGTTCTCCCAAAAGCGGGCTGTCCGCTCTCCTGTGATTCGACTGTACATAGTGAACCGAGCATCCACGAGGCAAAAACGGCAGTCCGGTTATCTCAGGTGAGTACCGTTGAAGAGCACGCTCAGGGTGAGCTCTCGGCAAGAGAAGTGGGCCAGGTACTAAGAGACGTGACTTGGGGGCGGCGTGTTATGACCAAGGTAGGTCACGAGTCGTGGGATGGGATTTATGCTGGTCATTTCCGCGTGTGTATAGATGGCTGGGAGCTGTCGATTTACAACGACTGTGATGAGCTCGATTACTGCGAAGAGTGCACTAGCCCGGATGGCCGGCGCTGGTGCTTTGATTCAGGAGATCGATTCGGAACAGACCCTGTCGCGCTCCTGAGCACCTGGGAACACCAGACACTTGAGCGACTGCTGAAAGCGTTGTGAGGCTATCGTCGTTTTAATGCGTGCCCTGTGGGACGGCTGTCGTGAACCAAGCCTGCCGGCGATACTCGCCGTCGTCTCGGCCCTATCGGGCTTCCATCCTCACGCCTGCGCGCTCCGCTTGCTACTGCCCGCATTTCACACTTGCGCGAGCGTTAAGTGCTTCTTTTTTCGGCAGCCCTGAGAGGTGTGAGAAGACAGGAACACGAAAGGGAACGCTCCTGGAGGAACTTCCCTTTCTCCTCACTCAGCGACGAAAGAGACGGTCTAGAATCAGCAAAGCAATTCCGCCGATTGCCGCTGCAGCAACTGGTTTTTCTTTCACAAACGCAGTTACGCTGTCCATGGCATCCCCATACGCTTGGGTCAACTGACCAGAAGCTTGGCGACCAGTACCTTCCGCCTCCAGTTTCGAATCACCAAACAGTTTTCCGACTGCGCTCTGCGCTTTGCCGGTAACCTGTTCTACAACGCCTTCTACCTGTTCGCTCTTCATGATTGACCAAACCTTCGTGTGTGAGTGACCCAAGATCGACCTGGGATTGACGCAACGTGCGTTGAATTAGGGGCCAGGCGCTGCGATTAGTTCAGGGAGGATCAGCCTCTGGGTTCGCCGCATGACGCCTAAGCGGGCGTGTTGGCCCTTCCGGCTTCTATCCTCACCACTGGCGCGCTCCGCCTGCCAAGCTCGCCTAGCTACGCACCAAGTAAAGGGCGTTTAATGGTGCTAACGATTGCCTCTTGGCCTTAGAGTCAGCTGCCAGCAGGTCTGAGCTTAAAGCCAGCCAGTGAGCCAACGGAGATGTGATGGGAACCCTCGTTCGCCTAGACCTATCCACTCTTCATGAGCTGAACGCCATTGAACATCTCGCCAAAAAGCTTGGTACCGCGAGATTTCGCGTCCTAGCACTGCGACTCGCTTTTGATTTCCAGATCGACGCTGAAGAGTCCTATCAATCAATACCCGAACTTCGCGACAGCTCGGGCATTGGGATGCGCCATGCCCCGTTTGAGGTAATGCGAGAGTGCTGCGAAGGCTTCATTGATCGGGAACCGGAGCTACTACGGATTCTTTCGTACCGTTATCGCCACGAGAATCGCATCAACGTACCGCGTCCGTTTTGGCTCGATCTCGTGGATAAGGCCTACCTAGACGGCGCGACTCTTGAGGAGCCTCCGATTCGGATATCCGACGAGGCCGAGTACGTAAGCTTCGCTGCTAGGTGTGGTGACTTGGTGGCAAACAAGCAAGCACAGATTGACTTCGAATGTCTCCGTGAGCGCCAGCTGCGTGGCGTACCGACCGCTGTGGCCGTAGAAGAGTTGATCGCTAGCAGACGACGCCTAGACGCTTCTCGGGCGTAAGCTCAAAGCCGTGATCCGGCGCCGAGTGCGCTTCCAGATCACTTCATACCGGTGCCGTAGCATGGGGAGGTGGGTGTGACAGCAGCTCGTCGGACAAGCCGAACATTGAGACATTCTTGGTCAATTTCGACGGCACGGATGAGAGGAAAGCGCGACTGGCTAGCGAGGTGCTGCCCAGTTTTGGGGGAGTTACAGCCAATCTTCTTCGCGTAGGCACATGTGGCATCCCTCAAATTTGGTGATGTCTTTAAGCTAGCTGACAGGCCAGGCTAGGTCAATGGAACTGGGTGGAGGATTCCGGAAATCGAACAGGCCTAGCGTCTAGGTGCCAATGAGGCATTCGTTAGCGCAGCAGACTAAAATGGGGTTCCTTCCTCGGAATTGCGCCTGTTGCTGGCGAACAGCCATTTGTCCTCAAAGCGTTGCTGTCATTAGCCACAGGCCATGTTCAATCTTCTACCGTTCGGCCTAAGCGAAACGGCTGCCAGTGAATTTTTCCTAACAGTCGTGCTCTCTGAAGAAAGACTCAGAGGATCAAGCAATGGCTCACTCAGCGCATTACCGAATCGATTATCTGCTAAATGGCGCCTACAAAACGCTGGTCGTCAGCTCTCCTAAAATGGACTCTGCGGACGCTTGGCATTGGGCAGCGGTGGATGCTGGCTTCGCTCAGATTCCGAAGTACCGAAGCGATAAAATACCCAAGCTCACCAAGCCCCAAGTTGAACGCCACGGGATTGAAAACGTGCAATGGTCAGCCGCTTGATCGTAAGCTTAGGGGGCGTACTTGCACATGCTTGTAATATCGCTAACCCATTATCGCCAAGGTACGTCTATTGCCCACGCTGAAGGCAATTTATACTGACGCTACGCACTATCCATGGGCCTTGACACGCACCGGAGCCGACCACTATCTCCCCCCGATTTGGGTGGGCGGCATCTTAGGAGCTAGGCGCGACTTGTGACATTCTAAGACGTACATACAACTGGAAATTATGCCTACACGCCACGAGCCCACCCCTACGCACTCTGCGAATGTTTCAATGGCTCGCAACGAGCCTGCCGGGGGGATGCCAGATGAAGATCTGTCTAGGCGATTTAGATCTTTTGCGAAACTACTATCAGCTGCAGTATTCCTTATCGCAGCGGTGGTGCTTGCCGGGTACTGCTGGGGGCTTGAATCGGTCGTAATCCTCTATCCTGGGTTTGCGGGCATGGCGCCACTCACTGCGTTAGGGCTGATGGCTCTTTCTGTAGCCAATCTCTCGGTATCCAGGCACCCAGTAACTGTCTGGGTCTCGAGCAGCATCGGCTTGGGTATCGCCGCCAGCCTGCTGGCCAGTCACCTCATCGCAGGCAGCGACACCCTTAATCAGCCCTTAGTTCGTGTACTTTTTCCAAGCTACGCCGGGCCGACCGGCCTGACCTCCGTTGCTACTGGTATCTGTCTGGCTCTACTTGCGTGTGCACGGATGATGCGAGCGGTGGGTAGGCACAATTCGTCAGAGATAACCGCAGCCGGTGCGGTGATAGTCGCGGGATTGGGCTCGCTCGGCTATGCCTACGGCTGGCGGGACTTGTATTCGCTCTACCCATTTAAGACGATGGCAATACATACCGCGCTCTCGTTGCTGCTCCTCTCAACAGCAATGTTGCTGTCCCAAACCAAAGGCTGGATGTCAGTAGTAATTTCTAGCAGGCGACCGGGAGTGGTTGCGCGTCGGCAATTGGCACTGACTGCAACGCTTCCCGTCGTTGGCTGGGGTCTTATCTTCGCGGTCGACAAAGAGTTGGTAGGGCCCTCAGCGGCCATTGCTTTGGTTGTTGTACTTATGTTTTTGCCGCTTGTGACCTTGATCATACGCGACGGGGTGGTTCTGTCCCGATTAGACGAGGAGCAGCTTGCCAAGCAGCAACTCGAGCGGCGCCTACGCGCTGCACTTGAGGCGGAGCTTAAGGAAAAAAGCGCGGAGCTGGAGGACGAGTCCAGACAGAGAATCGATGCCGAAGCATCCATGTTTCGAGCTCAGCGGCTGGAAGCAATCGGGCGGCTCACGGGGGGGATTGCGCATGATTTTAACAATCTGCTGATGGCGATCTCCGGCAACCTTGAATTCATTCAGCGAAAACTTCCCCCTAATTCGAACGTGCACAAGAATGTCCAGCGCGCAGCTCAAGCAACCGATAAGGGGATAAAGCTCACCGCGCAGCTGCTCGCATTTTCACGCACGCAACGGCTGAACGTTCAATCAGTTGAATTGGGTAAAGTCCTTCAAGAAGCACAGGATTTGCTCGGCAATGCTTTAGGCCCGAATATCGACGTTGAGGTAAGCCTGCCGAGCCAAGCCATATGGGTGTCCACCGACCCGTTACAGCTTGAACTGGCGGTATTGAACCTGGCGCTGAACGCCCGTGATGCGATGCCCACCGGTGGCCAGTTCTCAGTCAGTGTCTCATCAGCTTTACCAAATTCGGAGCCCAGTCGAATGGTCACGATCCGCGTGGCCGATACTGGAACGGGGATGACCCCAGAAACTCTAGCGAAGGCTGGCGAGCCGTTTTTCACCACTAAGGAACACGGCAAGGGCACCGGTCTTGGGCTGGCCCAGGTATACGGGCTGTGCCGCCAATGCGGCGGGGATCTGCGGATCTCAAGCGAGCCAGGCAATGGCACGGTCGTCGAGATAATCCTGCCAAGCTCCACTCCAGTTGAAGTCCTCCGCAGCGAAGTGGGCCTTTCAGTAGGCGTGCGCGACGACCTGCCAGCCGATACGCCAATCTTGTTGGTGGACGATGACGAGTGCGTCCGAGGTGTACTGGCAGAGTCTCTGCGTTCAGCCGGTTATGTAGTCAGCGAGGCTCATAATGGATCATCAGGGCTTGAGCTGATTAGAGAGCAACACTATGCAGCGGCAGTCATCGACTTCCTGATGCCAGGAATGAATGGTGCTGAGATGGCTAGGCAAGCGAGGGAGATTCAGCCTGATCTACCAATCGTGTTCGTCAGCGGGTATTCAGACACGCTTGCGCTTGATGCTATTTTTGACGCCGTCGTGTTAAGGAAGCCGTTTGAGCTCGACACACTTCATGAAGCACTGGCCTCTATCCGCTGACAAGCTAGGATTGCATAACCGTACTGACGAAAGCAGAGCAGGACTAATGGATGCTAACCGTAGTGGTGGCCTTGCTAAGCTTTGATCAGCCCTCGCGGTGGGCGTCCCGAAATGGAAGACTTATGCCGAGCAAAGAAAGAGCATTCTCAATCCGCGATCTCATTATCGCTCTCATGCGCGATCAAAATATCCATTCCGGTTTCTGGGGTTTAACGGTTCATTTCGATGCGTCGGGCACATCCATCGCGAAGCCGAGCCAGCCCGAACTGAGTTTTCCAGGCTTGGCAGTGGGCGTAACCGGCGTGACTTTGGTACCTGCTAGCGCTAATGAACCTGGCAGCCTGGATGCGTCGATACATAACCCGGTAAAATCGCCCGCAGCCAGAAAGCTGTCTAAGCCGAGAGCGTCGAACGATGGTCTTTAGGTTTAGATGGCGAGATACGCTCTAAAGCGTAGTCCGGCAAAGGCGTCCATCACCCCAGCCATTTGCGGAGAATGCCATCGTAGACGCCGCTACGGCGGATGGCCTCAAGGCCTGAGCGGAACTTTTCGACGGTTTCCGTCGGCGTGTCTCTGCTGAATGCCATGCTTAAGCCTCCACGGCTGAGCTCAGGAAGCTCAAGCGAGCGGACAAGCAGCCTTTCCGGCTCCTCCCCGTTCTGCCGAGTGAGGTACAGCGCATTCAGTTCGTTCGAAATCCACAGTTCCACATGATCCACTTTGAGCTTGCGATAGTTCTGCTCGTACTTATTGCTCGACTGCAGTTCTTCACCAACGCGGAAACCATTGGATATGAGGTACTGCTCGCCCACATCTTGATGGACGGTGGCGATCTGGTGACCGCGAGCATCAGACAGTGAACTAAGTTTTACAGGCCGGTCAGCAAGCGAGTAGATGTACCAGTTGGTCGGAGCGATAGTACCAACCCATCGGAATAGCGGTTCACGCTCAGGCGTTCGGGCAATAGAATAAATGAGCACATTGCTTTCACGGAGCGCCAAATCGTATGCCCGAGCCCAAGGCATGGTTTGGATCGACGCGTCCAAACCAATCTCCTTAAGTACGGCTTGTACAACCTCTGTGCTCATGCCTGTAACCCGCCCGTCCTGTGTCATGTTGTAGGGGGGTAATTCCTCTGTAACGATACGCAGAGGTGTCTCCGCTGCAGCCAGAGCAGCAAACCCATGCGTAGTCATAAGCGTTAGGATGCGAAGCCATCGTAAGCAGATAAACAAATTCTCCCCCCTGCGCCCCAGATCTCGGCAGGCATTCTGGTTGTTGCCCAAGAATTATCGGCAGAGCCAGCGACGACGTTAATGTCATCCGTCGACGATGCGAGGCGTATTAATCGGCCTCGGCGTGACCT
>Ga0265797_10009494_pt1 | contig 12652 bp, 9 predicted proteins | sample P2T30metagenome_FD_192433 | JGI IMG/M metagenome (GOLD analysis project Ga0265797, IMG submission 192433) | Plant litter microbial communities from East Loma Ridge, Irvine, California - P2 T30 | ecosystem: Environmental > Terrestrial > Plant litter > Unclassified | place: USA: California... | reverse complement strand
GGGGCTTGGGAGCGGTCGCCGCGGGGGCCGGTGGGGGCGTTGGGCATGCCGGGGCCTGGGAGGGAGGAGGATGTTGCTGATTGTCCGGGTCCTGGAGGGGCTGTAGTGGCGTTGCTGTTGTTGTTTTGCTGGGAGGCTTCTTCGAGAGAAGCTGTGGTTTCGCCTGTCTCGGCGTCGGTGGCGTAGACGACTTCGAAGCGCTTCGACTTTCCTGCTTCGACTTCTGTGGCGATCCATTCGCGGGCTTGGGCGGGCGGGACGAAGTCGACCCAGAGGGCTTTGCGCTGGGTTTCTTCGGGCCAGATGCGGTCGTGGAGGGCTGTGCGGGTGCGGATGGCGGCGGCGGTGGAGGAGAAGAGGACGAAGGCGTGGGATTTGAAGGTGTCGAGGTGGATTTCGGTGATGAGGGAGGGGTCTGGGGATTGGGAGGCGGGGGTTGCGAGGTCGAGGAGGTGGTCGCGGAAGGGAGGGATTTGGAGAGGTCGTAGGAGGTTGCGGATGTAGAGGGCGGATGTGGGAGAGTGCTTTGAGGGAGGACCATCGTTGTCGTCTGATGTTGTGTCGACTGCCATGGGGTCTGCGGATGCGTCTGCAGCTTCCGCGGCGTTCTCAATGCTTGTGTCTTTCACGTCTTCTTGTCCGGTGACGTCCATTACGTCGTCGCTGATAGGCATTGGCTTGATTGTCTCGTCTGCATTGCTCTCCACAGGCACAGGCGCATCTTTCTCGAGGTCCTGGGCCTCCTCTGCGCTCGTATCGTCTTCGGTAGACTTGAGCTTCTTTTGTGTGGACTCCTCATCATCGACAGGTGTAGCGCTTTCACGCTTTCGCTTCAAACCATCTGATTGATCTGAAGGTTGTTGAACCGTGTCGGAGGTATCGTGGTTCCCATTCGAGTCGCCATTGGCCGTCGCATCGTTGGTAGTATCCTCGTTGACGGCTGTCTCTGCCTTGTCCTCGTCTGGTGTAGGTTTCTCACCAGCTCCGGCGTCACCAGAAGGATCCTGAGCGTCCTGCGCTTCCAGTGCTTCGATGTATTGTTGTTTCCTCGTGAGGCCGGTGGACGGAATGTTGCGCTCTTTCAGCAACTCCTTGAGCTCCGTCGCCTTGAAGCCCTCGTAGTCGGTCATGCCGGGCGGGTTGCTGAGATAGAATGCCTGGTATAATATATATGTATAAGAATAAAGATAATTATGCTGGCGATAGAATAATTGCAGTCGCTACAATGGCATGCTCGTGGTGGCAGCTCAAGCTTTCTCTATTTTGCAGCAGCCTCTACAATGACGTACGATCTGCAGGGCAGGAGCGCGAAAGGCTGGCCGCATACAAGAGACGAGAGCTAACAACGTGTACGCATCCTTATCGCGACAGGGGTTTGACTACTGCTCTTGTCGTACAGTATCACTTCTCATACACTTCTAGAAATATTCACAAACATAGCACGTGACAGCATAACAACAACATCCACCACCAGGCGACAACAACAGCATACCACAACTCCCAAGCAGCCCAGCCTCCGCTTCTCCCCACCATCGAGACTCGACCGCTCTCTCGCCAATAATACGCCCCTCTTTTGCATACCGACTACACCCAACAACCCACACGCGACACAGTCAAGATGAGTAAAATGTGGGAAGTCGATCCGGAGACCCGCTCCAAGCTGGGTGAGATCGCAAAGACAAACGAGAACAACCGCTGCATCGACTGTGGTGCTCCCAGTCCACAATGGGTACGTTGTGTTGAGTAGAATGGCAATGTCGCGAGTAATAAGCATGCTCGATACATATCCACTCACAACAAGTCTGCAAGAATAACAGACACTAACACCGCCAACTTCCAGGCCTCACCAAAATTGGGCATCTTCTTCTGCCTCGCCTGCTCTGGCATCCACCGCTCCCTCGGCGTCCACATCTCCTTCGTCCGCTCCGTAACAATGGACGCCTTCAAACTCGCCGAAGTCCGCCGCATGTCTCTCGGCGGCAACGCGCCTTTCAAAGCCTTCTTCGACGAACACCCCTCCAACAAAGTGATTGGCCGTGATTTCGAGAGCTGCACCATCGCCGAGCGCTACGACAGCGAAGCAGGCGAGGAGTGGAAAGAGCGTCTAACAGCAAAGGTGGAAGAGCGCGAATACGTCCCTGGCGCGGCCAAGAAAGACCCTCCCGCGAAGAAGGCAGCCGCCGGCGAGATTCCTGGTTCCAACCCAGGCTCAGGACGCAACACACCCCAGACACAGCAAGGCTTCGGGCCTGAATCGCAGAAAGCGAAGAACGAGGCCTACTTCGCCAACAAAGGCGCCGAGAACGCCTCTCGATCCGCCGACCTACACCCCTCGCAAGGCGGGAAATACGCTGGTTTCGGCTCCTCTCCCGCTCCCAGCAACAACAACCACGACGACATGAGCTCCCCACCCGCCATCGACGACTTCCAAAAAGACCCCGTCGCCGCCCTGACCAAAGGCTTCGGCTGGCTCGGCAGCAGCTTCGCCAAGCAAGCCGCCGTCGTGAATAAAACCTACATCCAACCAGGCCTCACAAACCTGCAATCCGCAGACCTCGCAGCGCAAGCAAAGCAACTGGGAACCAACCTCGGCACAGGCATCCAGCACACTTCGCGCGGCCTCAACAACTCGATCAACAGCTTCATCGATCCGGACCACCAACAGGGAGCAGCTAGCGGCAGCAGGACGTCAGGCACAAGAGGCGGCGCGGCGGCGCCTGAAAAGAAAGACTTCTGGGACTCTTTTGGCGCGGATCCGGCGGGTCCTCCTAAGGAGAAGAAGGATTTCTGGGATGATTTTGCGGCGGCGGGCGAGGCGAAGACGCAGCAGCAGCAGCAGGCTAGCAAGCCTAGGAATGTGGGCACCAGTGCGATGAAGTCTTCGTCGGGGCCGTCGAAGAAAGAGGAGGATGGCACTTGGGGGGATTGGTGAGATGAGAGGGAGGATGAGGGTTGGGTGTATTGATTGATGATGATGTTTTTGAATGTCGAGCATAAAGGTAGCGTGGATGGCGGCTCATAAGCGAGTTATTTTCTTTCTTTTCCTTTTAGTACTACGCATACTTGGTTATGATATTGCATGTTTGTCTGCATACTGAGTGCGTCAAGAAACGAAGCAAAAGTCAGTGAACGTCGATGGCAGAAACTTCCCCACCCACCTTTTCAACTCTAGATATCACCTCGCATCGCAAAAGAGTGACCATTTGGTGCAGGCTGTTTGTTGTTATTACCATGGGTGGCCGAGAAAAAGACAAAAGAACTAGAGCTCATATCTCTCGATGTGAACTCCTCACAGTGGGCTCGAACCACTAACCTTCCGGTATGCTATGAAGCTCAGTATCTGAGATACTGCGGAATCGAGATAACAGCCGAACGCGCTACCAATTGCGCCAGCGAGGATGCTGATTTGATGTCTCTGAGTCGAGATTGCGTGTATATAAAGCACAAATGTAGAAAGAAAGGCGCTTTCACCGGACTTGAGACCACCATCACACCTTAAAGCAACGCTCTGATCTAGACACTCAAAAACATTCTCAGCATTGATGTACGCGTATGTGCATCGTGTGTGTCATTTCGTGATATCTATGTCTCTGATAGGTTGGTAGGCAATCATACCTTAATCTCCTCTCCCTTCTCGGAAGAAAGCCCCTCTTTCAATTCCTTCACCTCGCCCTCCTCAGCCTCCTCCTCATACTCCGCCAACCAACCCTTGCACATCGTCACCGCTCGCTCCCAGCGCCTGAACATCTTCTTACTCTCCTTGTCCCCCATTTTCGGCTCAAACGTCGTCTGGCCCGCCGTGTTAACCTCTCTCAGCTCCTCAAAGCTCTTCCACACATCTACAGCGAAGCCCGCGGCGATGGCGGCACCCAGAGCGGTTGTCTCGCGCATTTTGGGGCGAACGATTGGGATGGAGACGAGGTCTGCTTGGGTTTGCATGCAGAGTTCCGAGTTGGACATTCCGCCGTCGACTTTGAGCTCGGCGAGCTTGTGGCCGCTGTCTTTCTCCATGGCGTCGAGGATGGCTTTGGTTTGGAAGCAGACGGCTTCGAGGGTGGCGCGGGCGATGTGGCCGCGTTCGGTGTGTTGGGTTATGCCGACTGTTTTTGGTGTGTTAGTATTTGGGTTAGGGTTTTGCGAGAAAGTTTATATGGTGTTCCACTTACACATTGTTCCGTGGGCGTCGTCGACCCAGTATGGAGCAAAGAGGCCGCTGAAGGCTGTCACGAAGACGAGACCGCCGTTGTCGGGGACTGTTTCGGCGAGCTCGGTGATCTTGTGCGAAGCGTGGCTGAAGCCCATGTTGTTCATCAGGAATTTCACGCCGGAGCCCGCCACTGCTATGCTGCCTTCCAAAGCGTAGACGGGCGTACCGTCGAAGTCGTAGGCCACGGTGGCGAGGAGACCGTGCTTTGAGATTACGGGTTTCTCGCCGACGTTGTAGAGCAGGAAGCAGCCGGTGCCGTATGTGTTCTTGGCCTCGCCAGGTTGGAAGCTCTTTTGGCCGACGAGAGCGGCGGACTGGTCGCCCAAGCAGCCTGTGAGGCGGAAGTCCTTGAGAGAGCCGCTTGAAATCTGACCGAAAGACTTAGGGTCTGCCGAGCGGACGATCTCGGGCATGTGCACTTTGCGGAGATCAAACTCGTACGAGAAGAAGTCGAGCATCTGCTCGCTGTACTTGAGGGTGTGGATGTCCATGAACATGGTGCGGCTTGCGTTGGTCGGGTCCGAGACGAAGACCTTCTTGTCGGGCCCGCCGTTGAGCTTGTACACGAGCCAGGCATCAATGGTGCCAAAGGCCAGGTTGCCGGCTTCGTATGCTTTGCGCACTTTCTCCTCGTTCTTCAAGAGCCAGAGCAGCTTGGTCACGGAGGGGTAGGTAGAGATGGGCAGGCCGCAGACATCTTGCAGCTTGTCACTACCGGGACGCGCTTTGAGCTCACGGGCGAGTGCTGCGGTTCGAGTGTCGGTCCATACGATGGCGTTGTAGAGAGGCTCGCCGGACTTGATGTCCCAGACCACGGTCGTTTCTCGCTGGTTGGTGATGCCAATGGCTTTGATGCTGTCTTTGGAGTGGCCGTCCTTTTCAAAGATTTTGAGTGCGCCCTCGATGCAGTTCTCCACGGACTGGACGATCTCGTTTGGATCGTGTTCGTGCCAGCTAGATAAAGTTAGAATTGTGCGATGGTTTGGCTAAGTAAACAAATATAAAAGCTTACCCAGGATGAGGGTAGATCTGAGAGAACTCCTCTTGGTGAAGGGCGACAGGTTCGCCAGCCTTGTCGAATATCAGGAAACGCGAGCTGGTGGTGCCTTGGTCAATGCTGCCAACGAAGACCTCCTCTGATGAAGCCATTGCGGTTGTTGTGCGTTCGCCGGTGTCTTTGTTTGTGATCTTGCTGACAGTTGCGGAGTGGGGGATTGAAGAGGTAACTTGCTTTGTACCACCCTCTGCAGCAGCAGCGCGGTGCCGTGCTTTAAAGAAGCGAGTCGCAGTCGCGAAGCGATAACACGACGAGGGCGATTGTCGCAGTGTGGGTACCACTGAGGGCAGCACCACCTGCAACACTCCAGGCCGCGCGGGGCGACATGTGAAATTGACGGGGCAGCGGACGAAGGAATGCCATGCTGCTGGCCTCGTGATCATCATCTGCCCGCGCCGGCGATACTCTGCATGTCAGGCTGTGCTGCCGACGACGACTATTTCCTCCGTCCTGTCGCTGATGCTGCTGCTGCTGGACCCCTCGCACAACAAATGACTCGCAGCCTGGTCTGCGGTATGGCCGGCGTCTCGACTATGCACGTATGCTGTGTGATGCGGCGTACATGTTGCATTCGCGTAGCAAGGTTGCCCGCAGGCCAAGCCTCAGCGGAAAGGAGGCCTGAAGATCGCCGTTTTTGCACGTTCGATCTCCCGTTTTTCGCCGGCCCACTGTTCGAATCCACTTCCCCATGGGCATAGAGGAAACCTCTGGGGAGGGTGGAGAATGTTCGCAGTAGCATTGATTTTAGCTCGATATGAGATCGACAAACGCTATATCGAATTCAACTACATCTCTATATGTAAATACACGACATCACGATAGTATTGAACGACACATACAATTGTCTTCCTCCGTCTGTCGATTCGAGACGACAAGACACCGCGGAATGTGGAGGCTCAAGCCATGTTCTACCCCGACAGATGCAATGCACGTGGCCACTCGCCTAATTCACTTGTACCTCATGTACCCGCGTACCATTTGCTTCGTCTCTTCGCCTGTACCTCCCGGGCGTCAGCTTTGGCAGTTGGCAAGTCACTAAACGACTGGGCAACATCCGAGGCATCCTCACATGTTGTCTCCAATGCCAAACAGCCATGGCCATAAGCGGGGAACCTGGACGCGTCGTTACCAGTAGCGGCACTGATGAGACGCTGGAATGCTGCTGGCCATCGTAAGCAGTCGAATGCGTCCAATACCTCGCCCCTGCCTGAGAGTCAGACCATCCCCTGTCTCTCGTTACGCCGCAGTGAGGTCGTGATGCCGTGTCTTCGCGCGCAAGCTGTCGAGAAAAGCACCGAAGACGCCAGCGAGATAATGCAGGCACGGCACACAGTATGCAATCGCAACCATGAGAAGCGCCCGAACGGCTTGGTAGCACCATGTGAACCTCCGAGGCCTGCTCGTAGACCGAAACAGGTCGCTTTCTCATGCTCAGCGTGCGGAACTAAACACCGCACTGCACTGCATCAACCGGTGCCACACGGCTCATCTCACGCGAGACGAGACTGTCTCTGCAGGATTCGACACCATTGTTAGCCGTTTGTCACGTTGATACCTACCACGCCCGGCCACGCTTGCATAGGGCCAAGGACGTTCCGCATTCGGTCGAACGCCCTTTGTTGCTTGTCCCACGGATGTGACCCTAGGTCCTTCAGACCTGGCCAGAACGGGCTACACAACCGCGGCCAGCACGTCGTGAACAGCAAGCAGCATTGTGAGAGCCCGGTATGACCAGACCGGACCATCCTCCACGGCGGCTAGCTAGGGAATTTTTTGTTAGCACCTTCTCAAGCTGCGATAGTTAGTTCCTCCCCATCGTTCGGCCAGTGACGGTACTGCACTGCGCATGCAACGCTCGATCCTACCTCGCTGACGAACCGCACGACGGCAAGACCTGCTTTGCGAACGCGTACGACCGAGCCGCCCAATCACGCTTCCCTGGTCTAGGAGCCATCACCTCGCAGACTTGCTGGGATCGTCGGCGTATCCAGCTGTCTGTCGGTATCCCCCACCCACGTGAGGAGTCGTTGGGGCTGTTGTGAATGCTCGGCATCGCGATTACATCCTACCGATATCCTTCCTTTATAACCTCGAGGATTTGGCAGTCCGGAACGTCCAACCTGCAGGCCCTCCGATCAATCATCGACTTCATTTCGAATCATTCTCATCCAATCTTCAATATTGATCATCGACCACAATGGATATTTCCAAAGCTCCTCCGAGCCCAGAGGCGATCCACGTCAGTCACGTGGAGCACAAGCGATCGGATTCCGGCGAGACCAATGTGGCTTCCATCTTCGCCGAGACAGGTCCAACGATCAACCGCAGCAAGACCAGAGAGGCGTTCACAAAATCGAAGTCATCAAATCCAGGCTTGACGTGGCCTCGCATCAGACATGTCCTCAGGGAGCCTTTCTCCGAGTTCCTAGGGACGTTCATCCTCATCATGTTTGGTGACGGTGTCGTTGCTCAAGTCGTTCTCAGCAATGGCGAGAAGGGAGACTACCAGTCGATATCATGGGGCTGGGTGAGTTGCTGCTCCTAGTAATAGTCGTCCTACCATCATAGCTCGCTGCTGACACACCTATTAGGGCCTCGGTGTCATGCTCGGTGTGTATGCCTCGGGCATCTCAGGCGCCCACATCAACCCAGCCGTGACCTTCGCCAACTGCATCTTCCGCAAGTTCCCCTGGCGCAAATTCCCCACCTACGCTCTCGCCCAGATCCTAGGAGCAATGTGTGCTTCCGGTGTCGTGTACGCCAACTACAAGTCCGCCATCGACACCTTCGAAGGCGGCGTCGGTATCCGCACCGTACCCGGATACTCTCCTAATGCCAGCGCGGGGATCTTCTGCACGTACCCGGCTGAGTTCATGACCAAGACCGGACAGTTCTTCTCGGAGTTTATCGCGAGTGCGATGCTGATGTTCCTGATTTATGCGCTGAAGGATGATGGCAATATTGGTGCTGGACCGTTGACGCCATTGGGGTTGTTCTTTGTTATTTTTGGTATTGGTGCTTGCTTCGGTTGGGAGACAGGATATGCTATCAACCTGGCGAGGGATTTCGGTCCGAGGTTGATGTCTTACTTCCTGGGTAGGTCGTGCATACCGGCCTGGCCTGGCCACTGCTGTCTTCTGTCTCCGAAAAAAGCTTGCTGACATGTTCCGTCATAGGTTACGGCCACGAAGTATGGGCAGCCGGCAACTACTACTTCTGGGTAAGATCCGATCCATTCCTGCTCAGAAGCCGAGAGTGATCCAGTCTGACTGACAAACACCCAGGTCCCAATGGTAGCACCCTTCCTCGGATGCACATTCGGAGGCTTCCTGTACGATGCTTTGCTGTTCACGGGCGAGAGCCCGATCAACACGCCTTACATGGGCCTTTATCGATTCATTCCTGGAATGCGACATGCTTATGACGGGATCAAATGGGACCCGGAGACCATGAAGGCCGAGCAGGAGAGTCCAGTATGAGGTAGGCGGCAAGGATATCAGACCGGTAGGCTGGCTGGCTGGCTGGCGGGCGTCTCAAGACTCAATGGTGGTTCATTCCAAGCGAGGTGAGGGAGCGTATTGACGACCATGGCGAGTGTGTTGTGTATGGTAAAAGTAATATCCTGCAAAGTGCTCATATTATCGTCGACCTTTCAATATTTTCATCATGTCGTTCTCCGATGCTTTCCCATGCTCATGAGTTCAGTGACGACGAGGCTGGTCTCGCCCTCGACCTCTTCCGTCGCGGAGACGACACCGACAGATCGAGCCAAGAATCGATTTCGGCGCAAAGCCGGCAAACTCAGAAACGAAACGAAGGAATTGGTGTCAAACACTGAGCAAAACCATCCCGTCAGCGCGTCGCGGGCACGAGGATTGCTACCTTATAAACGTCTTTTGTTTGCTGCTATCGTCGTGCAAAGAAAAGAAGTCGGTATACGGAGAAATCGACGGCGAGCTTGAGTTCCACGAATCAGAACAGCCCACGGCGTTCGATGGCCAGCCAAGCCAGAAGTCACATGAGCACAGTCCACGGCAAGGCTGAGACGGCACGCAAGACTCCGTAGTACAAAAACTACTTGAACTACCCACGATCCTGATTTCACGGCGCTCCACACAAAAGGAATATTCTTAGCCACAGTTTTACCAACCCGTAGACGGGCCTCGTGCTGATATGACGATGTGCGGCTGGAGTAGTTGGCAGGCGCCAACATTTCTGCGCAGAAATGCCATGTCGGAGGCAGGCACCGCCTGGTTTCCTGATGCCTTAGTTGTGGGCAGTGGGCAGTGCACGACCACTTGGCGACTGTAGGATCTATGCTAAGTAACATGCTAACCGATGCGCAGAGGTCTACAAGGTGAGAAAGTGCCTGTGTTTACGGTTTGTTCTTCCATTTCTTGTTGCCGTTGCTATCGGGCTCGTCACCGCTTCCGGACTTGTTCTGCTAGTTACATACTGTCTTCGTTATTCACCTTTACGGCCTCTAGAAGGTAGCTACGTGAGTGTCTCTGGTCTCATCCTTCAAAAGCTTAAGTCTCGCACTCGAGGCCGACTGTTCCGGACTCAACAGCTGGGCATTTGACTTGACAGCTGTCGCTGTACAAGTACGACCCTATCACCGCAGTGGGTGGCAGTCTAGGCGCTCAGTGGCTGCTTACACCGCGATTCTGCTCCCAAGTATCATACTGGCGGTCTGTCCATAGACTTAACACCATATCATATACTACTCGCAATGGTCCCTTCGGTCTGGAGATTCCTCTGCTTCCTACTCGTAGCTATACTATTCGGCCAGAACATTGTCCTCTGGCTCGCGACCAACAAATCTCTGGAACAAATCTACGCTTTCCCGCTCTCGCTCGAAGAAGATGCCCGCGCGTCGAGCTCAGAGCTCACAAAATCCTGGACGTTTAACGTGACTGAGGACGGCAACAACTTCGCATTATCGCAAGCTCAGTGCGATACAGCCTTCCCAGACCTATACTACGAAATCGACCGCGCCGTCGCCCACCGCAAAGATCGTTCGCTGCCCATAAAGCCCGAAGATGTATCTATCTCATGGCGCAACGACGCTGCTTTCCGGGGCCTGATCCACGAAAACCAGCTGCGAATCCTGGAGATGAAGGGCGTGCTAGGCAACAGCGGCTACCGTCGCCGCGCTCTTTCAGTCCTGAGCCAGATCAACCGCGCGATTATTGGAGCTACTGCGGCGGGACAGAAACTCCCCACGATCGAATTCGCTGTCACGGTGGATGACATGTCGCTTTTGCCTAACGGCGACGATACGCACGCAATCTGGACTTTTACTAGACGGATAATTGATGGAGACCAGCACAGGCTCTGGATGATACCGGACATGGACTACCAGTCTTTCTTCGGCGCTTCGTACGCGGAAATCCGCAGCCGTGCTGCGCAGCGGGAAAGTTTCCTCGTCGACAAGATCCCCAAAGCGGTGTGGCGAGGCGTAGTGTGGACGAACGAGTGGGTGCGTAAACCGCTCGTGGAAGCGACCAAAGGCAAGGAATGGGCGGACGTTGAAGAAGTGTCGTGGGAGAAAGACGCCAAAGACAACATGATCCCGATCGAAGATTACTGCCGCTATGCCTTCATCCTGCATACTGAGGGACGCTCTTGGTCTGGTCGTCTGAAGCATATCATGAACTGTGATAGCGTGCCTATCATCCACGGCCTCGACTGGACTACGTGGATGTACCATTTACTGCAAGCTGATGGACCGGGGCAGAACTACCTCCCCGTGGATCGGGATTACAAGGAACTGGAGAAATTGATGCAAAAATACACGAAGGACCCCATGCTCCGAGACGCGCAAGTCATAGCAGACAACGCCGTAAAGACTTTCCGGGACCGGTACGGAACCCCTGCTGCGGAGGCGTGCTACTGGCGCCGACTCATCAACAGCTGGAGAGAGGTCTCGTTCGAGCCGGAGGCCTTCTACAATGTCTCGGTCAATATCTCTGGAGTTCCTACGGTTGAGTCGAGACTGAGAGGCATTGCGTTTGAAGAGTATATTATTGAGCCGAAGGAGATGGATTGGATTACGCTTGGTGGATGAACGAGAGCGGCATTTACATGTCTTTCTTACATATCGACCACCCTCATGTGAGACACTCACGACACTCGACCTGACCACACATTCACAGCGGCGTGATATCGTGCGGATTCGCGGGCCCACCAGCTTGTGGCTCACCACGGTTCTCTTCATCCTGCCTCGGCCTGGCTAAACCAGCTTCCGGTCGAAAGTGAGCATGTCTGATCGGCATTGGTCGCGTTGGTGGGAAGTCATCGACAGGAATGCCAGGGTACGTCGGCGGGGTGGTCGTGTCGAAAAAGCGATACGGCGGCGCGGCACGTTCTGGGGAGATGGGAACGGCGCCTGGGGGCGGTGGCCGATTGATAGGCATGGGGGGAGGTGAGGTGTTGAGTGGATCTTCAACTGGGGTGAGGACTCGACCGGGAGGAGGTGCTGTCGCCATAGGAGGTGAAACAGGGACGGTGTTGCGTGGAGAAGTCCATTGTGCTGGCTGTGGGTCACCGGCTGGGACTGTTCGGAATCGTGCGTCGTCGTTGAACGTGTCGAATATTGCTCCGCCGCCTCCGTTTGTGCTTCCGCCACCACCACCCCCATTGCCGGGTCGAGGACGTGGAGGAGGACCACGTGGAGGCGGACCTCTAAAGCGCGAATCTATACCATAGTCAGCATTTGATGCAGTCCGCACTACAAGTGCAGGCTCTACGTACTCACCCTCGCCACCGCGGTCGCCGAACAAATCGTCGTCGTCGAAATTATATCGTCCACGACGTCGTCTCCTCATACCTCCCCTCCCTCTGCCACCGAAACCCCCGAAATCATCATCGTCGTCTTCGTCGTAGTCGAAATCTCTCATGCCTCTTCGTCCTCTGTTTCTTCGTCGGCCAAACCCACCTCCCATATCACCACCACCTCCCATCATCATACTGGGATCGCCGCCGCCCATCATTGGATGCATGCCTCCCATGGCGCCTGGTGGGTACATCATCGGAGTCATACCAGGCATCCCTCCCGCAGGACCATATGGGCTCATACCTCCCATTCCCATTGGGCCTGCAGGCATGCCTCCTGCAGGCGGCGGTCCAGACATCATGCCAGCACCGCCATTCGAGCCAGCACCGGTCAGCCCCGCTTGCTGCATGGCCAGCAGTTTCGCCAGCTCAGGAATCATCGGCGTCAAACGCTTTAGCAGCTGCTCTTGCACTTGCTTCTCTTGCTTTTCCGCGTCGGAGCCGAACACAATGTCGTGCAGCACTCGCGTCCGGTCCCGAGTTTCTTCGTCGACCATGAAACCTCCCTTCCCACTTCCACTTCCTAGATCCTGTCCGCCCTGCCACGGCCC
>Ga0265797_10009493_pt1 | contig 12653 bp, 15 predicted proteins | sample P2T30metagenome_FD_192433 | JGI IMG/M metagenome (GOLD analysis project Ga0265797, IMG submission 192433) | Plant litter microbial communities from East Loma Ridge, Irvine, California - P2 T30 | ecosystem: Environmental > Terrestrial > Plant litter > Unclassified | place: USA: California... | reverse complement strand
TCAGGGCACAGGGATACGGTAGCTCGGGACGTGGGCCTACTACGAAGGAGAGACGGAGCGGGAACGGGCGAATCGAAAGGCTCTGGATCAGGTGTGCTGCATGCCAGGGTGCCCTCCCCTCGAAAGAGAAGGGGAGCGAGCGGTGCGTGAACATGGTGGGCTGCAGGCTACATGCATAGACCAGGGCCCGTGTAGAAAAATGGCCGACGAGCAAGGACTAATCCGTGGCGTCTCGCAGTCGAACGTCGAGGCAGGCGGCGGCGCCATTATTGGCCAGATGCGATGCGGGAAGTCCAAGGAACCCGCAGCGAGAGAGGACAGGGATGCTACAGGGCTCGGCAACGCTTGCACGGCTTGTTGCGGGGTGTCGCTGTCAATGCTGCTTTTAGTGTGGATTGTGTGCGGACGAGATGGTGGTGTGGTGGTGAAGGTCGGACTTGGTGCCGCCAGGCTCGTGTACTCCATGCTACCATGATGCTACTGTCGTCGAACCATGACTTTCACACGAAATTGTGCTATGGCGGGCCATTCCGCCCTGGACCGGTGGCTTCCAAGTGCGTCTTCTGGCAGCTGTCAAGTCAAATGTTAATGGCCACGGTCCGCAAATTGCGTATGCGTCAGGAACGCGCTGCATCAGCCTTGCGTGTGGTTTGAGCCGCCCATCGCGCCCGCTCAGATGCATGAACAACGAACCTTGGTCACCTTCAGCCGTGACCCATGATGCTTGCCGGAAACCAAGGAACCGCGTCTAGCTACTTGCGTGTTCCTGCTGCACACCTGCTTGATCAAGTGTGGTGAGTAGTCGAGCGCCTAGCAATGACGCCGTCGCCAATAGCAGCGGGGGTCGCCAATGAGCAACAGATCTGGCTGGGCTTGACAACGATCTAACGGCCAAAAGCTCGGCCCGCGCCGGGAAAATGCTGAAAGGCGCTGTTTCTCGAAGCCTGTTCTCGCTGTAGTGCGACTGCGTGCAACACTGGTGAGCTGTCGGTAGTTGGGTGACAGCGGTGAATTATCGTAACGTGTTTGGAAATGCGTGTCCAAGCAAGCGCGCTGAAACTGTCCTGGAGCGCGCGAATGGCATCGAAGACGAGGCTGCAACGACTGTCTTTCGGCCGCACTGCAGGGAAAAATTGGGAGATGCGCAAGCCACCCATGCTACGCCGTTCCGTAGTGATCGACATTGCCCGTGTCCAAAGCAGATGAACCTCTAGCCGATACCGCGCGCTGAGCCCGTGACGAATTATGGACTGACGAATGATGTACACCGTCCGCCTCGCGCGGTCGCATTGCCTGAACTGGCCGGAAGTTGTTGTTTTTGCTGTCCGGCTGTGAAGCACGCGGGTAACCGCCAGCGTTTGGCATGTTTCGCAACGAAGAAAAGCACAGTTTCTCCCAACGCCTACGCAATCTCCAAAACGCAGTGCCGAACAAGGGCGTCGCGGTCGATTTCCAAAACAACGCCAAGACCGCCCGGATGGCGGATGAGGACGGCCTGTGGAAATGACAGGAGCGAGCGATAGCGAAACCGCGGATATTCTGGCGGGTCATTGGTGGGGGGACGCAACACGTCTGTGGGTTTGATGAGCGCATGGGTGCCTGTCCATTGTCGGCAGAACATGCCTGCCTCTTTTCATCATGCTTCGGTCCATCTCGTGAACATAATGCATTGAATATGATTACGATCCGTTGCCAGCAGTCTGGGCCTGTGGCCTTGCTGTGGTTCGCAACTTGTCATGACATGATGAGGTGGTCCCACCGCGTGCCAGACCACAGCAGAGAACCTTGGAAAGCCTCGGACTGCGCTGAACGGTGGTGTCAGGTAGTACAGGTCCCTTCATTTCGGAAGGATGCAGCATCTCCCACGTAGGTGGATTTTGTGCTGACAACACACTGAATGAGCCTGAAGACGGCCCCACCCCGGCGCACCACGGCACATCTGAGATCACAACATTTCCTGTCAAAGGCCTGGAAGCATGACGATGCTTACCAGGGATGAGAGCCAGAGCTCTCTCGATCGTTATTGTTACATCAGAATGAGACCCGGAAATGGTGGACATGCCCACGCGATGCTATATTGTGAAGACTTTTATTCACCAAGGTGGAACCTTTCATCTCCACAGCCTGCTTGCGCCTCAACCCAGCCTTCCGACGTCCCTTCGTGGCGTTGCAAATTGAGGGGCGCCGTTGGCGACCGGATGTACGGTCGCTCAGACTGTGGATGGCTTCCGATCTATCGATACGCTGAGAGTGGCTCGGGGAGAAGAACCCCATGTTCTCTTCGCTTGCAGAGATAAATTCGATGGGAAAGCGCCACAATGCTCCCCATACTGCACGATAACCCATGGGGAAAAGCTCGTATGTCCCTCAGGGCCATCGATAATTCACACCTAGCTGGTGCAGGCGACAACCTGCCCCTGTCACTGCCACTACGCCGCTGGTTCCGCAGTCACTTGACTGCGTTGGTCGGGCCGCTGCTCCTCGACGCTCTGATGCTCGTCTTGCGGAATTACCCCCTGGTCATCCGAAGTAGTGGGTGCAGCGTCAACACCCGTCGCCTCAATGGAAGAGGTGGCCGGCTGAAGAGCCTCCAGCCCTTTGCCATGCTCAATCCTATCAAAGGAGCTTAGCTGCGTCTTTGAAGCAAGACGAAGGCCTCGCCAGACATAGCTAGATTTCTTGTCCCCCGCTTGCCGCTTCTCCTCCTCTGCGTCAGTCATTTCCAGGTCTAAGTCGGTCATCTTGACCTTTTTTGCATATGACTCTGCATTTGGCACATTGAACCTGACTGAACGTCAGAGGCTGAAATCAATGTTAGTCGGACGAGCGGAGCACATACCTGTCACGTTGTCGTAGCTGAGAGAGTCCGTTCTCTGCATCGTTGTTGTGGAGGAAGTTCAAAGTACTAGGTACCCCCATAGGCTTCGAGGCTTTCTTAGCAACAACAGCTTTCTGTGCCCCAGATTTGGCTTGCTGGAATTCTGCTGGGGGCACTCTATCTCGCGTGAACGGCTGACAGTTCTCCATCTTCCATCGTACCCAGTTTTTGTCGCGGGAAAGCACGGTATCCACCATCCGGTAGTAGAATTTGCCATCTGGGCCTTCCTGCAGGTAATTTGCGATGGCGGTCTTGATGCCCAATGCCCACTCGGTCTGTGCTTTGTGGTCAGCCGAGAAGATGATGATCGTGGATGGCGAAGCGAGCATGGGAGCGTGACTGAGGCAGGAGAATGTGGCAAATGATGGGGACTTACGTCTTCCTCGCGGAGTGTGAAATTGTACTGCATCGCTTTCTGCGCATTTTGGTAGAATGGCTTGCTCTTGGACCCCTCGGTCAGAGTCAACAGGAAGTCGATGAGTATCAGTGCTTGGACCAGGATGTGACGTTGGAAGGCGAGATCACTCAGCTGCAAATTGTCAGTCATAGCGCAGGTCTGATAGTGGCAATCTTGCGTACCTCAAGTTTGAACAGGTCACGGCTTGTGAGATATTTAGGATTAAAGGAGTTGGCGAATGCATCGTAGTCGTCGCCTTCCCGTGATTTTTGTCCCTTCTTTCGCTCTGAATCTCCGGCCTGTATGACTTTTGGCACCTCCCTGAATTTGGCTAGCGTCGCCTCCAAGCTCTTTTGAAATTGCTTGAAATTGTCCTCTTCAAAAAGCCTTGGTGGATTTGAGAAAGAGTGCTGTAAAGACCAGAACACGGGGTAGAGAGACTCGGTATCAAGTGTGGTAGGTTTCCCATCTTTGCTTTTGTCGATATCGCCAGACAGGATGGCTGGCTCCTCTGACTTCGAATCTTCCTTGGTAGCAGGAGCAGGCCCGTCGATATCGATTTGCATAGAGTCCTCTTCCGGTTTTGATTCCTTCAGAAAGTCCTCGAATGTCGTTACGTTTTCGACGTGGAAGTTTCCCCGCAGGTTTACCGAACTCTTGTCGCCCAAGGGAAAGCTCTGGAACATGAATATATAGACACGCCCACAGAAGACTGGATCTTCCGCGCGAGATAGCCGGCGGAGCAGCTCATTGCACAATCTCAAGATAACAAGGTCCTTATTCTTGGAGTTGATCTGAAACGAGGTGAGAAAGGGCAACGAGATTGGTAGGGATGACATACCGCAATGATGGTTTCTCTCCTTGACTCGAGAAAGTTGAATACCACACGACATCCTGAGATTGACTGGCTGTCAAGCAACTCTTCAATGAGCAATAGGACGAGTTGCGGAGAGCAGAGGTCTAAGAATGTCAGTCGAGATGCAGCCATACTGGCGAGTAACATACCTCGATCCCCGCAATACTGCAGGATATCCAGTAGATTCCAAACAGTTACAAAGGCCGGCTCCTCAATCCGAGTCGAACCCTAATCATGTGAGCAGACTGGTAGAATTAAGACGACAGCGTAGCAACTGACAAGGTTGGCATAGAAAACACTCTTAGCTGCACTCTCGACAGCGAGCGTCCGCACTTCTTTCCCTCCTTCGATCTCGCCGAGAAGAGGCTCGTTCTCCGGTACAAGCTCGGAAACCTGGAGTGGAGGGTCAATGGCCGTACTTTGCTTGACGTCACGGGCACGTCGCAATAAGTAGTCAAGTCTTGGGGCTACCGCGTCGGCGGGAAGCACGTTAGGCGGCGACATGTTAAGAGGTTTGGCGCGCGTTGGGCTTCGATCACGAGCTCACGACCCGTTGGCGCAAAGGGAATAGCACCACTACGTTGGCGAAGTAGGAGCTCCAGACCACGGATCTGTAGTCGCAGTAGACTGGATGAGTCGGCGAGACGATAGTTGTTGTAATATATACTTGGGTAGAAAAGGCGGTGATTGAATACAGAAGCTGCTTTCCAAAGTCGAGTTGGACCCTTGCCTGGACAAAGCTAAAGTTGCGCCACAAGCGGCAAGTGCAAGCAGTGTCTGTGCTTGTGGCTGAACGCGTCGAACGCGTCGCGCTCAACACTTTAGAACCCAGGATACCTTCGATACCTACCGCAAAGGCTCAAGAGGTTCACAATGGCAGATAGCAGCCTGCAAGTACGCGCTCATGACTCTGACGATGATCTCGACGACATTCTCAAAGATGTCACAAATCCCGAAGACCCCATTCAATCGACGGAGAACCCAACGCAGCCACAGTACCGAAAGAACAACAAAAGCGACAATGCCGGCGCCCTAGGCGTCGATGAAGAGATCGTCATCACGAAGAAGCGCATTCCTATTCCGAAGCTCGACGACCAAAGACTGCTGTCCGATCCTGGCATTCCCCGCCTACGCAAGATCTCAAAAGAGCGCCTTCGCTTCAAAGGCAAAGGCCACGAGGTATGGTTGTTCCGCACGAGTGAGCGGTACCAGGCTAACTCAGTCGCAGTATGGAGACATCGCTCGCATGCTGAACATGTATCAATTGTGGCTCGACGACCTCTACCCCCGCGCTAAGTTTGCAGACGCCCTGGCCATCATCGAAAAGGTTGGACATACAAAGCGCATGCACATGATGCGGAAAGACTGGATCGATGAAGGCAAACCACGTCGCAACACAGGACACGACGACGCCGACGAAGACGACGCAACTCGGGAGAAGACTCCACAACAAAGCACCGAGGAGATGGAGGGCGTAGAGCATGTTGGGCAAGACAGCCCGAGCCGACAAGGAGAGCGGGAGGATCCTACTTCCAATTCAGCAGATCATGCGGCAGAAGCAGTAGCAAGCGGCGACCCCGACGACGACGAATTAGATGCGTTGTTGGCTGAAAGCAACCAACCTAGTACCACCGTACCAAAGACACTCCCAACGCGACCCGCGCCTACACAAGACGATCCTTTTGCGGACGAGATGGAAGCGATGGCGGATATGGACGACTTGTGGGATTGAACAGCTACACAATGTAGCATTCTGATTTTGGACATTCATAGCGCGGCGTTGGGGGATCATTCACAAGCAAGGCAATTGCGTTAGGTTACGACATCACGGTGACCTGCCATGTGCAATTGCAAATGGCTACAATATATTCTCTGCGTACCCTGATATGCTCTGTCTGCGGGTCATGTGCTCGTGAGATCTACAAACCAGAGTTATTCGGGTTCGGCTGTCTCGCAATGTCTCGGAGCTATCCAAATTTTGATAAGACCCATGTTCCTCGTAATACATATGCAGGTACAGATTGTTGATCGCACACGATATAAGCACCGAATGCTGTCACCCCGTGTATAGCGGGGGAAGTGGGTCCTCCCGATGCGGCTTGGCGTCTCAAACAAACAACGTCATCCATTTTCTCACTCGGCGCGCCACAATCCCGCACCTGGACAGGCATAGCAATCTACCAGATTCGTACTCAACCCGCGAATATGGAAGCTTTGTCTGGAGAATTGGAGAAGCTGCGGCTGCACAGCAGTAGCCTCGGCGAAGATGGGATAGACTCCATAGCTGGCGAACAACGGCCACCAAAGCGACAACGCAAAACCAAAGATGTCATCAAAAAGGAACTAGAGCAAGAATTCCTGACACCCTCCAAGTCTTTCGACACGCAGTGGTTGAACCAGCTTCAGCAGCGCTGGGATGCACCCACCAATTACCGAAGCCTGTTCCAGATCGCCCCAACCCAGACCCGAACCATCATCCGCTTCACGCGCGAGGGGCTAGAGGGCCGCGTCACGGGATACAAAGAAGTCACAGTTCCAGCAAACTCGGCAACAGCCAAGAACTCGACGTCTCTTCTCAGGAAGCCTGCCAACAGAGCTGAATTCGTGCGTGGAGCAGCAGGCTTCTTTCCTTTCGCACCTGGCGGTCTTGATGGAGTGGAAGCGGTAGCTGCAATCGAAGATGAGGCAATTCAACAGCAGGAGGATGCGAATGGGAAACGGGTTGGTGGCCTTGACAGAGTCATCAACTTCAGTGCTGAAGGGGGCCTGTTGGAGGTACCGCCTGGGTTTACTCGTGGGCTCGACTTCCAGAAAAAGCCAACCACAGATGCCAAGGCTGCGCAAGAGGTCGAAGACACCTTAGCAGAGGCGGGTGCAGCCCCCAGGGATATGGATGCTGATGACGAAGAGACCACCGAGAAGGCCGGCGCGAACGGCCAAGAGCCTGACGAAGACCAGCCTGGAGACGACGAGATTGACGCCTTGCTACCAGTAGAGTTCCCTGCGTTGGCTCCTCACGGCCCGCTTGCCATGAGCTCTGGAAGGAAAGGCGGAAGAGAGTGGGCTCATATGGTTGACATCGATCGCGACATCACCAACTTCAAGGAACTCGTGCCGGATATGGCGCGCGAGTGGCCCTTCGAGCTCGATACTTTCCAGAAAGAAGCAGTCTACCATCTTGAGAACGGCGACTCAGTGTTCGTAGCCGCACATACGTCCGCTGGCAAGACAGTGGTTGCAGAGTACGCAATCGCACTCGCTGCCAAGCACATGACCAAAGCTATTTACACATCTCCTATCAAAGCTTTGAGTAACCAAAAGTTCCGCGATTTCCGCCAAACATTCGACGATGTCGGCATTCTTACTGGAGATGTGCAGATCAGACCCGAAGCTAGCTGTCTCATCATGACCACCGAGATCCTCCGGAGTATGTTGTATCGGGGAGCGGATCTTATCCGAGATGTAGAGTTTGTCATATTCGACGAAGTACACTACGTCAATGATCTGGAGCGTGGTGTTGTCTGGGAGGAGGTCATCATCATGTTGCCAGAGCATGTGACTCTCATCCTACTATCTGCAACTGTCCCCAACACGTATGAGTTCGCGTCATGGGTTGGTCGCACAAAGAAGAAGGACATCTACGTCATCTCCACCCCAAAGCGTCCCATTCCTCTCGAACATTATCTTTGGGCTGGAAAAGACATCCACAAGATCGTTACAGCAGACAAGAAATTCATCGACAACGGCTGGAAAGCTGCAAACGATGTCTTGTCCGGGAAAGACAAGATTAAAGAAGCTCCTGCGAATGCAGCCCAAGCTGGTAGAGGCAGTGGTGGTCGCGGAGGACCGCCCGCCCGGGGAGGCCAGAATCAACGTGGAAGAGGTCAACAAGGTGGCGGGCGTGGTGGACCTCGAGGCGGAGGACCACCTGCTGCGAGGGGTCGTGGCAACATCGCCAGGACCGGTCGTGGTGGAGGTCGAACAACAGCCGCGCAAGATCGGAACATCTGGGTCCACCTCATACAGCATCTTCGAAACAAAGACCTGTTGCCGGCTTGTATATTCGTCTTTTCCAAGAAGCGCTGCGAGGAGAATGCCGAGGCGCTTTCAAACATCGACTATTGCAACGCTGCTGAGAAGAGCGCGATACACATGACCATCGAGAAGTCGCTGGCTAGACTGAGCAAGGAAGACCGTGACCTTCCTCAGATCAAGCGCCTAAGAGAGTTGCTCAGCCGAGGCATTGCTGTTCATCATGGTGGAATGTTACCCATCGTCAAAGAGGTTGTTGAGATTCTGTTTGCCAAGACACTTGTCAAGGTCCTCTTTGCTACGGAGACTTTCGCGATGGGTCTTAATTTACCCACTAGAACCGTAGTGTTCTCTGGTTTCCGCAAACACGACGGACGAGAGTTCCGCGACTTGCTCCCTGGCGAATACACTCAGATGGCTGGTCGCGCAGGACGAAGAGGACTCGACACAGTCGGCACTGTAATCATATGTGCGCCTGGAGCCGACGAGGCACCACCGGCAGCTAGACTCCGTCAGATGATGTTGGGTGAGCCTACTAAGCTCAGATCACAGTTTCGTCTGACGTATAACATGATGCTCAACCTCTTGCGTGTAGAGGCTTTGAAGATCGAAGAGATGATCAAGCGAAGTTTCAGCGAGAATGCCACCCAAGCGCTGCTACCTGAACATCAAGGCAAGGTCAAAGTCTCGGAAGCTGAGCTGGAGAAGATCAAGCGTGAGCCTTGTGATACCTGCGACATTGACCTAGAGGCCTGCCATCAGTCTTGTGAAGACTACAAGAGACTCACCAACGAGATGCACCTGAGTCTACTCATCAACCCTATTGGACGACGGGCTTTGGCGAAGAATAGATTGATTGTCTATAAGAAGGTGCGCCGCTAATTACCGCTCCTAGAGTGACTTATTGCTAACTTGACCAGGACAATAAACGCACCGCCGGTATGCTAATGCAAGATGGTACTAGCAAAGGCAACGAGCCCACGGTCAAAGTTTTAGAGGTGGCGCAGCACCAAGATCGCAAGCCTGACGACCTCTTGCCATACGTCGGTCCTTTTGCAAAGTGGTTCCGCAAGTTACCGAACAACCCCAAGGATCTGATCCTCAAGGCAGCCTACGTGCCCCTGAACGATATCGAATGCTTTACCAAGACCATCATTGATGTGCCCGAATCCATTCAGAACCTGGGTCGGAAGGTATCCAAGGGTAAGTGGGTGCGCTACGGTTTGAATCCGGCGCTAACAGATATGCCAGATGCCTTGAAGTTGGCCCAAGATCAGTTCCTGCCCTTGTGTGGATCTTGGGACTATGAAGACTGGGATGAATACGACTACAGCAAGATCAAGAGCCTCAAGTTCCGCGAACTGGCGGAAGCCCGCATGAAGGAGGGTCAGAATGCGGTTAGCAAAGAATGCCTGAAGTGTCCAAACTTCTTGAAACACGTACGTGTTCGTGGCTGGCTGTATTCTCAACCCAAGCTAACCATCGTAGTTTGCTCAAGAGCATGATCAGTGGCTTATCAAAGAGAACATCCTTGCCCTCCGCCAGCTCATGTCAGATCAGAATTTACAGCTACTCCCTGACTATGAACAGCGCATACACGTACTCAAGGATCTCGGCTTTATTGATGAAGGTTCTCGCGTGGAGCTGAAGGGCAAGGTAGCTTGCGAGGTATGCCTGTCTCTCTCAACCAGGCCTATCCATTCACTGACAGCTTTCAGATCCACTCGGCCGACGAGCTGGTCCTTACCGAACTCGTTTTGGAGAACGTCCTCGCCGAGTACGAACCGGAAGAAATTGTCGCACTACTCTCGGCCTTTGTCTTCCAAGAGAAGACCGACGTAGAGCCTACGCTAACAGCAAATCTGGAACGCGGTGTCGCCAAGATTGTTGAGATCTCTGAGAAGGTCAACAAGATCCAAACTCTGCATCAGGTCATCCTCTCCGCAGATGACTCGAACGACTTTGTCAGCAAACCCCGCTTCGGCATGGTCGAAGTCGTGTATGAGTGGGCGAGGGGTATGTCATTCAATCGCATAACAGACCTGACAGATGTCATGGAAGGCACTATTGTCCGCGTCATCACCCGGCTAGACGAGACGTGCCGGGAGGTCAAGAACGCGGCTCGGATTATCGGCGACCCGACTTTGTTCCAAAAAATGGGGACGTGTCAGGAACTCATCAAACGGTATGTGCTCTTCCCATTTAGTTTCTCTCTCATGTCCCGTATCCGCGCCGGCGGGTTGAGCCCTGGGTGTTTGGAACGCGTTGGCCCGTTGTTTGGGTCTGTTATGTGCTGGGGTGCATTATGTGTGTGAAATGGGTAAACTGACAAGTGTTTGAAACAGGGACATTTGCAACTGTGCAAGCTTGTACCTGTAAATGGGGCAACAAGTATTGTTCCAGAACCGCGACACAGGCGTATCCTGGTCTTTGGGTGTTCCAGGTGGGGTTATGTGTTTCAGGTCCTAGTTTAGTTCTCTGACGGGACGGATGTGGGGCCTTGTAGACATTTTTTTTGTCCCGGTTGTTGTGATGATGCGCGAGTCACGCCATCTGGACATTGGGATCGACCGGCTTTCGCTTATCGGTTTCACATTCCGTCTTTTAGTCGGATCCGACGTTGGGCGTGGCATAAGCATTAGGAAATTGGGCACCTGCATTATCGTTATCGCATCCGGATGCATGTGGGGTAAGCAATTGTGGAATGTGTTGCCGTGTGTAGCGGTCTTATTGTCGTAAAGCAGTGTCCTATTTGATGACTACATGTGTTCAGGTTCCTTTGGAAGCATTTCAACAGACGGCGACTACGAGTGCCAAAGCTGTCTTGTCTTTCAGCATTCCTTGCCCTTTCTTACCACGCATAACATGATTATTTCTCCGGAACTATCCCAATCATAGTCTTTGTGATTGCTGTTCTCTGTCCAAAGAGGACATTCCTGTGATGTATGATTTTTAAATCATTTTTATATACAGGAACACAATATCAGCGTCGTGTGCATGGCTTTCGAGAGAGCACAGGAAGGCTCTACCCAAACGAGCAAGACTAGTCACGCAAGAGAAGACGCGTAGAGTATCTCTAACACGGCTTTTGACGCCTTTTCCAATTTATGCACCGAAGATCTCCGCGTATCTGCTCCAAGCAAGTCATCGTGTGCCATCATCTCCATCGATATCGTCGTACTACTACTAAGCGGATTCGACGCCCTCAAACCAGGGATGGTCTAATGCCTGGCAAGCTGTAAGCCTCCGTGATGGGTCCAGATTATTCAACCCTCGGATCAAGTCTTTGAATGCCGAGTCAACACCTGTCCACTCCGAGAACGGCACATATGGGATATAATCTGCTGCTCGCTCTTCCCAAAGCATTGCAAGAATCTCACAGTTCGCTTCCTCATCACCAACATGCTTCATGAGCCCATTCAACCCGTTCTTGTCTCCAAAATATGAGATTTGGCGCTGCAGGCGGATCAATGCAGGTAGTGCGCCTTTCGACACGTGTAGTCTGAAATCATCATCACGCCCTAGTATAACGCGCCCGAGAACAGCGTAGATGCACTTGGTATGTTAGTGATGAAAAAGATTTTGCTCAGATTAAGCACTTACGACCAGCCCGAATGAGTATAAATCAGACGGTTTGTTGAGCTCTCCTTTAAAGTGACCTTCAGGGCTGCGCCAGTTATCATTTCCAGCTAGCATTCCTTTGATACACCTAGGCTTTGGAAGATAGGCTGCATTCTCGAGATCAGAGATTTGTACCTGTTCGACCACGACGTCTTGGTCAACATCATGGCAATTAACCAGAATGTTGTCAGGTTTGACATCTAGAGAAGGTCAGTCGTTTATATTGACTGTATGAAGAGCCGAATCACTGGACTCACCTAAATGGACAATGTCGCGGTCGTGCATATCTGCGATTCCCTGCAAAGTAGCTTTAAGAATCTCCTTCCGAGCTCGCATTGGGATCTGACGCAGAACCAGACTTGAAAAATCATCATTCAGGTATTCATACACGAATATGCACTGATCTGGGATGGTGTCCACTGGTAGTCGTATGCGGGGTGTTTGAGCAAGTCTTGGTCGGATATTCTCATTAAATGCTGAGAATATGTTCGGGGGTAGGTCTTTCAATATAAATTCATCGCTTGCAGATCTGCAGGATTGTTAGTTGTGTCTAGAGGCATACGATATGGGAGGTTGGCCGAACGATGCTAACCAAACACGACCCAGGTGCGGTCTTTCCTGGATCAACCTCTTGAAGGAATAATAACGTCCGGTTGAGCCAAAGAGATTGAGCGATCTCGGTGCTGCTATTCTGATGCTCAACCGGAACTTGCTTTTCTCAACGCTGGTCACTGAGGGGATGGTCGTCGAAAAGTACCTAGTGGCTTAGCTGAATCCAACAGCACGTATATAAAACAATAGATGTACAAAACCAACACATACGACCATAGGACACTGAAAATTAGATCGCTCGTCCGAGTTGCCGTCTG
>Ga0265797_10009492_pt1 | contig 12656 bp, 9 predicted proteins | sample P2T30metagenome_FD_192433 | JGI IMG/M metagenome (GOLD analysis project Ga0265797, IMG submission 192433) | Plant litter microbial communities from East Loma Ridge, Irvine, California - P2 T30 | ecosystem: Environmental > Terrestrial > Plant litter > Unclassified | place: USA: California... | reverse complement strand
TTTGCAAGCCTCAAGCGCATTGCTTACATTCAGCTTTTGAAATATATTTTGTCGGTGGCGGTTAACTGTATTAATGCTTAAGGCCAACTGGTCTGCAATTTCCTTACTTCTTTTGCCGTGTTTAATGAGTTGTAAAATCTCTTTCTCTCTTGTAGATAAAAAGCCGTTAAACCGGTCTTCATTGTGTTCTATAATTTTTCCCGTCTGTTTATTCATGATCGCCCCTTGTGGAATAGAAAACCCAGGGTGATCATAAATCATGTTATATAGACACAGCGCTAGCCAGATACTGCCGTCATCTGAGCTGGCGATATACAACAAACGGTGCTTCATTAAAACATATTTTCCGTCTTTATCTTTAATTCTGAGTTTGGTGATCATCTCATAATCCATTCTTTCCTGAATAGTAAGATGATTCAAAAGCTGAAAAAACTCGAATTCCAGGCGGTATTTTTTCTGCAGATCCTCGGTATAGATTTTCTGAAGTAACTGATCTTCCCAAATAGAGTTAATTTCTTGTTCCTTCGCCAAAAGGCCAAATTTATCGGCCACGGCACCATAAAAAAGGTAACTTTTCCTTGCTTTAAGATCACTTAATACACTAATGCCGTTCTCTAGTCTGCTATAGATTTCAGCAATATGCTTTGCATTTTGGAGTTGTTGATCTGCATCTAACAACGTTTCGAATGATTGAGAGAAGAGTTTAATATCCAGCAGGTCTCGCATTGGTAGAATAGTTAATGGTTATTTATCACCATTGAATCTGGTTTGAAGCTTAAATAACTTTGCGAACTTACAAAATTGGGTAGGTATTTAAGGAAAGCTGAAATGCATTATCCTCAAATATTTCTGGAATTTTCGACAGATTAACTTTAAGCAATCAATAAAATGAGAAGATTTTTTTTAGCATTAAGCATACTATGCAGCCTGAACGAATTAAAGGCACAAAGCCTGGATAAAATGCAGTGGTTTAACGAGCCAGAGAAATGGACCATTCAGCACAACAGTTTAACAATGCAGGTAACGCCAGGAAGCGACTATTGGCGAATAGCCCATTATGGTTTCACCGTTGATGATGCACCATTCTATTATACCACTTATGGTGGCGAATTCGAAGCAAAGGTTAAACTTACGGGTGCGTATAAAGCGCGTTTTGATCAAATGGGATTAATGCTTCGCATCGACCATAAAAACTATATTAAAACGGGCGTTGAATTTGTAGATGGAAAGTTCAATGTAAGCACCGTAGTTACACATGATAAAAGTGATTGGAGCGTACTTCCATTAACAGAAGTGCCACCTTTTATATGGATTAAAGTGGTGAGGAGGCTTGATGCGGTAGAAGTATTTTATTCTTTGGATGATAAAAATTACATCATGACCCGCAATGCTCCTTTACAGGATAATACACCAGTAATGGTTGGTTTAATGGCTGCCAGCCCGGATGGAAAGGGTTTTGAAGCTAAGTTCGAAAACTTTAAAGTAAAACATCTACCAGATCAGCGAAGGCTGGAGTGGTTAAAAACACACCAATAAAATTTACATGCTGCGAAAAAATTCTATCGAAGAATTATCCTTAGCTGCCCTTGCTTACTTGAAGATTTAAGTTATTCGATATCATTAAACAATAGAAAAAGCTGATATTTGCAGCTTTAATAACGAATAATGAAATCTACTTTACAACTTTTCGATTTTTCGAAAAGGATCGACTATAAAACTGAAATATTGGCGGGTTTAACGGTGGCCATGACGATGATTCCAGAATCTTTGTCTTTTGCTATTCTTGCTGGTTTCCCTCCTTTAACCGGTTTATATGCTGCTTTTATCATGGGCTTGGTTACTGCTGTTTTAGGTGGCAGACCAGGATTGATATCTGGCGGCGCAGGAGCAACAGTAATTGTGCTAATTGCACTAATGAAAAGTCATGGTATTGAATACGTATTTGCTGCGGTTGCGCTTGCAGGTGTTTTTCAAATCTTAGTAGGGCTATTTAAGCTGGGCAAATTTGTTCGGCTGGTGCCGCAGCCAGTAATGTTTGGTTTTGTTAACGGCTTGGCGGTGATTATTTTCATATCGCAGTTAGCGCAATTTAAAACACTCGTTAACGGTCAGGTAACCTGGTTAAGCGGAACTGCACTCTATGTAATGCTGGCTTTGGTAGCCCTAACTGTTGCAATTGTAATCTTACTGCCAAAGTTTACCAAAGCCATTCCAGCGTCTCTGGTAGCTATTATTGTGGTCTTTCTTGTCGTTTTCTTTTTCGGAATAGATACCAAACTGGTTAAAAATATTGCTTCCGTAAGTGGTGGTTTTCCACCTTTTCATATTCCTCAAATTCCATTTAATCTGGATACGCTTAAGATTATTTTTCCTTACGGGTTAATTATGGCAGGTGTTGGTTTAACGGAAGGTTTACTCACCTTGAACCTGGTAGATGAAATTACAGATTCTAAAGGAAACGGAAACCGCGAAAGTATTGCACAAGGTATTGCAAACATGTTAAACGGTTTTTTTACCGGTATGGGTGGCTGCCCGATGATTGCCCAAACACTCGTTAATTTATCTGCTGGTGCGCGGGCAAGACTGTCAGGAATTATTGCTGCATTAACCATCTTACTGATTATTTTGGTTGGCGCACCGATTATCGAAAGGGTGCCTATGGCTGCTTTAGTTGGCGTAATGATGATGGTGGCCATTGGTACCTTTGAGTGGATGAGTTTTAAGGTGATCAATAAAATGCCTAAACAGGATATTTTCATTGGTATTTCTGTTGCAGTGATTACGGTTTGGTTGCATAATCTTGCTTTAGCGGTACTCATCGGCGTTATTATTTCTGCTTTAGTATTTGCCTGGGAAAGTGCAAAAAGAATCCGCGCTAATAAATATGTAGGAGAAGATGGTGCAAAATATTATGAAATTTATGGGCCTTTATTTTTCGCATCAGTGGCTAACTTCAACGATAAATTTGATGTTTCTGGCGATCCTGAAAATGTAATCGTTGATTTCAAGGATAGTCGCGTCTATGACATGTCTGGAATCGATGCCTTAAATAAACTCACGGAAAGGTATAAAGCTGTAGATAAAAAACTTCACTTGCGCCACCTGAGTGATGATTGTAAACGGTTATTGCGCAATGCAGATGGTGTAATTGAAGTAAATGTAATGGAAGATCCGAATTATAGGGTTGTGGTAGAGAAATAATTAAAAATCGAATTCCAGCTGATTACTGGTCAAATGCTCGATCAGAACATCATCATAGAAGCGAGAGAGCGTAATGCCAAGCAAACGAACTTTGGCTGTCCCAAGATTAGCCTCTTCAAGGAGCTTTATAGCTTCTTTAAACATTTGGTCTGCATGGTTAATGGCAACGGGGAATGACCGACTCCTTGTGATCAGTTTAAAATCTTCAAATTTTATTTTTAAAGTAACTGTTTTGCCTTTTAACTGGTGTTTTTCCAGTCGGGCCGCAACAGTTTCGCTAATTTGCTTTAACAGATCATGCATCACGGCAAGGTCGTTGGTGTCTTCAGAGAGCGTATCTTCGGCCCCAACCGATTTGGTTTCACGATGGGACTGAACCGGGCGATTATCAATTCCACGAACAATTTTATAGTAGAATTTTCCAGATTTCCCAAATTGTGCGATCAATTGTGCTTCGCTTAAATTCTTTAAATCGGCGCCGGTATTAATCTGCATGGCTTTCATTTTCGCCGCGGTAACTTTGCCCACGCCAAAAAATTTCTCAACTGGTAACTTCTCCATGAAGGCTTTAATTTTCGATGGGCCAATAAAAGTCAGACCATCAGGCTTATTCATGTCCGATGCAACCTTCGCCACAAATTTATTAATGGAAACACCGGCAGAGGCAGTGAGATTTAATTCGTTTTTGATCGCATCTTTAATCGATTTTGCAATATCAATTGCAGAACCAATTCCCAATTTATCCTCGGTAACGTCCAGGTAAGCCTCATCAAGGGAAAGTGGCTCAATTAAATCGGTGTAGCGGCTGAAGATTTCCCTGATTGCTTTTGATACTGCCGAATAAGCATCAAACCTTGGGTAAACAAAAATGGCTGTGGGGCAGAGTTGATAAGCCTTGCTGCAAGACATTGCAGAACGAATGCCGTATTGCCTGGCTTCGTAGCTTGCTGTAGCCACCACTCCGCGGCTATCTGGCTTGCCTCCAACCACAAGTGGCTTTCCACGGTATTCAGGAAAGTCTCGTTGCTCTACAGACGCATAAAAAGCATCCATATCAATATGGATAATTTTTCTTATGGCAGTCTCTTGCTGATCAGACATGTTAATTGTGGAGAAAAAACGTCGGTTATTATTATCAATATTTCCCGAACACGGGAGGTTAAATTTCGGGAATTTATAATGACATAGGAATATTAATCGCTTTCTTTACAAAAGATGGAAGGTTAATGCACGTTGCCATGCAGGTATGCAAAAAAAATGGCTCGCATGGAAAATCAAACAGTTCGCATTATTTAGAAACCATCAATAGTTTTCTACAGCATGGCAAACCTGATGATTATAATTATTATTCAGGAAAAACAAGTTATTAAACTAATTTAACAAAAGATCAACCTTGTTCAACAAAGAGTCCATTTCGAAAGGCTTTTCCATAAAATCGTTTGCACCTGCATCCATAGCAGATTGCCTGATATCCCTGCTGGCAGAAATCATAAGAATTGGAATTTCTTTATATTGAGGATCGTTTTTTAATAATTTACAGATGTCGCGGCCATCGTGTCCGCTCATCCAAATATCTAACATGATCAAATCCGGCTTGTTTTTTACTGCGTCAATCACCGCACCGCCGTCATATGTAAACTCCACATCATAACCCATAACCTCCAATATCATCGTCACCGCGTCCACAATTCCCTCATCATCATCGGCGATGAGTATTTTCTTAGTTCCCATTTAGTGTAAATTTTGTCTTATTAGTTCGAGTTTTTCCGGTGAAAAGCAAATATCACAATTTGTCTACAAGTATTAATACTTAAATTATCTTTTTTGTTTTAAAAATATATTATTTATTTAGACCCTTTAAATGCATCAAACGGCGTATCTTTTATATCTCACATTGTTGATGCAATTGAAAATGCTATTTCAGCAAGAATACCAGTAAAAATACCTGTGATAGGTGTTAAATTTATATTTCTGATGAATTAAAGAGAATTGAAAAGTGATTTTATAATCTATATTTACAGCATAATTTAATCAAACGACCATTAAGAGCCAAATGGATAATATTAATATCAAGAAATTAGCGGAAGCATTAAATTTATCTACTTCGACAATTTCGCGGGCTTTTAGAGATAACAGTGATATTAATGGCGCTACAAAAGCGCGAATTCTTTCAATGGCTAAAGAATTAAATTATCAGCCCAACCACTATGCCAGCAATTTAAGAGAGCAAAAGAGCAAAACGATTGCAGTAATTGTACCGGAACTGGCTAATAATTATTTCTCGCAAGCCATTCATGGTATAGAGCGCGTGGCCCGGGCAAACGGTTACCACATTTTAATTTATGTAACTGATGACGATTATCATAAGGAAGTTAATTTTATTCGCCATTTACATAATGGACGCGCCGACGGGATCATTATGTCTGTTTCAGGTGAAGCAGATGATCACAATTACTTAAATCAGTTTGAAACTAAACGTTTGCCGCTGGTTTTCTTTGACCGGATTTATGATGACATTGAAACACCACGGGTAATTACCAATGACTATAAAAGCAGCTTCCAGGCCACGGCGCATTTAATTGAACAGGGCTGTAAACGAATTGCCTACCTGGTGGTAAATAAAAGCTTGTCTATCGGTAAAACGCGGATGCAAGGTTACCTTGATGCCTTATCCAAATACGATATTGAATTTGATGAGCAGCTGATTGTAGACTGCAGCAATAGTTATGAGGAGAACAGTATTATTATTAGAAATGCATTGGTCGATCTGAAACCAGATGGTGTATTCACTTCTGTAGAGCGTTTGGCTTTTGCTACCTATTACGCTTGCTATGATTTAAAAATTTCTATTCCTGATGATTTAAAAGTGATCAGTTTTTCGAGCCTGGAAATTGCGCCACTCCTTAATCCTTCATTAACCACCATTACGCAACCTGCTTCTGAAATTGGGGAAGAAGCAGCCAAATTATTATTCAAAATTCTGGATCACCATCAGGAGAAAAATTGCTTCAGTGAGGTAGTTTTAGATTCTAAAATGATCATCAGAAATTCGACCTCAAATCTGCCAGAAACCCGGCAAAAATAGCTTGCTTTTTAGCTTAAAAAAACTCAAAAAAATTCTTCACTTAGTGTAAAATAAGCAGAATCGTGAGCAAATTTCGGGAACGTTCCCGAAAACACACTGTTTTATCGTTGCTATTTTTCGGGAACGTTCCCGAAAAATAGGTTGAAAATGACTTAGTGTAATAAATACACATAAAATCTCAATTTTACATTTATATAATACTGTTTATCAGTGTTTTAATTTTAATATATTAAACTTTTTTAGTTTTGAGCTTAAATTTATGTTAAGTTTTTGCCGGGATTTTTGTGCTCCATTTTTGGCTTGGAATATATTTTTTAAATAAATTTTGAAATGTAATTATGTGCTGTAAATTAGCCCTGTGTGTAATCCACTATAATATTTAACCAAATTTTTATACTTAAAAGAGCTTCGAATATGAGAGTATTTTACCTGTTAAAACAGGGGCTTTTGATGCTGTTAGTTTTTTCAGCATTAATCGTAAAAGCACAATCCGGATCAATTTCGGGAAGAGTGCTTGATGAAACCGGCCAACCATTACCTGGTGCTTCAGTTGTTGTAAAAGGTACAACAAGAAGTACTTCTACAGATGGCGACGGGAATTTTAAACTTGCAGGTTTATCGAATGGTTCGGTAACCTTATCGGCCAGCTTTATTGGCTATCAAACATTAGATAAAGCAGTGAGCGTAACCGGAAACACTGCACTAAACTTTCAACTGGTGCCAGATGCACAAAAATTGAACGAAGTAGTTGTAATTGGTTACGGTACTGCAGAAAAGAAAAACTTAACAGGTTCAATTACTACAGTAAGTTCAAAAGACTTTCAAAAAGGAACAATCACCACTCCGGAACAGTTAATTCAGGGTAAAGTTGCCGGTGTTAACATCATTTCAGGTGGTGGTGCACCAGGTGCAGGAGGGCAGATCCGTATTCGTGGTGGCGCATCTCTAAATGCCAGCAACGATCCGCTAATTGTGGTGGATGGAGTACCTTTCAGCGGAAATAGCATTGGCAATGCGCCAAGTCCGCTGTCTTTAATTAACCCGAATGATATTGAAACTTTCACGGTGTTGAAAGATGCTAACGCGACCGCTATCTATGGTTCAAGGGCTTCTAACGGCGTGATTTTAATCACCACCAAAAAAGGTGCTTCAGGTGCACCAGTTATTAATTTCAGTACCAATAACTCGATTGCAACGGTAGCGAAAAAGGTTGATGTATTTTCAGCTGACCAGGTTCGCGCATATGTAAACGCAAATGGAACAGCTGCACAAAAAGCACTTTTAGGTACAGCGAATACAGATTGGCAGGATGAGATTTATCAGAATGCTTTTTCTACAGATAATACATTAAGCATCGCCGGATCGTTTAAAGGCGTTCCTTACCGCGTATCTGCTGGTTATTTAGATCAGGATGGTGTATTGGTTACTGCTAAGCTAAAAAGAGCAACGGGTGGTTTAACCTTATCTCCACGTTTATTTAATGATCACTTAAAAATCGACTTAAGTCTAAAAGGAACTTTGAGCAACTCTCAATATCCTGATGAGGCGGCCATTCAGAATGCTATTCAGTTTGATCCTACACAACCAGTATACGCCAACAATAAATTTGGCGGTTATTTTGAATGGATCTCAGGTACTGGTGCTGCGGGCGTACCAAATCCAAACGCGCCACGTAATCCGGTTGCTTTGATTAGACAACAAAACAACGTTGGGAATGCAGAAAGAAGTTTTGGTAACGCAAGGTTCGATTACTCTTTCCACTTCTTACCTGAGTTACACGCAAACTTAAACTTAGGTTACGATATCTCTAAAGGCTATGGTTCTAAAACAATACCTGTTTATGCTGCACAACGTGCTTCAACTAATGGTTATTATGAAAGTAGATTAAACAACGGTTCAGACAAATTTTCTGAGTTCTATTTAAATTATGCCAAAACGGTAGAAAGCATTAAAAGTAGATTTGATGTAACGGCTGGTTATGGCTATTATGATAACGCTACCACAGATTTTTACTTCAATACTTATAGAGGAACCGGAGAAATTTTAACTACGCCGGTATTCCCGAACGCGGTAGAAAGACAAAAGTTGCTTTCTTACTACGGAAGGTTTGTTTACACGCTTGCTGATAAATATATTCTTTCTGGTACAATGAGAGCAGATGCTTCATCAAGATTTTCTGAACAAAACCGTTGGGGCTATTTTCCTTCTGCTGGTTTTACCTGGAGAATTATTGGCGAAGATTTCCTTAAAGACAGCAAAGTGGTGTCTGATTTGAAACTGAGATTAAGTTATGGTGAAACGGGTAATAAAGACGGTGCAACCATTGGTAACTACAATTACATCTCCAGATATTATGCCAACACCAACCAGGGGCAATATCAGGTGGGTAATGATTTCTTTAATTATTATAGCCCGGCTGGTTATGATCCAGATATGAAATGGGAAACAACAACCACCTATAATGCTGGTTTGGATTATGGTTTCTTAAAAGGAAGATTGTACGGTAGCGTGGATGTTTATTATAAGAAAACAAAAGATTTGTTAAGCACCATCAATATCCCGGTAGGTACTAATTTCAGTAACCTTTTAACTACCAACGTGGGCAATATGGAAGTGAAAGGAGCGGAAGCCAGCTTAAATTTCGTAGCGATTCAAAAAGATGATGTGACCTGGGAATTCGGCGTGAATGCGGCTTATAACAAAAGAAAAATCACCAACTTAACCTTAAACCCTGATGCAGGATCTAAAGTAGGTGCAGGTGATATTACTGGTGGTACAGGAAATACCCTGAAATGGAATGCAGTAAACCAGATTCCAAGTGCATTCTTTGTTTACAAACAAGTTTACAACGCTAACGGATTGCCTTTAGAGGGTATTTATGAAGATTTAAATGGCGATGGTGTAATCAACACCAACGATCAGTATTTCTATAAATCACCAGATCCAAACTTCACCTTTGGTTTCAATACTTCATTTACTTACAAAAAATGGACTGCTACAACCGTACTTCGGGCAAGCATCGGAAATTATGTATATGATAACGTTTCCTCAAATTTTGGGATCAGAAACAACATCTTAAGTACACAGGGAATTTTGAACAATGCTGGAGTGGATTTGTATAACACCAATTTCTCCGGTAGTTCTGGTACGCAGTATTTAAGTGACTACTTCATCAAGAATGCATCATTCTTAAAAATGGATAATGTTGGCTTATCATACAATTTAGGCAAGTTATCTAAAAACGCTAACACAACCATGCGAATTTCTGCCAATGTTCAGAACGTATTCATTGTGTCTAATTACAAAGGTTTAGATCCGGAGTTATCTACAGGAATTGATTTTAACTTATACCCAAGACCTAGAACATACACTTTGGGATTAAATGTTGGTTTCTAATATCAAAGAAAATATAAAAATGAAAAATTCATTTAAAATCATATTAGCATCGGGGTTCTTGTTGTTAAGCTTAAATTCTTGCAAAAAAGAGGATTTAAATTTAACGCCAACCAATGATGTGACCGCCGAAAACGTTTATGCAACACCGGTCGGCTATAAAAACAGCCTTGTAAAGCTGTATGCAACTTACGCATTAACCAGTCCATCGGGTTCTGATAACAGCGATGTTGGCGGACTAAACGCTGGTTTTGCAGATTTCTTCAGGTTATTCTGGACTTCTCAGGAATTGGTAACCGATGAGGCCATTTGTGCATGGGGAGATGTGGGCGTTCCGGAATTAAACTTCGGAACACCCAGTAACGATAACCAGTTTCTAAGAGGTTTATACTCCAGAAGTTTATTGCAGATTACTTTCTGTAACGAATTTTTGAGAGAAAGTACGCCAGAGAAATTAGCAAGTCGCAACATTACTGGTGCAGATGCTACGGCTATTACCAGGTACCGTGCAGAAGCTCGTTTTCTCCGCGCTTTCCAATATTGGGTATTGTTAGATGCCTTTGGCAATCCTCCTTTCGTAACCGAAGAGGATAACATTGGTAAAGTTGCACCAAAGCAAATCCAGCGGGCTGCATTATTCAGCTACGTTGAATCTGAGTTAAAAGCAATTGAAGGCGATTTAGCTGAGCCGCGTGCAAACGATTATGGCCGTGCAGATAAAGGGGCAGATTGGGCACTATTGGCAAGATTGTATTTAAACGCTCAGGTTTACACTGGCGCAGCGAAATACACCGAAGCCATTACCTATTCAAGTAAAGTGATTGCAGCCAGTTATCAATTAAAAAACAATTACCTGGATCTCTTCAAAGGTGATAACGATAAAAACAATGCAGAGAATATCTTAACCATCAATTACGATGGAGTAAAAGGCACCAATTATGGGGGTACCACCTTCTTAATTAATGCGGCTATTAATGCAGATATGGATCCAGCAAGTTTCGGCGTTCCAAACGGTGGATGGGGTGGAAACAGAACCCGTCAGAATTTACCAGCTTTGTTTCCTGATGCAAACGGCACGTTAGATAAACGTGGTGTTTTCTTTGGTACAAAAGCTACAATAGATGATGTAGGTACATTTACAGATGGATTACGCGTAACCAAATTCACCAACAGAACAACTGCGAATACTACTCCTAATTCCTTAAATGGCGTATTTAGCTCCATGGATTTTGCCTTGTTCCGCTTGGCTGAGCAGTACTTAATTTACGGAGAAGCAATTGCGCGTGGCGGTTCTGGTGGAAATGCGGCTTTGGCGCTAACTTACGTAAATGCGTTACGCACCAGGGCTTATGGAAATACAGCCGGTAATGTTACTGCTGCGGCTTTAACCACCGATTTCTTTTTAGATGAGCGCGGACGTGAATTGTATTGGGAAGGCCATCGCCGTACCGATTTAGTACGTTTTGGAAAGTTTGCCGGTTCAACCTATTTGTGGCCTTATAAAGGTGGCGCTAAAACGGGAACAGCACTTCCTGCTTACCGCAACATTTTTGCCATTCCAACTGCAGATTTGATTGCCAATCCAAATTTGGTTCAAAACCCAGGGTATTAATCTTAATTTTTAATAAGAGATGAAATCAATAATATTCAAATCCTTAGCATTCGGCTTAATTGCCCTGTCGCTTTGGTCTTGCAAAAAAGATGAAACACAAACCGTTTCAAATATCGCACCTGCAGGTACATTGGCGGCTTCGGCCACTAATTTAAATTTAGCGCAGGCCAATGCTAAACAAAATGCATTAACATTGAGCTTCCCATTATCAACCGCTACGGGTTATGTAGTACCGGTAGCCTCTACTTTGCAGTTCGATTTAAAAGGAAAGAACTTTAGTACGCCAACAGAAGTGGTGGTCACAACCGGAACCTTTGCGCCAACGGTTACCCAATTAAACAGCATGATTCTGGCGTTGGGTGGAGTAGCAGGTACACCTGCACAGCTTGAAGTGCGCCTAAAATCCGGCGCAGCCGTTAATGATATGAGCTATTCTAATGTACTTACCTTAAATGCAACACCTTACTTGTCTTCCTCGTGGGTGTATGTTCCTGGCGCTTATCAGGGATGGAGTCCTGCAACTGCAGATAGTTTGGTGTCGTTATCTAGCAATGGTATTTACACAGGAATGATTGCCTTCTCACCAGCTAAACTTGCCTTTAAAGTTACGCCGAAGAAAAACTTCGACCTTGCTTATGGTGATGCCGGCGCTGGTACAATTAGCACCTCTGGTGGAGACATCAACGCTCCGGATGCCGTAGTAAAACAGGTGACTGTTGATTTAAATAAATCGACCTATACCATCACTACTCCAAAAGAATGGTCTATCGTTGGTGATGCCACTCCAGCTGGCTGGAATATCGATACGGATATGAAAGTGATCAATGACGGGAAATCGCTGGTTTACACCTTAGAAACACCGCTAGTTAAGGGAGAATTTAAATTCCGATTTGGTCATGACTGGGCGATTAGCTTAGGTGGTGGTGCAACACTTGCTTTGGGCGGTGGCAATCTTAAGATTGAAACACCCGGCACTTATGTTATAACATTAACGCTCGCCAAAGCAGGAGATGTGGTTACAGGTGGTAGTTATACCATGGTTAAAAAATAAATATTTGTTCCGCCCTGCAGCACGCCAGTTCTGCAGGGCTTTTATCCTTTAATGTTTCAGCATGTTCAGATCCAAAAACTTTTCGCTCTTCCCATCATTATTCAATGCTCAGACAAATTCCCTGCATGTTGTAGCTAAACAAATCATGCTAGTTGCTTTGCTAATTTCGCTTTCAGCAGGTCATATATTCGCTCAGAAATTAGAACGTATCGAACCAATGTTCTGGTTTATAGGAATGAATAATCCCGAATTACAACTTATTGTACATGGTGAAAACATTGCAGCAAGTGCAGTAACCTTAACTTATCCGGGCG
>Ga0265797_10009491_pt1 | contig 12656 bp, 11 predicted proteins | sample P2T30metagenome_FD_192433 | JGI IMG/M metagenome (GOLD analysis project Ga0265797, IMG submission 192433) | Plant litter microbial communities from East Loma Ridge, Irvine, California - P2 T30 | ecosystem: Environmental > Terrestrial > Plant litter > Unclassified | place: USA: California... | reverse complement strand
TGATGTAAATGTATATGCTGACTGTGGCGCAGTGGAGATATACAGCCTTCGCAGTATTCGTATCCTACTCCAAACCCGTGAGCTAAGCAGACTGCACTTTGGGGAATTTGTGCCTAGACTATTGGTCGAGCTATGGAGTTGGTTATTTGTAATTGCTGGGGGGTTCTTTTGTCTATTTACCTATCCAGGATACCATGTGTGTGTGACTGAAGGAGGCATTTTAGTGTCTTTCTGTTCCGTGTTAACTCCTGATACGCTGTTTCGCTATGTATAATATGGTGGGTTTAATCTGGTGTAAAACAATTTCGCTTAAATACGTTGTTCATGTTTCTACTAGTCCAAAATATTCCACGTCATTTCTTTTACAGGCGAGGACTGGGTTTCTATGTGGCAAGTTAACTACGCATGTCAGCATGTAAATCCTCAATCATTACGTAAACACTGTATTTAACTGAGTATAAAGTACTGGGATAATACCTTCACTGCTTTTTTATATTGCTGCTACAACAATACCGCGTTATGAAAACCCGCTGTTCAACATTGATATCACTTGTAAATCCATCAACAAACAAAGGCACGGGAGCCATACGCGGAGAGGACAAATACCCGAGTGCCCAAGTGGTGAAGATTTTAGGATACGTGTACGCGCATGGGTGCGCCAGGGGAGTGAGGAAAATGGAGTAGAAGGAGTAGATGCTTAGGAGTAGTCAAATCAAATCGTGCCTTTCCAATCTGTCTTACTATCAACACTAGCAGCTAGTCGAGAATAACCCGATGTCGTTGAAAACAGCAAAAAAACCCATCTCGCCACCTCCACCTCCGCAAACCTACAACTGTCACCATACTCACTTCCCGCATCCCCTTCAACGTCAACGACATCTTCGTCTCCAAACCCACGGCTCCCACATCCAACGTGTCGCAGCAGTAGCACAATCTCAGTAAATTAGGTTTCCCTTCCTTGGGCTAGCCTAGCTCCCTCACTCTCGCCGTGTTTGCTTTTCCGCAGTCCGGTAAACGCCACTACCAAGGAACCAGCCCACCCCCCCCCCCCCAAGCCGCCTAAGAAGCAATTCTAGCAGCAACAAACGAAATAAAAAGCAGAAAAGAAGGGGCAGAAGGTGGTGCATGTATTCCGTGTGTGGCGAAACGGCTGGCTGGTTCGCTTGCTCGCTCAGTCCTTTTGCCCTTTGCTAGCAGCGGGACCTTGCAGGTTGGGTGGTTCAACGTTTGGTCCGTTACATGTGCCTTGTTTCCGTTTACTTTTTTTGCTTTCGTTCTGCCTGTTTCTGCGCGGTTGTGGGTAGAACCGCGGTCGAGGGAGATGTGAGGCGAACTACCTATGGTTGGTTGGTTGGTTGGTTGTTTCATTTGACTGTTTTGAGGGGGAGAAATGACGTTTCCATCGTCGCTGCACTGTTGTTTGATAATGTGTCCTTTTTTTGTTAGACAAGGAGAGTAGGAGGGAGTAAGAGAGCGTCCAGACCGTTGTGTCGAGGATGGGAAAGACAAGGGAAGTGTTACGTGTCGCTCTCGCTCAGCTCCGGAGCTGTAGGGAACAAAAGGGGATTGATCAGTTATCTTGTATTACCATTATCCTATCCTACCATAGTGCCTCTAATCTCCCAACCTACCATCCACCCATTCAACGCGTCCAGCACGCGCGGTACGTGTCAACCGCCAACCGCCAACCACGACTTACGCAACGCTTCAGCCTCCGCCTCCAGTCCAGCGGGTACCTACCTACCTAGTCTTAGAAAAGAAAAGCAAAACCTTGATACTAATCCCCAACACTATGTCCATACCCAGTCAATCTGAAGCGCCCGACCATTGCACTGTTCAACTACTCGTCCAGCCCTCTGAACCAAACAAACTGTATCTCTTTTTTTTGGTCAGTCGCCCTTTTATGTGCCATGTCATGTCATTTCATCACACAGTCCTAGTCCTAGTCCTAGCTTTCTGTCATCCATCCCTTGTTTGCATGCATGCTTGCTTGCTTGCTCACACAGGCTCTCGTGCTTTCCGTCTCCCGTCCATCCGTGCGCGCTCCATGTTTCCCGTTCTCCGTTCCCCGTTCTCTTACCCCTAAGCTCCGCTATGTCATTACGTAATCTGCAGGTCGCTCAACATGCAAGCGTTGGTGTCCGTGACCACTTTTCTTTTGTTTGATTGCTGATTACGGCTTTTCGTTTGCTCCTTCTTGCTGTGTCTAGGCTTTTAGTTGTTCTCTCAAGATCCAGGAATGAATAAATGGCATATTGGATGGATGGGTAGATAGATAGGTTAGATGGTGATGATGATGATGATGATGATGATGATGATGATGTAACGTATATTCTCGTTTTCTAGGATTTTCTGTCCATGACACGATAAATTTATAGATTGATCAGGCCTATAAGATGTCAAGAAATAATCCTGTCATTCTTTGTAAGAATAGATGAAACCGGATAGAGCCCAGGGAAACAACTGACGTGTTCCGGAAAACAACTGACGTGTTCAGGTTCCCAGTTTCCTAGTCGGTCCAAATTCGTCAAATTCGTCAACCTAGTTTACCTACCAGCGAGTCAGACCAAACCAAACCCAGCCAGACAGACGCCTTTTCAACTCAATCTCACTCTCAATCTCCTCGTCCTCGTCCGCCTCCGCATAGACTCCCGCGCAAACTCTACACCAAAACTTGCCACTAACCACCACTCGTCATCAGCCGCACACTTTTAAACTTTCCAGCCCAGTCCAGTCGCCATTATACCTCACCCAACCAATGACATTTGATCCTCACATTTCACATTTTGCATTTAACATTTCACATTTCACATTTCACATTTTGAAGCGAATGAACAGAATGAACCAATACCTATCATTCGCCATTCCACACTCACACGACTTGCAATATAAAGATAATCTTTCACAGACACTATGCTTACCCAATGCAGTACAATACAATACAATACATTGCCCATGATAACAGTAGTAATAATAGTAGTAGTAGTGGTAGTAGTAATGACGACATTGGCCGAGCAAGTCATCATTTCATGTCAGCTTCCAATCTCCTTTTTCCGATACGCGAATACGCGATGACGATACGCGAATCCCCCGTCGGTCGAGGAAAATATTAATCACGCAAATTTTAAAACGAGAGTAAATCAAATTAAATCAAATTAAATCAAACCCAGAAAAGAAAAAAGAGTGCACGTTCTAGAGATGGCCGATTTACTTACAGTTGTTGGCTAAGCACGTAGGTGGGTGGGTTCCTGTGGGGAGGGCGGGTGTGCGTGTGTGGAGCCTAGAGCGGGTGTGTGCACGTATGTGTGCGCATGTGCGTACACGTGTGTGTATGTGCGGATGGCGCAAAGAAGGGGTTCATTCATCCCGTCAGGGTACAAGAAATCAAAGTTGATTTCCGATTCCAGGGGGGAGAGAAGGAAAACAAGGGGACAAAGGGGTGGCTACTCCCGTGTGACAACACTAGTAGCTTCGGCCTCGCTTTTCTCTCTGACATGAAACCCGTGTTTTTTTTCAGTCTTACTGCTTGCGCTCGCTAAGCCGGGCCGCCGAGAACCCTCACGGTTGCTCAATTCTAAATGGCGCAATCCTAGAGAGAAAGCCCGAATACGAAGGTTAGTGAGTGCTAGTAGTGGTAGCAACACAAAAGGGAAAACCGGAAACGTCGAAGCGGGCAGAAGGGGTAAACAAAGATGCAACTATGCAAAAAAAAAGGTCATTATTCTTTATACTATATGCTAATGCATCGAGTTCCGTTTCGAACTCATGCTATGTGGTGGTCGTTAGGTGTGCCCATTTTGTCTAAACGCCGGGAAATGACTGATTACAACGCCGTCGACATTCATGGTGCCAAGCAACTGCTACGGCCATGAGATGGGCATGAAACAACAGTAGTATTGTCCGCGCCCCAGACCGTACATTGCAAGGTGCCCCGCCCATAGGAAGCCAGAAGATTGCGAGATTGGTACATGATTAGAACGCTGTCAAAACTTTAATGCAGTGATTGGTCGTGGTACTGAGTCGAGGTGGTACGGAGCCCGCCGCGAGGGGGTTGCCGCAACGTGTACGCGAGAATCCAGTAACGCGGAACGTGAGGCGGATGACGTGGCGTGGTGCCATTGCAACAAGGAAATTCCTACACTTGCTCGGTGAAGGCGGATTTGCGCGAGGCGTTTGATTCTCTCCGCTTCTTCTGAAGCTTCTTTGATGTTCTCCGGTCGGCAAGTTCCACCTCCTCGGGAGTGGGAGGCTGGAAAGTGCCTGGTCGCAAAATCTCGAAGCCGGAGTTGACCTTGCGGATGACGGGGTCGTTGCGGTCCTGGTTCTGCTCGGTAGTGACCTCATATGGTACTGGATCGTAGCTGTATTGATGTTGCGGGCCACGTGGCTCGTATGTGTCGGGATAGAATGGAGCGTTGGGCGCGTACGACTCGGTCAAGGGAACAGCCTGCCTGGTCTGATTCGATGGGTAGCCGTCATGACTCGGACCGGCAGACATTGTTCCGGGGACGTCTTCTGGGTCGGTAGCAGTACGGCGGAGCGGAGGAGAGGGTGTCTTCTGGGGCATGAAATAGTTAACACCATTGACGGTAGAAACGTGGTTGTCCGCAACACTGGCCCACTCTCCGCTATTACCTGGCTTGCGCACACGAGGAGTGAGCTGTCCAGTTTCAGCGACGTGAGAGAGACGATGGCTTCGGAGGAGTTCGAGGTCGGTCTTGGGGTCAATGGGCGCTTGGTGCGAGGTAGGGCGGAAGTAGGCCGTCTCGTATGCGCGGACGTCTTGTCCAATGGCCATGTAGTCGGATTCATCGCTTGTGCGGCGGCTTGACTCCTTGGAAGACTGGCTGGTCTTATGTTGATGCGCTAGACATTGTCAGCTCATATCAGCCAATCACGTCGGCTGTGGCTTACTCGGCGAAGGGTTAGTCGAGACGTGGGTAGTGGGCGAGACGCTGTGATGGCAGTTGCTGCATCGTGGAGCCTCCTGGGCTTGTAGTTGACCATGAGCAGTAGCAGTAGCAGGAGAGGATGAGCGAGAGTCGGTGTTGGAGAGCGGCTCGGCAGAGACGGCGCGGTCAAAGGAACTGGGGGCGCAGGAACTGTTGCGACTTGAGCCTTGGGCCACTGGCTGGGGAAGCTCAAGCTGAGAGTTGTTGTTGTTGTTGAGGCCGGCGCGAGGAATCTTTTCGCTGTATAACGAGGCCCGGCTGCTGCCAACAGGCGTGTTGGTACGCGAAATCCAGACGCCGTCTACTTCGATGCCGCTTTGGATGGCGCGAATACCAAACGGGATTTCGTTCTTGGTCTCTTCAGTGACTTGGGCGACGGGCTGAGCCTCGAGCATGTCGGGTGATTGGGCGCGCTTGCCCTTGTCGACCTTGCTGTACTTGCGCAGCCTTTTCCTGTCGTAGAAGAGCTTGATGAAACCACAGAAGATGGTGAGAAGCTGGGATTGTTAGCAGAGGATCAATCAAAGGGTAGTGAGAACGAGAGGGCGTACAATAGCACAGGCCAGGACCTATCGCGATAACGTTAGCAGGTGGATAGTGTGTGACTGCCAGTCATCAAAGTTTACTCACAAAAGTCATCTTCTGCCACAAGGCCCAGCTGAGGAAGAAGGTGTTGCCATCGGACTCTCCGAAGCCCATTTTGGAGGATGTGGAGAAGAGAGTTGAGGATCAGAGGCCGAGCGAGAGTAAGAACAGCAAGCGTCGAGGTTGCAGTGCGGGTGGGAAGCGGCAGTGGAGGATCAATGCCTTGCTCGGCAAGAACGACGTCAGGTAACAGTGGCGGGAGGTGGTACCTCAGCAAACAAAGGGTGTGGATAGTCAGTGAAGGGGCGACTAGTAGGTATTACAAGTGAGAAAGCGAGGGTGTGCCGACAAGTCTCAGGCCAAGTCGGGGTAGGAGGCGGGGGGGTAGTTATGAGGGCGAGGCGTGGAAACGAGTGTGGAACGACCAAAGGGACGGGTGTCACTAGTGGTTCAGAGCTGTCATACACCAAAGCCTAAAAGCTGAATCACGGGTATCCAGTGTGGCTGGACGCACGCTCTGCGACTAATTGGGCGAGCGAGGGGAATAGTCGATGGCTTGGGACAGAGGGAGGCGGCGTGGGCATGGGGAGCAGAGCGAGTATTATATTGAGCAAGCACATGTGCGATGGCCGCCAATCCGGGCCCGCAGGTCGAAACAACGGGACGCTGTCATGAATGGAGAGCAGGTTGGCGCCCCTGCTCCCAGCTCCCAAAGCGTGTGCAGGCCATAGCAGAGGGCAAGCCTGCTAGTCGGCCGCGTGCTTGGGCAACGCTGGACCAGGCGCCACCCTGCATGTGCACCAAAGGCAGACGGCGGCCAGGGGGGTGGGGAGATTCAGCGGCCGGCATGCATTGGTGACGCGAGCTGGCGGCACGAGTGCTCGACTCGAAATAGCAAACGATGATACGCGAGTGTTTTGGCGACAGTGAATGTCTGGCAGATCGGCATTCATATGTGGAGCTATACGAGCGGCGATATGCCAATAGTTGATGGTTGAAGAGCAAGGCTTGCCGCGTCGCCATGCCGTTTGCTCAACGCTGCACGACAACTGCAGCTGTGTTTTGAGAGACGGCGGGCCTGTTGTGGCCAAGCGGCGCTGGCGAGATATTACTTTTTTTTTTTGGCTTTGGCGGCGCTGGCGACGGTGAAGGTTCGGAGCGGTGGTAGGGTAGAGAGTAGCGGCGCGAGGTGCGAGGTGCTGTTAGGCTAGGCACGACGCCGGCTCTAGGAACGGGAAGGCGCAGGACGTGGCTTCCTCTTCGGTCCAGGACGCTCTTTCCTCCTAGGCCAACGCTCTTCCCCGGTCAGACTCCTTCACTCCCGCGACAGGGCTGGGCAGGGGAGGCGCGCTTGTGAGTGGCCGTCTGCGTGTCTGCAACACCATCAATCCTACCGAGTGCCATGCTGATGACGCTGAGGCTGGCTGCAGAGGGCTGCAAAGAGCACAGCGTCCATGATCCGACGGCGCCGACTCGCTCTCGTTTCTGCTCCACACCCACACCCACCACACACACAGCCTGCGGCTCCTCAGACAACATGGTGTTTCGTGATGCCACATCTCATCATCTTTATTACTCGGCACCCGCCCAAACAGCCCTGACAAGGCCTCCTATTTCAAACACGTACTTTTAATCCTTTGCACCGTCACCCGCCGTTGAAGCCCCGCCCAGCGCCCCAGCGTCAATTATAGCAACTTGTCACCTCAAAGGCGCAATTCCGTGACCCGCTCCACCCAGCGCGACAGTTTTGCTCGCCGCTCCACCATGATGAATGCCCAGGCACGCACCCCCTGCGCACCGGGCCATGTCCATGCTCTCCATGTCCACCCACGGCACAGCGTGCTGGGCGTGCAAGATGGCAGTATTGAGCCCACACAACACGACATGTGTGCAACTTGCCCATCCAGCACACACCGCTCCTACTGCAAGGCATCTTCTGTGGCCTTGTCTCTCGCCTCACAACGCATCCTTTCCATGGTCCCGGTATTGGTATTACTGTAACCAAGTATTTTTGGCCTGGTTTGCACCATGTCCTTGGCGGCAATAGGCTATCGATTGTCCTGCACGTTGAATTCTCTGCCACGTCCGCTACCGCGAGCTATGCCTTTGACGGACACGGCCACACCTTGTTTTCCAATGCTTTTCTAGAAAAACATCACGTCCACCTCGACAATAATCTCCCAACCAAAGCCCTCTGCACCCAAACATGGTCGACATTCGGTCATTTAACCAAAATTCTCTGGCCAGGGGTTAACCCGGCACCGTCCTTGCCTCCCGCGAGAGCCACAACGCCTGACATGGAGATTCTCTCCCGCCTCCACATGCAAGTTTTTTTAGTGGTTTTTTTTGGAAAAAAACTTTGCTTGGCTGATCGGATGGCTGCCAATCATGGCAATATCACAATGATGCTCTTGTTGCGTCTTCAGCCTCGGCGAAGCATGCACAAGACCACTGGCGCGGTAAGGGTAAGCGGCGAATTATTGACTAATCTTTAGAGTCTCGTATACACGGCACAGTTCGTACCAGAGCCATCACGTGATCGGCCAGCGATTGTGAACAGCTGAAGCATGCAGCCATGTGCAGCTCCAGAGTCGCGGGAATTGTTCGCACGGCATGAGGGGACTCGTCAATCGACCAGTGGCACCCGGCGAGAGAGTAGTCAGTCTGGATCACGACGGTGATCAGTCAGTCAATGAGGGGAAATGGTGCAGGAGCCGGTTAGCTTCCGTTGTTGTCTGGACAGCCGTAGCCACGCCTCTAATGCATCTTCATAGCCTCGCAGCATCGCAGTAGTCTCGCCATTGTTTGCCAGAGCCGGCGCAGCAGCTGCTTCGATTACCATGACAACGCCAGGCGTAGCACACAGCTGTGCAGCATGCAGTGTGCAGTGCAGTTCATGTAGTTCATGCACCTCTTTGCTTCTTTGGTGCGGCTACTTGCAAACACCATTCCAAAAGTCTCGACTGCCTTGGCCCAGACACGGCATGCAAATAAGGCCGCAATTCCAAAAGATGCACAAAGTCACCAAGGCTCTGCGCAAGGGTTGCTTGTCGCCTATGGTCGGAAGACCGCGGTAATGTAACCTCAGTCGGGCATCTCCCATGGCCTCGTAGAGAGAAACACCGGACTACCCGGTCAGGCGATGAAGAGGGGCTATCCCACCAAATGTGGAATGGGCACATGCGCGTGTCCGTGCTGGTCTCGAACTGCGAGTTCAGATCGTGTGGGGGGTGGGGAGGGGTCAGTATTTTTGCCTGAGGCACACCAGCCGGCCTACCTGAAGCGCACATGTTTCATGAGCTACTATATTCTCGGTGCTTATCTGTAGGATCCAATACTTTTCGCTGTTTCACCTGTACGGCACAGGTCTCGGTACCGACGGCCACCAAGTTCGACTACGGCGCGTACTATTGTCGCTTCCATCTCACGACAATCCACGCCAAGGCCATGGGGTTGCGGGGAAGTGTCCTTGGTGCCTTTGCAGCCTTTGCAGCCTTTGCAGTCTTTGCAGCCGCGGTGCAAGTCTCGGACGTCGGACTACATGGCCGTGGTCTTGTTCGCGTGAGGTCCAAACAAGCTGTTTTTAGGCGTTGTTGGTGGTGAGCTGAGGCGGCCGCCCGAGCATCTCCCCGTTTGGTACCTGACAACTTCCCTTCTCGTCTCATGCAGGGACCACCAGGAGGCCTTTGTTGGACATTGGTTTGCATCTCCGCACCTCTCCCCCCCCCCCTCAACACTCGTCCTCACGGCTCAAGTTTCGACATGTCGCTGCCATGAGCTGCAAATGAGGCACCTGTGTTTTCCTTGGGCCGACGCCGGCATGACGTCCTTGGGTGTGCCATGCCCTCTCGCACGAGTTACGGATAATGTTCGTACCGAGCCCAAACCCCAAACGGTCTTGGTTCCTGCCCGATTGGCCCCGGCCAGGGAAGTCATCATGTTTAGACGCCGGATCCATGTGGCCCTGTCCAACCTTTTACACCCATCCTACATAGACGGTACACCGGCCTACTAGAAACCCTCGACCCTGTTCCTGTACCGCCCCATCGCGTCCTCGCTGTCTGACCGCCATGCCTATTCGCAACCCCTTCCGACGCACTGGCGGACCTGAGCCTGTCGAAGAGGCTCAGCGGAGCGCACCGGAAAACGGATTCAAGAACACTGCCGTCTCGGGAGCCACGCCCCTGCAGATCAAAGACCCTACAGAGTACAAGCTGAGTGGTGAGATGTCTCTGCCATGCGCTCGGGGCGCAGAGCGTCGTCCGGGCCGGCACCGGGTGAATATGCGCTTACACGGATTACAGAGATCAACGACAGCGGTGTGTACTTGCCGGTAAGATCAATCCTGGCGCATCGTGTTCAAGCTGTGCAAACAACGACAGCCATCAACGTGCTGGAAGATATTGGTTGACACATTGCGACAGCCGTCCCCGCAACAAGAGAAGCCCACGTTTTGGCACTCAAAGTCCAATGTCTCTACCACATCCTCGAATCACCGCACTCTTCTCGCCGAGAATGAGCCCTTTAGCATTTCCCGCGAGAGCTTCGACTCATATAGGCGATCGTTTGTGAGTTCATGTCCAATTGCTCAAACCTCCAAACTGCCCGCTGACATGGCATAGGACATCTCTGCACGGTCGCCCATTGTCGACAATGTCCACGAGACGTATCCCCGGCAGTCGCTCGATGCACGTCGATCCGTAGATACCAGGCGATCCCTTGATGCGCGCCGCTCGCGTGCCACTCCGCGCTCGTCGATGCAACAACCCCGCAGTAGCGAGAGCCACGACCAACTGCCCGAAGAGGGCTTTGAGGAGGTAGGCTTGAACGACGAGCCCAAACCCCAGCCCAAGAAGCGCAGCATCTTCTCGCGCTTCGGCGACAATAGCCACGCCAACGAAAAGGCCGAAGAGCGGCCCTCGTCAAGTCACCACTTCTCCCTGACAGGTCGCAAGAGGGCCGAGAGCGGGACAGGGTCTGAGCTAAAGGCCATGCCCAGGCCATCTTCAGAAGCGCCCGTCGAATCGCGGTAATACCGCATGACCAATAACGAAAGAATGAATACACATAAGGAATCCAAGAGCCGGGTAAACTTTGGATAACCAAATCAATTGACGGGGAGCATCACGGCGTTTAGGACTGGATGGTTTTGTGGCGGCACGTGAACAATTAGACGAGCAGGCAGCATTGGGTGATATTCCCAGAAGAGACGGACAGAGAAGTGTGAGAGAAAGAGACAGTAAACTGCCTAGCCTAACTGCTGTGTAACTACTACAATCGCTAGCATTCCACGGCCAGAACATGTCTAATTGGCACCTGGGCCCATTCTAATTATACATCATCTGAACTAGCCTCGTATCTTGTATGCATATATTTTGTTCCGCCAGATCCATCTCGTATCATACGATATCATATCGTATTGTAGAACAGTCGCTGGTCTAGTTCGCCTTGACTTCGGCGTCTGTGTGTTCTCGTTCTTCTTCTTCTCGTTTTCGTTGCAGTTCAACAGTCGCTTGCTCCCCACATACCCACCGCTAAACCCTAACCCCTACCCTTCCTGCCGCGCGTTGGTGTGGGCTCAAAGAATCTGCATTGGGTACCAACTTTTTTTTCTTTTCAACCCCCCAATCTAGCTGCTTGTTCTAGCATTTTTAGTAAATCTCAATCTCGGCATCTTCCTTCTCTCCTCTTTCTTCTTCTTTTTTTTGTTGATTTACCGCTTTTTTCCTCTAATTCTCTTGTACCCCACTCTACTGCTGATCCGGAACTTTCCCTCTTTTTTTTTTATTGGGACTCGTTTTTTTAGTGGGGTGTGTGTGTGTCTTGGTTTGGTTACGCGTCCGTTTTTTTCCTTTCATCTCTTTCCGGTGGTTCCGACATGGGACTTGCACAGGACTGGGACTGGGACTGGGCGGGGGTTGCGATGATGTCATGGGTGTGTAATAAAGGGGGCGAAGAGGAGAGCATTAGATAAGCCGGGGAGATGCGAGGGATAGAGTCATTTATTGATGATATTAGATGGTTGATGACTCACTCTGGGAATTGCGAGGTTTTCGCGCGATCTGCCTGTTGCAAGGATGGAACAATGTCAAGATCTCATTCTTCTATTGTTCTAAAGAGTTGATCTTTCTCGCAAGGAGCAAGCTGTATACTACCTCGCATGCTTCTTGCTTCGTATCATCCTGACGTCTTGTTCGCGTGTCTGGATGAATGAGAATTTTGCATGCACCGATTCTATGTACTCCGGGAGGAACCAGCATGTGTCAAAACAAAACAAAAAGAACCACCCTTTAACGGCTCAGTTCACTCTAGTAATTAGATTAGTTTGAACGCAGCTTCAATTACACACCAACAGCAATTCAAAGTCATCAAACACCGCCACGCTCAATCTTACAACATACAACTCAACATCCCCATTACTAGCTTAACAGCAGACTACCCGCAAAACAACACAGCCTTGACCACATTCAAACTGGCGGAAGAACAAGATCACCCAGCACGAACACGGTAGGTGCGCAGTCCGACACTCATTCCAGGAAGCACTCGGACTAGGCGTCTAATGTAGTTTAGACGTTGTTTTAGGACAGTAAAAGGCCTTGATACATGATAATTGGAGGTTGCCTACGAATAGTGATACTGTCACGGGTTGGTTCGTGTCCTTTATACCCTAACGCCTAGTGGCTGGCACCTTGCCTTTGGCGAGATGGTATTACCAGCCCTACACTAGCACTATTTTATCGTTATCAACATGTATAATTCACAAATTAATGTAGAAAGAAAAATCTCAGTTTACTCTTTCACCTCTTCCAGCATACGTACTATACCCTTATTTATGAGAGCCCTATAGCTTTGTCCTAGCATTCCATGGTTCTTCGAAAGAAGAAACCGTTCAAATTCATAATTTTCAAGACAGTTATCGACCTTCACTTGCGCGCCCTCCACCCCCTTGAAAGTTGCTTATTTTCTTATTTAAATTTCGTGCTGACAAAACAAGCCCTAGTTAGCATAAACCCTCACAATGTAAACAAACTCATCAAGAATAATTCAGCGGCATAAATGTATTGCTTTTTCAGATACTACCACTACACACACACACAAAAAAAAGAGTGGCTTATACCT
>Ga0265797_10009490_pt1 | contig 12656 bp, 10 predicted proteins | sample P2T30metagenome_FD_192433 | JGI IMG/M metagenome (GOLD analysis project Ga0265797, IMG submission 192433) | Plant litter microbial communities from East Loma Ridge, Irvine, California - P2 T30 | ecosystem: Environmental > Terrestrial > Plant litter > Unclassified | place: USA: California... | reverse complement strand
CCGCGCGGCGTCACGGTCGACAGCAGCAACAACCTGTATGTATTCGACCTCGAACGCGAGATCAGCCGTTGGAATCCGAACGGGGTGCTGGGACTGAATGGCTTTGTGACGTTCGCCGGGGCACAGAACCTGCGCGGCGCGGTGAATGGCACCGGTAACGAGGCGCGCTTCGAGCAGGTGGTGGGGCTGACGGTCGATCCGCAGGGGAATGTGTATGCGGCGGATGCGGTTAATAATCTGGTGCGCAGGATCACGCCGGCCGGGGTGGTGACGACGGTTGCAGGGACGACGCGTTCGGCCACGCTGCGGACGGGGGATTTGCCGGGGAGCCTAGCGGATATTCGCGGGATTGTGACGGATGGGAAGGGGAATTTGTATGCGACTTCCGGCAATGCGATAGTCAAGATCAAGCTGCCGTAAGCTTTGTTCTGCGGGGGCACGAGCACTATCGTGTGGCCCCTGTACAACCGCTCACGAGATGTTCACATGGATAACGATGAACATCTAAAATATCTTTCTGGCGATTAACGTTCATTTGGTAGCATCCGGAGATGAACGTTATCTCCACCCACGAAGCTGCTTCGCCCCGTATTCGTCGTCGCCAGACTCTGGCGTTGGTCCTGCTGGTCGTTACCGGCGTCATCAATTACCTGGACCGCGCCACACTCGCCGTCGCCAACGAATTTATCCGCGCCGATCTCGATCTTTCGCTTGGCCAGATGGGGCTGCTAATGTCAGCATTCTCGTGGAGCTACGCGCTGTGCCAGCTACCGGTCGGTGCTTTGGTCGACAAGATCGGGCCGCGCTGGCTGCTTGGCGCGGGGCTGGTACTATGGTCACTGGCGCAGGCTGCGGGTGGACTGGTATCGACCTTCGGCTGGTTCGTGCTGGCCCGCATCGTGCTTGGCATTGGTGAGGCGCCACAATTCCCGGCCGCGGCGCGGGTGGTGAACAACTGGTTTCCGCTGCGTGCGCGTGGCACGCCGACCGGCATCTATAACTCGGCGTCGCCGCTGGGCTTTGCGCTGGCGCCGCTGTGTCTGTCGCCACTAATCGCCGCGACTAGTTGGCACTGGGCCTTCTTTGTCACGGGCACGCTGGGCATCGTAGCGGCCATCGTTTAGGTCATACTGTATCGCGATCCGGTACGTGAGCAGCTAACGGACGCCGAGCGCGTCTATTTAGATGACGGCCAAACATTCGAAGCCGCGCCAAGTATGGATTTCGAAGCTTGGCGCGCGCTGTTTCGCCAGCGTGCTACTTGGGGCATGCTGCTCGGTTTCTTTGGCTCGGTCTATCTGAACTGGGTTTTCCTCACTTGGCTTCCTGGCTATCTGCGGACTGAGCGCCACCTGGACGTGGCCTACGTCGGCGTGGCGGCTACGATTCCTTTCCTGTGCGGCTTCGCTGGCGCCCTAACGGCAGGCTGGGCTTCCGATCAGATTACCCGCCGTGCAGCATCGATTGTGGCAGGCCGTCGCGCGGCAGTGGTGCTAGCCATGCTGGGCATGGTGGCATTTACGATTCCGGCCGCGCTAGTGGACAGCAACGCTGCTGCCATCGCCTGCATTTCGGTCGTCATCTTCCTCGCCAATGCGGCATCAGCCTGTTCGTGGTCGCTCGTCACTGCGGTCGCGCCCCATAGCCGCGTCGCATCGCTGGGTGCGATCCAGAATTTTGGCGGGTTCATAGGAAGCACGCTAGCACCTATCTTTACAGGCTATATTGCACAGAGCTGGTCCTTCGTACCTGCATTGCTGACAGGGGCGGGTATAGCCTTTCTTGGTGCAATGTCCTATCAATTTCTAGTTGTCCGGCCAATCCCTGTGCATTAGATCGCCACCGAAGCTTCAGCGAGCTCATTTTACAAGTGGCTTGTCTATGATTTTTGTGCAAGTAGGTCGTTTAAAACTACGTGAGCGGCGCTAGCAACAGACCACCTCAAGTCGAAGATCAACAGACACCTGCGCCCAGCTTAGCCGATCAGGTTACCTCTCTTAGGCGAGTTGTGGGCTGAGTCGCGCCCGACGGCATCAGTGGCCTTACGAGTCTTAGTGAATATGGCCAATGATGAGTTCGCTCCGTCCGTTTAGCGTAAGCAGCCTTCCGGCATTAGTGCACGTATGGCAGGGCGGGAGATCAAACGTGAGGCGCCACAGTCAACAATGTTGTAGGTGCCTAAGGTAACGACCACTAAGTCTGATGGCGAGCAGTGATCTCAGCTTGGTCTCTAACCGACCCTTTCTACGATGCAACCCTAGCGGCAGCGCATAGTCTCAAGCGAAACTGCGACAACGTCGAACGGGCCTGCATGGGAACATATAGAGAATGCTTTTAGGCTGGGCCGCGTCATCTGAAGCCCAGCCATCGCACAGCAATCTGGGCGCTAGCAGGGGTCAAAGTAGTGGTGGTTTTCATTGAGGTACACCGCTCTTTGTCGCAGGGACTGTGTTAACATCCAGTATAATGCTGGGTTACCCTTAGACCCATCAGGGATCAGACTGGCATCAGCCAGGAAGCGAGTTTCGAAATGCCCGAGATAAACAACAAGTCCACCGAGAGCGACAACCTGCGCCTCCTGAAAAAGGCTCTGGAGAGCTACGAGCCCAAGTCCCTTGCAACGCACCTGAACAAGGTCTCCCCGGGAGCGTGGACGCGCGAACTGCTGAAACGGTGTGCAGACGGAAAGCAGCCGTTACAGTTCAGCGAGATGGAATACAAGCATCTACAGCTGCTGTTGCCCACAGCGCCACTTCCTGACCAGCAATACGACTTTGATTTCATTGATCTATTTGCCGGCATCGGAGGGATTCGTAAGGGTTTCGAGCATGCAGGTGGACGTTGTGTATTCACGAGCGAGTGGAATCCGTTTGCCGTCCGCACTTACAAGGCCAACCATTACTCTGACGAAAGCGTTCATACCTTCAATGAAGATATCCGCGAGGTAACACTCAGCAGCAAGGAGGATATTTCTGAGGAAGAGGCTTATCGTCACATCGACGAAAAAATCCCCGACCATGACGTGCTGCTGGCAGGTTTCCCATGCCAACCGTTTTCCATCGCAGGGGTGTCGAAGAAAAACTCTCTCGGCCGTAAGCATGGATTTGAATGTGACACCCAAGGCACGCTGTTCTTCGACGTTGCACGGATCATTGCTGCCAAGCGTCCGGTAGCTTTCGTGCTTGAGAACGTCAAGAATCTTAAGAGCCACGACAAGGGAAAAACCTTCAAGGTGATCATGTCTGCGCTTGACGAACTTGGGTACTGGGTGGCCGACGCCAACGCCAACGGCTCTCCTGATCCGAAGATCATTGATGGAGCCCATTTCGTTCCTCAGCATCGCGAACGGATCGTGCTCGTTGGTTTTCGGAAGGACCTTGGGATACACGATGGATTTACTCTTCGTGATATCAGTAAAGAATATCCTTCAGTAAAACCAAAGCTGGGCGACATTCTTGATCCTGAAGTTGATCCACTTTATACGCTGACGCCCAAACTCTGGGAGTACCTTTTCAACTATTCTATCAAGCACAAGGAAAAGGGGAATGGTTTCGGGTATGGCCTTGTCCGTGACAATGATGTTACACGTACGCTTTCGGCACGTTATCACAAGGACGGTTCGGAGATTCTCGTCGACCGCGGATTCGAGCCGTCGCTCGGACTGCATCACGAAGAGAACCAGAAGAACCGTCCGCGGAGGCTGACGCCGCGCGAGTGCGCGCGCCTGATGGGCTATGATAAGCCAAGCGAATCAAATTTCCGTATCCCGGTTTCAGATACGCAGGCATACCGACAATTTGGCAATTCAGTTGTTGTTCCTGTTTTCACTGCTGTTGCTGTTTTAATGAGAGACCGTATAATTTCTGGAAAACGCATCGCTGTGGAGTTAAAGAATTTAAAGGGAAAACGGGCGGCTTAATTTAATGACAGACGTGCATAACGCGGAACGGCGCAGCGCAAATATGCGCGCGATCCGCCAAAAGAATACTAGTCCCGAAATACAGATCCGTCGTCTGTTATTCGCCCAAGGTTTGCGCTTCCGGTTGCACGTCAAATCATTGCCGGGAAGTCCCGACATAGTGTTGGCGAAATATAAAGTCGCAGTTTTTGTTCACGGCTGTTTTTGGCATGGTCACGCTTGTCACTTGTTTAAAGTGCCGGCTACGCGGACAGAGTTTTGGATGGATAAAATCCAAAGTAACTGCAATCGTGATGTAAGGGACGAAGCCAAATTATTATCAGCGGGTTGGCGAGTGCTAACAGTTTGGGAATGCGCGCTTAAGGGTAAAGCGAAGCGTTCAATTGATGAGATAGTCACAGATATGGTCGCGTGGATTCTCGAACCAGAGGCTGCAGCGCAACTAACTATACAGCACAGGTAACCAGACGTTAGCAGAATAAATGCCGGGCTTATTAGTTCTGCTTTAATAAACCCGACTCATTAGCACTCGTTCTCCACCTCATTTGCGCAGTACTTCACATCTTCATCATGGGCCTAGCAGCGCAACCTTTAGGTTTAAGCTATTAGAGCAGCAACGATGATCCGTTCAACAGCATTCCAGGTCGCTTCGAAATTTTATTGTCGAAAAAATCTCGGAATGTAATGACATTACTTTTCTTAACATATGACGATTCCTTCGACGTTTTCAGCGATTCTGGAACGACAAGACAAATATTTTGTCGCTGCATGTCATCGATAGCTTCAGAGGAAACCCGATCGTCGACGGTTGCTAGGAAAAGATCACAATTGAACTTCTCCATTGCAACTTGTTTCCATCTCTCACGAAGCGTGGTTTTTGCTGACAGGACGAGCGCTTCATCTATCGAGCGCGTTTTATTTTTTAAAACACTAAGGCTTGGTAATACGAAGTCAGGTCGCCTTCCTCCTGTCACGGCTTGTTCTTCAAATCCCACATTGCCATCTCGAAGAAGCCGTGCGATATGCTTCTCAAAGGATCGACCTGCACGCGACTTTCTATGCTGACTTGCACTCAGAAATGTTGCATTCAGTTCAGGAAAACCCCGTACGATTGCTGAAACTATGCTTCTTTCATTAGAGGTAATAATCCGAATCACCTCAGCTGCGCGATGGCGAAGTTCGGCCTTTTTGTAAAGGCTAAATTCAATATCCCTACTGATTTTCATAATTGCATCTCCCGGCGACTCAATTGCATACGGATCAAGCCTCTCTAGACCGTATTCGTCCAAGTAAGTTTGCTGGGCACGTGCCGCAAAGATCTCGGGTGGAGGAAGTCTAGCAACCGAAGCAATAAAATTCGAAAGCGTTCCGCTTGAAAGGTGGCCCTCTATCTCCTTCGTCAAATCCTCTAGCTCATCTACCGACGCTAGTGTCATGACAGGCTCAAACAGGCCGAAGTGGAAGTCTGCTTTCAGATCGAAAGCCGATTCAATCATCTCCGCCTCTTCAGACGAAGAATCGATGACAACAAACCAATAATGCGTATCGTAGTGTCGCTCGCGTAGTTTACCGCCAACTATTAATGAGGCTGGCGTGAGACCTGCAAACTCTTCCTTAGGGACGCGAGTGAGATGCATCTCGGTCCCCTTGTTGGAAAAGTGCCTGACCGTCGACGCCTTAAACTCACCTGTGGCAGGCCAAAAGGTTGGCACATCTGCCATTAAGATATGCGGTTTTTCTCGATTATTGCTACTAAGCGGCGGGAAAAAACCAACTTCGCGTATCTCCTTCGGAATATAGAAACCATTCTGATGGTTTTTAGGGTCATCTGCCCAGCTTCGATCATTTCTAGATAACTTTTTTATCAGGATCCTGTTGCTCCGACCAATCCAGTCGCGTAGGTCCTGCTGGCAGATATCACTCATTTGTGTGCTCAAAACAAGAAAAATGCAATAATAGCGCAAATAATGAGGCGTGCGGAACTTGAGCACTGTAAATCGAAATAAAGCAAAGTTGGGTATGATTAATAGGGAAATCATTAGTGAGATGCTGCATCGGATGGATGCGGGGAAACGGCTTGAAGCCATCGTTACGGAACTCGTGTTCAGAAGGACGTACGGCTATTCAGAACTGTCGCCGGCTGCAACATATGGCTGGATGACCACAGACAGCAGTTGTGCCGAGCGAAGAAAAAAATTTGGGAGGGACTGGTATATCTGCGCGAAATCGGTAAATGAAATTGCTTCATGCACGAGCGCCTTAATTAATGCGTTCGAGAGAAAAGATTACCGTTTTTTTCTCGTCACGGACATTGTCATTCACAATTCAGCCGGAACCGTCGAATTTCGTGTCTTGAAACTCGAAAACAACGAGGGAGGAGTCCAAGCCTATCTCGACAAGGCCATCACCGCTGATCTCATGGAAAAAGTCAACGCTAGAGTGCGCCGCGTACATGGGCAAGCGGCAATAAGCACCTGGAGTATACTACCGTACTTGCAGCATGTCGAAAGTGATGAACTGCTCAGCTTATACACTTCGCGGTGTCTTATGGATTTTGGTCTCGATTTCCCAACTGATATCGATGCAGTAGACGTCTCAAGCGGGAAATTAATAGTATATGAGTTTAAAAGGAAAGATCCGTCAGATTCCTATTACATGCCAAATTCCCATGTCAGCCTTCCGAGCTATGGGAAGTATTTCGAAAACGTTAAAAAGTCATTATTGAATAACCAAGGGAATTCAACAAGGAATGATACTCATTCAGAGCTCATTACTAACCATAATGCAACATTTTACGAAATGCAATGCTATGGACTAGATTATCGTTCGCACGTAAAAAATTTTATTACATGTAACTTTAACGGTGTCGTCTATCGATATGTCATTTGGAATCGGTCCCAAGATCCTATACCAGAAATGGTGGCGCCGAATCTCTTTCCGCTTGGATCCTTCATTCTCATGCAGGCTGACCTTAAGCCAGCAAGTTTCGCAGGATTCAACTTTACAGAGCCGAGGAAAAGTGGCGACGTACAAAAGAAACGTATAACTCGGTTTCAGTGTATGGTCCCAAAGTCCCATTTCACGCCAGCGCAGTGTTGGTGGGGGCGTATTACTACGTAGCTAGTCTACAGTGCTTATTTATATCAACACACAATCAGAGACTACGATTTTAGCTTTTTCGAGGTGCCACCGCTGCTTGGATAACACCTATGCGCTGTATGAGAGACCCCATTAAGGCGGCAGGCATCTCGAAAATATTCGTTACTACAGTTTTGAATTAGAATACGACGACAACGCCTAATTTTTCTTTGGTAAAATCTCGATCATGTCATTAACGAGATTGTCCCACTCTAGATCGGGTGTGCCAATTCTCCCATAGTAGCGTATGTATCGGCTCTGCATAGCTTCAGCAAAAGGGGTGTCTAAGGTAGCTATTCGCATGAAGCCATTTTCTGGATGAATCTCCCCAACTGGGACTTGCGAAAGTTTCTGATAATCGATGATAAGATTCGGAAGGAAGCTTGTTCCCGGGAGGAATTTGTAGCGTTCTGCTTGAATACCCTTAATTTGACGGTTATCGCATAAGAGACTACGAAGTGCAGATGTAGCAGTTTTCGACACCTTTTCATCGCTCGTTAATCTATGATTGGCAACAGCGATATGTTCCTGCATAGCGGAAAGCAGATCGCATTCGGCTAACAATACTTTTTCAGCTTTGTTTTGTACAAAGTCACATGCCGGGTTTAAAACCACAAAATATTTTATGGTATCGTTCGATCTTTTTTCTAATATGTCGCCAAAGCTAATGCTCTCACCCATCGGCGGCCAGATGTAGAGTTCAACAGGGTGTGCAATTTGATCCGCGTCTTGGTACTCGCTATCAAAAAATTGACGAATTGCTCTGCCCGAAAGCGCATTTGCCAGACGGCGTCCCAGCAAGAATGCGAGTTCACTCGGTTTGCTCTGCCCGTGGTCAGCTTGCGTGGCTTTCTCGACATGATCCCATAGGTATTTTCGCTGCTCTTCTTGGAGATGACGAAGTAGCTGGGGCATATTTGTTTTCGAGATCTCAGCGAGGGCTTCCCGAAGCTTAGCAGGCTCCGTCCCTTTGCGAACGACCTTTACAAATGCTCCCTTCTGATGCTCAACTTTCTGCGAATAACCTGTGTAGAAAATTACAGGGGTGAACTGCTTTTCCCTAAGTCGGGTGAGTACACGCTCGCCGCTAAGCTCCGCATCTGGATCGTCGCCATCGGATTGCTCGTCTTTGAGATCTAATATGATCACATCGAAATTCGTATAACTTATCATATTAAGTGCTTGTTCAAAGCCGTCCGCAATCAGTATATTTAGCTTCGCGTCTTCTCCTAACATGGCTGCGGTACGATGGCTGCCAATGGCAGCTTTCGTAGTTTCAGCTTGCTCTCGCTCGTCATCAACAATTAATATATTCCATTCCATTGCTTACCCCTATACCCTTTTTCTTAATGTAATTTCAAATGCCGCGCCACCAAGTGGATGCTGCTCTAGTAGTGCCAAAGTTCCGCCATAGTAATCACGAATGATATCGCCGCAGACCGCAAGTCCAAGACCAGTGCCATCGGGCCGTGTTGAATAGTACGGATCAAAAATTATTTCGCGGTTTGATGGCGGAATCCCTGGCCCACTGTCCGCGAATATAATTTCAACCACGCCGGACTCCGGTCTGCTAACTTGGATGGAGATTTTCCGGCGTTGTTTGTCGACTGTACCCAGCCAATACAGACTATTTTGAATTAGGTTGACAAACACTTCTTGTAGTTCAGCAGCGTCGACGGTTACCAAAGTTCGAGTTGTCGGTTTGTCGACCTGCACTCCCGTTTTATTGAGTTTATCGCTGAAAATATCAACTGAATCTTCAATAATTTTTTCTAAGTAGAGCTGCCCTGGGCGCCCGCGCTTTCGTCCACCAAACGGCTCGACTCTTCTGAACACGCCATCTAGTACAGCAGTTTGGGTCCGGATCTTTTCGAGACGGGTTTGAATCTTCTTTAAAAAAGGGTCATTTTTATTTGGATGGTCATCAATTTCTTCATGCCCCAGTGTCGATTCGGTAGCGATCTTCGACAATGGCTGCCTTCCTTGGTGAAGTACCATGTCGATAAGCTGACCAAGTGTGACTAGACCTTGATACCTCGCGACCACTTTTTTAATCTGGTCAAGCTTATTAGTAAAATCATTCGCAATCTGTTGAACGAGTTGTTGAGATTGCAAATCGGTGGGATGTGAGTCCTTTAAATGTGCACTGATACCCGAAAAATCTGGGGAGGCAAATAAGCTTGCGCTGCTATGCTCAGTTTCATTCTTCGGCTGATTTTTACGTCTGGCAGACTTACGAATTGCTTCCATCCGAGCCAGTACTGCAATCATTACTTGATCAAGATCGTTTTTCGCATCGTTCTCGCGCAAACCTTCCCGATTTGACTGATCTTTTAGTTCTGGATTCCCATCAGAGGATATCGATATATATCCTAATATCTGATTGTTAGAAAGGCGAAGTGTTGGGGTTTGCACCCGGCGTAGGTCCAAGCGTAGCCAATCATTATTCGGTTCACCATATGGTAGGACGCGGAACCCATCGCGATAAATATTTATCCCGGCGTATGAATTTAGCTCTCGTCTAATGTTCGTAATTGATGTCCCAGTCACCTGCACGACATTGCCTAAGTCATCGCGGTCCCACACCCTAAGCTCAATTTCTAAAGGCCCACAGCGGGGTGCTTCTGCTGAGTTACTGCTCGGTCCGTCGCTGAGCACCCAGGTCCCGTCGGCTAAACGCAGCTGCCCTTTAGCGTGCTCCTGATGGCCACTACCCTCTACTGAATAGAGGAGAGTATATGTGCCGTCTGCGGAGATTTTCCCGGTTACGGTATAGTGAGGATATTTCAGGAGTTCAGGGGGACCAATTTCGGTGGAGTAGCGTTCGTATTCTTCCGGCGCCTCTAACCGGATCCGAAAATCTTGAAGACTTGTGAACGGAGAGATTAGTCTCGAGAGAGAACGTTGTAGTTCGCGGAAATCTTCGTCCACCCAGTCGTTTTTTATTTCTGTCATCCTTAGCTTGGTGCCATGCTCTGGCGCCGAACTATTCTCTTTAATCAGCCTTGATTCTGTAATTATCTCAACTTCGTCTAAATACATGTCTTCGTTATCAAACTGAGTCCAATCGACCTCCGCATAGACGTAATTTTTGCTGCCTGATTGGCGTGTAAACAGCTCACTGTACGCTGAGAGCCGTGCTGCGGCAAATCTACCAATACCTTTTTCTCCAAGTACGCGGCGACCACTTGGGCTTAGCTTTTTGAGCTTCTTAGAAGGTGTGGCTGGTTCGAGCCATATACGACGAACAGTGTCTATATCCATTCCGAAGCCATCGTCGGTGACTTCGATTGAACCTTCACCTTTTCGCATCGGCCCTGTGAAACGGATAACAACATATGACGCGTCTGCATCATATGAATTTTTGACAAGCTCAATCAGTGCAACGCTGTCGCTGCTGATCAATTCTTCGCCTAGAGTTTTCATTATGCGAGCACGGGGTCTGAAAGCGTGCTTCTGTTTATCTGCGCCGTGTGCAGCCATTTAATGCTTCTCCGATGGTGTCTATAGGGAAACCCTATTTGTTCTTACGTGTACCTAATGCTGTTTTCGACGCTTATGGCGAAGCAGCAGATGCCTGAATTTTTGTGTAAATGTAACGCTTGCCGGGCCGTATGGCAATGAGTATTAATTGGCGGACTGTTCCAAGTCCCTTCAATGATAGCGATATGGCTGATCGCTATGCTACATGGATAAATATCGACCTAGTAACGACGCTTTTCATGGCTCAAGCATCTGTAGTAGGGAGAGCAGGTGATTTGAGCACCTGTTTGGCTGGCGCTCGCTGGCTTATTTCGGTAGGTACATCGCCTAGTGGCGTCGTATCTCAAGGCGGGATTCAGAGGTACAGCGGTTTACTAGAGCATACGGCTGACTGGTTACGTCGCAGAGGCATAGTCTCTCCCGCCAGCTCGCTGACCGGTGCATAAGTTTTCCTCTTTAGTGCGATGTCGTACCAACTTCTAATCAATCGATCTGTTCTGAACAGATTGACTGGCTGTGGTTTTCTTATAGTCGAAGTTGGGTGGGTAAGTAATCGGACCCGCGCTTACGCAATTATTGGGATAATCCTGAGCGTAACATCGAGCGATGATTGAACTTGAAGACATACTCACTGCTAGTCAGGTAGACTTGATGTTGATCCTGTTGCCAGTCATCAGCCGCCGGGAGGCCGCATGTGCTATCGCCGCTAGCGGCGTGACGCTAAGATCGCGGCGCGAGTCCTGTTCACATCAGTACTGAGCAAGAAATACAGGGGGCGGTTAGTTAAGGCATCGCACCAATTAAGATTGTGTGTTACGTCGTTAAGCCGCCCGGCAGTAGAGGAACTGAGCTGGACATTTATTTGCAATGTACCAAACCATTTAAGTCATTTTGCAATATAGCGCTTTGCTGAAAAGGACAGCTGCTTCCCGTTCAAGTCGCGTTCCAAATACGGAATTTCACAATCGATTAGTTGATTGAGAACTGACTCTCTTTTTATACTTGGGGCTTCAAGCTGTCTTTCAATTTCTTGAGGAAACGGCGTGAAAACGTTAAAATTTACCTTTCGGTGCATTTGTAGACTCCCCCTTTTAGGCGCGAGAGCGAGCTGGAGGAGAGGATAAAGGAGAGCCAGTGAACAGCGATTCCAACTAATACTATTCGCAAGGATAAACATCCATTTCGCACGGTACAAAAAAACGGCCTCGTAATGAGGCCGTTTCGACGTGAAGCTCAGGTTGTTTAAACGTCGATATTCCCCGCACGCAGTGCATTGGATTCAATGAAGTTCCGCCGCGGTTCCACTTCATCCCCCATCAGCGTCGTAAAGATCTGGTCCGCCGCGATGGCATCCTCAATCTGCACCTTCAACAAACGACGCACAGTCGGATCCATCGTGGTCTCCCACAGCTGCTCCGGATTCATCTCCCCCAGACCCTTGTAACGCTGCTTCGACACGCCACGCTCCGCTTCCTCACGCAGCCATTCCATCGCAGCATGGAAGTCGCGCACCGCGAATTCCTTCATGCGATCGCCTTCGCCGCGGCGCACGATCGCGCCTTCGCCCATCAGGCCCTGGAAGGTGGCGGCCGAGTTGGCCAGCACGCCGTAGTCGGCGCCGGCGACGAAGTCGGCGTCGATGCCAGTCACCTGCACGTTGCCGTGATGGATGCGTTCGATGCGCAGGCCGTGCTTCTCGGACAGCTCATCCGACTTCACTTTGACCTTCACCGCCGGATCGTTGATCGCCGCTTCCATCGCTTGGGCCGAAGCCGCAGCATTGTCCAGCGTGGTCAGGTCCAGCACCACGCCGCCACTGAAGATGGCGGTCAGTGCCGCGCGGTCGATCACGCGCGCCAGGCGCATCATGATGGCGTTGGCCAGGTTGTACTGGCGCACCAGTTCGCCAAGCGCTTCGCCGGTGATCGGCTCGGCGCCGTCGCGCGGGATCAGCGATGCAGTGTTGAGTGCGAACATCATCATGTAGCTCGCTTCTTCGACGTCATCCTTCAGATAACGCTCGTCGCGCCCGGCCTTCACCTTGTACAGCGGCGGTTGCGCAATATAGATGTGACCACGCTCGACCAGCTGCGGCATCTGGCGGTAGAACAGCGTC
>Ga0265797_10009488_pt1 | contig 12657 bp, 7 predicted proteins | sample P2T30metagenome_FD_192433 | JGI IMG/M metagenome (GOLD analysis project Ga0265797, IMG submission 192433) | Plant litter microbial communities from East Loma Ridge, Irvine, California - P2 T30 | ecosystem: Environmental > Terrestrial > Plant litter > Unclassified | place: USA: California... | reverse complement strand
CCAACTACCGCCGCTCCAAGAGCATTATGATGAGCCGCAACCTGGGTACCATGAAGAAGGCCAAGGAAGAGAAACGCAAGGAAATTCAGGCTGATCCCAACGACGACATGATCTTGCGTATTTTGCGCATGCGACCTGAAGCTGAGAGGTACCTGCGCGACCGCAGTCGACAGAAGGAGAGGCTCGCAGCTGCTGCCGCGGCCGAGCTAATTGTGAGGCAGAGTTTGCAGGCCGGCAAGGGTGGGATTGGAATGATTGGAAGAGGAGCGAGTATTGTCAGATGAAGGGGACATGAGAACGAGAAAAAAGTGCTGTGGAGCGGCGACGAGAGGTGACGATCATGTTTGCGTTTTGGGCATGGATGCGACGGAGTTTTTTTTTCCAGGGTTGGGATATACCATTGCGCATTCTTGTTTTATGGGCACTCGATGGGCGTGAAGCGGCGACGCCTTTGTTTTCTCCCTCTCAGCGTTCGAGTTTATGACTGGTGGGCTTGAAGCGTATCGGCACGAAAGAGCATGGATGTTCGGCATATTGAGAGTGCATAAGTGTTTTCCTGCTTTCTTTCTTTTTTTTTGGATCGATAAATTTGATGAGATGAGTAGTAGATAATTTGACGATATTGAGACATTAATTGAAATGAATCATCAGAAATTTAGGTATTGGCTCGCCCATCGGCGGACGAGATGCTCAAGTGCTGTCAAGGCGCCGCGAGTGAAGATTTGTAGATCCAGAACATGCCGGGGTGTCTACATCGTAGTTCTTTGTTCCTACATGTAGTCGTGTGCATATGACGAATGAAGCTCGTCCTCGCAGAAGAGCGTGCGATGTGCGGCGTCAGCTTCGGGGACATGAAACTCTACAGGCATCGAGCGGTGAGATTTGCGCAAGGAAAACAGGAAATGGTGAATAGGTATTGAGTCTCAACTCCTGGCCCCAGTTCGGGTTGTACCGTTTTGATCCTAGAATTACACTATTTTTACAACATCGTACCCGTCTATTCCAATCCGTCATTGCTTCTGGCCTCCTTTTTGGTGTCTGCGTCTTCAATGCTTATCTCTGCGTCCGCCTCTATCGTCTCTCCGTCCTCCTCTTTGGTCTCTACTTCCTCGTCCATTGTCACTGCAGCCTCCTCTCTTGGCTCTGCTTCCTCCTTTTTTGGCTCTCCGTCCTCGACCTCCTCAACATCCGTGGCCTCGGAGTCTTCAAGACGCATAAAGGACTCACCCGAGCGCTCGAAACCAGACGGCCCTCTCCACACAGTGACTTCGTTCTTAGACGCCCTAGTGACAAAGTCCGCGATGGCCAAAGCAGGGACCAGAATGGATTTCAAAGTTCTGTCGTGCGGCTGAAGCTGGGTGCCCTCGGACTGCTCAGCTTCCGGTTCTTTGCTGGTTTGCGCAACGTCATCCTTGGGCTTGTACGCCTGGAATGAGATCTCGGTCTGCCTGCCACCGATTTCGCCGGCCTCGATCTCTTTGTACTGGATTCGCACGTTCTTGGGGAAGTTGTCATTGAAGGCGCGGACGCCTTCGCTGTGCTCTGCTCGCTTGCTCAACACGTTGAGCTCTTTTTTGAACGTGGTGCTTTGCACCTGCTCGAAGCGTTCGAAAAAGTAAGGAACGTCGATCTCTGGCAGAGAATCGTCCTGTGTCTTTCTGATGTCACCGTCAGTCTCGGCCATCCACCCTGGCACCTTGAAAGTGATTTCTGGCGTTCCCTGAAGAGAGCCTTTCGGAGAGTTGGCAGATTTTGTAAGTGCAGCGACGAATTCCTGGATCTGAGGGTCAGAAAGAACAGCCGGCATACTGGCATAAGCGCCAATCTTCCTCGTCAGACGAATATCAACGACGCGATCCGGCAAAGGAATATTAATGTGATGCTCCCCAGTGACAGCGCGCAGGCCATCAATCTTGAGTTCCGTCTCTTCGGAGTCACCACTTGATCTACGAAGCATGATGAGCTCAAATTTCGGGAAGAGTGCCAGAGCTTTGGCGCCATGCTTTGAGAAAGGACTTGGCGTGAAGTGGGCGACAATAGAGGATTTGCGAGCGATGGATTCGGATGATCTTTGTGTAGATCGTTCATCGTCAACGGGTTGACGCGCCGGGCGACGGACAGGTTCTAAGTACGAAAGCAGTGTCTCGTACCCTGGTACTTGGCGCAGGAAAACAGACTCTTGCTTCGGCAGATGCCGGTTGTCTGCTTTTGGTCCGTGGAGAGACTGGTCTTGCAAAAGCAATCCCGATTTGTCTGGTGTTGATTCCTGAAGCAAAAGCCCAAGGTGAGCCCACCACGTGTGCGACATCTTGAATGGTCTGCCTCCCCAATATAGCGAAGGATCTGATGAACGATCTGCTACCGCTGCAGGCTCTTCTTCGTTCTGTTGATCAAAGTCTTTGACCAGGGATAAGATTTTGCGGCTCATTCCGTCTGCCTGTCCGTAGTATGAGCCCTTGGTACTGATCGTTGGCATCTCTCGTCGTATAGGCAAAACAGTCCGAAACAATGTTTTTGAACGCTCGCGGAAACTTAAGCCTTTATCCGGAAAGACTGGGACTAAAGCAAGCGACAGTGGACCTGCTTTAGCCGATTGGTGAATTGATGGACCCAGTGTCGTGTGCTTGATCATACGGGAGTGAAGATGCAACAGATTCAAGAGCAAACGACGTGCATTAGCCCTGTCAGAATGCTTGAAACTATATATACCGATGCTGCCATCTTTTTGCTGCATGAAGATGGATTGGGTCTGCGTTGAAATCTCACTGAGATCTTGCTGGCGGAAATGCTGCAGCGATTTGCCTGGGGGATATGTCGCGGCATTGGTCGGAATAAGATCATCAATCTTAACCACCTGCTTGCCCATCAAAAGCACTTTGTTTTCCAGTTGTGTTGCAATATCGTCTGCATCTTGCCTCCGAGCTGTGATGCGAATGATGTTATCCAGTCGGTATGGTTGAATTTCCGATCTTCGCAGGAGGATTTCGGGTTCGATCAGTGTCCGATACTTTACCACGCCAAAGAATGCGATATCAAAGAACATGGCCAGTGCCCATGGCGTCATATGAACCTCCAACTCTCCCATCTTCTGCTCGTCCGACCTTTTCGTGATCTCCCAGGCCACTCGCACGATTCTGTCAGCAGCTGTAGCCTTGGGTCCAGATGGTTTCTCACGTGATTGAGATGGCGCAGGGAGAGCCGATATGCGTCGCACATCCAGTGGCGTTCGGCCCGGCTGCCATCGTGATCGGGTGAACGAAATGGTCCGTTGGGCTTTCCGTGGGGTCGCGCTGGAGTGGCCTCTATATTCGAGCTCTCGTACGACAGTCGTGGAGGTATGATGTGATTTGAGCGATTGACTGAGGTAACGGGACAGTTGCTTCAGATTGTAGCTGTCGAGCAGCTCCTTGATCAAGCGGTCAAACTCCTTGTCTTCAAGTACAGGCGCTTGTGGGCGCAATGCTTCAATAGACTTGGTGACTTCCTCTTCATCCGGTGTCTGTCCAGTTCCCGACAACGCTGCCTCGATCTCCTCGGGCGTCAGGGACAAGCCCTTGAGACTTTGCTCTCCCAGGTCCACATAATTCGACTCTTTCCGCTTGTCCACAGGGTCCTTGCGAGCACGAGGGACATCCCGAAACACGACAATTGAGGATTTCTCTCCCAGGGAGTTTGTGGCCAGCGCCTCGGAGGTCTGCCGTTGCTTGCGCCCACGTTTTCCCACGATGCGGCCAGCTGGACCGAATTTCCTTGTGAAAAACACGCCTGATGCATTCTCTCTGGCAGGAGGGTCGGTGCCGCTTTCATCGGCAGTGTGGCGACTATAGGTGGTCGAGAAGGAGCGTTGGGCGGCGAATGGTCGAGGATGAGTAGCGGGCAAAGGGCGCAGGTGCTGCAAGACGCGGCGGAGCTGGCACCTCAGACATGCTGGCGATGGCACCGCTTTGGTGCCAGAGGAGAGCATATGCTTGGGATGAGGGTGGAATGTTGATGCTCTGCAGAAGGCAAAGGCAGAGGCAAAGGCAGGCGCAGACGGACAGGGACAGGCACAAGCACTACAGTATCATGTGAAAAGTGAGAGATCGGCAGGACGACTTGCCGCATTCGGGCTTGCAGGCGGCGTCTGGTTGTTTGGAGACAGCGTGACGCTCGCTCGCTCTCTGGCCAGCGAGCAACGGGCGAGTGGTCTGGCCATCTTGCCTTGCTTGCATAGGGGCTGTTGGATGATAACATAGAGAGGATATTATCATACACATTTCTCGTCTTAATCAGCAAATTATACCAGGTCATCTCTTCTTCTATTCACAAACCAACGCATCTCCACCAATAGGTAGGTAGACCCCTGCTGAGGCCACGCACAAGCCCACGCGTCCAGCAACTCGCTTGCTAGAAAGCAGCACTGGCAACATCTGTACTGCCAGTCGAATTAACTGCATCGACGCTGCATTACATGTAGTCATGTCTCAGGATCTCTTTGCAGCCTTTGGATCTGAGGAGCGTATTCCCTCCACCACCTCACAATCCAGTGCAGCCCGCCACAACCCGGCAGGGCCTCCAAAGCCGCTTGACCTGGAGGCCATTCTCAATGCGAAACCCTACGATGAATTTACGACGACAAACACAGTATCACTGGACGATGATGACGACGACGAATTTGGCGATTTCGAGGATGCTTCTCCAATGGACGCGGATACGAAAGCAGCCATTCTGAAGGCGAGAATGGGATCGCCTATGCCCAACATGGAGATGCCCTTCTTTGAGGTGCCCACGACGAAACCTGTGTCGCCAAACAAGTCTCGAACTCCGTCAAAGCCAGTCACTTCGCCGTTCAAACCAAGGAATACAGAGCCGGCAAGATCGTCGCCGTCTTCAAGCAGAGCAGCTCCTGTGTCGAATCTGCCCTTCAAACCAAGACCCGCTGGCCCAATACATGTCCCAGTATCGTCGAGCCGTGCTTCGGCAGCTTCGAAGCCAGTTTCAAATCTTCCTTTCAAACCAAAGCCTGTGCAGCCAGAGTCGAAAGGCGAAAACATCGGCTCACATCCCTTTGCCGGGCGGATGGACATGCTTTTCGATGCAGATGACGGTGACTACGATGCGGGAGCGGATGATCTCAATGTGGACCTTGCGAACGATCCGGAGGCCGCAATGGCGTACTCTAAAAGACTGATCGCAGACGCAATGGCCCATCAAAAGCCACAAGCAGCGCCCGCGCCACGTCCAGACTTACCCAAGAAAGATGTGAAGCGAGAGCCGAACAAGCTTAGGAAGAATTCAGCGTACGCTCCTGCAAAGAACCTTGACGTCTTGTTTGACGCCGACAATCTAAGCGATAACCATGACGACGACGACGACGATTGGGGCACCTTCGAAAGTGGGAGTGCAGAACCACCAAAATCAAATGGCACTGCAACAAATGCAACCAAATCTTCCGGAGACGCTCTAGGTCTTGACTTACTCGGTTTGGATGACACATCTGCACAATGGGCATCACCGCAGGAAACCACCCCAGCAACCTCACAGAACAAACAATCAACTATGCAAGCTGTCCAAGATGACGATGCTTGGGACGATTTCGAGAGCGTCGCACCGAGCACCGCCCCCAACACTGCCATCCCCAGCCTACCCAAATCCACCATCAACATCGCTGCTCCCGCAAACCCCGCCAACGCTTCTTCACTCCCTCCGACCAACATCCCACCGCCTGCAATCCTACTCTCCGTCTTCCCATCACTCATCACCTCAGCCCAAGGCGCCCTTTTCGACACATTAGCAAAACTACCACAAGACCAAAAGCAGGAACTCCTCACCCACGAAGCCACGAACCAATTCCTCCGCGGATACATCGGCCTCTCCGTCGTCCTGGCGCACATCATCAGCGGACGCAAGCAGCGATGGAAGCGCGACCAATTCCTCGCCCAGGGAATGCGCATCGGACCCGCCGCCGCCGGAGGTAAAGGCGGCATGAAACTCACCGGCGTCGACAAATCCGAAGCGGCGAAAGAAGACCGTGAAGTTTTGGACGCCGTGCGGCATTGGAGGTCGGTGGTTGGCAAACTGCGCAGCGCGGTCTCCGGCGCCAATGTCAGGGCGAGCGCGAAGCTACCTCCTATACCGGAGATTTCTGAGCAGATGCCTGTGAAGGTGCTGAAGATTACAGAGGGAGGGATCGTGGCGTCGCATGCGTGTGCGCTTTGTGGGCTGAGGCGCGAAGAGCGGGTGTCTAAGGTTGATGAGGGCGTGGATGATAGTTTTGGGGAGTGGTGGGTGCAGGGGATGAATATGCATTTGCTGTGCAAGAATTTCTGGGATTCCCATAGCGAGCGGATGAGGTCGAGGTAGTGGGTTGCTATTGAACAAAAGCTCAGAATCATTAGACCAGCATTACATTGAGGGGAGCCTCCCGTCAATTGGACATGACCGTTCACAGTACGTACGCACATGTTTGTGTACAACCAAAGCACAAGTTACAGCTTCATCAATATTCCCACGTACTAGTACCATGGGCTGCAGGCGCATTCAAGAACATGCCGGCCGCTGAGATACAAGATTTGAGCACAACAGCTGCAACGACTTAGCATAGATAAAGATTGAGTCTCATTAATATTTCTTACCAATACAGACAGATGATCGAGGATGATGTTCATTTTCCAATCGCCAGATTTGTCCCAATACAAGATGTCCCACGCCAAACGCCATACCGCTATCATATAATCGTAAGAAGGAAAACTGCTTCTGACAACTCTACACACAAGAGAGTGGAAGTTCAAGAACCTGCGCAGCTCGCATCGCTCTCACATCCGCTGAGACGTTCGGAATCTGCTCGTCTTGGGGCTTCGCGGCCTCGTGTCTTTGGTCTGGGAACGATGCTGTTTGCGGTTTCATTGGTAGTGTGTTTGATCTAGTGGAACAGAGTCAGTGGCAGGTTTTCCGCTAAGTAGAGAGAGCTTCAACACTTACAATGTCACATCCATTTGCGTGTGGATCGATCATGCCGGGGCCGTTGACTGTTAGGCAGAAGTGTTGTGATGGGTCTGAGAAGAAGTCGTCGTGGAAGAGGACGTCGCCGCAGAATTGACAACGATGGGCAGCTGTGAGCGGCATATTGTGTGATGTTGTGTTGTGGTTTGGGGTATGGGTGTGGCTCGGAGGCTGTTGGTTGGTGGTGACAGGATAATCAGTTGCTGTCAATAGTGCTTGATGGAGGACGTGGTTTGAGTTTTGAGTCTTGAAGATGTTGCAATGTGTTTGGTGATTGAAATGATGTAAACTTTACAGAGACCAGAGGCTGCAAGAGTTACATTATAAAGAGATGACAATCGTGGATGGCCGGGTACTACGTGTGGCGAAGGCGGCGTGCGCCTACCATAGTAACATCACATACAGCCTCCTGTAACGACTGATCACGTATCCTTCCGTTACAGGCGTCATATTCACGAAGATATACAGGAAGCGCGAGTGTCGGATGCGAGCGCATGGCCTGCCGGTATGCGTGTATCGTTCCACGTGAGGTGTTGCCAGGGTCGCCTTCTCGCACCCGGCCGAGGAAGCCACTCAGATTGCTGTTGGCACGCTCGGCGCTGCGCATCAGCCTCACAATAAATCTAATTCAGGCATGACTCGAAGATTGCTGCAGGATTCAGTCTTGTTCCGGCCATGGTGATACAATTGCGTAGGAATCATGGTCGAGTCTTGAAGTGAACGGACTCTGTGAATTCGTTGGTATTATCGGGCTTCAAAGCCCCAATCGTCGTCTCGTTCGTTTCGCTTCCAGCCTGTGAGTGCCGTTTCTAATGCCTTGTCTTTTGCTTCCCTCCTGTCAAGGTTCGCCGACTCTTTCGCTTGTCCATATGTCGCCTTGTCCAGATTCCCAAGGACCGCAGGCACGCCCGCCATTACAGCAACCTCCAAGGCAAGCTTCCACAACCCCCTCCTTGACGTGATACTTGCACCTCTGATATCAAATTGTTTCCGGCCCTGTAGCACACCGTTGACCAAGATCTCTTGCCGCTTCGGCGTCCACAGAGCGGAGAGGTTGCTACCACCTGCCTCGGCACCCTGCGCCGAGTATGCGAACTGTCTTCCTGTTGTTCTCACGTCGAACGACCTGAACTGGTGACCAGCTTTTGTACCTTCCCAGTCATTCAGCACCTTCATCCGTCCTTCTCTTCCAAATGCTCTCTTGACAGCTTCGCTCACTGTCTCAGCCTCCGGCATGACCAGTGTTCGCAGATAGCAGCCATCGACCTGCACCAATTTTGCCGTGATCCCGGAGAGCAATCCTGTGACCTGCTTCAGTGCCAGTTTGTCCGAACAGCTCTTGCTCATGGTGACCGGCGCATCTGGCCGTGCTGGTTTCCGTCGCACGACTCCCAGTCGATCGAAATGCCCACGCCCTATCATGTCATCGGGATTTGACGAAGGCGCCGCATTAGCCCACGGTGTAGCGTCCTCTTGCGATGCCATGGTCAGCTCCATCGAAGCGTCTCCGCAGGGAGCTTGAGAGCAGAACATGTGAATTTGTACATCGGGCTTGAGCTTGAAGAGCGGTAGAGGGTTGAGTCCAGGATCGAGTTGCTGTGCTTCGTGTGTGTTTCCGCCTGACCATTCTATCCATTGTCCATCTCCTTCTCTTCCTGCTTGCGCGAGGAGTGCGCATTCCTCCAATATCCAGCTATTGAAGCCGCGTATTGCCAACACCTCGGCGTGCCAGTCATGTAGTACATTGCCGTTCGCTTGAGGGACCTTCGAGGCTGGTAGACATTTCATTCCCGTTGCAAGCGATGCGCATTGCAAGGCGGTTTCCTTGCTCGTGGTCTCGTTGACATTATGGTCGTCGCTGCTTTGCGCTGATTTCGAGTCGCTGGGAAGACTGCTTGTCGTGCTGTTAGAGTCAGGATCTAAGCTGCACGAAGCAGACTTGTCAGCAGAAATTACTTTGCTGTGTGCATCACGAAGCACGTACGTCTACTCAGGACGATGCCAGCTAGAGGAGACCATTCTTTGCGGCCGTCGGCAAGAGTGCGCGGCTTGAACTTTTGCGGCAAGGCATTGAAGGTGTCGAGTACGCAGTCAGCAATTGCGTCTGCGTGTGGTGCTTTTTCGGATGACATTGCGACCATTCGACCTAATGTTGCATGTTGTCACATGCAATAGTTTCTCCGTTGGAAGTTACGGCGATCTTTGGTGTTGACCTCACGCTCAGGCTCGAGAAGCTGGGGCCGTGCCGCTGAGACATACGATTGCGGAAGTGATCATCACGAAGGATCAATAACGCTTACCATGGAACACTTAGTATTGAAAGACCTGCGCGAGAATACCTGTATTACGACCATTTGAAGCTCTCTCGTTCTTCGTCGATGTCCCCAAAATCATCCCCACCAGCATTCATCCTTAGGACGACAACAGTCAACCCTTCGCCGCTGAGAGAGGCACCGAATGCTCAACTTCCGTTGCAGTGTCTCTCGTTCATTGCCGACGCAAGTGCCCATCCAGTTCCAAACGCTGAAGCTTGGCCGCTGAGAGACGCAGCTTAACTATGAGGCTCGGTCTGTCGTAGGCGACGGACGGCCACATCGTAGGCGGTGGTAGCATAAGCGGCTTTGGTGCTGCAACCGCCCGATCTTCCAGCGAGAAGGATCCAGCTGGCGCACCAAACCGACCAAACTCTGGTTCAGATAGAGGCTTAGGCCATACGAATGGAGGTCTCGATGTTGACCGGCTTTCCGCCATCTCACCGGCATCACTTGGATGAATGGCACCAAGCTCGCCGACGACGCCTTGGCTGCTGACACGGCCCTCTTCGAATTGCGGCGTCTCAGTGACAGCACTCCCTTCGCTGGTTCCAGGTCTGCTGGTACTGCCTCCATGGTCGGAGCCGTGCGTATCCAGAAATTGGCGTTTCGCACTCGCAGAGGTCATGTCTCTAACCTCAAGCCTGCCGGAAGGTCCATGGACAATGCTGTTTATCCCTTCGGATTGCGGTGTCCGGATAGCAGCATTTGGTTCCCAGGCGCCAGGCGTGCTGATATTTCCAGGGTCACGAGGGTGTGTCTCTCTGAACTGCGGTGTCTCGATCGGAGAGGTCCTGTTCTTCTTCCTCGACCCTTCTTGCATAGCAGAGGAGGTACGCTTCACCGAAGGCTCAGCTGCGTGTGATGATGGCCGCTGAGATTGCGAATCGACGCTTTCGGCTCGACCAAGTCGGCTCTTGAGTCCAGCCACTTCCCCGCCGAGTACCGTCACTGATTCGGCCATTTTGGAGACCTCCCTGGTCAATTGAGAGACCATATTGTCCAAGTGAATGAGTCGTTCGTTCAATCTGGCGGTGTTTCCGTTGGACAATGTGATCAACAAGCCGAACATGGCCTCCATCCTGTACGCATTGTGCGAATCCGTCTGGTCCTTCTCAAGTAGCCACGCCTCTAGCATTGCGAGTCTCTCGGTGGCGTCAGGCGCGACTGAACTGTTCGGACCGCCATGGGAGGATGACATGCTTGCGGCGGCTGGGACGTGGAGGTGGCGTGCGGAGGATGAGCAGAGGTCGTTCTTGAGCAAGTATCAGCGAGGAGAGGTTGAACACAAGCCCGCGTGCCGCTGAAAGACTCGATGTGATGGATTTATATGTGTTGCGAGAGACAGGGCGAGAAACGTGAAGTCGAGCTTCAGTTTGCGGTATTGAGGAAGGCACGATGGCTGCCTGCTCACTTGCGACTGCCATTTCCAACGAATTTGGCAATGAGGTGTCCTAACGACTTCAACAAATCTGCCGTCCGTCAATACCATCGAGACTCAATTTGGCACATCGACGCCTCTTATAAACTTGATAGAGAGTGATTGACCGAAAGTGAATGTTAGCATAGCCCGACGAATGTATCGGGTTTTGGTAACAATTCAATACGGGACTGGAAAAAAAGAATTTACAATACCATTCCGTGCTCTCCTTCATCGAGAGGTAGAGGATATACTGTCTGTACCTTGCCGCAGGGATATGCCTCTCCAACTTCCACTGAACGAAAGTCGGCCGAGGAGGAATCTTAGCGGCTTAAGAGCTTGGAGCTGAAGATGTGTTGTATTTTGCCGTTGCCGAACCCGCTAAAGCCTTGCATATTGTGGTTCCCTATGAGACCACGTTACATGCACCGGAATGTTGGGTAGACTAAGTAAGTCATGGACACGTGCATTGCATGGCTCACATGGTTACTGCCAGTTGTTCAAGTGAAGTCAAGTTGCTTGAGCCTCGGTGAGGTGAAACAAACGACTCGAAGATTGAAGTGACTGTGTATTCGGCCCAGCACATATCGGGCTCCACGATTACATCTGCACGCTACGAGGATCACACGATCAGGTGACGAGTCGTTGAGGCACTTTGCGGAGAAGATAAGCCAGGTCAAGTCAGATGACTTCATTCCTGCGAAGCTGCACCGGCCTCAGAGTGAGTCAATGCAGGTCAACGTACAGGCGGTCACCCGTTTAGACAGGCAACGAAAAAAATTCTGAGTGAAAGCGCATGCAAACAACGCGGGTGAAGCGGCCAGATCAAACGCCTTCACGTGCACACGGTTCACTTCGCCACTGAGCTCCAGTGAGCTGCAGGCCTGCTGGAGCCCAACCATCCAACCATTTCGTCACAGAAGGCCCCGCAATTAGCGTACTATCAAATTTTGTGCAAGCGCCGTCAGTCGCTCTTGCCAAGGCTCAGTCCCCCCACCAATCCATTTCTCATAAGAGTCTTCCTCTGCTTCGCCAACAAGATCTTCTCCTTCTTCGTCCGCGCACACCTTTCAAACAGGCTTTGAAAACTTGGTACGAAGCTCCAACTACCATCTCGACATCGTCTACAGACCGCTAACAACTTCTTCAGCACAAAAAACAACCGCAAACATGGGGTACGTCCAGCCTCGAGCGCCCGCCGCGGCCTCGCCATCCATCCGTCGAAACACCACATCACAAGAGCATCGTCTGACAAGAGCTGTAGTAAGGAGAAGTCTCACATCAACGTCGTGGTCATCGGCCACGTCGACTCCGGCAAGTCTACCACTACCGGTCGTAAGTACACCCATACATTTCCGAGGCCGAGTAAAATGACTCACATACATCACAGACTTGATCTACAAGTGCGGTGGTATTGACAAGCGTACCATCGAGAAGTTCGAGAAGGTGAGCATCACTTGGGCACAATATCATCTTGTCGCGATGACATCCCTCTGCCCCGCCACAACACCCCGCCTCGTCGCAAATTCTTGCGATAAGGATGTGGGCCGCCCTGGCTTGGCAAGGACCTGCACCGCGACAAGATGGCATCGCCACAACATCATTCACATTGAACACATCACTGACAACCACATCAGGAAGCCGCCGAACTCGGCAAGGGTTCCTTCAAGTACGCATGGGTCCTCGACAAGCTGAAGTCCGAGCGTGAGCGTGGTATCACCATTGATATCGCCCTCTGGAAGTTCGAGACTCCCAAGTAAGTTCCCTTTTTGCGACAGACAGGACAAGCAGAAGCACACTGACTAACCTCACCCACCACAGGTACAACGTCACCGTCATCGACGCCCCCGGTCACCGTGATTTCATCAAGAACATGATCACTGGTACCTCCCAGGCTGACTGCGCCATTCTCATCATTGCCGCCGGTACTGGTGAGTTCGAGGC
>Ga0265797_10009487_pt1 | contig 12659 bp, 12 predicted proteins | sample P2T30metagenome_FD_192433 | JGI IMG/M metagenome (GOLD analysis project Ga0265797, IMG submission 192433) | Plant litter microbial communities from East Loma Ridge, Irvine, California - P2 T30 | ecosystem: Environmental > Terrestrial > Plant litter > Unclassified | place: USA: California... | reverse complement strand
TACGGGCACGCAACTAGCGGGGCTGAAGCTTGAACGTAGTGCTCGTGGCAAGCTTCATCATTTGGATGTTTCTTCAATTTGTTTGCTAGTAAACATGTCTGCACTCACTCCAATACAGGTACTACTCGCTCAAGCCACTCACACAAATCCCTCAATTCCGCACCTCCCAGCGAATGTCCCATGCCCTCATACTCCTTCAACACCACCTTCTCCTCCTCAACCCCCAGCTCAAACAGCTTCTCATAGCACAAGCGATGATACCGCTTAGGCACCAACCTATCAGCCGTCCCTCGCGCCAGGAAAACCTCCACATCGTCTGTGACATCTTTAGACAGTCCAGCATCCTCCCTTAACCCAACAATCCGCTCAGGCAATGGCAAATAGCCAGACAGGCCTACGAGTCCGGCCAACTTGCCAGCGTACTTTCCCGATACTAGGCCTGTAAGTATCGACATTGCATGACCCTGGGAGAAACCTCCAAGCACAATCCTCTTCTCGGGAACACCCTGCTTGACAAGATCATCAATCAGGCTCGTCACATACGCGACAGTAGCCATCATGCCCTCTTCATCCTCGTCGTCTTCCAGCTCAGGACGGGATGGCGGATAGGGCGATAGGCGCGTGGGCATGTACCACGCATTCGTGGCTAGGTCGTGATTCTCGAGTGCATTTGGGAGAACCCATGTCATGTGTGGGAGTTTGTTGGCGGCTTGGAATTGGCGTGCGATGCTTTCGACGCCTTCGGCTTCGTCGCCGAGGCCGTGGGCGAAGATGAAGGCTGCTGCTTGGGAGGGGTTGGAGGGTGTCGCGAGGGCTGGGATGATGATGGGGGGTTTGCGGACTGGTGGCATTGCGTCTTGGGGTATAGTTGTTTTCTTGAATGATGAACTGGCGGTTCTTGACAACACACTCTCTGCTGCTGTGGTTCAATGTAGCTCATGGTCGAATGGAACTGACGTCATTGGATGGTAGCGTTGGTGAGTAGCCGATGAAATCTACCCATTATCTCAATACCGTGGTGTTCTTCAGACAGTGCAAGTAGCTCATCAATGATAGTCTTAGAGGTGGATCGTTCATACCTCTTGTCTTCTCTATTAAGAGCGAGCCAGAGTCAGAGGTCCAAAATGTCCCATGGTCATTTTTTGAAGCGGTCAGTTCGGGCTAGGTCGAGACGCATGCTGAACAATGACCACCATGTTACCACGAGATAGTTCGTGCACTGTAGCGATTGAGAAGGAGGAAGGTCCATGCCCAGGTGGTCGAAAGAAAAAGACGCGCTTCCACGTGACAGCTAGCTTCATCCAGCACTCCTCCGCAGCTTCGCCGCAACATTTCCACAGACCCACCAACACCAACCATGCCACACGTCGAAGTGCTCCCCAACTCAGCAGCCTCAGTCGCGCCCGGCTGGACATACGTCGTCGACACCGGCTACGACCCGTCCAAAGTCGCTCTCAACCCAAAGAACAAGAAACGCGCCGCAGCACAAGCCTCCGGCCAGCGCGGCGAAAACGAGCTCTCAGCACGGCAGCAAACAGCGATCGCACGGAGAATAGCGGAACTAGAGAGGGACAACGATCCAAAGCAAAGCATCGCGATACCTGGAAAGGCAGGTACGTACAGACAAGTTGGGCAGGCGCAATTGGGGGGAAGCTGATGAGCATTTACAGGTGTACTCAAGACGCAGAACACACGACGCATCTTGAGCTACCAGCGCCAAGTCAAGCACTGGCTCGACGACGAAGAAGCACAACTCGCACTACAACAACAACAAGCTCCCCTCCCACGCGCCCGCACCATACCTCCACCAACACGCACAATACCCCCCGCACCCGACGACGAGTCCCTCCTCTCCATCGACAGCGCCATGCCGCCGCCACTACAACCCGCAGACCTCGAAGCCCTGCTGTCCGCGCCACCGCTCTCATATGCCGCAAGCCATGCTGCGCCGCCGCCTGGTGGAGGTCCGCCGCAGAGACAGTTCTGCGATAATTGCGGGTATTGGGGCAGTATGAAGTGTCGGAAGTGCGGGGCGAGGGTGTGTGGGCTTGAGTGCAAGGACGCACACGAGGCGACGCGGTGTTTGAAATGGGCTTGAAAAGAAGTGTCTCGTCATCTACCCGGCGTTGAAAGGTTTACATTCGCATAAAGATACCCCCAGTTGCATTACATTGCATTACATTCAATACTCAGTACGCAAACTTCTCCCCAACCAACTCCTCACTCAACTTCCACAATCGCTCATCATCCCCCTGCCGCGTCGCAGTAGCCTGCACATCATCCGACACATTCCCATTCTCCAAATACACGCCGTTATACCCCTCCAACCGCGCATCAAACGCAGCAACAACATGCGTCGCCGCACACTCATCCAACGTCTTAACATCAAACTCCCTATCCCACCCAATCCCCCTATCCATCTCCTTCAACGCCTCCAAATCCTCCTCCTTGAACTCCGGCGCCAGACTCGTACCAAATGTCACGCCAGGGTGCAACGAGTACGCTTTCAAGCCGCGCGGCCCGAGTTTGGTCGCGAGGCTGCGTGCAAATAGTATATTGGCGGTTTTACTCTGCCCGTACGCAGCCCACTGCTCATACACATCCCCTCCGCGGAAGCCCGGATCATCGAATCGTATTCCGGACAGTCGATGTCCGTCGCTGGACACGCTGACTACGCGAGGCGCAGGCGCGGCGAGTAAGGAGGGCATGACGAGATTTGTGAATAAAAAGTGCCCAATGTGGTTTGAGCCGAAGTTATTCTCCAACCCATCCGCAGTCCTTTTGTAGGGTCCGGCCATGATACCCGCGCTATTCACAAGAACATCGATACGTCCCTCAGGATACGCCAGCACTTCCTTCGCGGCACTCCGTATCTGTGCTTGCGACGCGAGATCGAGCTGCAGGATCCTAACTTCCACGCCGGCATTCTCGGGCTCAGAGGTGATTTTGTCGGCGGTGAGTTGTACTTTTGCGACAGAGCGCCCTGCGAGGATGAGCAGGCGGGGTTTGTGTGCCGCTATGGTCTCGACGAAAGTAGCGCCCAGACCGCCCTGCGTCACGCCTGTCGTTAGGACGATCTTGTCGCGTATGTTGTGTGCGTTGTCGGCGGCGATTGTGGAGGCGAGTGCGTTTTGGCGGGTGTATGGGAGGGCTAACGTGGAAGCCATAGTCTAGTATGTTTTCAAAAGGGTGATTCGACAGTGTGTGTAGTGTTTGTTCGAAAAAGGTGCTGAAGAAAAGTAAGATAAGGTAATGTGACGGTGTATTTATATTCCCAACCCGCACGTTATGCTACCCATCTCCTGTCGTAAAAGCCAGGAGCTAATTGGATGTGATGTGCCTCTCTTTCTCTTAACCACGTCTAAACTCCGTGGCATGATAGGGTTACGTCTTACGGCCGAGAAAAGCCTTCGTGCCATACTCTACTCTACTCCGACTTAGATACTCGTACAATGAGCGGCGAGGATGCGCACTAATGCTTGATTGAGGTTGAGGAGAGAGGCGACGTGGAGTTCCGACATTTTGGATCGACGTTCTCGAATGTGATGTGAAGCCACGGAGCGGAGACGTGCTTTGCATGGGCATGGCATACGACGTCGTACATGGCTGCACATTTGGATTGTCTTGATTGCACCTGTACTAGGTAGCAGATTTTCTTTTGCTTGACTACATAGGCAAATGTGCCAAGTACACTGCGATTCCTCAGCATGTCGGAAACGGTGTACGGTCAAGAAGGAGGGGACTTGTTGGTACACATTGCGCGTGTAGAAGAGACGCGCTGTTATGATATGTAACTTTCTCATCGTCGAGAATCCAGGACATCAGACCCAGACGAGAAATCTCATATCTTTAGCCCCTCAAGCGCATCCTCCAACTCCCTCTCACCACCCACACCCGCATCCCCCACAGCCCCCTTCCCCTCCTTCATATCCCTATACTCCCCCGCAACAGCCTCCATAACCCTCCCCATACCCGCATCCCTACCCCCCTCCACCAATCCCTTCTTCACCCTCGCAAAATGCTCCTTAACAAAAACCTGATACTCGCTCTTCCCCTTCCCCTCCCCAGCACCCTTCCCACCCCTAGGAACAGGTTTAATCTGTACCAACCGCCCCTTACACTTCCCACAACTATGTCTCTCCGTATCCACACTTTTACTATGCCTTTTAAACACATACCCGCACCCCACGCACTCCCACACGAATTTATACTCAATCGCATAGCTATGCTTCGTAGTAACCTGCACACCCCTATGCCCAAACGCCTCACTCGCTTTCCTACCCCAGCTCTTAAACTCCGCGCCGTGCGGATTATTTCGCACATCGCTGATCATGAAGGTCGTGAGGTGGCAGAATTCATGTGCGAGGACGTTATACAAGCGTTCAGGCGTGTCGATGACTTTGACGGCGAGCTCGATACTGCAGTGGTGTCGGATGGCGGTGGTGAAGTCGGTGGGCGCAGGGCCGGTGCGCAGGCGGATTGTTTCGCGGCGCCAGTTTGCGCGGCCGGCGGTGGAGCGCAGGGTGTTGGACCAGATGAGGTGGATGCCGCCGGTGGGGGCGGAGAGGTGCTGGATGCGGCCGGCGCAGATGGTTTGATCCAATTCAGCTAGGAAAGATGATGCCATGGCTTCGCGCTCTGTGAGGAAGGTTTTGCGCTCGGCGCGTATGGCTTTGACGTCTGGGGATGCTGAGTCAAGGACGAGCTTCTTGACTGGACTTCGGGAGCTGGTGGCTTTGGTGGGCTTTTTGCGGGGACTTGTGGTTGGACTGGGTGCTTGGGCGTCACTATCGTCACTCTCGTCATCGAGGGCAACGCCTTCCATCATCTTGACTATGTCGTCGCGCCACTTTTGCTTCTTGGGCGAAACAAGTGTTTTGACAGGCGAGTGTTTCTCGTTCCACTCATTCACAACCTCTGGGTTCCAGAACGCATCAAGGCTGGGGCGGAGATCTGCTTTTGGAATCGCGGGCTTCTTCTTAGACGGTGAGACGAGCTTGGAAGGACTTGACGGTGCACGAGACGGTGTTGCAGGACGCGACATGGGCGGGGCTTTAACGGGTGACCGAAGCTTAGTCGGTGTTGGCGAGTATGTGAGCATCGCCAGACCACCACTATTGGAGGATGAGGTTTGGGGACGAGACGAAGCGAACGACGCTGTGCGCACGCGTGTTGGAGGTGGGAGAGGTGGAGCGACGAAAGAAGACGGCGCTTCTGGCGAGTCTGTGAGATCAATGACTTCTTGCGCCCAGTCTGAGATGGTGCTGTGACCATTCTTGTGCGGTGGACGCATCGAAGTCAAAGGTGTTGGTTCGGGTACTGCTGCAGCCTCTGATACAGGCCGTCTTGCTGATGATGCAGATGTCTTCCGGACTGGGTACGCAGGCTCAACCTCTTCCTCCTCGTCTTCGGAATCCGATTCCACGCGCCGAGTCTGTGGCCGTTGTCGTCTCTGTCGTACATTCACAATCGGATCCTCATCCTCGTCGTCACTAATCTCAATGACAGGCGTCTCTTCCTTATCCTGCGAAGTCGCATCCTCATCTCCACACCACAGACTTGTCTCGACATCCTCCTCAGCCTCAACCTCAACTTCCAGCACCTCCTCGACAGCCTTCTTCTTCCTCTCCGACAGCCTCGACTCTTCCTCCCCAAGCACATCAATTTTCGTCCTACTCGCTTGTGTCTTCACCACACTCTTAGCCAGCGTCTTCGCATACAGCAACCGTGTTTTCTTGCCCACGTCCGTGTCGGTAGTGCTGCTGCGCACTCTTCGGTCTTTTTGTCTCTTCTCCGGGCTTGCCAGGCTCTCATTGCTTAGCTTCCGGAGCAGGCGGCTGTTACTTTCGACGGGTCGAAGAATGCGCTGTTTGCGTGGTGTGGGGAGCGGGCGAGCTGGGTTGGTTGGCGCTCGGTGCGCGTTGGTTTGGTCGGCGCCCAACGAGTGTCCTTCCTGCGACCGATTCGCAGTATCTCTCAAATCCCGCCTCGAGCTCTTAGGAACCAAAACCGACTCTTCTACCTCCTCCTCCTCACACAGCGACCTTACATTCTTCCTAGGACTCGACCGCGTCACTCTCGTCGTGCCCGGCGGCATAAAAATAGCCGGATCGTTCGGGCTCGGTTTGCGCAGGCGTGCCATTTTGCGTGCGAGTTATCGTTCGAATGTCGTATCCAACCACACAGCCAGGTTGTCCGTTCGTTTCGCCAGTCCAAAAAATGATGTTCGTGGTGACGCCAGACCTGTTTGTTATTCGTCGTTGTCAGGGAAGCGCACGGACGATCTTTGAACTTACCGCATTGGGAAGGTTTGCGGAACGGATGTCGAATGCAGTGGTTTTCCAAAGAAGTGAAAACTGACAGTTGCTCGCTTTGGGTATGGTCATGGAAATTTAGGATTCTTACTCTATGCCACGCACCCCTACGCTTTTCGGTATGTGACGATCTGTGATCAGAGTACGTACGATGGGAATTTCCATTCATATTGTGAAAAGCTTTGGGTGTCGAAGTCCTCCTGCTTCTCGTGCTCTCCACCCGCATTACACTGAAGAACGCCGTACATCCGCATTGCATTGCCACTCCTTCCCATCACGGCATTATAATCATCTTGTGAAAAGTCAAATCGTTCATTGCAGGCTAATCCATCACAAATACAAGCCGTCCCACGCAAGCCTCCGTGCGACCCATCAAAGAGAGCTTCCCCTGCGACACTCGTACAAGTCGTCCAAGCATAACCTCCCCAATAGCTGGTGGGCTCATTCTTTCCAAATGTGAGGAAGCTGGGGTATTTCGTCCTATATCTACATCCCCAGTCCATATTGCGTCCATCTAGTCATCTCTGCTCAGCGTCTAGTTCTTGGCCTTGGCAGCCATGGTGTTGAGAGCGCTGCCGTTCTTGAACCACTCAATCTGGCCCTCGTTGAAGGTGTGTGCAAGCTTGATATCGAAGGCCTTGGCGCCGTCGGCGGGGTGAACGGTCATAGTGAATGGCTTCTCAACGGCAAGCTCGGTCATGGCGAGGTCGACACGGTCGTTGGGGCCAATCTTGTCGTAGTCGGCGGGGTCGGAGAAGGTAAGAGGAAGCATACCCTGCTTCTTCAAGTTGGTCTCGTGGATGCGGGCAAAGGATCGGGTAATGATGGCAATGCCTCCCAAGTGCCTGGGCTCGAGAGCAGCGTGCTCACGGGATGAGCCCTCGCCGTAGTTCCAGTCACCAACAACGACCCACGGGACGCCGTTCTTCTTGTAGTCACGGGCGACATCGGGGACCGCGCCGTAGTCGCCGTTGAGCGAGTTCTTGACCTTATTGGCCTCGCCGTTCTCAGCGTTGATGGCACCGATCAACATGTTGTTCGAGATGTTGTCCAAGTGTCCACGGTACTTCAACCAGGGGCCGGCCATGGAGATGTGGTCGGTGGTGGTCTTGCCCTGGGTCTTGATGAGGATGGGAAGGTTCTTGGCGTCCTGTACGAGGTTAGTTGTGGTCACACCTTCATCTCCAACTCTACAACTTGCCTTCTTGTCCCAGGCGGCAAATGGCTCAAGGAGCTGCAGACGGTCGGAGGTAGGAGAGACGGCGACGGAAACCTGCGAGCGGTCCTCGGGAGGGTGCTGGTAGGTGTCCTGTCCTGGGTCGTAGCCGTTGCTGGGGAGACCCTGGCCGGAGGGCTCCTTGAGCTTGAACTCTTTGCCATCAGCTCCGGTGAGCGTATCAGTTCGGTTAGAAGTTAGCATTGTCATGTGTTCGTTCGAGCGATGCAGACATACAGAGGGTCTAGGAGAAGTTAGCATTTATTTGGGAGCATCAAGCCGATGATACATACTGAAGTTAAGTGTTCCAGCAATGGTCAGAGCCACGACTAGGTCCGGCGAGGTGACGAAAGAGTGGGTGGCAGGGTTGGCGTCATTACGTCCGGTGAAGTTACGGTTGTAGGATGACAGAATCGAGTTGCTCTCTCCCTTCTTTACGTCCGACCTATCCTAAAAGACGTCAGTGCTGGATCAATTGCAAGATGTAGGAAATCACATACCCATTGTCCTGGATTGGTATTAGCATTATTCCTGTATGTCGTATAAGTGTGTTCAGAAGCGGTGAAAGTGCGTTAAGGTAGACAGTAGTATCAGAAGCAAAAATGTCGCGAGAAAGAAAGCCTGGTATGCGTGCTGATGGTCCAAATGCAGGAGATGGGATGATAGTATTGCGAAGGTAGCCAGGATAGGCTGAAGTTGCTGCTGTGGTGGTTGTAGATGATGCGATAGTAATGCTGTGAGGATATCCAGGATGAGGTGAAAGGCCTACTGACGGCCGAGATAGCGGTCTAAAAAAGACGGCTTGGTGAGGGCGGTGGTATTGGCTGAACACTTGACGGTGGCTGGGCGTTTGGCAGTCCCTGACGACCGAGCAGCAGCAGGAGCGGGTTGTTTCAGATTACCCCAAGCATTCGAAGCTGAAGTGACTGGATTGGCGATAGGGCTGTCCGAGGGCTGGCTGCCCTCGGAGTGTATTGCGACGCCAGCAGCAAAGCCTGTTGAGCTGCGAATACTCGGCCTATTCGACGCTGAAGAGACTGAGGCCCCGATTTCGCCACTGCCGATTTGGACGTCCTCAGTCAATGATGTCGCTTGAAGTGTCAGAGGCACGGCTGCCGGTTGCTTGGATGGGAGAGGGCTGAATCCCTCCGAAGTGGCTTGAGCTACTAGCAGCGATGGCTGCTGAGCCCTCACTGGGGGTTTTCAGGGCTGAAAGGCCATAGGTACCAGAATCGGCAGTCCAGGATGTCCAGGATGGTAGGTCGTCCGAGGATCCAGTCCAGGATGAAGTTACCTTGGTATAGAAACATGTGACTGAAAGGAAAGATGCGATGGAAGAACAAGAAAAGGAAGAGACTGGGAGAACATACCGATGCAAGGTCCACACGCGTTGGCCAAAACTCGAGGGAAGTTAGCACATGACAAAGTAATGGTTAACTGGTAGACATACCCATTCCGCCAAACTCCTCGAAAGTCTTAAGCTGTCCATCACGCTCAATCGTAGCGCGAATCTGCTCGGATCCAGGGGTAACAGTGAACAGCGCCTTCGCCTTGATACCGTGGTCCATGGCGTCCTGCGCAATCGACGCAGCACGGGTCATGTCCTCGTACGACGAGTTGGTGCAGGATCCGATAAGACCGACCTTCAGCTCTTCGGGCCACTTGTTCGCCTTGACAGCTTCCTTGAACTTGCTGATGGGGGTGGCAAGATCGGGTGTGAATGGACCGTTGATGTGGGGCTCGAGCGTGTTGAGGTCAATCTCAATGAGCTCGTCGTACTCGGCGCCCTCGTCCTCACGGAGCTCCTGGGCGTACTCGCGGGAGAAGTCACCGATGGACTGGCGCTTGGTGGCCGAGAGGTAGTCGTACATGCGGTCATTGAAGGGGAAGACCGAGGTGGTGGCACCAATCTCAGCTGAAGATCATGTTAGCACTTCCTGGATGTGTTCCGAGCAGGTCTAGAAAGACTACATACCACCCATGTTGCAGATAGTGGCCATGCCCGTGCAGGACAAGCTCTCGGTGCCGGGTCCGTGGTACTCAACGATGGCGCCAGTTCCTCCCTTGACGGTGAGGATACCAGCAACCTTGAGGATGATGTCTAGCAATCAAGTTAGTCCACTTCCCTTGGTATCATGCATCCTCGGCTAATACATACCCTTGGGCGCGGTCCAGCCTGAAAGCTTGCCGGTGAGCTTGACACCAATGACCTTGGGCGCCTTCAGCTCCCAAGGAAGACCAGCCATGACATCGACGGCATCAGCACCACCGACACCAATGGCGGCCATACCGAGACCACCGGCATTGGGAGTGTGCGAGTCGGTACCAATGAGGAGAGCACCGGGGAAAGCGTAGTTTTCGAGCACAATTTGGTGGATGATACCAGAGCCGGGCTTCCAGAAACCAATGTTGTACTTTGCGCAGGACGTGGACAGGAAGTTGTACACCTCCTTGTTGATCTCGTTGGCGCGGGCCAAATCCTTCTCTCCACCCACCTGAGCCTCGATGAGATGGTCACAGTGGACGGTGGTAGGAGTAGCGACCGAGGGCATGCCAGCCGACATGAACTGGAGAATAGCCATCTGGGCGGTGGCATCCTGGCAAGCTACACGATCTGGGCGGAGCTTGAGGTAGCTCTTGCCGCGCTCAATGTCCTGGCCGTGGGGGTCGTCCAAGTGGGAGTACAGGATCTTCTCGGCGAAGGTAAGCGGGCGGTTGAGGCGGCCACGCACAATGCCCAGGTTCTCGCTCATCTTCTTGTAGTTGATGTAGTGGCCCTTCTCCCAGTTGGTCATTTCGACCTTGCGGGACAGCGGAGCATCGCTGACGGTAGCCAATTGCCTGCGCGAAGCAAGGCTCTGGCCGACGCGGCCGAGCCTCGAGAACTTCTGCATGGTGTGTGGTGGGGAAGTGTGTATGTGGAGGGGAAGAGTGATGGAGGGAGCGGAGGGCAGAAGCGTCAGAAGCTGCCACAATGCTGCGGATAACTAATGGAGATCAGAAGGGCGGTGATTGGCTGTGTAGGCGTGAAGACGCGGGCCCAGCTTCTTGCGGAAGACCTCGGCGCTGAAGCACACAACCCGGCAACTATTTCCCGCTGGCCCGCTTTCACGTGCAGCGGCTTAGAACTCAATAACAAGAAACTCTTGAAGCAATTGCAGACATTAACATGCGGTGCTGGGTGTTCCTCGAGTATATAAACTTGGTGGTGCGGGTGAGGGGAGCTGTGAGGGTTGCTGCGCTGTGACGCCATACCCCGCGCTCCCTTCCTTTTGGCGTTGTGCGAACGCCAAACATCAACTCGCGTACGATAAGCGCAGCGCAGCAGACAACCATTTGCACTGAATGCACCACTTGGATTCCGCAAGGAAACGTCAGCGCGAAATATCTCTTCGACCTGCAGACCACACTGTGCAGCTCTAGTTCAGGATAAGGCAGCATTAGCAAGGTCTCGGCCGCAAACGCCCACAAATTTTCGAGGTCTGCAGGCCAATTGCACGGGCCATATTCTGTATTTCCGCATTCCTCCACTTCTTCACCAAACCCACTGCCGAGCGGCCGCGGATAAGTCACCGTCTGCACACCACACACACCACAGCCGCCATGCCAGCCATCCGAGGACAAAACTCCAAGAAGAAGACGCGCCGGCACATTCGCGATCTCGACCAGGTGCACGCCGACCTGCACGACGAGAAGCATCTCGCAGAGTTCAAGGATGCGAAGCCCGTAGAAGATTTGCCTGGGCTGGGCCAGCACTACTGCAAAGAGTGCGCAAAGTTTTTTGAGAGCGATGCCAACTTCACCGCGCATCAGAAGGGCAAGGTGCACAAGCGGAGGTGAGTGTTGATGTGTTTGAGGGTGTGCGCAAGTGCTGATGCTGTGCAGAGTCAAGGCGCTGCGTGAAGAGCCGTACTCGATAAAGGAAGCTGAGGCGGGCAGAGGCCTGACCACCGACAACGGCAAGCGCGCGACGACGACTCTGATGGAGGTGGACGACAGTGTGACTGCTTGAGGGGAGGAAGTGAAGGATGGGCTACATGATTAATAGCAGATGTTGAAGATTTGCATGCGACAACACTCAATGGGCAGGCGCGATGGAGACAGGAACACAAAGGGAAGGCACCACCAGGCATTAACAGGCTACACATTCTGCGTTCTGCCTACTTGGAAGACTATAGTCGCAGGAAGCACATGCATTGCAAGGCGTTCAAAACATGGGCCACGGAGCATATAGACGGCACAAAAAGTTCAAATGATACCCCACATTACAATTGTCTCACCAATGAGCCACAAAATTTATGCTTAACATTGCTGCGTCGCCATTCAGGCACCCGTTTGTCGTGCTGCCTGGCGCCGCCTACTCGGTACCTGACAAACTTGCCTTGCACATCACCAAAATCTTCTGCCCTTCAAACCCACCATATAAACCACAACACCACAAACACCACCAAACATGCACTTCTTCCAATAACACCCAAACTCACATCTCACACCCCACACCATCCCACCCAAAAGCAACAGCCAAACATGTCCTTCAAACCCACCCCCCTCTACGGCGGCGCCCTCACGCTCGACCTCCCCACCCACTTCGCCGACACCAGCCTGATCCGCGACATACCCTCGCACCAAGAAGTCTACCTCAGCACAACGGGGTACACGAACATTGTTATCGAAATCTTGGGTACGTCGTAACTCTCTCCCACACCATGCTTGCTGCTGGCGCGAATCCAATGCTGATCCTGTGTGAATATGAACATAGAATATGTGGATAAACCCTCTGACGGCGAAGCGCTGCAGTATCATTTCGCGGATTTGGTAGATGGAACGGGCGACAAAACCATGATCCTCTCACAAGAAGCGGTACAATTCGCCGACCCGGAATTAAAGTACGTCTCACACCCTCCTCCCCAAAGTCCCCATCCCTCCCCAACCTAACCCAACCTAACCAACGTCTTCCCAACCAGATCCCACCCAGCCCTCAGCCTAACATTCACGCAAACCCCCACCACCCCTAACCAAAACCGCACCAAAACACCAGAATTCGTGCACATTTTCTTGATACTGCTAAGGTTGAAGGAGAAAGGTGCGGATATCTTGGTTACGGTTAATGTGCCGTGCTATGAGGGGGA
>Ga0265797_10009486_pt1 | contig 12660 bp, 11 predicted proteins | sample P2T30metagenome_FD_192433 | JGI IMG/M metagenome (GOLD analysis project Ga0265797, IMG submission 192433) | Plant litter microbial communities from East Loma Ridge, Irvine, California - P2 T30 | ecosystem: Environmental > Terrestrial > Plant litter > Unclassified | place: USA: California... | reverse complement strand
GAAGAAGCCCGAACCAAAGGATGACCAGCACCCTTGGTTCGCTCAGATGCAGACAAAGATAGAAGCTTGGAGAGACACAAGCCCTGAGATGGACGGTGGATCAGGGCTTAACAAGGTCTGGTGAGTAAGTCTCTTTGCATGCAAAGTACCTCGACTAATCCGACTAGGTTCATCGGTCGATACAATACCATGGTCGTCTTCATGTACCGTCCTTCTCCACAGGTACCTCGCCCGTCCCTGGACGCCGCCATCCGCTGCTACGACGCTTGCCAGTACAACATATACATGACTATGAAGCAGATCGAGACAAAGAGCGTCGACGTTACCTGGATCTTCACACAAGCTATCTTCATGTGCATCAACACTATGCTTTGGACATTGTCATACTCTGAGGTGCGGAGACGTCATAGCCGCGAAGAGGTCGAGGGTCACTTGAAAGTGGCCATGGAGTCGATCAGGCAGGCTTCCGAGCGATGGCCTGGTGTTGAGTCCGCCATCGGTCTTTACTATAACTTGATCCAAGCCTGCATGCGGATCTTCGACAAGGATGGCGACGTTCCCATCTCCGCCAGCTCACCTTCCGACACTGCATCCGTGGGCACTGGCAACATTGTAGATGGTATCAATCGGTCACGAACTACAAGTCCAGCAACGGCGTCTACCGCATCGGTTCGCACGCCTTCCGACAAGGTACCAGGACCAGGACCTTTTGGCTACTTGCCGGAACACAACCAGCAACTCTTCAACCTTGGCAACGGCCTATCGAACCCTCCCAACCCATTCTCAAGCGCACCCACACAACAGGCTGGACTGCAGACGTCGCCTCAGCAGCCCCCATCATTGGCATACAACGAGCTGAGCCCGAAGACCACGATGGACAACAACATACCCTCCTACAGCTACGCACCTACAGGCCAATTCGCGCCGCTACCCACTACATTTGCCGAGTTACCTACATGGAACCCAACGTTCACGATGCCGCCTCAAGACAACTACAACATGACAAATACGCAGATGGCTTCATCGCCTTTCTATAACGAGGCGTACGCAGCGAATCAAGGCTACGAAATGGCAGACTATCTCAACCCGGCCTGGAGTCAGGATGCTAGGGGTACTGGGCTCAATCAGCAACAACAGATGGAGCTGATGCACGACTTTGAAATGAATGAGGCGAAGAACATCGAGATGATGATTGAACAGAGTCACCAACTTTTCCGTCCACCGCAACTACAGCAAACCTACTGAGCGCCCAGTCAATGTGCGACCATCATACCAGAACATTAAACACACTAGGTCCTGGCTTATCTGTATTGGAGTACGAAGACAGATACTACGCGATTCAGAGCGAACATCAACCCGGTCGGCTGTCATTCGATGTTTGAAGATCTGACGCAGCCTTTCTCGCATTGGAAGGATCATGTCCCGGCTTGGCATTCGCGTACGAAAGGTTCTCGCATGCCGATCTTGTCGATCCTATCCAGCAGATTCGTCCGGTGGCAGCTGAATCAGATCAATGGCATGAGTAAGATGCTCTGGGGGCCAGAATCAAAATTTCGCCTCAGGGATCCTGAGTCGCCCAGGATGGTCCTTGCACCTCGGTCAACTCTGCGAAGTCTAGCTTGTGTCGGAAGTCTAGAGTTCTCCATGGGTCGCAAGCGGTCGGCTCCGATGAACAAACCTTGGGAAAAATTAACGCATCGTGCTGGATACGCAAACTCAACGTAACCCAAGACCGGGACGGGCTGGCTTGGATTCTGTGAAGAGATGTGATTGTAGGATCATAGCCGAGAGGCAGATGCATGACATGCAGCCCAATAAGGAAGCGCTCCAAGCAACAAGACATCATGCGATGTAGATATTCAGCTGGACTGAATAACCTTCACATACAATGTATAACAATCATGATCAATTCGTTCATCCTTCCGTTCTGACCCTTGCCTGTTCCCATATCGCACTCCCTGATACCACCCTTCCACGAACCCTCTCTCCATCCCTCTTCCTATCCCATCCCCAACCTATTTCCCCTCCTTAATCCCACCTAATCTCTCCACTTCCCTATCAACCCACCCTCCAACCCTCCCTACCAGCTCCTCAATATTAACATCCACCTCCATCTCCTCTTCATCACTCTCGTCCACAACCTCCTCCCACACATCCCTCATAACTTGGTACACCCAGCACCCGCCCTTCATGACAGTCACATGTTCCCAGTCGTTTACAATCGGTCGAGTGTCGTCTAGTTCCTCGATGAGGTCGATGAGACTGGTTAGCGGCTCGGACTGGTGGTCTGACAGAATGTTTTCGAGCGCGATGCGAGCGCCGCGGGTGAAGGGGCCGAGGTCGCGGGGGGTCAGTGGGGGGAATGGCGCGAAAGTTTGGGGCGCAAGGGGGGTTGGAGTTGTTGGAGAGGTAATGGATGGCGTGTCTTTTGTTGAACAAGATGATGGAGATGACGGGGATTTGAGGCGTGAATCAGGTGAATCAGCGATAAGCGGAGGCGAAGGGCTGTGCGGTAATACGGCGGTGTCTGACCACGTGTCCGAGAAGACATTCTCTTCTACGGGCATAGCGGTTTCTACGGGAGGTGGCTCGAACAACTCAAAGGGTGAGAACATGGCACTTCGTCGCGACCGTGTTGTAGTATTCCGCTTTGGCCGTGGAGCTACTGGAGCCTTTTCCCGCATCTTCCTGACTGACGGCGTTGGTGGTTTGGGCTTGTTTGCGTCTTGCTTGGCCTTGGAGAGGTTAGTAGGTTGCTTTCCACGTGTGGTCATTCCGCTTCGCGTCTGCCGAGTTTCGCGCGTCGTACCGTTCCTCGAGATGGGTTCTGGGTCGGCCGTTTCAACATCGACGGCGTCGTTTAGATCCACTGCCACTTCTTCCTTTCTGCCAAATACAAGTGTCTTAAGCTTGCTCGTGGTCTTGCTGGTAGATTTGCGCGTCGCTCGCTTTGTCTCTTTGATACTCTTGGCAGGGGCCTCTTCCTTGATTTCCTCGCCCTCGTCATCTGAGTCTACAACTTCCGCACTCTTGTATGGTTTCGGTGGACGTCTGCGCTTGGGGTGGTGATTGGGTCCTGAGACGTGTATTGGGTTGGGCGCAGACGGTTTACGGGTCTTGAGCTTGACGATAAGACTTGGTGGGTCGGTAGGAGTCGTGCTGTCCTTTATCGAAGGTGGCAGGTTGGCGGGTGGTTTGCTGGGTGTGTTCTCGGCTTGCTGTTTGTTCATTAGTCTGGTTGAGCTAGATGCATAGAGCGCCGTACTCACCGCAGATAACCTGCTTCGAGTGTGAAGACGCGGAGATGCTGCTAGGCTATTTTGCGTTTTCCTGCTCTTGGCTGTCGGTGATGAGGGTGTCGGTGAAAGCGTAGCGCTCGTGTCTCCCAATTCAGAATTGAGACCGAAGAGATGGCGCTTAGGATTCTTCGCGTCGCTATTGGGCGTGCCGTGGGTCAGGCGCATTCTCTTTTGCCTGGCTTCCACTGCGATAGCAATTCTGGCGGCTTCGATGTCTTTCGTCTTCTTTCTGCCTCTCTTGAGCTTGCCTTTTCCTTTGGATGGCTTTCCGTAGTCTGACTCGGATGCGTAGAACTGTTCTTCCGCGCTATCTGGCTCATCAAAGTCTAATAGCTCTCTCGATTCTATGACTTCTTCCATCTTATGTGACTGCTCGCGTGGCTGCTCATTTTGGTTGTCAGGTCGCTCGGAGGGTGTCGCATCTTTCACCGGAGACTCGTGCTCGACAGTGCTTTCGCGTTCTGGGACTGACTCTGCATTGCGACGTGTGTTTTCGTCGTAAAGCGCTCCGATAGCATCGAGCACCCGCTGCAGAACGAAAACTACGGGAACTCCTGCTTTTATCGACTCCGGAACGTTTACGTCGATGGCAGTGTCGAAAGCGAGTCGGCCACGATGATGAATATCGGGTAGCAGCTCCAGTTGTGTCTCGAAGTTTTGTCTGCGCTTGTGAAGCTCTGCAAAGCTCCTAATGTCGTCAAGTGTCCCATTTTTGATCGCATCGTTGATTTCATCTTGAGTGGAACCCATAGCTTGTTCTCGTGCTGCAACGAAGAGGCGGGGTGGAACAGATGATAGGGATGTAAAGTGGGAAGTAGTGCGCGAATAGGAGTCGCAAACAGACCCTTTAGTCGTGATCCTTGCGCTAAATATTTCTTCAAGCTTGGGGGAGGAATTGATGATGTTGCGACACGGCAAGTTCAAAGACTACCTAGGTAAGTAAGTGGGAAGTGTGCTCGGGCCCCCTGTCCGGCTCCCGAGGTCGTCGCGGCCAATTTACTACACGCAGCGCAGCTGCCGGTCTTATCAACACTCATAGTTGCGTGATCAAACGAAAATTATAGGTAGCCGCAAGTAGATCGCTAAGATACAAGGTCGATGGTCTCTTCTCCGCGTCTCCGCTCGTATTGACCGTGATACTGATACTGTGATTTACCCGTGCCGTAGGCGCGCTGTGGCTTCTGGGTTGAGCAATGTTGTAATGTTGTATTTCTTAAAGGTCATTGAAACCCCCAGGCTCATGGTCTACGACAGGTTTCATGCCCAAGTACATGCGGCTGAAGCGGACATTGACTTGAAGAAAAGTGTACGTTCGTTGAGAGTCCCTGCTGCAGACTACTGGGTCTCTTAGTGAAAATGCTTTCCACATTGAGCTACACCAAAATGTAACTGAGTGAGCGTGCAGTAGACCCACTGGATGCTTCTAGAATGACATTGGGTTGCAGCATGACTATTGCAGCAAACTTTGCCTTCTACATCAATACATTAAGCGCGACCATAAAAGCTCGATACTCACCATAGATCTTATTTAGTACGCACAACCGCCATAGACATCACCACCTAGGTAACCCAGCATTGCTCGTACGAAGATAGTGACTAGCAGAAGCAGAAGAACAAGCAAGAAATGAAGCGGAAGAGGGGGTCTCACCTCGTCGTGATGAGCCCAGAGTGGAGCAAACCGAGCGAAGTTCTAACACACCAGCAAGCCTTTCGTGCCGGCGTGGACTATGTATGCGACATCCTCGTTCGCCTTGTCAGACATCCCGACTTATGCTATCCCCCTTCGTCGGTCAGTACTGTTTCTGCCAGCATCAACGGATATAGATCACGCGTCAACAACTCCAGATCCACCGGAAGAGCTTCTTCGTTATCATTTATTCAAGACTTTCATGCTGGTGCCGCGACGGCTTTGACAAACATGGAACTAAGAGCAGTAAACAGTCGACTTGAACGGGAAGCCAAAGAGATCATCACGTGTCTGGAAATGTTGGTGCATCATGAGTTTGTACGTTTGATGGAGCTGGAGATATATGGAAGGCGATCGGATCCGGACGCTATGCGAAGAATGGACGAGGTACGAACTGTCAGACGGATGGTGGGTACGATAAAGCTGATGAGGTGAGTCTCAGGATTGAGAGCGATGGTGTCGGAAGTGAAGTTCGGTTCAAATATTCAGGTATGTCGTCCTTTGGCAGGTTGAAATCGAGGTCTCGGTCATGGTCGTGATGTAGAGAAGAAAGAAGGAGTATTCGCGTGTGGTGACGTAATGCCGATGAGCCGATTGGCCATGGTCCAAAGCTAAGCCCCATCCACACTAAGCCTCCTTTTGCGTGTTGAAAGTCAACAGAATCCCATTCATTGTTGTCTCCTCTGTGCGCATTCGTTCTCTACATGATCGCTCGCCGAACTTCCTATCTGCACACACTGCCAAATGCACAACGGATTACCTATGTGTCGTGTTTATAATCAGCATAATGTGACAGCAAGGTCAAGGTGAAATGACAAAGCGCGCATTTCACACAACACGACAAGGCACTCGAACTGTATATTATGAGTACCACCGTCGACGCAAATCATTCTACGCCCCGTCGCCCAACTAACCATGTCTCAACCACCCGATGACCACCCAGCTACCGATGTTGACGAACCTAGATTCCCACGTCGAGACAAAAACGCCACCCAGAACCATGCCTGGCAGCTACCTAACACCAACAGCTTGGACACTCCATTTTTATACGCCACCACCCAATACACCATCCTCTCTAGTCTTGTCGAACACCTTCGGCCCCAAGATGTTCTCCGGCTAGCTCAAACTTCACAGACGGTGTACTCAAACTTGGACTTTTCAAGCGCCGCTAGCCGTACCAATCTCCGTACAAAGGTACTGTGCCCAGGCTTTGGTGTGCAACAACGCAAACTCACGCACAAGCCCGCTAGCGAAGGAGAATGGCACGTGCAAGCATCGTGTGGCAGCGAGATCATTGACCCAGATATGGAGAGCCGGCCGTGTGTCACCTGTGGCATGAACACTTGCGATGAATGCAGGTTACATGTGACGTACCATTCCATGACGGAGGATAATGGACCACACGGATTAAGGTGGTGGGCAGGCCACATCATGACGATGAACGCTCCCGTTCGCCTTCTCCCGCCTAACGATCCCATCTATCGGTACCCACCTGAAGACGATGAAGAACAGCCACCCTGGAAGCTACCGCTTGGCAAGGGTCGACCCCAGCATGACTGTGGCCGTCTCGGCTTACCATTTGACTCCAATCTAGTGGCCCAAGCCGAACCGCTTGACAATTTAATTGATCAAAATCTTGGCGATACTCTATTACTCAGAACCAAGGGTCGTTCATATTGCTCTTCCGGTTTCAGGCCTGTCGCTGGACCGCTGTCTCTGGTTACTGCAGGTCGTCTTAAGCGACTCTGCACGACGTGCTCAGCCACGGAGGTCAAGCACCAGTGTACGTGCACACTTCGAAAGCGGTTTCTCGACCGATGGCTGTGTATTGAATGCTACCTCGAGAACGAAGCTAAACCTGGTGGTGCGGCAATGTTGGAGATGCTGGCGGGAGATGAACCAGGAGAATGTCCATGTGGGAGCTCATTCGATGCACAGGACCAAGATTCGTGGCTTGTATGCGAGTGGTGCGATGGTCGGGTGACCGGGTCTAAGAAGGCCACTGAAGAAGAGGAAATGGCGAAGGATTTCGTACCGAATGAGGAGGACGAAGACAAGGAGGGTGCCTGGCCGGAACAGCTTTCAGATGGGGACCGTCCCAATCTGGATGGCAATCTGATTGACCAAGCCATCGCGGATGCAGGCTCTGTCGCGCCTCGTGGTCTGCATCGACACTTCGTCTGTCAAGAGTGGCTTACCCGGAAGCAACATCTACAGATGGCCGAATACAAGAAGAAAATGGAGGAGGGCAAGGAGGAGGAATTCAATTTCTATTGGTCCCGCCATTGGAGGTAGAGAAGCAGTAACGGGGAAGTTAGGGGTCCGGCTTACGATGTATATCGGAGCTGCTCTAATATCATACTATACACTAGCATCCACTCATAGTTCAATGAAAGTAGTCGAACAATAATGGGAGAGGCCAGACGATCGAAGGAAGATCTGTTTGTCACATACACTTCTTTGTAGTCAAACTAATTCTACCGTAGCAAGCGTCCATGTGACGATCTAGACATTCCTATACGTTATCGAAGCGTACCACCCATACTATAAACTAAAACCAAGTTACCCAAATAGAAACACCAACTTTCGAAACTCACACAAACACGCGCAAATACACCCAGCCTCCCATCTAATGTCTCAAAACACATTCTTCCCTTTGCTAGACAATGCCGCCCACACCCGTCGCCGCTACGCGGAACTCATGCTTGCCTACAAAAGGCAGATGGACAAGATTGAAGCAGTGGCACCCTTTCCAACGCCGGACCTGGAAGCGGAATACAGCGTCAAGTATACCGATCTACAGATGAAATTGGCCATTGTAAAAGTATAAGACAACATTGAGAAGGACGTGATGAAAAATGCTTTGGGGAACATGACGCGGGATGAGATCGTGACTTGGGTCTTGAGAAGTGAAGCTTATGGTAGCGAGAGCAGGTACTAGAAAGGAGGAAGGTTGCGCATGTTACAAAGTGCAAGGGATCTGGTCGCTTTCTGAAGGTTATGGTAGTGAGGAGATGTATTATTAATACGAACATTCTGTGCTTCTAGATGCTAGCCATTCTTGAGCGCCGATGATGCAAATGCTGATGCTACGCCAGACCGAGACACCAATTACGCTAACACGCCCAACATGCAAAACGCCATTACCCGACATGGGTCAAAAGAAAAAACGACGACGCAGACATCTATGCTTCTTCTTGGGCCGCTGGCATCCCTGGCCATGCAGTCGATGTACAACTCGTGCGCGCCTCGTGTTCATCAGCTTTCCTCGCATCGCGAACCGCAGCGTCAACGGCGTCGTGAAGATCGAGATGGAAGAACGGCCTATCAACCCCGTAGATCGGGTAAAACTTCTGCTTCTCACTCGTGGAAGACAACTGCACCTCAAGTGCATTTGTTTCTGTGGAGTCCTTGCCCTGTTCTTCATCTCCGGCTCCCATCTGTCTCCGGACAGCTTCTACTTCTTTTTGCTCTTCGCATGACGCGCCTGCGAGACTTGCCGATACGGTGTAGGCTGGACACCAGTTTCCTGTGTACTCTGCAGTTACGACAGCAGGGAAACCAAAACCTGCAAAGGCGAGCGCTTTGCGTGTCCATCGGTTGTGAACACCAGCAAAGTGCCATTCGACCAAACCGGGCGCTGCATGGCGATCAAGCGTCTCGCGTAAGCTCTTCAATCCGTCGATGCTGGTAATGTCGAGAATATTGACAGTGGAGAAGTCAAGAACAACGGCTCGCAAGACGGGCATACACGACGACTCTTCGATGAGCTTCTCCGTGGGTGGCGCGTCGCACCACAAACGATCGCATGCGCGGATACCGTCATCCGCTTGAGTCCGGCGGGTGTTTGAGGTAATGTAAGAGGTAAGGTAGTCAACATGATAAGCTTGGTTGATGTAGTTGAAGTTCTCGCTGAAACGATAGATGAAGACGCCGGGGTATGCCGGCTCCACGGTGATGTTCGGGTTATGGTTGTCTGTGACGTCGTAGGGCATATAAACTTGCCGAGCTTCCTGCATAGCTACAGCACGATGTGTCTGTTCCCCATGTGGCTGTGAAGACAGCGACGCGCTTGATGTCGACACGGACTGATCGCAGGAGCGGTCGTCGCGCACGATGCGCGTCACCTCGACAGCACCTCGGAACTTGCCCGGGCTTTTCGCCATGCGGACGAGCAGCATTGCAAAGGAGAGGCCAACAGTAATGTAGATCGCCGTCTCGAGATCGGTAAAGAATGCGATGACAACACCGCAAACCCAGATGAACAGCTCGAACGGCGACAGCTGGTAGTACTTATGCAAGTCCTTTGGTCCTTTGATCAAATCGACGGTGGAGTGTATGATCAGACCAGCAAGCGCTGCGTTCGGGATGTAGTAAAAGACAGCTGTGAGCGCATACAACGCCAACACTAGGACCACTGCGCTGAAGACGCCGGATAACGGAGTGCGCACTGCAGCCTTGGAGAGAACAGCAGAAGCACCGAAAGAGCCTGTACACACATAACCACCCACAAATGGACTCAGTATGTTGGCAGCGCCTTGTGCGATCATCTCCTGTGAAGGGATGACGGTATAGTTGTGTTTGCGTCCGAAGTTCTTGGCGATGGCGATGTGTTCGACGATGAGGATGATGATGATCGCCGGGAGTTCTGTAGCCACCAAGCCGAAGAGCTTTCCGTCCATTTTTGGTACACCTGCATGGCTGAAACCCTTCTCAATATGACCTACGATCCGGAACTTCTCTTCGCCTGCAGGTGTCGTCCTATGTACCAGCCAGCTGATAAGGGTGTACAACAAGATAGTGAATGTGAGACGTAGCGAGGAGATCATAGACCACATCTTCTTCTTCCGAGGTTGTCGCACCTCCATCTTAGCGCATAGGTTCTTGATCAAGTATAGGAGTACGATGGATGTGATACCGATCGCCGCATCCAGTCTTGCCGTGGGTAAGCCCTTCAAGAAGTTGACGTACACCTTGTACGGAGACTCACGCGTGTTGATCCCTGTAATGCCCATCAAAGTCGGCAGCTGTGTCGAGATGATAGTAATACTGGCCGAGGTGACGAATGCTGAGATGGGAATGTACGGGATGAACTCGATGATGAAGCCGAGACGAAGGATACCGAAGACGAGAATAATGGCGCCAGCAAGGAAGCTTAGCGCATGTGCAATCTCCTGAGGTTGATACACCCCTGGGTGTTCCGCTTCAACTTTGCTGACGGCGCTTCCAATCAGTAAGGACCCAACTGCTGTCGTCTGTTCTTGGATTAGCTGGTTACGGCATAGTGAAATGAATGGCTTACACCGATGACGATATCTCTAGATGTACCAAAGATCCAATATAAACACGCGCCTGTAAACGTAGTGTAAAGACCAAAGGCGGGTGACAGCCGCGCAAGCGAAGCATATGCCATGGCTTGTGGAACGACGACAAGACCGACCGTGATACCTTCATTTTCTTTAGCAATGGCCAGCAAGGGGTCCAGGTGTTTTGTAAATACCAGCGATAGCATCTCCAGCCAGCCAATGTAAGTTATACCGCCTCAGCCACCGTGCGCTCGGAAATAGTTCGCGTACATACTCTGCGGCGCCATGTGAGGTGGGAATGAATTCGCGGAACCATTCTGCTACTGATGGATCCTCTTCGCTGTACGTCTCGCCAACTGTGTCGTGCGCTATGTCTTTAAGGGAAGTCCTCTGCGCGCTGCGGTCTTCTGAAAAGGTGGGTAGATATTTCATTGTTCTGCTGTTGACGTCCGTAATTATGTGTGCGGATGCAACCAGGCTACCAGAGAAGAACTGCGACCTTGAATTGGTAGGCGCATGTACGCCGAGTCAAAGTGATGTAACAAGAATGAGGGTTGTGGCAGTTGCGTCCGGTCAAACTTGGTACGCCAATCTTGGAGGTCGTGGATACAATACAATGACAAAGTTGTTTGCAAAGAGAAAAGAGGAAATCACCAGGTTATGAGTAGACGGACCGAGCGCTTCTGTAGGAATCGGGACGTGTTATCCATTGAATTGACGCACAGTCATGCGCTGTGCTTGGAGCATTTCACCGATGTTCCGAAAGTTCTCTTCGGGCGAGAGGTCTTGGCAGAAGTCGCGCCGATAAGATACTGCAACTCACCGCCGTCACTGCCATCTCGAAACGCGATACGCGTCTGGAATGTCATGATTCGGTCATTTCGAAAGTATTGAGTCTCTCTCGTAGTGTTTTGACGTCTTCATACGTTCAATACGCGTAGTGAATATATCCAGTCGCGACGCGTGAAGCTCGGTACCTCGCCGGCAGGTCTGGCGAGATCCGCGGATTCACGAACGCATCTTGGCAAAACGGAAGTCGGTGTGGCAAAGCCGCAATTGGACGATGTTGGGACGTGAGGAGGTGCAGGTGATGATGGGGATGCGGCGACGAAGCGATCAGGAACAGTGTTCTGGTCCATGTGTCAGTGCCAAGCTTCACGCCACGACACTACGGCAAGCTTCAGGGGTCCACTTCGAGCAAGTGGTCGTGCGCGCTGCGGGGAGGAACCAACAGTTTCGTCACCTGGTCATCTGGGTGTTCGACTGACAGACGACATGAAGCTATCGCTGGCTCAATTATTGGTGTATCGACTAGAATACGTTCTTTGATCTGCTGCTATGTATGTAAATAGGCTAGAGACTTCTCCCGAGGAAGAGCGGTCACGGGGAATTCCTACAACTGGACGCAACAAGCAAATGTACATCGCATACGGCGATCATCTTGGTATGTATCTTGCCGAACGGGACTAAGTTCACGCATTCACCGGTGGTGCCCTGCGTGATTCTACCAGGACAAGCGTGCAGTAGACTCAGGACTCTTAGTCCAGTCCCCATGGATCTTCGAAGCCAGCAGCTGACTCGACGTCTTCCAGATCTGGTAGATCATCGTCATCGTCATCCTCGCCATCTTCGCCCTCGTCTTCGTCCTCGTCCTCGTCCCCTGAATCATCCCCCGCGTGAGCATGCATAGAGTCCTTCTCGTCGCAGATGCAGCAAGTACATTCAACGTGCTCACCCTGGATTCTCTTCCACTGGCGGATCATAGCTCGTCCCAAACGTTCTCCACGGATGCACTCGCCGTTCACGTACACGGAAAGAGACCCGTCGCGCTTCTCAGCGTAGCCAAACTCGTCCAGAGGCAGACCCGCAAAGTCAGCCGCCGAATGGTCCTCCTCGTCATCTCCGTTCTCGAGTTCCTCTTCTTCTTCTTCGCTGTTGTCTTCGGCGTTCTCACTAGTGGCATCATCCTCGGTGCCCTGCTCGAGCTCTGGGATCTCGCCTTTGCACCAGTTGCACATGACTTTTGGCATGATGTCTGGTGTGAACTCCGTTCCGCAGCCACACACATGAATGTGGCCTTGTCCGACCTCGCTTGCTTTTACAACATGGCGGCGCAGCTGTTCATCAACGTTTACCTCCTCGATGTAGCAGTGCATACACAACCATCGGTCTAGGAAGCGCTTCCGTAGGGTGCAGGAACAAGGCGCCACACCTTGATTCTGGCGTTCCAGGTAACAGGAGGGGCATGCGAGGTCTTTGCGCTTGTTGACAGTCAGATTGAGAAATGAGACGATGTTATTGCCAGAGTAGGGGAATTGTGTACGCCCACGGGGACTGATGAACTGGTGGGTGCCCAAATTCAGATCGA
>Ga0265797_10009484_pt1 | contig 12663 bp, 13 predicted proteins | sample P2T30metagenome_FD_192433 | JGI IMG/M metagenome (GOLD analysis project Ga0265797, IMG submission 192433) | Plant litter microbial communities from East Loma Ridge, Irvine, California - P2 T30 | ecosystem: Environmental > Terrestrial > Plant litter > Unclassified | place: USA: California... | reverse complement strand
GTCCACGACCACGCGCAACCTCTTCGCGAACCTCCCCCCACCAGCCGAATGCCTCGCAATCCTAATCGGCACAGCCGAAATAACAATCTTCGGCCTCGCCGGCCTCGCAAACCCAGCCTCCTTCGCAACAGGCTTCGGCCTACCAATCCAACCTACACCTGAAAAGGATACCGCCCAACTCGAAGCCGGCACCGCAACAACACCACAAGAGCAGACCTCTGTAGAAAAGACCCAGCGCGGCCTGGTACTGGCTCTCGCGGCGCGCAATCTGGAGAAGGGCCTCACGTTGCTGGCGTTTGCTTGTTACTGGCGGGACAGGAAGGCGCTGGGAACGTGTATTTTCGCCGGTCTGTTGACGACGGGTGTGGATCTTTTGGTTGTCAAGTGGTATGGCGCGCAGGAAGCGGCGGGCGGGCATCTCATTGGCATGGCGAACTGTGGGCTGATTGGCGGCGCGTTGCTTTACTGGTCGAGGGATGGTTCGTGGTGATTTCTTCTGAAAGGTTATTGTTGAGGAATATTTCGGCTTCACGCGTTGGTGTGTTCGATGGTCTTGCGGATATTTATATGTAATTTTGAGTTGTAATTAACATGGCCTATTCTATCAAATCTTGCTTTTTATCGACCGGGGTTCATTCAAACGTGCTCAAAGGGAGAGAGGAAAACATTGCGGATGGTTGATCCTCGACATCTTACACGTTCAACTCGACGACATCGCCGTCAAGCTGGTTCTTGTACTTCTCGAGCGCAGCCTTGACCTTGGTGTTGACGAGCTTCTCGACAATCTCGGGCGAGCGACCGATGAAGCTGCTGGGGTCGGTGAGGCTGTCGATCTCGGCAAGGACAGGCTGGAAGAAAGGAGTGACCTTGATGCGCTCGATCAGGTCGTTGTCCTTACCCTCCTGCTTGACCACGGCACCGGCCTGGTGAGAAAGGACGCGAATCTCCTCGTGGGTGTCCTGGCGGGAGTAGCCCTTCTCAACCATGGCCATGATGATGTTCTCGGTTGCCATCTGTAGGTATTGTTAGTGGTGTCATTGGACAGTGGAAATCATTCGGGACTCACGAATGGCAACTCCATCTCGACACGCCTCTTGATAACGGCAGGGTAGACAACAAGACCAGAAGAGATGTTGTTGAGCTGCGAATGAAAGTCAGAATTTGATCGATTTCAATACCAAATACGCCACATACCAGCATGATGCAAGCATCAGCGCAAAGGAAGCCCTCAGGAAGAGTGATACGCCTGATGGCGGAGTCGTCGAGCGAGCGCTCGAGCCACTGAGAAGCATAGGTCTGCTCGGCATCACCACCGAAGTTCCTCAGCTTGCGGCCAAGCGAGCAGAGACGCTCACTCCTCATGGGGTTACGCTTGTAGGCCATAGCGGAAGAACCGATCTGGTCAGCCTCGAACGGCTCCTCGATTTCCTTGAACATGGCAAGGTGTCTGATGTCGCCACCAATGCGCTCAGCGGTGCAACCGAAAGAGCCGAGAGCGTGCAGGACATCGACATCGATCTTGCGGGAGTAGGTCTGGGAAGTGCTGATCTCGGCCTCGTTGAAGCCAGCCTTCTTGGTGACAAGCTCGTCAAGCTTTTCAACAAGTCCGTGGTTGCCCTTGAAGATGGCGAGGAAAGATCCCTGGGTACCGGTCGTGCCCTTGACACCACGGAACTGGTTGAGGAGATCGTCGCGGACGCGCTCAAGGTTGCGAAGGTCGTACATAAGGTCGGTGATCCACAGAGAGGCACGCTTGCCAACGGTGACGAGCTGGGCAGGCTGACCGTGGGTGTAGCCGAGACAAGGCAGAGAGCGGTACTCCATGGCGAACTTGGAAAGGCCGTGGATGACAGAGGCCAGCTTGGGAATGACGAGGTTCAATGCGTCCCTGAGGAAGATCTGAGGGCTTGTTAGTTGGGAAAGTAACCCCACTTTCATAAACCCAAGCATACCAAGTCGGCGTTGTCAGTCACGTAGCTAGATGAAGTTAGCTTGGTAAACCTTGAAAAAATGGAAGTACTAGGAAATGACATCCGTGGTCACTTACCAAGAAGTTGCACCCCAATGGATGATACCAGCCGCCTGCGGTGCCACCAGACCATAAGTGTGGACGTGAGCCATGACATCGTGACGTCTGCGCTTCTCCTCGAGAGCGGCCGCAGCGAACTCGTCGTCCTCGATGCGCTGGTGCTCCTTCAACTGAGCAATGGCCTCCTCGGAAATGTCGAGACCAAGCTCACGCTCCGACTCGGCAAGGTAGACCCAAAGCTGTCTCCAGGTGCTGAAACGGTTGCGAGGCGAGAAGAGGTATTGCATCTCCTTGGAGGAGTACCTCGAGTTGAGGGGGCTGAAGGCGTGGGTTAGCATTAAGCCTGCCGGTCATATGCCAGCAACATCGGAGCGGCGTTTCAATGCTTCGGACGGGAGCGTCTTTCGGTGGTGCAGACATACTTCGCATATGTATCCAGGGGAGACGACATCTTGACGTATGGCGTAGCTACCATTGTGTTAATCGGCGGAACGGCCAGGCCAAAAATGAAAGATTGAGAGTATGCACGCACTAGCAAGAGGTGCTACGGTTGTCTAGCGTAGAGAGAAACGAGGACGACTGGAAGATGGAGAGGAGAACGGGAAGAGTCGAAGTGGCGAACAGAGGCCAGAAGATAATAATATTACAGTGGTGCTGGTGATGAGTGGCGTGGGAAGGATGAATAGCGCATACAACAGGTGGAGTCGGGTCTTGCTCATCCACCGCGAATTCTCACAATTTTTTGTGGCAGATTCCAACGCTGAGGTGCGTGATCGGCGCTGGAACAGTACCAATTTTATCTTAGTGCTCAATGATACGCGGTCAGTCTAGCAGCTACGCTGTCGGCCAATCGACATTTCCTCCAATTTCTCCACCCGACGTAGATGTGCCTCCACCTTCTCGACCCCGTTGCATGCCCTCGTTCCTTGTTCTCCAACCTTCCCGCATGCCTCCATCAATCCCTACGCAATGGCCAAGTCCCCCAAGACTGCCTCCGTGCTTGCCAAACTCTTGCTCCTTGCATTTCGCTTGGGTGGTGTTGAGGCCACCATATTTCCTCCTTCTTCGCCTGTTGCTCCAGCTTGCACCGAATTTCCACCAATCGAGCGCACCGTGCGCCAATGTTGCTGGAAGCGTTTGGTGGTGGCTAGAAGCCCTGATGTTCGTGTGGAGTTTGGCAGAGCGGAAGATCATTGTCGGCTAATTTTCCCCGTCTCCTGGTCGGTATGTTGTTGTATTGAAACCCAAGGCAGTCATCTTCACTCTGCCTGCTTGTATCATCGTCTCTCCGGGTTGAGACGACAGCTCAAGAAGAGTCCTTGCCTCCAAAGACACTCTTAGCCATCTCCGTGAACGACATGTTGTTGAACAGCCATTGGTTGCTGTGACGGCCGCACTGCAAAAAGGTGCCTTGACCTTTGTTGTCGCTGCTGCGTCGCTTAGGGACGCTTTCGTTGGTGTTGTTGCGAGCCACCAGAGTGTTGCTGCTAGCGTTCGACTGTGCTGAAGAAGAGGAGTTGCTGCGCTTGAGGCTGCTGGACATTTTGGATGGTTGGTGTTGTGTTCGGGTTGAAGTTGTTGGAGCTTGGTTGATGATGATCTTGAATGTGTGATCTGTTTGATAGATAGAATCCTGTGTTGTCTGAGTGATGATGTTTAGATGGATATGGAGATACTCTCGTCTCCAAGACGGGGACAACACTCATCTTAAGTACTTCTGCCACGTCAACCTCCGTCCCTTGGTATTCATTCACGAGCGGACATCCGTGACACAACGGAAGCAGCATGCCGTCGCCGATACATGGCCGCCTCGTCGCTTGAATCCTTGGAAAGACATCTCCGTTCACTATTGGTTCAATTGACTTTCAGACCGGTCAGCCCGCTTCGCGCCAGCGTCAGCTGAACGGTTTGTGACTCCACTGGGCTGCAGGTCGTGCAGGTGGTACGGCTACGTTGCCGGGCTTCGCCAAGGGGAGCAACGAGCCATGATTTGGCAATGGGTTCTGTAGGGCTGATGGATTGTGAGGTAGCCTTCCAGTAGCTTTGCCCACGCCCTTGCCAGCAAAGCAACGATTGATGATCTCAAATATCCTTTCGCGCGATTTATTCCCTCCGTTCAGTAAAACTGTCTTGCAAACGAACTATCGAAAAGGCAACCGTGTCGTAACCTATCTCTTTCAGACCGCCGCCGCAATATCCGTCCCTTCAAGAATCATCTCCATTCACTAACGCAACGCAACGCCCGACTCCAAGTCCACGTCACCTCCGCCAACGCCAAATCCACCACCCCGGATCCTTCATCCGGACCCAACCTTGGCAAGGCTGAATGTAGCAGTACATTATCTCCAAACCCTGTCTTGCTTGTGCCCGCCAGTTGGCACATGACTCTCGGCTATCTACAAGTGCTCACATGACCTCCGCCCGGCAGGAAGTAGAGAGACAGGGCTTCACTTCCCATTGGCACGATAGCTGGGGAAGGATCGTATGCATGCATGGAAGGCGGCGTGGAAGTATGCATGGAAGCTCACATGACTTCTGGTTCCTTGTAAGGCGTAGACTAACTAGTGGAATGGTGATTTGCTAAGCGTGCTGGCCTTCGAAACGATGAACTATCTTATCAGTGACATGCCAGTTCTTTTGCACGTGCGTTGCATGTCGTCGAGGCATCCTTTCCTACTGGTCCGCCTTTGCAGCACATGACAACTGACTGCTGCCCGAGCAGCGATGCATCAACGCCTGCCGAATGGCATTGGACTTGTAGAAGACCGGTGGAAGCATGCCTGGAAGCCGGCGTCACGCGTCGATGCGCCATTTCGTAGTGGAAGACTAGTACCTAGGGACGGCTGCGAAATATGTCCATTGCTTGGTATAGTACAAACACGACATAGACAACGGAAGCCGATTCGCCTTCTGACCTGGTTGGATAGTTGGTCTGAAGAGAGTGAGTGCCTCACTACTTGCGCGTGTAGATGTCTGTAAGTGACAAAAAGAACAGTAGACCCACCATCTGTCCTCGTTCCCTTCGAGAACCGATGACAGAGCGCAGCAATCATGACCCATGCGCAAGCCTTTTTGCTGCGCCTTCTGACGATTGATGCATCGATAGCCACAAACTTCTGCAGGAGCAGAGTGCGCTAATGCACCGAAGCCTGCATAGAAGCTCACGTGCGGCCTCAGCCTCAGGGCTCTGTCTAAACGAAAGGAAGGATGACAACATCGAACGCATGAGAACGGATAGCGTGGCTCGGTTAGAGATTGGCAAAGCATAAGGTCGAGACGAACCAACGTCTGGGCCACTTTGATGGCATTCGTGAGTCGTCCTAGACTCAGTCGTCATCCTGTATTCTGCTCATCACGTCCAGCGCCCTCTCATACGTCCACATCGTGATTGCGCTCGCTGGAGCAGCCTTGACCAGACTCACGCTCAGCCCTCTGTACAATCCAATCGTGCCTTCTTTCACAATGATCATCTTCAACGTGCCCAACACGCCGCGGTCATACACTGGCGTCTTGTGTCCGCCAACGTACTTGTGCCTAGTCGGTCCCTGGACCTGCAAGCGCTTCCGCACCGTGTCCAGAGGGAATACCACGCTCTTGGAAAGTACGCTTGCTGTAATGCCAGCAACGGCGTCGCCGGAGCTGAGAGGAAGCTGCACATCGGCGAGCGCCGGCTTCAGGCCTTCGTAGAAAGCAAAGAAGAGGCCCATGTAGGGCACAATTTGCCCAATACCTGCACCGAGACCGCGGAAGTACCCAGCGAGGCCCTCGTTGCGCTTGATGTCGCGGAGACTCGAGAGCAGGCCCTCGTAGACCCTTTCTGTCCCCTGGGCTGCGAATCTCGTCCTCAAGAGATCCAGTGGGTATGTGACGGTTGTCGCTGCAGTACCAGCCACGGCGCCCGCAACAAAGCTTTTCGCAGCGCCCGGTACAGCCCATCTCTTCTCCCCGTTCTCGCCCGTCAGAAGGGCATCGATTGCCTGCGTGGTGCTCCTGTACGCGAAGAACTGCGCGGCGCCATAGCTCAGATACAACCCTTCGGCGGGGATGTTGCCCTTCCAAAAGCCCCTGATGCCTTCATGCCGCAAGATGTCGCGTGCGACTTGCACGACGCCCAACGGCTTGCGCGAGGGAGCTGCTGTGGCGAGCGGATCGGTGAGGGAGTGGTATTGCAGTTGGAGGCGGATCTTGACGACGTCGAGAGGTGCGATACAGAAGCGTGACACGAGGCCTGCTATGGCTCCGGCCACGATGACCTGCGAGCGTGTTCCCTTGGGTTTGGCGTTAGTGCTTGTCGAAGGTATGGAGGAGGGCATTTCGACGTACCTCATCACGGAGAGGTTCTGCAGCAGGAGACATCCATTTAAACCTAGCTTGACGGTAGTGACTAAAAGTCGATGTGTTGTGTGGATGGTGCTTGCTAGAAGTAAAATACGGACTCGACTTCCCTTGTTCACTTTCTCAAAGTCTCACGCTCGGCAATTGTCCCGAAAACGCCGAGCACTTGGAGGTGCATTTGAGATCACCTTGCATTTCAACGACAGCCTACTTGCAACAGTGTCTACATCAACATCCACATCTCGATTCCTTTTAGAAGGCGGCAACAAGAGGCAAGTACGAGTCAACATCCCCGCCGATTCTTGAATGCTCTGGTCAGCGGTATTCCTCGCAATTAAGCACTACGAATCGCATGATTGTCCCCGCCAACACCGTCTCCCTCAAGATAGACCGCACTACCTACGGACATCAAGTCCAGGATAGCTGTGCAGCGAGGGGTCAGAAACGCATATCCCTGATCTGCTACCAGTGGATCTTATAGAATCGGGCCTTCCGCTGGGTTTCTTCGATGAAGCACGATCCGCAACTTTATCACGTCTAAGCAATGCTCCTAGTACGATCAAGGATCTTGCTGAGCTAGTAGCGCGTGTGCTTGAACTCTGAGAGCACAGTTGCGAGCAAACCCAATGATGCAAATGGACTATACCGATCTCTCTCAGCTTCCCGTAGACAGAGTCGATGTCGGTACCTGAGCATTTGACCTATGATGTACGGCCGATTGCCCGCGCACCACATCTTCCTGGTGATATGCAGACACGGCTCGGAGCAGATGAACATCGAACCTATGGATCTCTTTCCGGCTGCCCAGACGCGGGACCTCAATGTACTTGTGATGCTATGTTATGTCGGCGTATCCGTCAGTGATGCTGAGCGTGTCTGAAGCCTGTTGCAATCTAGTCGCACCAGCAAGACTGGCATGCTCTGATAGCGGTGAAACACTTGCATATTTCAATGCGTTCTCTTCAACGCATGGTCTTTAGGTTGAGCCGGGCTGGATGTTTGGAAGTTCCAAGTCGACGTCATGCCTTCACATGCGGCTGGGGATGTGGATTCCTTGTCGCTGGTCCAAGGTCTCTCGTCCAGTCCAGTCTCAACCACAGCGGCAGTTCCCACACCTGCATTGATTATGATCAGAGCCTGTAGATTGCATTCTGGCTGCGCCACAGACGCTATGGTGAACAGGTTGGGCCGCGTAAGTATTCTTCTCCAACTACTTGACCATGCAAGTGCCCACGCGTCTCCCTCTCTGTCTGTCCTCTGGCGATCTTGACTGTCACTCACCTTTACCTTTACGCAGAGGTCGACGCTCTCCGGCCTGAGCTCGGAACACAACGATGATTCATAGCGAAGAGGCAACCCCGCCAGGAAACGATGGGATGAAAGAAAAGTACGCGCGCGACTTCGCAGAGCAGTCTCGACGCCTCGCCGGACTACAACCAAGCCAAGAAGACGAGACGACTGGGGACACGCAGGCCACCGAGGTCGAGTTCGTCACGCCTCACGATCCAGTTGTGCAGACAGCACGAGGACCATTGCCTGTTGTCCCCGTCGAAGAGGCACTCAAGCTCAACCACCTGAAAGACAGACTGGAGGATCGCGAGCCACAGGCCGCTCCTCGCAGCAACATCCGACAAGAGAAGGGCGGAACAAAACATGGAGCGCAGGCGAGCCTTGAGAGTATGCAGAGGGGCGAGGAGCCGGACGCGCCGCTGGGAGAATCCCTTCCACAATCTAGCACGAACCCGCTGTTCCCTCCGCTGCCAATGTACGGTCCGCCATCTTTGATGCGGACTCTGCATTGCTTGTTCTTCCGCTTTTCAAGTGCCATTGGATCCTTCTGCTTCCTGTTGACTATAGTCGCCGGTGCTGTATTCACCAGCATACCCAAGGTATGGCGCCGAGTCAGACACTGGATCTTCCTGCAGAATCCGGATTCGAAGCGTCCATTTTGGGAAGAAGAGAAGCGGCGTGCAAAAGCCAGAAAAGTAGCCGAAGACGCTTGGGTCAGGCAAAAGCACTCCGCTGGAACACAGACGCCTGCGATCGAGAAGGCGCTCAGACCGGACACCGAGTACGTCCCCACCGAAGGCGGCCCAGACCCTCTCGTAGCCGATATAGGGTACTATGCGCGACGGGTTGGTCTGGACGCGGAGGTTTTCAATGTGCAAACGGAAGATGGCTTCGTTATTGAGCTTTGGCATGTCTACGACCCTCGTGAGCACCAGGCTGTCCCGGCCGAGCACCGACAAGTGGGATCGCCCAAACTTTTCTCTAGGACCGAATCATGCGACTCTTCCTTTGCCGAAGCGCAAGCTTCTTATCCGGCTGGTCAGAAGAAGTATCCCATCCTGATGATACATGGCCTGCTGCAGTCTGCCGGAGCATACTGCTGCAATGATGATGACAGTCTTGCGTTTTGGCTAGCGAAATCTGGGTACGACGTATGGTTGGGTAACAACCGCTGCGGCTTCAAGCCAAGGCACACCTCGTTGAAGTACGGGGATCCCAGGATGTGGGCCTGGAACATTCGACAGATGGGTGTCATGGACCTACCTGCCCTGATAAGCCGCGTTCTTGGTGAAACTGGCTTCGAAAAACTTGGACTCATTGCCCACTCGCAGGGAACAACTCAAACACTCGTCGCTCTTGCAAAAGAGCAACGTCCAGACATCGGAGAGAAGATCTCTGTCTTCTGCGCTCTTGCACCAGCCGTCTATGCTGGGCCTCTTATTGGCAAGATCTACTTCAAGATCATGCGTGTGATCTCCCCCACGCTCTTCCGTTTGATATTTGGCATACATTCTTTCATTCCACTCATGATGGAGGCGCACGCTACCCTTCCCGGCAACATATACGGTTTCCTCGGTTACTTGGTCTTCTCGTTCCTTTTGAACTGGTCGGACACTCGCTGGGACCGAGGACTGAGAGACCGAATGTTCAAGTTCGCGCCAGTCTACGTCTCCGCAGAAAGCATGCGTTGGTGGCTTGGTCGCGAGTGCTTCGCTAAACAGAAATGCATTCTCGCCACCCGCGAAGAAGGTCAGCTCGAGGACAAAGAAGACGAAGAGGACGACGAGGTAATAAGAAGATACTACGTCGATCGCGAGCCACACGTCACTGAGCGGCGAAAGCTACAGCGCAATTTGTCGTCCTTCCACTGCCAAGAATTCACACACCAACACCACGACAGACTTCGGGGCAAGTACTCATGGTACAACTCGCAGTTCCCACCTCTTGCGCTTTGGGTGTGCGGTGCCGACGATCTCGTCGACGGTCGCAGACTTCTGCGTCGTTTTGACAGAGGCCGTGAGCCCGAAGTTCGGATTGTGCACAAGAAGATCATCGAAGGCTATGAGCATCTTGATGTGCTGTGGGCCATGGACATGATTGAGAAGGTCGGCAAGGAAGTTCGCGAGGTCATATGGCGTACCGCAAGCCCGGAAGACCGAGCGCATTGTCGAACTCCCGTTGGTTGCGATGCAGAGATTGAGGTCCATCCAGACGACGCCGCTGGGCAGCAAAGGGCCCTCCGCGCAAGCATGTCGCGCCTACCTAGCGCTGCACTTGTTGCCGGGAGGAAGAGGATGGAGTCTATCTCGGAATCGCCAGATAGAAGACAGTTGGACGGTGAGGGCGATGCGTCACCGGGCATAACCAAACTCGATGCCACGAGAGGCGAGTGGGACGAAAAAGAGCAAGATGATGAACAGAGCGAGCGGCAGAAGAAGAACTCGGAGATGAAAGAAGGCTTTGAGGAAGAACGCGTAGAGAAGGTCGGCGCGGGTCAAGACGAAGGAGTGAATGCGGTGGACATGGTTCCAGAGGCGAAGTTCACGGACGTGGAAGAGAAGGGCAATCCCCTTGGTTGATTGAAGAAGTACATGTAGGTGCAGGTATCGCGCAACAGCTCGAACGACAGGATCTAATAGCACTGTATTAACGTTTCACGAAGTTCTAAGCAATTCACCTCTTCACTCACGGTCCAATCATGTCAATGTTGGATCCCGCCCGTCCGCTCCCTGAGGTGCCTCAGGCGTGGCAGCCACGTGGTTGCCTAAATGAAGTTGAGACTTTCAGCACCGCATCTATCTACCTCTCCTTCACCACATGCACCTTAGACCGACAGCATTATGGAGACCCCAGCTCCTCCTCCGCCGGAGCATTCACATGCAGCTGACGCGGGAGATAATACCGCAATTGTGAGTTCGCCTTCAACCTCCTTTCATAAACTTAGCTGACTACCTAGACCTTCACCTTCTCTCGCGGTCTCACTTGCGCAAGCGGATTTCTGTTCGGGTCTCTCGCCATCTTAGGCTGTTTGCTAGTGCAATGCCAGCTTATCACGTGGTTCGCACTCTTGGCTGCACAGCTGCAATTCATGCATCTCCAAGTGCGCCTGTTGGAATATGTGTTTGGAAAGAATATCGAGCTGCCGAAAGGGGCGCACAAGAAGAAGCATGTCATTCGTATCGAAAGTAAGATGGTATCTCACGAAGGGGGCTAATGTGGATGCACTGACATGCCGTGATAGTCACGCCGCCTCAGGGCGAGCACCCACAGAATGCGCAGATCATCAAGAAAGACTTCTCCTTCGATGAGAACGAGGATATCTCGCTCAGGATCAGGACAACCGTGCCTGGAGCATCTCTGCCCATCGATGATCCATTTCGCCTCACGCGTGAAGTGACGTCACCTACACCCAAGGAGCCATTCTCCGCCATTAGCCCACTTCCACATGGAGCGCCGCCGGTCGAGCTCAAGTCTCAACCCGCTCAGGCCGCGTCGCCAGGTGTAAATGGATCAGCGCCCGAGGTAACCTTGCCTGTTAGCAATTTCAACTGGCAGACTAAAACCGTGAAAGAGCGCAAGGTAGGCGGTGGGCGCAGATTGAAGCAGGTTGATGTCTTCACTCCCGGGACTAATGAACAACATGAGTCCTCCCTGGCGTCAACATCAAGCGAAATGGCAGCAATTGAGTCCTTCCTTGGACCTACGTCGGCAACTACGGTAGTTACTGCGCCATTCGGAGCAGCTGTATTCAGTGAGTACACCGTGCCCTCGTTCTTGTCAACATTCCCGACGACGCAGAAGCCAGCTTTTTCGCCCAGGCCTGTTGTTAGGCTCCCAGGCATGGGCACGAACACTGGTAGCAAGCCAAACATGCCGAAGAGGGAATTGGGCTTTCAGTCCCCGGCTCTCGCAAGTGAACAGCAACCAGTGGTCTCCGCTCCAAAGAGAGTCAGGCGATCAATGGTCAAGCTCGTGAAGCCCGAAAGCCCGCAAGTTTTGCCGCCGAAATTGTCCCAATCTCTGCTCGAAACCATTGATGACCCGGCAGAGTATGAAGTCGAGAAAACACCAAAGCTCGAGGCTACCCAAGACACAAACGAAGTAGTTAATTCAGTCACTGAAGCAACGGTGCTTGAAGATGTAGAGCCTGCGAGTATCGATCAACTACGACACAGGTTCCTCGACACATCGATCTTGAAAGAGGTACCGGCTGGCAAGCCGCAACAGCCTCCAAGAACAGATCAACTTCATCACAGTTTCTCTGACTCATCGATCTTGGGAGACATTCCGTCTGAGAAGCCGCAACGCAGACTTCTTGACATATCGGTACTCAAGGGAATTCCAAACGATGAACCGCAACACACGCTTATCGATACCTCATTCTTCGAGGAAACACCAGCCGAGAAGCCGCAAAACTTGTACTCACCTGTGATCAAACCGATCAGCCCCGAGGAGCTTGCACGTGAGGCACTGGCCATCGCTTTCCGCGAGCGCGAGGCAGCTAGAGTAGAACTCAGCAAGAACTACTCTCCAGAATCCGTCGATCTCTTTTCTGAAAAGGCCCAAGAGTACAAGGCGAAGCGTAAGGCACCTGAGTTGCTTACGTCTTCCGGGCAGCTGAGCTCCGAGGACGAAGCATCTTTCCCGTACCTCTCAAGCAGGGACACTGAGGAGCCTCAGGTAGGTGATGACGCTTGCTCAATTGCACATTCACCCACTAACCCTCGTGAACAGGTGGCCTCCCCGGTTGTGAGCGAGCCACAGCGACCGTTGCCTTTGCCGAGTCCGCCATCGACTAGCGATGAAGACGATGGGCAGCATGTATCCCGTGGAGACCCGGAAGCACTAATCGCCAAGGCCTCGCGGGCATATCAGCTGCTACTGGGATTCACGAAGAACATGAAGACAGAATGTCCCTCGTGCAACAGCAAATTCTGTCTGAATGCATACTCTGATGCTGGACAGCGAAAGATGAAGATTGTCAAAGAGCTCTACCAGGAAAGCCGCTC
>Ga0265797_10009483_pt1 | contig 12664 bp, 10 predicted proteins | sample P2T30metagenome_FD_192433 | JGI IMG/M metagenome (GOLD analysis project Ga0265797, IMG submission 192433) | Plant litter microbial communities from East Loma Ridge, Irvine, California - P2 T30 | ecosystem: Environmental > Terrestrial > Plant litter > Unclassified | place: USA: California... | reverse complement strand
CGTTTTCGGTCACGAAGTTGCCAACGCGGAACAGCAGGAAGGGGAAGTAGAAGCAGATGACACTCTGGTACAAGCCATCAACCATGTAGATCCAGAACTTGAGCTGTGTCCATTCTTTTCGCTCAATGCCACGGCGGTACAGTTGGGGTACAGCGATGGAAACCTTGTCGTCGACGTCTTGATCAAGGATACCCATGAACACGACAAGAAGCGAGGTGAAGGCCAAGTTGTAGAGCAGAATGTAAGTGTAATCGAAGGCATAGGAGCAGTCGAAGTTAGCGTAGATCTGGTACCAGAAGAGAGCGAAGGTCCAGACGATGTTCTGCCACATTTGTTAGTACCACGTGGACTAATGGGTGCAATCAGGAAGCATGCTCACCTTGTAGAAGAAGTTGGCAATGGTCTCCGACAATCTTCTGTAACTCCAACGGCCGTGCACCAATACCAATCTTGTCAGGAAGCGGAACTGGCCAATGGCGTAATCTGCACTCATAACAGCTTGGCGTCCCTCTTCACCAGCGATACCTACACCGACATGGGCTTCTTGAATCATAGCAACATCGTTGGCGCCGTCACCGATCGAAAGTGTCATAACCTCGAGACTGTTCTTGACCATACGGACCACAGCTGCCTTCTGCGCAGGCGATACACGACAACATAGCACCGAACGGCACTCCTTGCACAGAAGAAGGAACTTCTGGCGAATACGATCATCGAGACAGAGTTTCAATGAATCACCATCGATGACCAGGGCATGTGTCGGCGCCGGGGGTTCGTGATTCTTCTTAGCAGCCTTGAGTTCTTCGTCCGATCCAGTTTTGCCGAAGCTAAGCAGATGTCTGTCGAGCTCCTGTTCAGCAAAGTCGACGCTATCTTCTTCGAGCTGCAGCAGGATAAGGTCCATGTCGTTGTCGAGCAGGTTGCATGAGAAACCAATGTTGATGGCAGTCTCGACTTTGTCACCAGTGAGAACCCAGAGTTTGATACCTGCTTGAGCAAGAATAGCGATAGAGTCCGGCACACCATCTTGTAGTCTGTCTTCGATAGCAGTGCCACCGATGAGAGTCAACTCGCGCTCGATGGCATCGGAAACAAGTTCGAGCTTGTCTTCACGATCTTGCACGGAGGCGGCTGCCAGATCGTGCTCGATGTTCCACTTTTGGTATTCTTCCTCGCCGATTTCGCGCATGGCAATACAGAGCGTACGCAGACCCTCACGAGCAAACATTTCGAGATGTTCGGCTGTTGTTTTGCGCAACTCGGCTTGCTCGCCTCTCTTCAGACGGGAGTAGATGATGCTGTCCGCACCCTTGCAGAGAAGAACAATCTTGCCGTCGGGCATACGGATGATAGCACTCATTCTTTTCCTCGTCGAATTGAATTCCAGAGTATTCAGCACAGTGTATTCTGTCTCCACGCCAAGCTGGTTAATCATGATGCTACCATCGTTCGAACGACCCATGACTGTGAAACCGACATCCTTTGCTGTAGCAACAAGCGCTGCTTCATCAGGGGATTGGGCTTTGAATTCGATTTTTGGTGGGTCGCCAGGAGTGCGTTCAGTGATGACGGTGTGACACAGAGCCAGTGTGAGCATGAATCTTTCGTTGGCTTCCTTTTGGACACGGCCTGATTCACCTGCAAGATCGTTGATGAAGTCCGGAGCAACGAATGTGAGGTCTTCATCTCGAAGATAAGGGTTGTCGTGCATGCGCCTGATGTCTTGCAACATCCGCTCGCGATCTTTGGCGATCTGCGCTCGTGCTTGAGCACCAGCCGCGTCCGTGTCGATACCTTGTCGCTTCTGCATGCCAGCCTGCGCCTCAGTGTATGCTTCGCCGTATGGAACGCCATTGATAGTGCACTTCTTGAACTCCATGACGTTCTGTGTGAGGGTGCCGGTCTTGTCAGAGAAGATGTACTCGATCTGACCAACGTCGTCTGAGATATTCCAAGACTTGGGCGTGCAGGGGTAGTCGATTTTCTCGTAGTACATGTAAGTGTCGCTGTAAATGAAGAACGCTTGAGCAGTTCTCACAATTTCAAGCGAGATATACAATGAGATAGGTACCAAATTCTGGAACAGAATGACTGCTGCCCAGAAAGTGATAAATCCGTTGATCGCCGGGTTGCTGCCGTAACCAGGTTCCGCGCCAGGTTCTGGCACCTCGAAGAAGTTCAGGGACTCGTTGCCCTTGCCAAACGTCCAGCCTTGAACGACAGCGGCCACAAGACACATGATGAAGAGGATGGCAAAGTTGTACAGAACGTTGACGTTCAGGTCCTTGGAGATTTGGGCACGCTTCGTTGGCGTGATACCAGAGTTGAGCATAATCTTTGTCTCCTCTCCAGTAAAGGCAACGATACCAACGATCCAGTCAGTGTTCCGGAGAGTGCAGCCACGCAGCAACATGTTGTTAATACCAACAGGCTCGGCCATTTCCTTCGGAGGTGATCCTGGATGTGCTTCGTCCTTTTGCGACCATCGTACAGCTCCAGAGTATGAGTAAAGGTTTGCATGTGGTGGTTCGCTCTCCAGCCTGAAATTAGTTCGCTCGCAGTCTCTTGCACGCCTGACTTTGCGTCCGGTGTGGAGCGCTTGACGCACTTTCAGGTTGGTCTCGCCGTCCAAGTTCTTGGTTTCAACATAACACGCGCCATCGGCGTCACTTGTTGATAAAACGATGATGTCTGCAGGAATTTCCTCCTCGTTGTACAATCGCACAAAGTCACCAACCTGGACGCTTTTCCAATACTCTTTCTTGAATCTCGCAGTCTCAGGCGCATCGATTGTCGAATCGACCAAACTTCCGTAGAACCTCTTCGCGACAGGGCCGCCCTTGCCAGACGATTTTCCTGGAGCAGGCACAGCAAGTTGTTGACGTGCATCTCCAGGCTGCGCGGCATCGTTATGTAGCTCCTTGACCATATCGCCACCCTGGAAGTATTCTTTGGCCGCACCTGATGTCTGGCCAGGAGTGGGTGACGGAACTGGCGTCATTTCCATGTCGCCGTTCTCGTTCTCTCCTGCTTGCATATCGTCGTCATCATCGAGTGCCCGCGACCACACACTATATCTCCTATCATCTTGTGGTTCTGCGGACAGATCGAGCGCGCGGTCGAGGTCCCCGCCCTTGTTCTTGTTGTTTTTCTTCTCCTTCCAATTCTTCCATTGTTGCCAGACCCATAGAATGCCCCGGGTAGTGGCTTTCTTGGTTTTGCGCCAGGGGTTGATGACCTCGTCGGCGGTGTTGACATTCTGCCAATCAACTAATCGATGCACCGGCGCATTGTTGAGTTCGTTATCAAGCACAGTTCGTCGCCAGTCCTCAATTCCATCTTTGACAGCCGTAACGACAATGATGACGATCAATGGCACGGCTGAGAGACCCGGATTCTCAGCTCCAAAAATGGGAAAAATCTATATTCGCTGTTGTCAGAAACTCGTTCTAGTTGGAGCACGAACTACCAATACATACCGATAGAATGATAATGAACAGGAAGTACACGTTTGCAATGTTATGGAACTGAAGCCATAAGTTTTTGGGCAAGAAACTTATGGGCGTGTATTTCGCTGTTCTGATCTTGTTGCGTTTGTATTGCACCAAAGGGTGGCCCTCTTCGTCCTTGGCCTCAGGCGGTAATGGCTGATTGAAATAAATGGTCCTGTTGTTGGGCGACGGCGCCGCGTCTTTCTCGTCATCTTCTGGCGCGGAGGCCTTCGGATCGCTTCCAGCAGACTCCCGCTTCTCTTTGGTACTACCCATACGATTGAGCTGTCGATTCCAGATGCTCTTGCGCTTTTGGGTGCCGGAGCCGCCGGTGACGCGCTGAGTGGCCCATCTTATGCGCTTGGTTGGAGCGGAGCGCTGTGTTTCGTCTCCGCCTGCGTCGTCATGTGGTGATGCAGCCATTATTGGCGTAGTGGCGAGTGTTGGGCAGCCAGGCGAGCAAGAGGTTGTCTCATGCGGCGAGACAATGCCGCGGGAGGCGATTGGAGTGGTATGTTTCGATGTGGGCTAGCAACTGTCGGCGAGCATGTATGTAATATGGCAAGCGCGCGTCGCGACGGAACAGCGAGGGTGCACGGAGAGATGGAGAGGCAGCGTCAGCGAGGGTCGGTAGGGTGCGTCGGGATGGTTGTGGTGGAGGCGGTATGGCGTGGTGTGTCAGTCGGAAGAGAGGGCAGGAGGAGACGAGACGGGTAGTGTGAGAGGGTCCAGTAGTAGTGTGAGATGACGGGCGTTGGAAGCAAGCAATGGCTCTGCGGTCGAGCGTGGCAGGGCGCGGAATCCAGCTTGCTGCAGCAGCAACAACGGTCTACCAGCGGGCGAGGGACAAGGGAGAGGCTGCTCGGAGGCACCGGAATGGCAAGACGGCGAGTCCAAAAGGGCGCAAGCAGACTCAGGCACAGAGACACAGAAGGATCGAGTGTTCCCGGAAAGCCACGCTGTGCTGGACTGGTCGAGGCACGTTGCACGCTTCTCAGCTAGAGAGAGAGAGCTCCTGGGACAACTTCGACACCACTCGACACCAATCTCACCGTGCTCCCCATGAGGCGTACGAAGCAGGCGCGCTAAGGCAGACCATCGCTCCCGGGCTTGCTTACACTACTAACCCCGAGTCCTGGCCCGCTGGCAGCGCACTCTGCCGGCCTTCCGAGTGCCCGAAACCACCAGCAGAAAATAATTATGCGCATGCGCTTCACTCCGCTTATGAAATCCGGCGGCATCATCCAGCATGCGTGCTCCGGCGCCGTCTTGTATTAGCATCGCCGTCCTCACGGCAGTTCTGAGAGACGCCATCATTCTCTTCACCTTCCCTTTCCATCACCCAAGTGAGCGGTACATACCAGGGTTTTCGAACGCGCCCGCCCCTCTCCAACGTTCCACTCCACCCCCGAGCTGATCCTCCTGTGTGAGATCGCAAGTGCAACCCTTCCCAAAGCTGAGGCTGCTGAGAGCACGATGTGTGGCGTTTCGTCAGCATAGGCTAAGCGGACTCTCGGCCGGCGTAGCTAATCTCGGCCGCCCATCCTGCAATACCACTTAACTAAGGCTGACCTGGAAACCGCTTTCGCTCTGTCAGCATCTGACTATGCGCCGCCACCAACGTATGTAGCGCAAAGTCTACAATAGCGTGAGCAAAGTTCAGCCATCATTGCATCACCGCGTGGAGTCAAAGCACTGCAGCATCGTAGTGTTCATGATTCTTTTCGTTGAAGCGATGAGCAGCACACAACTCATGGTGAGCGAGAAGCTAGACCGCGCCGTTGCCCAGGAGCGATACGGATTAAGCCTCGTATCGTAGATCCGTTTTGCTTTCGTTTCAGGGAGAGCGTCCGCTTCAGGAGTTTTGAGCGTCCGAGGGAGCGTGCATTTGCAGTGATTCGTCACAGCCTCGCCTGGAGCATCCTCGTAGGAATAATGATTATTTTAGGTGGACAGTGGCCTGGATGTAGTAATCATTTAGCTGTGCAGAGATTTTGGGAAGTATTGGCCATGCTATTCTCCTCGATCTACTAATCACGGTATTCTAGCATGTGAACATGATCGGCTGGATCGCACGTAAACTTCTGCACCAGATCTGCATCATGACTTATGAGCTTCGTCCCCCACTTTTCACATGACTTCGCGAGGCGCAATCGCGTCAACCTCGGCGCGTGTTCTCACATGTCGCGCGCAACGGACTTCGACCCTTGAACATCTACCAACGACCATTAGTAACGTGCCATATGGCGCGCAATCATGGCGCCCATAACGGACTACTTCAAGTCGTTCACAATACCGAAGAACCGAATCCCGCGACAGGACGAAGATGATGAGATAGTAGTTGCATCCTCCAACTCATCACGAGCCAATACACGCGAGAGAACGCTATCACCAGCAAAGCGACCCGCACAAGTGTCGCCAGGAAAGAAGTCGCAAAATGAGACCAGTACAGTGAAGCGTGGGCGCGGCCGGCCACGCAAGGACATCTCGACTTCGCCGAGCAAGTTGCGACTGCATACACCACTGCTGGAACAGGAAGAGTCTGGTCAGTCGACACCAACGCGAAAATCACCCAGAAAACATATGGCTGGCTTGGATGGGTCGCAAAATCTACCGCCAGACAGCTCGGGTCTCACGTCGGTGCGATCGTCTCTCAAATCTACGCCGACCAAAACACGAGTTGTCGAGGCTGTGGAGATACCATCGCCTGCGAAGCATCTGAGTCCGTCAATGCTAGCGCCATCTCAGTTGCCTGTGCCAAAAGCGAAGAACCTGGTCAACACCTCATTTTCTTCTTTTTCCTCGCTCACGAGCATGTCTGGCATGAGCTCGCAAAGCTCTAGCAAACGCATCATCAAGAACGGCATGCCAGCGGTTACTAACTCCGACTCTGCGAGTATGTCATCTAGTAGCGAAGACGAACTTGTAGATTTGGATTCTTTCGCTCCACGCAAAAAGCGTCGGCTTACACCACAACCTGCGGACACAGAGAGCAAGAACGACGTTTCTGCTCGTTCGAAACCGACCCGAAGCAGCACGCGCCTAAGTGGAGATCAAGTGAGAAAGCGAGCAAAGGATTCATGGCCGCCGCCGCGCCCTCCGCCAGCTGCTACATACAAGCACAGCTTGGTCAACATGGCCAAACAGAGCGCAAAGGAAGCCGCAAGTGAAGCAAAAATCGCGCGAGCCGAGGCTGAGATGCAAGAAGCCGAGAGGTTGCAGGAACGACGAGACCAATCCTGTTCTACCGCCATCGAGACCAAGAGTATGGCCAAAGAGTTTGCTCAGGACAGCGAGGAAGAAGAACGTATGGTGATGGCTATGGAGCGCACCGAGGTCCTGAGAGGCGAGGAAACATTCTACTTCTTCAGTGGTGGAACGGACGAGACAATACGACTGGACTTCCCGGGCGCAGAGCTGTCGACATGTGGGTTGAAATTCTTACAGGACGGCTCAGAGTGGCTTCATGCTTGCAGCTCTGGTTTTCTCGCCACTGTGGCATCACAAAAAGGGCTACCGTCTCAACTAGTCACGTGGATTCATGATCAGATCCACCATGAGCCTTCAGAAGAGCTATGCGATGCATATGTGGCGATCCTGGACGCTCTTGTGGGAGGTCAACAAGATCTTCCAGACCTGCCTCTTTCGCTCAGCGAAACATATCCAGGCCAAACTGTAAGAGACGCCGCCGACGACATGAAGATCGAAGGAGGCACCTCAGCACCTCCCAGTTTGAAGTACGCACTCACGACGATATCTGTTTTGGCACCTCACATTGCTCCAGTCAATCAGGCCTGCACTCTCGCCGAGCTCATACTCTTGAATAACGATGAAAACATCCGTAGCGACGTGGCGATGCAGGTTCAGATTGAGAGCGCCATGGAGTCGATTCTGGGATCACATGATTCACGGGAGGACCTCGAAATAGTCTTCCGCGAGACCACCCGCCAGATCCTTCATGCTTCATCGATTACTCGCCATCTACTCTGTCGCAGCATTGCAAGTTTGTCAGCAACAACCTTGCCTTTACACCAGCTGCGCCGGAAGCTAGCCCTGCACATCCTGCTTGATGGCTCAATTGACGAAGACATCGATGTCACCTCTCAATCCGTCGGCGTCCGCTTACTTCTGCGATTGAAGAAACACGCTTCCTTTCACATATCCGAGTCCACAGACTACACAACGCTGCACTCTCTCATTGACCTGCTCGACATTGCCATCGATGTTGGGGTTTCAGACTTTGCCTTCCTCTCTGAAGCTAGCCAAACACATCACAAGGCTGCGCCGAAGAGCCTTTTTGGTCACGCCGCAAGCACTTCAACTCCAGCAGAAGTCTCGTTCAACGCACAAATCGACGACATCGTCACACATCTGCGCTTCATGGGCAGCAAGATCAGAGACGCCGGCACCAGCCACCTCAAGCGCACGGAAGCAAAAAGTGCACTGGAGAGGCTCATTGTCAGATTAGAGGCTGCCGTGCGAACGAAGCCGAGGCCGCGAAAGGGCGTGTTCGATAGCGTAGGCCCCGGAGCTGTAAGCGCTGGGGTTCTAGACGGATATCTGACGCGAATGGAAAGCGAGAGTAGCACTCCAGAAGTCAACGGCAGTGGCAGTGGCAATGATGAGGGAAAGATGAATCATCGTGCCGTCCAGGGTGCACCGGGAAAACAGCACAAGGTCACCTGGCGGGACGATGTCGTGGGAATGGGACATGCTGGGCCGGGCGCAGAGGAGGCTGGCAGTGGCAGTGACGGCGAGAGCGAGGGTGATGACGAGGATGACGAAACGCTCAAGCATATATATGGAAGCGACCCATAGAGATACCTCGATCAGGCATTCGTAGGCCGATCACTATGCACTTTGTTCAGGCGGTGAGACACTCGTAGGAAGTCCCTCTAAAATCATACGACACGCCGCCATTGTAATGAGATCGTGTACATGTCTGGACGATGGAGCAGAAGACGAGAACGCTCATGTGCAATACTCGACAGAAGTTATGGTAGGACAAACACCTAGCAAAAGAGCAAGCAGCAAAGCAGACGTAGTTGACAAATGACGCAAATAAAGGGTTGATATCTACAAGCTCCGACACGCCACTCTAGCGGCGCTTCTCTATCCATAGTAAGTGTTGCATCGCTCGCCTTGGCTGAGGTTAGATGACTCTAGTCCTTGAAGCGACGGTTCTCGTTCTCGCCGAAGAGCGAAAGGCGGACGGAGGGCAGAGCGTCGGTCTCGAGGAGCTTGAGGCGCTCTTCGAAAGTGTTGTTGATCTCGATCTTGCCGGTGCCGTTGAAGATGACGACGCCGCCGGCTCTGTGAAACATCATGTGTTAGCAAGAAAACATGTCCTTCGAACCAATATAAGCAATATTGCACGTGGTGGTAGACTTACGACTCCTCGGGCAGGTTCTCCTTCTCGTCCACAGTCACCTCGACCTCCCGACCCTTGAGGTTATCCGAGTACTCCTTCTTGGCGCCCTCAATGGCCTTCTTGACCACCTCGGTGTCCTTTTTCCTGCAGCGAATGGAGACCTTGCTCTCCACCAGCGCGTACAAGCCCTCGAGCACAAGGCCCTTGAGCACACTCTCGTAATCGGCACCAGCACCGCCCTTCTTGCCCTTCTTGCCACCATTGCCCGAGCCCACGGTCTCCGCAAGCTTCTTGCCCGCCTGCTCAAACAGGCCGTCGAGCAGCTCCTGCTTGCTGGCCAGGACGCGCAGACGCTGGCGGTTGGCGAGGGTGGAAGCGGTGATTTGCTGGCTCATGCCGGCCTGGGTGTGCTTCTTCTCGTACTCGGCGTCGATGCGCTGGGTTTCCTGGCGAACCAGCTTGCTCTTCTCGATGCTGAACTCCTCGTCGGCTTTGAGGTGGATCTCGCGCGCCTTTTCGAGCGCTTCTTGCCGAATGAAGGCGGTCATTTTGCGCAGCTCGGTGTCGACTTGCGAGTCGGACATGCTGTGTATTTGAGACATGGTGGTGGGTGGGTTGATGGAGATAGGCCCGTGGAGGGTTTATTGGGGGTCCTAAGAGGTGGTATAGGTGTTTTGTGGCCGAGGAGGAGCCTGGAGAAGTATGTGCCTGTGTGTTTGGAGGGTTGGTTGGGATGTGTCACTCCTGGGAGTGTTGATGGTGGGTATGCAAGACGGCCCTTGGATGATAGTAGGCAGCTCCGTTGACGTCGCGGTGGAAGCTCGCTGCTAGCGCCATGTGAGGTCGTAACTGACGCAGCCCAGCCAATCGGCCCAGGCACGCTGCAACTCCACGCTTGACGATGGCGCTTGGCCACATTCGGCCATCAGCGCAACGACTAAGACAGCGCCAGTCGTCACATGGAGAGTCGCCGCCGCCCGCGAGCCATTCACAACATCACCTGCACCAGGCCTGCTGTACACCACTCTGCTCTGCCATACCACATCGACTCTCGACCTCACTTGCTGGCTATTGTCGCTAGCAACTACCACCCATTGACGACACCATGGACCGCTCGCAGCGATAGTCCCGACACCACCACCCGCCTCCGCCTCCACACTACTACTACACTCTCTCTCCACACAGCCTAGACCTCGAGCGTCTACTTTCACCGCCTACACACTACACACCTGCCTCTCATCATGGCTGATATATCACCTGGCGCTGGAGTCGCCGTGGGTATAGTCGTCGGACTGCTGTCAACATGCGTCCAGTCCGTCGGCCTCACACTCCAGCGCAAGTCGCATATGCTCGAGGATTGCAAGGAAGATTATGAGACACGTCGTGCGCCATACCGCCGCCGAAGATGGCAGATTGGCATGTCATTGTTTCTGCTTGCGAACATTGTCGGCTCGACTATTCAAATCACCACACTCCCACTGCCATTGCTCAGCACGCTGCAGGCTTCCGGACTCGTTTTCAACAGTATCATGGCCAGCTTGATATTGAAGGAAGCATGGACGTATAGAACATTGGCGGGAACGGCATTGGTTGCTGGAGGTGCCGTGTTGATCAGCCTGTTCTCTGCCCTACCGGAGCCGAGCCACAACTTGGAGCAACTGCTACGACTGCTACATTACCCGAACTTCCTGGTCTGGTTCATTTTGTCGCTGGTTTTCGTGGTCGGAGTGCTGATCATGGATTTCTGCCTTCGACACTTCATCGCCGTGCATAAAAGAGAAAGCCCAAAGATCTTGTTGATACGTGGCATGGCTTATGGCTTACTTTCTGGAATTTTGTCGGCTCATGCTCTCCTACTTGCCAAGAGTGCAGTCGAGCTGATCGTCCGGAGTCTGGCGGATCGCGTCAACGAGTTCCGATCCTATCAGAGTTGGCTTCTCGTACTGGCATTCTTCGTACTGGCTCTCACTCAACTGTACTACCTTCACCTAGGCCTGAAGCTCGTTTCGACGAGCGTGTTATATCCTTTCGTATTCTGCATCTACAATATTGTTGCTATCCTGGACGGCTTGATCTACTTCCGCCAGACTGATCGTCTCCCGCCGCTACACGCTGGACTCATTGGACTCGGAACATTCATTCTTCTATCAGGCGTTCTGGCACTCAGCTGGCGCCTGCAAGACGATGATGAAGACGGGTCGGAAGAAGCCCATCGCCATCAAATGGCGCAAGCAGAGATTCCTCAGACAGTGCTTGCTCCAGGCATGGGATTCGTCGGCGAACCAGACACCGACACGGGTTCCAACTCACCGACCGACGAAGAAACTGGCTCGGAAGAAGACCTCCAAAGATCCGCCCACAGCGAAGGAAGTCCACTGCTCGGCAAATCTAGGTCCGGCAGAGGTAGCAATGGAACCCATTCCCCTGCCACAACCCGCCGCCGCAAACGCGCCTCGACTCTCAAAGAAATCTACAGCATCTGGGAGGAACTTGGCGATGGCACGACTGGCGACGATGAAGAGCATTACGGCACCTTTGACAACCGTCGTCGCTCTTCTGCTGGCAACCACCCTGTTCCACACACAACAACACGTTCACGTCCCCACTCAAGCGGCGGCCAAGAAGCCGCCATGGTAGACGGCGTTGGTGAACAAGACGCGACTGCCGATGCCGACACTGAAGATCAGCGCGCTGGTCTGCTACGATCCAACTCGATGCCTTTAGGCCGACGTTCACGGAGTGGCAGAAGGCGAAGGCATAGCCGGACAGGCCAAGGAGCACTGTTCAGTGATATGTTGCGAGTTGAATGGTGGCGGTCCCGGAGGAGACGTCAAGGTAGCGCTGTTGAAGAGGAGGGTGGCGTCGAGCATAGTGGGCCTAGAGGCGAAAGGGGCTAGATTTTTCTTTTGTTACAAGTATCTGATGCATTTACGCCACTACCTGTCCGACGATGGTTCGTAAAGCATCTCTCAGCGCGTAGCTTCTTCTGACGCCCATTCTTCGAGCAGACTTTGCCATTCTTCTTCGCTCGGTCTTGCTTCGTGGCCCAGAGCGCACATTTCTTCAACCCGAGCTTTTCGGATTCCAGTCTGCGACTCGGCGAAGGCGTCTCTGAGCCGCTGCCCGGCGTCTCGTGGGACCATTATGTCATCTTTTGCCGTAAAAATGCAAAAGTTCCCTTCGATCCTCGCGCCGTGTTGGCGCAAGAATGCCACGCCATTGAAGCTGGTCGTTTTGTAGCCTTGGATGACGTCGATACCCGAAGGATAGGCGCGCCGTGCAGCCCAGGGGATCAGAGGCCGCAATGAAATGCCTTTGAGGGAGAATGGAACGGTCTCTAGGTCCGCTGGTGGTACTATCAGAACAACGGACGCTGTTTGCAGTCTTGTGGCCAGGCACAGGCTCATGTACATTCCGATAGAGACGCCGACAATGACTACGTTCTCCATGCGGATGCCTCTGGCTTCTGCTTGCTCGCAGAGGAGGACGTCGAGATCGCGCGCGGCGATGATGGTATCTCTCTCGGCGTTCCGCAGCTTGCCGTCTGTCAACGGACTGTCTTCGTAACCCGGCAGATTGACGCCGAGGACTGCTCCGAGATTTAGCAGTGCGTGGACGGTGTCTGGCGATCCGTCGCGACGAGGATGTATGGATCTGCTGGCGGACCGCGCTCGGCCATGGATGTACACGAAGAGTCTGGGTTCCATCGGCGTCTTCTGTGCCGATCGTGTCTGCTCGTATTGGACAACGTGCAGCCGCGCTTCGAAGTCTTCTTTTGTCGGCCATGGAACTGGCTTGGTGC
>Ga0265797_10009482_pt1 | contig 12664 bp, 11 predicted proteins | sample P2T30metagenome_FD_192433 | JGI IMG/M metagenome (GOLD analysis project Ga0265797, IMG submission 192433) | Plant litter microbial communities from East Loma Ridge, Irvine, California - P2 T30 | ecosystem: Environmental > Terrestrial > Plant litter > Unclassified | place: USA: California... | reverse complement strand
AGCGAGTGCACCGAGCGTGCAAGCACCGTCTCCCTTATCAGAAATCTCCGATTATGAGGATGGCCCGCAGCGAGAGAGGCAGTCGCGGTTTTCGCTGAGACATATGGCTTCGGTGGTGTTTGGTGAGGACGATGGGAGTGAGGTGTCGAAAGCGTCTTCGCTGGGGCGGAGGAGGCGCCATTGATGATATTTGCCGCATGATAGTCTTAGCGATGCGCAAAGAAGACCGGAGTGGGCCAAGTTTGTATGCGTTTGTTGTGTTGTGTGGACGAAGAAGGGCTGTCTCATTTGGCGATGGCGACGTCAGCGTCCGCCGAACTCCGCGCTGGCAATTACCTGTCGCCGAAATGTTGTACAACCACAATCTATCCTCCAAGCAGTTGCATCCTTAGTAACACATATCTAAGCAGCAGCCTATTTCTTAAGCTCTTTCCCTAACTACTTTTTACCCATCATGCGCGAGAATACGCGCCACCTACATGGGGACAGGTTCGCCATGATCGTCGCTCAGCATCTCCGCAGACTTTCTAGCAGTGCGTTCGTCCGCTCGCTTGCATAATGTTCACTGGACGTGGGCACATCATCGGTGATGAGTTCCGGGTCTCTAAACTTCGTCGTCAACGGCCACCCTGATACCAGCAATCAAATGAAATATGCGCGATGGTGCTCTCGGTGTCTTGTAGCTAAAGAGAGTACAGATGGTTTCAAGGTGTCACAAGGCGACGGCATTTTACAACGTCGATGTCGCCATCAGGGTCCGCGGGGAGATTGCGCTAAGATTATTGCCGGCCGTAAATCCGACCCGGAGTCTGCCCGGGCAGCGGTGTGTGGAGTCGACTTTTCCTCCCCTCGCCATACATAACAAGCTCGCCAACCTTGACCATGGCGGCAAGCTCCTTCCGCTCGTCCAGCTTTGTTGAAGCATATCTTTTAGGGTACCTTCAGCTGGTATATTTGCACTACCCCGCGCCTCCTTCCCTGGGTAGCTTTCTCAATTTGGAGTCCGCCCTGTCATGACGACATCTTCGATATAATACCACCGCGAGCAAATACCCGTAGCGTATCAGCCCAAAGCCACGCCTCCGCCATCGTCCAACCATGTCTTCAGAATACGCGAATAGATCGTGGAAGTCGCGTGTACTCCGACCCTCGAAGCGCAATGCCACGACCAACGACGATGCGATCACTCGGGAACCCACGCGACAGTCGCATGGAACGGCAACCTCGCGCAAGGATGCCTGGTGGAAGACACGGCTATTCAGTGGCATGATAAACGACATACGGCGGCGAGCACCTTTCTACTTGAGCGACTGGAAAGATGCGTGGGACTATCGCGTCGTCCCTGCGACAGTCTACATGTACTTTGCGAACATTCTGCCAGCGCTCGCCTTTTCCCTCGACATGTTCGAAAAGACCAACGAGAGCTTTGGCGTCAACGAGGTCCTTCTTGCCTCAGTGCTAGCCTCGGTAGTCTTCTCGCTCGCCGCAGCACAACCTCTAGTCATCGTGGGCGTCACTGGACCGATTACTGTCTTCAACTACACCGTATACGATATCATCACCCCACGGGGTACGAACTACTTCGCTTTCATGTGCTGGATAGGCATATGGTCCTTGATCTTCCATTGGATCCTCGCAATCACGAACTCCTGCAACGGCTTACGATACGTTACGCGCTTCTCTTGCGACATATTCGGCTTCTACGTCGCGTTCATATATCTACAAAAGGGAATACAGGTGTTGACGAGGCAATGGGCTGTCGGCGACGCGTCGGCATACCTTTCGATTGTGATTGCCTTGCTGGTCACTGCGGTCGCATACATCTGCGGCATTGTAGGGCAGTCGTCGCTACTGCAGCGCCACGTACGCAAGTTCGTCGAGGACTACGGTACACCACTTACCGTGATCTTCTTCACTGGTTTCGTGCACATCGGAAAGATGGCTGGCATTGAGTTGCTCAAGCTACCTACTTCGAAGGCATTCTTTCCGACTACAGATCGCGGATGGTTCATCCACTTCTGGGATATTAGTGTCGGCGATGTGTTCCTGGCTATTCCGTTTGCCGTACTTCTGACTATTCTGTTCTGGTTCGACCACAACGTTTCTAGTCTAATCGCGCAGGGCACGGAATTCCCGCTGCGCAAACCGGCAGGCTTTCATTGGGATATTTTTCTCCTCGGTATCACGACTGGAGTTGCGGGACTACTGGGCATCCCATTCCCGAACGGTCTAATCCCGCAGGCGCCATTTCACACTACATCACTCTGCGTTGCACGCACTGTCGCTGATTCCGACGACGAAGACAACAAAGGCCATGGCAAACGCGTTGTCGACCATGTGGTAGAGCAGCGCGTGTCAAACCTCGCTCAAGGCCTCCTCACCCTGGGCACGATGACCGGGCCACTTCTCATCGTACTGCACCTCATACCACAAGCTGTACTAGCCGGCTTATTCTTCGTCATGGGTATCCAGGCACTAGAAGCAAACGGCATCACACTAAAACTCATCTTCCTCGCAAAAGACAAGCACCTCACATCACGATCCGACCCATTAGCACAGATCAAGCGGCGCTGGGTCATTTGGGCTTTCGTCGGACTCGAACTCGTTGGCTTCGGTGCCACCTTTGCGATTACTCAGACAATCGCTGCCATTGGATTCCCGGTCTTCATCTTCCTGTACATCCCCATGCGGACGTTCTTGATGCCAAATTTCTTCACGCAAGAAGAGTTGAATGTTCTTGATGCGCCGACTGCTAGTCCGTTTACCATGGAGTCGGTGGGCGGTAACCATGGGCAGGTTGTGGAACCGGATTCGAATGAACAGGTCCTCCAGGAGAGTGAAGAGGCTGAGAGAGGGGAAAGGCGGAGTAGTAATGATGAGAAGATGGGTGTTCTTGAAGGGCCGAGTAAGAGGAGAGGCAGTTTCCAGAAGGCGGACTAGTCCGAAGACTCAAAGAGCAATTAGTAAAGTAGCCGGAGAAGGACGCAACGGCAGTAGAATCCATGGGTCTATGCAACGTCTTGAGAAGCGAATGACAGAGATTTTCGGTTGAATAGTACACTAACTGCACATGTAGACATATGGCGCGATTACTCTCTTGGCGCGTTGTAATCGATGGCTGTGGTTCGGAGCGGAAAACATACCTAATCGCACCCAGCTGTACTTGGCAAAGGCCGCGCCCAGACGACGGACTGTCTTGATCTCCCCCCACTTATCTACATCCATCAGCCAAGACTCAAGGATATTGCCCGCTCCAATCATGGATCGGCTTTTCAGATGCGCCGAAGCCCAGCATCCAGGCTGTGGGATTATGGGATTACGTGGGTGAATGTTGACGATAAGTTGCTGGCCACGAAAACAATACCTTCGCACGTTGGAAGATCATTGTTTCTCGAGGACTCTGGAAATACGCAGAGATATTGGAAAAGGCTTTTGTGAAAGAGAATTGATATCATCTAGCAAGTGCTGACACCGGGGGTGGACCGGCGGCTTCTCGGTGAGCTCACACCTGGAGAAAAAGCCCACGGCACCGCACGATAACATCGCGGGATGACTGATAGATACTCAACAGTGGGTATCAAGGACATCAAGGTAGACACCAGCGATGCTTGGTATTGCCAAGAATTTCCTCTGAAGATTCATAAACGGGCATGTCGAAGAGCAATAGCATGAGGTCCTTGATTACCGACTTCGTCTTCCACCAGCCTCCGGCATGCCGTCCTTCACCAAGTTGTTGCCGCTGCTGGCAAGCATTGCCTCGCTCTCGGAATCCAAGCCTCTGAGCCAGCCATCGGTCGTCTTCGCTCCTCTTAAAAGCACGACTCCGGGGAGCGCGCAGAACATCGTTGTCGACTACTATGGAGATGTCGACGGTGAGCTTACGATCACATACGCGACATGTGACGATGCTGCCACTTCCATCGTTTCCGCGAAGCAACGTATAGGTCAGACGCATGTTGGCGCTCATCCTTTGGCGAGACGCCATGAGGAGCATGAGAACAGGCGGCCGAACAAGTTCGTTTGGCTGACTCCGGCTGAGATGTCTGGTGGATGTCTTCATGCCTTTCTTGATGGAGAGCTCATCGGAAAGTCTGACGAGCTTGTTGTCACCAAGCGCTATGCTCGCCGCCAGGAGAGGAAGCCGTTCGTTGATGTTGCAGGGACTGATAGTAACTGGTTTGATGGCGTTGCTTACTTGCAGCAGAAACAGCCAGATGAGGTTTTTGTTGCTTCGGCCAAGAATAAGTCTTTTGGTATTCTGGGGGGAGGTATCTCTGGACTTGCGACTTCAGTATGTAATTGCTTCAATTACGACACCAATCTGGTGCTAACGAAACGTCTTATAGTTGATGCTGGACTCTGTTGGTATTCACAACTGGAAGATCATTGAGTCATCTCAACGTATTGGAGGTCGCATCCGCACAGCCTACCTCAACGGCACTTCCCCCGATGAAGGCCAATACCACGAGCTGGGGCCCATGCGATTCCCGTACGAAATTACAGACTCCGAGACGAACGAGACCTTTCCTTTCAACGACCAGCGCATGATCTTCCAACTAGCCGACGTCCTCAACGAACTCAACGCTGACAAGGAAGAGCTTCACGTCAAGTTCATCGAATGGATCCAGTCATCTCCCAACACCCCAGCCGACAGTCCCTTCCGCCGTCCCGATGGAACAATCCCCAGCAAGACTGAAATCGCGACCGACCCTGCATACAAAAACACCATCGCATACGGCAACGCCACCGCCGTCGAAGAAGCCAACGCCGCTCTCGACGACTTCAAAGGCCTAGACGCAGAGCGCATCAAGCTGTACGCAACCAACATATTCAAAGCCTACAAGCAGGCCAAAGACGACGGAATGTTCGATTACTCCGAGGTAGCCTACCTCCGTAACAAGCTCAAATTTGATCTCAACACCACTGACGAAGTCGGCCAATCCCACATCTACTGGCCCATGTGGGAATACGAAACCGTCTACTTCCTCGCCTCCAAATGGGTCACGATCAAAGGCGGCCTTTCCAGAATGCCTGCAGCTTTCGAGCCCCTCGTCAAAGACCGCGTTCAGTACGGCGCGAAGATAAACGGCCTCCACTGGAACGAAAACAACAAAACCATATCCGTATCCTGGAAGCCCACAGGCTCAGACCCCTACTCCACGCCCGACAACGTCGAAAACTTCGACTACATCCTCAACAGCGTGCCCCTCAACCTCATGAAATTCTGGCAGCTCCCCCGGTACTCGAGTTTGCTAAAACGCGCCATCGACCGCACGCTCTTCGCCAACGCATGTAAAGTAGCCGTGCAATTCAAGACGCGCTTCTGGGAACATCTCGACAAGCCCATTATAGGCGGGTGTACACGCCTCTACCAGCCCAACTTGGGACAAATCTGCTACCCGAGCTGGCAAGTCAACGCCAGCGGCCCCGGCACGATGCTCGCCTCTTACTTGTCTGACTACGAAGCCACCGTCGCGTGCGCGATGCCCGAAGCCGAACACATGGCGTATATCAAACGCGCGTTTGCCGAAATGCACGGCGAGGAGGTGGTGGAGGAGAACTGGACTGGCAACTACGAGCGTCAGTGCTGGGAGCAAGATGAGCACCAGGCGGGGGCGTTTACGATGCAGATTGCAGGGCAGCAGACGTTGTACTTGCCGGCGTTTTATCGCACGGAGTTTAATACCGTGTTTATTGGGGAGGCGGCGACGTTTACGCATACGTGGATTTTCAGTGCGTTGGAAGCTGCGGCGAGGGGGACTGTGCAGGTGTTGCTTGATATGGGGTTGGTGGAGGAGGCGAAGGAGGTTACCGGGACGTGGATGGCGAGGTTTATTGAGGTTTAGCGTTTATGTGAAGTAATTGGTTGATATGATGATGAGTCGCTAGAGCGGTTTGGAATCAACATAGCGGTGTTGAGTGTCTTCTCTAGGCATTGCCAAAGTATTGTCGGGTTGTTGCGTATTCTTTGCCCATGGTATATATCGGCTTTCTTTATCGTGTCGTCGTCTTGGTAATGTTTTGCGTCATTATTCTATGCTTGCTTCATATTGTAGGCACGAAGTCGTCTGCTGTCTTTTTGAGACAGCCAAGGCCATGCCTGATTGGGCCTAGCGTCTGTCGCCCAGAGAATTCGGGGCTCCTTCCAAGGTTCGTCTTCGGTAATACCACTTTGCCGGTTCCTGCACCCAGCTGATAATCGCCATCCGAATTTCCTACAATCTATTCGTCCATGTTTGCGCAACACGGTAGCCGCGGCAATACTCGTACCAACTCCGACAGCATGCGTTATGCAGAGGGTTCAGAGTGCCACGTACGGCGCTTCCCCGAAGTTGCAAGCCAAACACCATGCATTGCAGTGTCCTTCTTGATTTGACGAAATCATTCCAGTTGCAATGGCGCGACAATGCAGCTTTTTTTGAGGACGATTGGAAAGCGACGCACTTAGTTTAGAGATGAGTATGAGTGCGACGTTGGCAAAATGTGCTGATGGTCGAAATTTGTGGAGGATCGTTGCGGCGCATGTCGATTGGATCTCGTTCACAGCGGTTAACTGCAGGGTAGCTGCAGAACCCAAAGGCTGTGCAGCACGATAGGGGCGGTGCCCCGCCCATTCTTCGCAACAGAGGTGTTAGCCTTGCCACACGTCCTGCCAGGTCGCCAAACCATCGCCAGCTCCGTCCCTGACCGTGAGTGGACTACATATTCAGCGTTCGTTACACTCCTTGAGCATACTTCCCGGACCTTGAGGTGTACAGCTTCCGCATATCTGCTCGCCGAACGAAACGGCCCTATGGCCCTGCAAAGTTTCGAGGAGGACCTCTTACGAAGATGGTTTCCTCCCAACGCTGAAGAGACGTCGGCGCCCTTCACCGAGAACGATATTCGCGAGATCGCAGATGTGTTGACTCGCTGTGCGCGGGAGCGCTGGAGTCGGGTCCCAAGAATTTATAGCATACTCAGGAAGATTGGCCAGCTAGAGACGATTGACGCATTCATTGACAGCGACATAACAGACGTTTACTTCCCATTCACCAAGAGTACGCTACCGGAGGCGCTCCGCGATCATTCTGCACGACTCAGATTCCTCGAGTTGCAACACCTCGTCTACAACCGGGAAGCGCTAAGTCTTGAGCGACATGCGCCTCACGGACACTTCAACGATTCTACAGAGGTACCTTTCAAGAAGGTTGGAGAGTTAGGCAAGGGTGGATTCGGATACGTCGATCGCGTTGTCAGCACTATAAGTCATAAGGAGTACGCACGCAAGCTCATATTGAGAGGAAAGACCTTCAAGAAGGACAAACAAGTCTTGAAAGACTTCACGACAGAGCTATGGAATCTCAAAAGGCTATCTCACAAGCACCTTGTTGAGTTGGTCGGCAGTTATACCGACAGGAAATTCGTGGCCATCGTAATGCTCCCAGTAGCCGATGCGAATTTGCAAACGTTCCTGGAGAGAGCAGACTTGAACGAAAACTCCCGGTCCTTCTTAAGACCCTTCTTCGGCTGTCTGACTTCCGCGCTATGCTATCTACACGACAATCGTATCCGACACAAAGACATCAAGCCGTCAAACGTACTTATCAAGGGCGACCAGGTCTACTTCACTGACTTCGGGACAGCACTCGATTGGTCCAGCAGTGGCAGTAGCGTCACAGCGACCGCAGCGCCTACGACTCCCCGTTATTGCGCTCCTGAAGTCATGGCCTACACCGAACGTAGTTCATCGTCTGATATCTGGTCCCTTGGCTGCGTATTCTTGGAAATGTGGACTGTCCTGAAATCGCGCACTCTCGAAGACTTAGGAGCACACATGATTGCGCATGGTTCTGGCGTGAAGGCGTATCACTCCAATGACGAAGCCGTTACCATGTGGATAGAAGTTCTTCGACACTCCTCAGGACCACCAAGTGACCACATTCCCTCCAATTGGATTGTAAACATGCTACAAGATAAACCGACAAACCGCTGGAATATCCACACTCTCGACAATCAAATCCAGGAAGTAAGCATAGACCCATCATCAGAGCATGCGTTCAAGGGTTTATGCTGCCTTGAGCCAGATGACGATACTACCGATGAAACAGAATCCTTTGATGACTGTTTCGACGCCGACGCTCGTACACAGCCGCTACATACTCTCGAACGAAGAGATTCAGGGCAGCTCGTAGGGCCTGCATCATTGGAAGCGCACCGGCTTGAGGAAACAGTGGAAATTGAAGCCACCAGTTCTGCCGATCTATCGTCGCTATCCCAAGCCGATGCATCTATTCCCCAGATATTGGTGAACGACTGCTCTATTCCTCCTGAGACCTTCGTAAAAGATAGGAGTGATTCTTTAGCACGTGAGCTATATGATCCTTTGGTACCAACTAGATCTACGGACGACACGGAAGAAGCTGGTCCAAAAACCGACGATATCATACATTCCGCCACGGACCACACTTTCTGTGGCTCGGACGATGAAACTCTTCAGGACGACGGAACGAAGCAGGCACAAACGCCACTGTCTCCGACTTATGTCTCTATGCCACCCTCCATCACAAGATTTCCCGGGATCGGGATATATACAAAAGTGCAGCCAACTCTTTATTGTCCAGAATCTGGGAAAATGCTCTATAACCCAGATCCTACGCAGCGCTTTTGTGACATTTTTTGTAATATCTGCAATTCCCAGATAGCAAATGTAAAGTCAGATCCGGTCAGACTTCCCTGTGATCATTGGATCCACAGGAAATGCTATGCTCAGGGCAGAGTAGGCCGCGAGTCTGGCTGTCCAGCATGTATCTTGGCGAGCCGGGAACCGGCTGGCCAAGCGAATCGCCACCTTTGGGGATCTTATGGTCGCGCCCAAGAACGCAAAGAAGCTCAAAACGGCTTGAGAAATGCTGGAGCCAACAAGCCATCGCGCGACAATCCTAGAGGATTTTCACCTATTGTCCCGGCGGCGGTAACCAGGCCTGACGACGTGGAACTTACATATGAACTGCCTAGGATACCTTACGCGCAACGCCATATGCTTCCGGAGGACCACCATCTTTACAAACGTACTGGACGGCCTATTCAGAACTCAGATCTAGACATGATGCTGCAAAAGTATCGCGCGGCTAGTGAGAGGAGATCCAAGAAGCTTGAGTCCAGAAGCTTGAGTACTGACGCCAAAGCGACAGTCAAGAGTGGCCGCTCAATATTCACCCCGCTGCAAACCTTGTTTGCAGAAAAGTTTTCCAAAAAGCAATTGCAAACGGAGGTGGAGGAACCCAGAGGGCGGCTCCCTTCCAGACCAATGTTCCATTTTGTGGAAATAGATTAGCCTGCATACTCAGATATTGAGGTCAGAACGGGCTGGAATAGACGGAGTAGTAGTAGTAGTACGCTCTCTTGATGAAGAGATGTGGCACGTTGAGAGTGGGTTATCGGATTGCAACTGCCACCGGGAAAAATATACAACATCTACGGAATTTTGTATGGCAGCAAACTACTGCGACACGTGATGCGGGCATTCTGTGAACTTGCGTTATTGATCGTCTAAAGATACCGTCTATATTTACCCTGACCAAATTCTTCTAGAACTCCATCAGTCATAGAAGCTTACAACAGGGTATCGCCAAGCGCGCAACGAACGATGGAAACACCAGCGCGGACAGTATCACCAGCCCCCTCAGCATCAAGGCTGGGGTTAACCTCAACGAGATCCAGCGCAATAAGTTGACCAGTCGCAGCAACGCTCTCAGCGATGAAGTCGCCCTCGCGCAGCGTCAGACCACCACGTACGGGCGTACCAGTGCTAGGCGCCCACATGGGGTCGAGAGCATCGACGTCGAAGGAGAGATGGATAGGCGTATCGCTTCCAATCCAGCCCAATGCCATGTCCATGACTTTCCCGATACCATGCCTATCGTCCTGTTAGCAACCCAACCCCAGCTTTGGGACAGGGAATACAACATACCTGTCAATCTCATGCATGCTATACGCCTTAATCCCATGTTCCCTCAAAATCTTCTTCTCCCCCTTATCAATATCCCTCAACCCAATATACACCAACTTCTTCGGACTAATCAAATGCTCCTTCTCCAGCCACGCAAACACATCCTCTCTCTTTAATTCCTCCTTCTCCTTCTCCTCCACAAGATCCGCCAAAAAGGCAACCGGCATACCATGAATATTGCCGCTTTCACTCGACTCAGGCGTATTGATATCCGCATGCGCATCCACCCAGATAACCGCAATCTCCTTACCCAACCTCTCCCGCACTGCTTTCGCGGTCCCGGACACGGTGCCGATGGCGATGGAGTGGTCGCCGCCGAGGGTAAGCACGAGCTTGCCTGCGCGGGCGTGGGCGTAGACTTGATCGGAGACTTGCTTTGTAACCGCGGACACGAATCTGGGTTGCTTCATTCTGTGGACTTCGGGGTCGTCGGCGGGTCGTAGCTCGGAGTAGTTGTGCACTTGGCCGTCGTAGGTGACGTTGAAGTCGAGATCTTCTTCTAACTGCTTGATGAGGCCGTTTTCGATGAGCGCCATGGGGGCGGCGTCGACGCCAGCTTTGGGCTGGGATGAGATTGTCAATATTATTTGGGGAGAGAATGGGTGGTGGTGGGTGCGTGGGCCTTACCTGGCCGCCGCTGAAGCCGACTGCGACGATGCCTAGGTCATTCTTGTTCGGCAGGAACTTGGGTTGTATTGTCGGTGCGGAAGTCATTTTGCTGGGGGTGAAATTAGTCATGTGATTTGCAGTGTGGAGTGGGTAGAGCTGTGGGAAAGATGGGATTGTTCGTGGGTTGGGGGGTCGTGGAAGTGTGACTTCTAGATAGCAAACCACCACGTCGCAAACCACGTCATCAAAAGCAATTGCAGTTGTCTCTTACCTTTTGCTGTGAATTCGTATACTAATAATAAAATGTCTTTCAATCTAGCATGCAAAAAAGTGCTAATACCGCAATGCGTACAACAGCACTCTATCTCAACTCAGCTCAATTCACGAAGAAGAGGAAATGCGAAATATGCAGAAACCATCCCAAAAACGAGGGCGGGCAGCCTTTTATGCATTTTATCTGCGCCGGAATCGCTGACAATCTCTTACCTAATTCCGTGTTGCTGAATTTTCCCTCCATCGTGTGCACCTGTACTTAAGGGAAGCTCTGATGAGGCTCTCGTCAAATTTATCACTTAGGGGAAGTAGTCTTTATCTTAGGACCGGTAACGCGTTAGGTACCGTAAGAAAGCCCCCACTACCGCCCCGGTTGCCGCCAGCACGCTTTAGGGAGGTGCGCATGGCTTGGGTGGTGTCAACGTGGCTTTTACGCATGCTGTGGAACGGAGGAGAGGTGTGTGTTTGTTTGTGAGCAGGGCTGGGTAGAGGGCTCTTCTTGCTGGTAGTAGGGCTTGGGCGTGTTTGGCAAACCACTGGGAGTGCGATTGGTCGGGTGGGCAGTGATCTAATCCCGGCGTGGAATGGCCGGCTGCGATCGGCTTTGCTGGTTCAGCCGCATGCTGAGGTCCGCACGCGAAGCCAGCTGACCTTTCTAACGCACCGTTCATCGCAGTCACATGCACTCTACCGTGTTCAACGCCAACGCCGCTAATGTCCGGTCCCGCAATCCGTTTCGTGGCTTCCAAGTCCGCGAAGAAATGCACAGGAGTCGTCCAATTGCTGTGTCATGTCAAGCCGGGGGTTAGTGCGCACCGCGAAGGCATCGCAGCGGTCTCTGATGAGCGCATTGAGATATGTGTTGCCGCTCAGCCGAAAGACGGAGAGGCGAACAGGGCGGTGAGGGATGTCATCGCTGGTGCGCTTCGAGTTGCGAAGTCTGATGTTGAGGTTGTCAAAGGCATGAAGAGTAGGGATAAGACGGTAGCTGTGCAGACAAGCCTGAAAGGCACAGCTGAGGAGGAAGTCAATCGCATCAGAGCAGTCTTGGAAGGCAGTAATGAAGTTTCGAAATCGTGTCAAGGCATTACTATTATATTACTTTTGTGCCCGGGTCATTAAGGAGCGTCATATATACAGCATGGATATCTCCATCTACCCCTTCATGTTCATTATCCAATAGACATTAAAGATCCCCACTACCACCATTTCCAGGTGCTAGTACGAGATCTAGTATTGCCAGGCACCAGCATCTTCGGTGGCAACTAGAGAATCGTTAGCACATATCCAAATTGTTGAGAGAAGCAGAAAACTTACCAGCCAGAGCGGTGAAGCCAAGGCAGTCATCGCCGAATTCACCGTCCTCAACGGCACCAAAGACCTGGTATCCCTCGCCCTCGCCAGCCGGGCATGCAACGAAGCCAGTCTCGTAGTCGAGGTATCCGTAGACGTTGCCGTCAGCGGGCGCGGTGCGGCTGAAGCCGGTGACGTCGGAGCCTTCGGGCTTGGAGACGGAGTGGGCAGTGGTGTATTGGAGAGCACCGCCGGGCGCAACGTAGACCTCCTGGCCACCAGGCACGACAACACCGAGGGAAAGAGTTCCCTGGCCGCCAGCCAGGACGGTGGTGTTACCGGGAGGGCAGGCGCCGGCGGGAAGGTTGGATGGGCAGTAGGACGAGGGAGGGCCGCCGCCGAGGTAGAACTTTCCGCCACGTGCGGTGAGGGACTGGAGGTGGATGGGTGAGGCGCTGCGGGAGGAGATGACGCCGAAGTAGCCGGTGGGAGCGGCGT